>Ga0265297_10012764_pt1 | contig 10016 bp, 5 predicted proteins | sample Munlanlwell13791_FD_192502 | JGI IMG/M metagenome (GOLD analysis project Ga0265297, IMG submission 192502) | Leachate microbial communities from a municipal landfill in Southern Ontario, Canada - Leachate well 137-91 | ecosystem: Engineered > Solid waste > Landfill > Unclassified | place...
AAACGCCCCTTCAGGGCTGAAACGTTATCTTTTTCTTTTCCTGGGGCGTTGCCCCAGGCTGGTATGAAGGCGCGCCGTTGGCGCTCAAAAACGGCTTAACCTGATGGCTATGGGCGTGTCGCCCGTGTGTGACGCGCCCTCACGGCAGAGTCGCACAACGTGGTGCAACCACGTTCCTACAGGAAAAAAGACAAGAAGTGAACCTAACGCGGGATACGTTTTCGCGGCACCCCTGCGCGGCTTCATTCGCCGCGTACCTACGGCACGCGACATGGGGGGTGACCCAACAGGGGCTGAAGCCCCTGCCTATTCCCGCCCCATCCCGCCGGGACGGGAAAACCGCAACCGTGGAGTTCTGCCAAACTCCAGTGGGCCGGCTTTGATGGCCCCGCATCAGGGTGGCGTCGAAGCCGCCCACACGGTTGCGAATGCGGCAGTATAATATGAGCTTTTGTGCCGAGCCCCCAACGGCGTGTGGCGGGCGGTGCGAGGCGTCTCAACTTATCGGCTGCCCCGGGATGTCGAACGGATGCCATCGGGCATGGGCGGATCTCACGGGGCTCTGAATCGGGAATCGCAAACGTGCCAGAACAGCCCAAAACGTACCATGTCGGATCCCTGACCTACACCCGTCCCCAACTGGCCATGGTGCTGTTTTGGCTGTTGTGGGGCGATTTCTGCTACATGCTGATGGAGTCGGTGGTACCGAGCATCCTGCCGCTGAAGTTCAAGGCGCTCGGCGCGTCCAACATGACGATGGCCTTGTTCGTCACGACGCTGCCGATGATCCTCAACACGATCTTCAATCCGATCATCAGCTTCAAGAGCGACCGCTTTCGCAGCCGCTGGGGCCGGCGGATTCCCTTCCTGTTGTTCACCCTGCCGATGCTGGTGGTCACCATGCTGTGCGTCGGCTTCGGCGACGTGATCGGCGCGAAAGTGATTCATCCGCTGGTGCTGAGCATGGCCCAATGGGGCGGCCTGTGGAACACGGTTTTGGGCGGCACGACGGAGAGTCAGGTGATGATTCTCACCATTGGCGTCATGATGGTGATCTTCAGTTTCTTCAACACCTTCGCGAATTCGGTGTTTTGGTATCTGTTCAACGACGTCGTGCCGGACCACCTGCTGGCGCGGTTCATGTCGTGGTTCCGGCTGGTGTCGGCGATGGCGTGCGCGCTGTACAACTGGTTTATCTTCAAGTACGCCGAATCGCACATGCACGAAATTTATATCGGCGGCGCGATCCTTTACACGGTTGGCTTCGGCATGATGTGCCTGATGGTCAAGGAGGGAAAATATTCGGCCCCGCCGGAATACACCGACGGTCAGGGTGGGATGCTGGCGGCGTTCAAGACCTACGGCAAGGAATGTTTCTCGATCGAACACTACTGGTGGGTGTTCCTGACCAGCATGGCCATCGGCGCCAGCTGGGGCATCGGCACGTTTGGCGTGTTCAGTTCAAAATCGATTGGCCTCGACCTGGAGCAGATCGGCCACCTTGGCGGCATCAATTCGCTGGTGATGTCCGTCGCCATTTTGGGCTCGGGCTGGCTGGCGGACCGTTTTCATCCGATCCGCGTCGTCCTGGTGGGATTCATCTTGCAGACCATCACGACGCCCATCGGCTTCATCTGGGTGTTCTGGCACCCGGATCCGAACGTTGTCTACTGGTTCAGCCTAGTTAATAGCCTGGTGATTGGCGTGCCGATCGGCGCCTTGATCGGTGTCTACGACCCGCCGTTGTTCATGCGCACCTTCCCGCGGAGCCGCTACGGCCAGTATTGCTCCGCCAATGCGATGCTGCGGTCCATTGCCGCGATCATCGGCGGCGCCGGTGCCGGCATCTATCTCGACCTGCTGAAGGGCTTCTTCAGCCGGCCGGAGATCCAGAACGGCGCCTTGAAGGTCATGTACGCCGGCCAAGGCTGCACTGGCGAAGACGTTGCCTACCGGCTGATACCGCTGTGGAGCTGGGTGTGCACGGGGCTGGCGACGTTCTTCATGTACAAGCTGTTCCAAAGCTGGAAATCCCTTGGCGGCGACGAGCATTATGCGCCGCCGTTGCTGGGCGGCTCCGAACCGATCGAGGGGGCCACCGCCGGTCCGATCCGCGCCGGTCACTGAAGACCGCCTGAAGGTTGAACTCAACGACGCGGCGTTCCCTGTTTGAGTTCACGCTTTAGCGTGTCTGGCCTTTGGCATAAGACAGGTGGGATGGGGCGGCTTCGTCCCGTAGGGACTGAATGACAATAGGCAGGGGCTTCAGCCCCTGTTTTGTCACCCCCCCCATTTCGCGTGCCGTCAGGCACGCGGCGAATCGCGGCGTACCTACGGCACGCCATCATTTCATTTCCCGGAACAGGGGCTGAAGCCCCTGCCTATTTCCGCCCCGTCCCGCTGGGACGGGAAAACCGCACCCGTTGAGTTATGCCAAACTCCAGCGCGGGGTTGCACCCCGCGGAGAGGCGCAGCCGGTCTGGTAGTTGCCATACGGATTGGGGTTATGAATAATCGAGGTTAGAGGGTGCCGTCGGCCAGCCGGCGGCAGAAAACCGCCAGGGTGAGCGGCTGCAGGCGCGCCAGGGTGGCGGCCCGGTCGCGGTCGGCCGCGGTGAGGTAGCCCCAGTCGGCGAGGTAGAGGCGGACGGCATCCAGGCCGGGCCGGGCGGCGACGCGGAGCAGGGTGTCCAGCCGGTCTTCGACCAGGGTCAGCGCGGCGGTGCCGCCGGCCTGCCGGCCGGCGAACTCCGCCAGCCAGTCCTCCTTGGCGCGGCGGCGTTCCAGACCGTAAAGGCGCTCCGCCGGCAGGGGCACGCCGGCATGCTCCAGCAGTTGGCGGGTGAAGCGCTCCTGCTTGGTGGTGAGGATGACGACCCCGTCCGGGTCGCGCCGCAACGCGGCGGTGAGGGCGGCCATGACCCCCGGATAGAAGCGGTTCCGGGCCAACCAGCCGTCCGGGTCGGCGGCGAGCCAGTGGTCGCGGGTCTGGCCGAACAGCTCGACCATTTCACCGGGGGTGAGGCCGGCGTCGGCGCGCAGCGCATCCGCTTCCAGGGCAAAGCGGCTGGTGACGTGGTGGTCGTCCGCCTCCAGCAGGATCAGCCGGGCCAGGATCACCGTCTGCCAGCCGGTTTCGATCAGCGGGCGGTGGCGGATGAAACGGGCGGTGAAGGCCGGCGCCGGTTCGTCGCCGAGTCCGGCCAGGGCGGGCCACACCCGGGGCAGGGTGCGCCAGGCGGCGACGGCCGTCTCGCCCGCGCTGTCGCACAGCACACCGTCAAAATCAAGCGCGATCAAGCGTTGTTCCGCATCCGCCATGAAACCAAATTCTCCCTGAACCCTTCTTCCCAGACAAGACCCCAACCATAACCCACGGACTCCCGGAAACCACCACCCGTTTTCACGAAGGTGAGACAGGCAATCTTGCCTGTCCTGGCCTTCCGCAGGGGTGTGGCGCGACGGACGTCCCTGGTCTGCCTGAGGCCGGGCGGCGTCCTTCAAAAATTCACCCAAACGCAAAACCGATGCGAGCGCGAGAGGCGAGCGCGAGCGCCCATGGCAGCTGGGACGTGTTTGGCAACCGGAACGCCTTTGAGGCGTATGGCCAGACCGAAAGCAGCGTTCCGACCATCGTCACCACCCTGACCGGGCTGACTCCAGGTTACAACTACGCCATTCGCCTGATTTTCGGCAGCCATTGCTGGGCACGGCCATGGCCAATGCGTCCGGCGAGATCAAGGCCTACGTTGCGGCAAATTCGGCCGGCAACGCGGATGGCCGGGGATTGTACGACGGCATCGCGGATGGCCGGGGATTGTACGACGGCATCGCGTATGACGCCTGAAACGCTTTTTCCCCCCTTCCGACCCCAAGCCTGGAAGCAAAATTTTTATCAGTGATTCGGGGCGCGGACGTTCGATTGCGATACCGATACCGACCCCGATACCGATGGGGCACACACACGGTCAATGCCCCGGGGCGGCCAGGCTTTTGGGGAGGAGGGTTTCGAGGCGGATGCCGCGGGAGCCCTTGAGCAGCACCCACTGGCCGGGCCGGAGTTGCTGCTCGAGGTCGGTTTTGGCGGCGTCGGCATCGGGCCAGGCGGGGAGGCCGAGGGCGTCGGCAGCCGCGGCCATCCGCTCGCCGACCGGCATCAATTTCCAGCCGGGCCGGAGCGCTAGGGCGTGGCGCAGCAGGCTGAGGTGTTCGGCATCGGCATCGGCGCCCATCTCGCGCATGTCGCCGAGCACGGCCACGCCGTCGGCGGCGTCGCGGCCGGCGGTGATCTCCGCAAACCAGGCCAGGCTGGCGCGGGCGCTGTCGGGGTTGGAATTGTAGGCGTCGTTGACCCAGTGCACGCCATCCGCCTCGCGCACTTCCATGCGCATGCCGGGCAGGCGGGCGGCAGCCAGGCCGGCGACGATCTCGTCCGGGGTCAGCCCCAACTCCAGGCCGGCGCAGACGGCGGCGCCGGCATTGAGGGCTTGGTGCGCGCCGCCCAGGCTCCACACGAGGCGGCGTTCCCAGTGCTGCCGGGGGCAGGCGAGGCGGACGGCAAAGCCGCCGTCCACCGCGCCCTCGTAATGCACCTGCACGTCGGCGTCGGCCGTGGCGCCGAAACGCCAGGCCCGGCGCGGTCCGGCGGCGGCCCGGAGCAGGTCGGCGTGCGCCGCCTCGGCCGGGTAGACCACGGCGCCGTTGACCGGCACGCCGTCGAACAACGAGCCTTTTTCCCTGGCCACGCCGGCCAGGTCGCCGAAGAATTCCAAATGCGCCCGGCCGATGTTGGAGACGATGCCGAGGGTGGGGGCGGCCAGGCGGGTCAGCAGGGCGATCTCGCCCGGATGGTTGCTGCCGCACTCGATCACCGCGGCCCGGTGTTCGGGGCCGAGCCGCAGCAGGTTGCGCGGCACGCCGAAGTGATTGTTGGTGTTGCCCTCGGTCTTGAGCACGGCCCCGGGCCAGCGCGCGGCCAGCACGGCGGCGAGCATCTCCTTGGTGCTGGTCTTGCCGCAGCTCCCGGTGAGCGCCACCAGCGGCAGCGCCGGGAAGCGCCGGCGGTGCGTCCGCGCCAGCTCCTGGAAGGCGGTCAGGGTGTTGGGCACCTGCAGGACGGCCACGCCCATGGCGCGCCAGGTCGGCAGCACGGCCGCGGCGGCCGGCGGCAGTTGTTCGACGCACAGGGCGGCGGCGCCGGCGTTGGCGGCGCGGTCCAGGTAGGCATGGCCGTCCACCGCCTCGCCGCGGATGGCCATGAACAGGGAGCCCGCCGCCACCGTCCGCGTGTCGTCGAACAGGGCCGTCACCCCCGGCCGGTCGGCCGGCGGCGGCAACAGCCAGGTGCCACCGGTGACCGCGGCCAGCTCATCCCAGGAAAACGCATCATGCCGCTCAAACATCACCTTGAATTCTCCCTGCGGTTGAAGAACAACCATTGGAGTTGGGGCCACCCTTTTGGAAAAGGGTGCTCCCCAAACCCCTTCCCAAAACCTTTGTTGCTTTTGCGGAGTCCGCAGGCAGGCCTCGGGGGGGCGGCGTGCCACGGGAGGAGCGGGCCTGCCTGCGGACTCCGCAAAGATACAAAAAGGTTTGGCGGAGGGTTTGGGAACCGCCTTTCCTCAAAAGGGGGTTCCCAACTCAAAGATCGTTCATTTTTCCATGAATGGGTTTGGTAGGGGCGCGGTTGATGCGGCTGGCGGCGTAGCCGGCGCCGAAGCCGTTGTCGATATTGACCACGGTGACGCCGGGGGCGCAGGAATTGAGCATGGCCAGCAGCGGTGTCAGTCCGGCGAAGGAGGTGCCGTAGCCGATGGAGGTGGGCACGGCAATGACCGGGGCGGCGACCAGGCCGCCGACCACCGAGGGCAGGGCGCCCTCCATGCCGGCGACCACGATGATCACGGCCGCCCGTTCCAGTTCCGCCCGGCGGTCCATCAGCCGGTGCAGGCCGGCCACGCCGACATCGTAGAGGCGTTCCACCCGGTTGCCCATGACCTCGGCGGTGACCGCGGCCTCCTCAGCCACCGGCACGTCGCAGCTGCCCGCGGAGATCACCAGCACCGGGCCGCGCCCGCGGATCGTGCGGTCCCGGCGCAGCCAGACGACGCGACCCGCGGCGTTGTGCCTCGCCGCCGGGTCGAGGGCGCACAACAGGGCGGCCTGTTCCGGAGTGGCCCGGGTGGCGAGCACGTTGCGGTGGGCCTGGAACAGCGCCGTGGCGGCGGCCCGGAGCTGGGCGTCGCTCTTGCCGGGACAGTAGATCACCTCGGCAAAACCCAGCCGCCGTTCCCGGTCCAGATCCGGCCGGCATTCGGGGGGCGCGTCGGCGGCGGGCGCGTTTTTTTTGCGGTGCATGCCGGAAATGTAGGCCGGGGCGGCGGGTGAAACAAGCCGGGGGAGGGGGGAAACAGACACAACGGACATAACAGACACAACGGACATAACGGAGCTGGGGGCGATGGCAACAGATCCGTTCTGGCTGGTTCCCTATTGCTGCCCCCGTTCGCCCCCTCTGTTCCGGGGCGGTTCCACGGTGAAGGACGCGGTGGCGGTCAGGCCGCTGGCGAGGTCGCGGGCGTGCAGCTGCCAGTTGCCCGGGGGGGCGTCCAAGGCCAGCGGAAGGCGGACGACGCAGCGGCCGTTGGGCGCCAGGCGGGCGGCGGGGCCGCCCGGCACGCCGGTGTCCGGCAGGGGGACGGACTGGCCGGCCGGGTCGCGCAGTTCCAGCCGGAGGGCGTGCAGGTCGGGCCGGCCGTGGTCCGCCAGCAGCCGAAGGTCGGCGCGGACGAGGCCGCCGGGAACGTAATTGTGCCGGTTGACGGTGGCGCCGAAGGCGGCCACGCGGTAATCGAGAATGGCAAACACGCGGGCGTCGCCCGGTTCCAGGGTCAGGGGAATGGTGTCGCCATCGCCGAGACTGCGGTTTTGGCGCAGGTCGGACAGGTGACCGGCGTGGAACAGGCGCAGCGTGCCGGTCACCGGAGCCGGGCCGGCATAGGTGACCGCCACCAGGCGGCCGCGGCCGGCGGGCAGGGCGTAGGCCCAGGCCTGGAAGCCGTCACGGACGGGGCGGCCGGCGGCGTCCGCAAAGACGGCCGCCGGGGTGAGCCCGGCCGCCGCGAGTTCCGCCGCCAGCCAATCGTGAAATTCGGCGGGCGGGGAACCGTCCGGCCCGGCGGCGTAGGGGCGGCCCCCCGTGGCCGCCCCCTGACCGTCAGGGTACGGATGGGAACGGGTGGCGGTGGGCAGGAGGTGGGCGGCGGGATCGCGCCGGTTCCCGGCCTGGTCGCGGCTGCCGTTGGTGCCGAGGGCGATGACGCGGCCGCCGCGCCGGGCAAACCCGGCGATCCGGCGGAGTTCCGCGTCGGAGAGGCTGGCCAGGACGGGCAGGATCAGCACGCGGGCGTCGTCCAGGCGGCGGGCGGTCGGGGCGTTGGGGGCAAGGGGGGCCAGGACATAGGGGTGGCCGAGCTGGTGCAGGGTCTGGCGGACGGCGGTGCCCATGGCGCGCGGCTCGAGCAGCATGGAGGGGAACGACCAGCCGACGGCAATGGCGCCGTCGAGCGGGCGGGCGGCGAGCAGCAGGCGGTCCAACCCGCCGCGCAGGTCGGGGAACTCGCGCTCCGCCAGCTCGGCGTAGGGCGGCGTGAGGCCGCCGCCGGGGGCGAGCACGGAGTCGGCGCGCCAGCCGGCGGTGCGCATTTCCCAAAACCAGGCGAAGCGGGCGCCGTCGAACAGCGCCCGCCAGGGCTCGGCGCGGCGGCGGGGGTTCCAGGGCAGCCATTCATAGCCCATCCAGGCGCCGCGGACCATGGCGGGGTTGAAGGAGCGGAAGGCGTCGCCGATCAGGTTCTCCTCCAGGCGGTAATAATCGCTGACCGGATAGCAGTCGGCGAAGCGGCTCCAGTCCAGCGGCCAGGGCATGGTGTCGTGGACGGGGGGCAGGATACCGAACTCACCGGTCGGCAGGCCGGGGGCGGCGGTTGCCGCCCAGCGCGCCGGCAGGCGGGAGTACCAGTGGCCGGCGGCCTCGCTGAAGAAGAGGCGGAACTCGAACCAGGGCGCCAGGCGGTCGGCGTCCGGCCAGCCGGGCAGTTCCTGGCGCCGCGCGGGGCGGACTTGGTCAAAGTCGTAATAGGCGCTGTTCCAGGCGCGGTTGAGGGAGGCGAGGTCGCCGTGATAGCGCCGGGCCAGCCAGGCTTGGAAGGCGGCGAGGGTGGCCGGGCTGAAATCATAATCCGCCGGCATGTGGCGTTCATCGTCGAGGCTGACGAACCAGGCGCCGCGCCGGGCGGCCTGGCGCACGGTTTCCTGCCAGCGCTGGCGGGTGGCGTCGGTGGCGCGGGGGGCGGGGACGAGGGCGGGCTGGAAGATGCAGGCCTCGTCGTCCACCCGCGGCGGCTCACCGGGGGCGGCGTAACGGACGATGTCGCGGCCGGGCAGGAAGCTGAAGGTGGCAATGGCGCCGCTCCAGCCGCCGGAGGCGAACAGGGCATCATCGCTGTGGCTGTGGGTGTGCCAGGCGATGCCGGCTTGGCGCAGGGCGGGCAGCAGCGACAGGAGATGGAGCGCCTGGCGCTCCGGGGCGCCATAGACGCCGAGCTGGAAGCCGCCGCTGCTCCACGGCGGGGTTTCGGGCAGGCGGGTGAAAGTGGTCTCGGCAATGGCCACGGGCGGCGTGTCCGGGGCGGCGGCGGCGGGGCGCAGCTCGGCCAGGGCCTCATGCCAGGCGGTGACCGGCGGCCAGCGGCCGGTGTCCACGGTCCAGCGGCCGCCGGCGGCGCGGAAGCGGTGCGGCTGGTCCAGCACCAGCCGGCCGGCGCCGTCGCGCACCCGCAGTTGCACCTGCCAACCCCCGGCGGGCGCGGCCCGGCCGGGCGGGGCGAGGATCTGCAGGCGGAGTCCGCCGTCATCGTCGGGGCGTTGCAACGGGCCCGGCCGGCGGGTCAGTTCCAAGGCGGGCCGTGCGGAGTCCGCCGGCCAGGATGCGGCGGCAAAGCCGAGGAGCCGGCCGGCGTCGTCGGTCACCCGGGCCTCGGCGGTGACGGCACCGTTGGGGGGCGGGATGCGCCACGGCACGGTCAGGCGATTGGCGCCGGGCCGCAGCCGGACGGTGGCGCTGCCGGCACCCCAGGTGCGCCAGGCGGCGGAACGTGCGGTCACGGCGACGGTGACGGATGGTTCCGCGGTGCCGCTCCAAGTGGTTTCCAGAGTGACGGCCGCCGGGGTGGCGGCCAGGGCGGTCACGGCGAGCGGGGTGTCGCGGCCGGCGGCCCAGCGCAGCAGGGCGGCCAGGCGGGCATAACCGTATTCATAGCCCTGCCAGCCGAGGTGGCCGATGGCAGTGGTGGGGGCTGGGGGGAGGGAAGCAACGGAAGCAACGGAAGAACGGAAAGACGGAAGAACGGGGGGGGTGAGGCGGGTCCAGTCGCCGAGCAGGGCTTCGCCGCCGTCGCGGTAACGGTCCCAATTGGCGATGAGCACGGCGACGCGGCCGCGGCCGAGTTCGAAACGGCGGAGGGCCGGCCCGTCGACGGGTAGGGGGCAGGGGAAGGGGTCGCGGAGTTCGCGGGCGGTTTGGAGGCGGGCCAGCAGTTCGGGCTGGTCGCGCAGGTCCGGATCGCGGGCCACCAACACGGCGCCCAGGCCGTGCTCCTGCACCTGTTGGAACAGAACTCGCCACAAGCCGCGGTGAAAGGCGGCCTGGGGATTGACGCCGGGGGCGAAGAAGACCTCCGGCGGCCGCCACGTCAGCTCCTGCTGGACGGCGCCCAGGCCGGTCAGTTCCAAACCGTCGCCGGCGGTGCGCGCCACCGCCTGCCAGCGGGCGGCGAAACCGCCGCGCTCCGCCAGTTCGCGGACCTGGCCGCCGGTGGGGTTGGCAGGGGTGAGGAAAAAAACCGAAACCGTTCCGGCGGCCGGGGACCGCAGGAACGGTTCATGGGGGGCGGGTGACGCCCAAAAGGGCAGCGGGCCGGGTTCGCCGGCACCGGCGCGGGCGGCCGTCATCAGAC
>Ga0265297_10012765_pt1 | contig 10016 bp, 21 predicted proteins | sample Munlanlwell13791_FD_192502 | JGI IMG/M metagenome (GOLD analysis project Ga0265297, IMG submission 192502) | Leachate microbial communities from a municipal landfill in Southern Ontario, Canada - Leachate well 137-91 | ecosystem: Engineered > Solid waste > Landfill > Unclassified | place...
TTAGCTTGCAATAATAATGCGGCACCAGGTCCAAATAACCTTTTACGTACAAAAGTTGATGGTGTACATACTGTTGGACATGGCAAAGGGACTTGGGATTTATGCATCGGTGAATTTTGTTAATAATGTTTTAATCCTATATAGAATGAGCCAGGATCATCTATAAACGTTAAATGCAATATTATTGCCCCTAACCACGAATTATAAAGAAAACCGGTTATAGGGGCATATAGGCTGAAATATCTATATCGATTTTTTCTCCAGTTAATCACAAATAAATTAAAATTATATTATGAACAACAAAGAACAATTAGAAACTGCAATTAGCGATAAGAAAATGACATACGATGAATTCATTATTAAACATGAAATCACGATGGTCGCCAAATTGATCGGTGTAATTGAAAAAGATAATTGGGATTGTTTGAAATATGATGTACGTTTGTCAAAGTCAAACCAATATATCGATGTGTCCTATCATCTTGGCTTGGGATATATTGATCTCAAAAAAGATATAAAAATATTGCGATATAAAACTTGTTTTACTGGCGATGAGGAAAACATGTTTTATGCGTGGCAACATAACCCAGTTGCAAAATTCAAAGATAGAAAAACGTTTTTATCTCTTGCTGGAAAAATCGCACGAGTACAAGATGTGATGCCTAAATTATCAAACGTGTTGCAAAGCCTTGCCGATTCTGCTCGATGTTATACTGATGGAATGTCTTTTGAAGATTTTTGTTCCTGTTTTGGATATGATACCGATAGCAGAAAAGCCGAAAAATTATATTATGAGGTACAAGGGGAAGGGATGAAAGTTGTAAAATGGTTGTCGAAAAATGTAAACGATGAATTGTTAGAATGTCAAGAAGATTAAGAAAATATAGACAAGGTTATATTATGATAAATACAATGGGTCATAGATCAAAGAATGCTTGGTATGTTTTCTTGTGGATAAGCAACAATGCTTTTTTGTACGAATTCGCAATTGAATGTATCCGTTCAACATGTAATATACATTTTGCGACTTTACGATTTATTCGTATTATGGAAGGGCAACAGAATCCGGATTTGAATAGCCGATTTGTTCAAGTTATTAGAGAATATCATACTCCAGATAATGTAAAATATAATTATAAATGCGTGTATAATGCATTATCTATTATTATTGATAGACATAAATCGTATTATAAACCTTTGCAATCATCCTCAACGCCGTCTATTTTTGCAGCATAAGGATTTGAAAATGAATACAGAAATCTGTTCGATTTGTGGAAACGAATACCCTATAATTTTTATATATCATGGTGATAATGAATATATTTGTCCTCATTGTTTGAAAACAGAACAAAATAGTTAAAACAAAATAATTAATTTGTTTTTTTTTTTATTTTTACCCGAAATTGTTAATTAATAAGTTATTTTAACTTTTATACAGTATAATTCGGGTTTATAATTTTTCTCCAGTATGAAATTTAATAAATTAAATGGCTATGGAAAAGAACAATACAGAAACGTATGATACATATTACATCGAAGTTCATATTCCTTCAGGGACTACTTTGGATAGTGTATTCGATGAAACATATTATGGTATGGATAATTTTGTTTATCCCGCAAACGATATAACAAGCCAGTTTATGAGTATCAAAAAAGATATTGATAATAATGTTGTCGAAGTTGATATTCCTATCGGTATTAAAAAACAAATTGCTGATGATATTGCCGATACGGTTGTTTTATCGGAATCTATAACAACATATGGATTGCCATTTGACGAAATCCTAACCAATACAACAATAGAAATTCCAGAAAATACTATACATCTTTATAAACGCATTGTACGTTCTATTGTACTTGCTACATTCAATAAAGTTTCTAAAATTGCCATTGATAAGCAATTAATTGATATATTAACTCGTTTTTGTAAATGGCATGAAGATAACGCAACTTGGGACAAATGTGGCCAAGATTATTATGTGATAAAAAATATTCTAAATAAAATTGAATTAAATAATAATAAAGATATTTAATGGGTACAAAACAAATACATGTAGGAACGATACCAAGTCCTGGAACAAAATACGGTCATTGTATAGATAAATGTAATCATTTTGATTGCAACTATGCTAGAAAACATGCTGCGTCATTTTGTTATTTTTGTGGTAAACCTATTGGATATGATGTTAAATACTATATAGATGATAATGGTAATGTTGCACATGCTTCTTGTGTATTATCACAGTTTGGGGAGAAGTGGTGTACACAATTTGAAAATATAAATGACAAACAAAATTATCATAATGATATAATGCTAGAAATATACAAATATAAAAATATTGAATATAATTATTATGGAAAAAATTGGAATAGCTTATATTAAAGACCTAGACATGTATACAGCACAAGGATTCTTTGTATCCTATTGTGATAATGTAATAGGTTCTATAATCGTTGAAAAAAATATAAACTTAACAGATATTAAAAAAAGATTAATTACACAACATGGCTACCCAAATACCATTGTTTTACAAAAAACTAATATATTACAATGGAGAGAATATCCAAGCGGTATGGGTGAAATCTTACTAGGTGATAAAAAACCCTATATTCATAGGTTTAATTAATTTCTCCAGTTTTATAATTTATTTATTTAATAAATAAAAGGAAAACATTATGAAAATTCAAGTTAATGTTCAAGAAGTTAGAACAATTACAATTAATGTCGATATTCCAGATGATACTCCGGAAGATCGAATTCGTCAAGTGGCTATCGATAAAGCAAATGAAGTACCCAATTACAATGAATTGGAATCAGAATACAGTTATACTATGGACGATGAATTATGGACTGTATTCGATGCAAATGGAAAACGCTATGAGGAAATCATAGAATTAGACGAAGGCAAAGATGATTTCTATGATTTTGACAGGAGTTAAGGAATATCATGTTAATTAAAAGAAGGAAATTAACATTTATCCAAAAAGTGTTTTTTATTATTGCAAAAATGTTTCATCTGAAATATTTTACATTGCAAATATTATTCAATGATTATTCAATCGATACAGTTGATAATATAAGCTATAAAAACGCATTAACAATTATCGATGATAATTTTCAAAAAAATGATGATATAACCTATCTCGAACTTATGTTCAATAATGATAACCATGATACAACGATTCTTTCCTCATGGTTTCAAACATATTTTGTAATATTAGATTCTGAATATTAATTTCTCCAGTGTAATTAATAAGACATTATACTATTATGGATAATGAAAAACAATTTGTATGGAACGGTACAAAAGTAACCAATACTTCAAAATTTTGTTGTTTCAAATATGTTCGTATTGGCGATGAAATCCGTTTTACGCCTTTTGATACTTATTCCCCTGCGAATCATAAAGATTTATTAAACGAAGGTGAACAAGCGACTTCCGCAGGAAATATTGTGTTAATCGATAATGATAAACGGGGTTATAATAAATGGGGTTATGGATGTAATAGCTATTCAACAACCCTAAATTTAGGATGGAGACAAGGCGACGATGAACTTATTTCAAAAGCATTAGAACGAGAATATACAGAAATTGAACGATATTAAAATAATTTAATAATTATGATTCATTTTTTTTAATTTTAACCCGAAATAATATAATAATAAGTTATCATATGAATGTAAAAATAGAAAAATTATTAAGCCCATGCCTAATTCAAACAATTAAAAATCATATATTAAATTTACATAATATAACTTCATTTCATTATTGCAACCCTAACGATAATATATTCAATGAATCTTATAATGTAAAATTGTATAAAAATATACGATACGAATTCGATCCTCATAACAATCCTATGTCAAATCATATCGTTTGGTATATAACAATCATTGATAACAATGAGAATATTATTAAATATGTTAAAATTAAACATGATGATTTAATGTCTTATCAATAAGATTTTCTCCAGTAAGCGTTTATTAATTTGATTTAAGTATTGTTACGTCTAAAACAAGTATAAAAATTGTATAAAAATTGGAGATAATTAAAATGCCTAGAGACCCTCCGTTTTAGCGTAAATACAAACCTTGAGAATAATTTATATTTAGATTAAATAATAACTCTAGTAAAATTTTAGGAGAATTATCATGGGTGAATAAAAAATAATTTTATATATTTTAATTAAATTACGTCGGAAGTGGATAATGGCTATACAATAAAATGGTATAGCCATTATCTTTTTTCTCCAGTATTTCAAAATCATAAAAATATTATTATGAATGAAAATTTCATCACATCTGGATATAGGCATATAACTATTGAAACTTTGAAAAAAGTTCAAATTGCTACGCCTTGTTATACATGGTTTTTATATTGCCCTATCTGTAAACAATTCTTTTCTGCGAATCCAGCAGATTATAACAAATATCATGTATCATTTGACAATGAATTACCTTTTGAACATTGCGATGTGGATATGATGCTTGTCCGAAAAAGACAAAAAGCATTTGGAAGGGTATAATGATGTATAATATAAAAATGTATTATTGGCGATAAATTGCATTGAAAAAATATGCAGAAGGACATGTTATTGTTCTTGCAGAATCGCTTACAGAAGCAAAACAAAAAGCATTTGAACAGATTATCAACCATAAAAAATCATATATAGAATGTTTTTCTGAAGATAGAGAAACAATTGAAGCATTATATACACAAATACATAATGATTTGGCAAAGGCTCCAAAAATTGGATTAATGGCTATTTGTATAGAAGGTTCTGCATAATGTTAATTCTATTATATTCTTCTTTATGGATATGTATTATATTGATATTTGTGTATTTTTTATGGGCCAAATCTTAACGTCTCCAGTATCAGAAAACAAGTTTTTTACTAATACAAGAAAGGCTATGAAGACAGCAATCACCGACGGAGTTGGGTTGGTAAAGTTGTATTCATGCAAAAAGAAAGAGAATTTATTCTCTTTCTTTTTTAATATTGAATTATAACTTATGTTATATGTTTTCGGGTAAATTTTATACTTTTATTTTCTCCAGTATTTGAAAAATAAATAGATATAAACATGAAAACAAATATTAATATAACTCGTGTTGTATTCAGAAAATGGAAGAAATCGCCGAAAACAATCATAGCAATATTTCCTGATGTGTTTTCTGATAATCATGGGAATTTACTTTCTTATGAACATGTCGGCCAACATGGGGGTTGTTCTCGTCTAATCGTTGCAGATACTATTTTAGCGACCCCAGACGAATATAAAGATTTGTTTGAAGAGTTAACCAGTTGTGGATATATTTTACAAGTTTGTAAACGAATTTCATCACAAAAACAAAAATGATATTTATATTTTCTCCAGTTTTATAAATAAAGAAAAAATATAATATAACATAAAGGATCATTCAATGCCACAAACAATTACCCAACCAGTTATTACTGTCGATAAGTCAATTAATGCTACAGTAATTTCTCAAAAGCAATTGATTGATATGCTGTCAGAAACAAAAGGAGCTACAATTATTACAATTGTAGCAAAAACTGAACCAAAAATGAAGAAAACGGGAAATCCGTACTATGATAAAGTACGAAAGATTTCTCGTGTCAATGGTATAGTCAATTTTCATTATGACGAAGGTGTTAAACGCCGATTAGAAAAAGAAGGAAAAAACATTTCCGATTTTCGTCAAGGGGAATCATGGCATGAACCCGTGATTATGAATGATAAATTGACTCCATTTTGTCGGCACAAGAAAAACGGGAATATGTATCTTCGCTTCATGGAGTTGAAACGAATAGGTACGCAATATCAAGACATTGCCGGAAATGTAATCGATGAAAATAAAATCAAGCCATTTTTGTATGAACGAACTTCATACGAAAACCAAGGACTTGATACGCCGTTAAAATTCCTTGTATACGGTTTGGATTCGATTATGTACATTATGATCGATGGGAATACCTATCTCGTAAAATAACAATCTTTACAAGGTATGGTTAGCCTTTTGTAAAAGACAAAGAATTTATTCTTTGTCTTTTTTTATTATTTTTAATTTTTGCCCGAAATAAAGTACATAAAGTTACATAATCTATCTCCAGTCAAATTAAAATACAAATATAATCATGTTCTTCCGAATGATAGATAGGCTTATATGTAGCTTATCTGTTGACAAATGGTTTAGGAATTCCCTTCTACGCCCCAAAACAACATCCTAGGGAATTAGGTAACGGTAACTCTTGAAGTAAAGAGTATCGGTCATTTAGGAAAACATGGACGGCAAGGCTACAATAACCTATCAAAATATTATTGTAACCTTGCCGTTCTTCGTTATACATATCTTTTCTCCAGAAAATAAAATAATAAATAAAAACATTATGACAACTTATGAACAAATTGTTATCGAAAAAGCAAGATCAATTATAACAAATCTTAATTCATTTGTCTCACAAATTCCAATCATTTCTATCAACTGTAAGAATTTACAGTCAGAAGCAAGAGAAACTATTGCCTCTCTGGAAGCATTAATTGAACATATTATTCTTGAAAACAAAGATAGTCATATTATCCCCAATCAACAAGAAATAGAATGCTATAAAATAAATAGAATAAGAGGGGTAAACGAATATAGAGCAAGAACAAAATATCCGTTAAGGCTTGCTAAAGTATTGTTAGAATCTTATATACAATTAAAATAGATTACAACTAAAACAATAATAATTTAGGTGTCTCCAGTTATTCTTTATCCTATTTATAATAATAAAGAATTATAAAATGAGAAAATTACATAAACATGATCCAGAGATAATCAGTAGGATTCAACATAATATGCGTTCTGTTATTGATTTTATTAATCGTCACGAAAATAAACAAAAAAATACAATGAATCTTCCAAATGCAAATCGGACAATGGACCTACTCCCAAAGTCAATCGAAAAGAAAATCCCACCATTGTATGCACAAGAAAATAAAGGAAACGAAACAATCGTTTACCTCAAATTGTTTCTTCCTTGTGGTGACTGGACCTGGTTTATAACTGAATATGATCCTAAAGAGAAAATAGCCTTCGGGAAAACATTCTCCAATATGTGCCCAGATGGTGAATTAGGCTATATAAGCCTCACAGAATTGGCCGAATTACTTCATAATAAAGTGGCCATAGAAAGAGATAAATTTTTCAAACCTACAAAATTAATACATTGTACAAATCCTTGTACTTAATTCTTTGCCCTTCGCCATAAATGATTGAAGGATGACCGCTCAATAAAGAAAGAAATTAATTTTTCTTTCTTTATTTTTTTTATATCTTTTTTTTATTTCCAGCCCGAAATAATATGGATTAAGTTAAAATCATTCACAAATTTATATAAAATATTCTCCAGTTATTATATATTAAGATCATAATATTATTATGAAAATAAAATCACGAATTCTGCAGACAATACCACAATCATTCAAAACAGGTCAAAGGGTCGAAAATATTCATACAAAAAAAGTATACATTGTAAAACGTTCTTATTTCCAATTTTATGATGCAACTTATACTCTCGGCGATTATACCGTAGAGTTTGAACCGACAGAAGATCAACCTACACCTTGGGATAAATCAACAAATCTACGTGCTATTTAATATCGAATATATTCTCCAGTATATAAATATATAATAAATTATAATATACATAAGGAATATAAAATGGGATGGTATGGAAATTATAATTCAGTAGAAGAAATAAAAACGGAAATCACTTGCAATACCGAAACGACAACCTATAAACAATCCACGATTGTATACGATTATGAAAAACAGTGTAATGTCATATGGGGAATCGTTCATATCGTAAAAGAAAATATCGATGTAATATTCTGTGCTATTATCCAAAAACAAAATAAAATGTATATGTATAAACCTATGGATGAATCTGTACATCCATTTTATTATTCATGTCCTATCAAATTTCTTGCAGAAACAACAGTACAAAGTAAACAATGGCGACAAAATGTATATGCCTACCATAATAAATACAATAAATAATTTCTCCAGTTGATATCTAATTATTGTAAAATAATAAGAAAAGAATTACAAATGAATCTTACTTTTGGATATACTGATTATCTCTATTTGTCTTGTACGCCTAGTGCAGAACCTTGCGAACAAGTACCTTATAAAGACCCTGAAAAAGCAAAATATGAATGTAAAGTCTTTATCAGTCAATTAAAAAGACAATTTCCAGAACAAACCAATCAAGGATTAGTCGGTTTCAAAATTACATTAAATCCACATGACTTTGGTTCATACCATGATGTTATTGTTATGTTCATGGAAGATAACGAAGAATCAGTAAACGCAGCATATCATATCGAAAGTAATATGCCAGAATACTGGGACGAACAAGCTAAAGAACAATTAAACAAATATGTAAGTAAATGATTATTCCTCCAGATACATAAAAACAATAAATTATTAATATGGATATTAAAAAAACATTTCAAGAATATTGCAAACAACATAATGTTACCGTCGAGGATGACGAAAAATATGGAGAATTATATATCTATATCCCAACAGGCAAAATGTTCAATAAAACAAGATCAAATTGGTATTTTGCATCGTATATGGGAATAAACAAAATAACCATAATATTAAGAAAAATAGCATACAAAAAATGTATCGATGTAATCAATAGTGGTATCGTCGATTTTGTTATAGGAAATCCAGAATGTAATACTTATGTAGTCAATAATAGATTTGCATGTTATAATTGCGGAGGAAAAAATTCATTTCAAAAAGGAAAATGTATTGATTGTCTCATAAAAGAAATTCCATGGAAAGAAGGAGATAAAGTAAAAGTAAAAAGTATTGATAAAATAGGTATTGTTGTATATAACTATTATAATGGATATACACTTGTCAATATAGGAGAAAAAGTAAATGGTGGTATATTCAATAATGATGCAACATATAAAAATGATGATATTGAATTGGTGACAATTTAATAAATAAAAATATTACTGGAGATAATAAATAATTATTTTTTTTTATTTTTATTTTATTCCCGATTATTTTTTAATAAAGTTATTCGGGAATAAAATAATTAATTTTTTATGTAAAAACCATACCCCCCACCATACCCCCTATCTTTTTACATAAAAAAATATCAAAATAAGGGACTCCTATTTTTGGTTTTATGGTATAGGAAATTTTTATGAAAAATAAAAAATAAATTTTTTTGTATTAATATAATTTTATTTATTGTTTAATAAAATGTTATCAAAATATATTATTTTAAATAATTACTGATTGTGAATAATATTTCATATAATATATTTATAAAAGAATAATGAGGATTTAACGGGAGAAACAATTATTATTGATGAAGAAGAAAGAGTCGAAAATGCTGCTTCTGGTTACGAACGGTTTTATGATTTAGAAAATTAACAATTTCATTAATTAATATATAATTAATTATATTAATCTCCAGTTTCTTTTTATTATAAACTATTATCATGGTTTTGTTTTTAAATAGAACAATTATAAAATGAACATTTATAATACATTATATATTTTAGAATATACGAGGGATCCTTATCAAATAATAAACAATTATCAATTTATAGATAAATTTTGGTATTTAAATTTAAGCAAAGATAAATATAATTATAAATATCGAAGTTTTGATTTGTATGCGGCACTGAATATAAATTATAAATATAAATGGGTACAAAAGCGATGGTTGATTTACGGTAAATATTATAGAATTATTGGCCCAGAAATTATACAAATTAGTGATAATGAGATATATAAATATTTTGATTTCCCCCAACACTTAGATATCGATCATTATGGTACGTATGAACGGGTAAAAACATAATATGAACATTTATAATACATTATTTCTTTTAGAATATACAAAATTACCAGTGAATTTATATAACAGTAAGGTTTGGTATTTAAATTTGAGTAAAAGCAGATATAATTATATTCATAGGGATTTTGATTTG
>Ga0265297_10012766_pt1 | contig 10016 bp, 9 predicted proteins | sample Munlanlwell13791_FD_192502 | JGI IMG/M metagenome (GOLD analysis project Ga0265297, IMG submission 192502) | Leachate microbial communities from a municipal landfill in Southern Ontario, Canada - Leachate well 137-91 | ecosystem: Engineered > Solid waste > Landfill > Unclassified | place...
TCATATAGCCCCGTTTCTTCTTCTACGGATAAATTAGTACAGAATATTAAAATTGAAACCAAAACTCAAAAACTTTTCTATTTTGTCGATGGACAAGAATGGAAAGAATTTTCAGTCTCTACCGGAAAGTCAAGTATGCCGACGCCACATGGCGAATTTAAAATAGTTAATAAAAATAAAAAAGCCTGGTCTAAAACTTATCAGCTCTGGATGCCATATTGGCTCGGCCTAGACCGAGGAGGTATTGGTATTCATGAATTACCGCTTTGGCCAAATGGATATCGTGAAGGAGAAGATCATCTAGGCAAGGCGGTCTCTCACGGTTGTATCAGGCTGGGAATCGGAGCGGCTGAATATTTGTTTAATCGAGTTGGGGTCGGAACACTGGTTAGTATAGAATGAGTCCCGTTATTTTAAATGTTGATTAAGATTTATGCCCTTTTCTTATTTGTTTTTTAGGTGTTTGAATGCTATAATACTTTATAGTTTGTAAAAACTTATTCAAGATTTTAGTTATGTTTAAACAATCATTTAAATTATTTATCGCTTTGATTCTATTGGTATTTTTAACTAGTGCTTGTACTTTTCCTTGGGAAAGAAAAAATATCCCGACAGTTAATAAAGTAGCATCTGAAGAAAGTCCAACCGTTGAAACAGCTATTAAAAGTGGTGGTTTGAAAAAGTTTTCTGATTTATCAGATTTAAAATCTTTTTTAATCGAAAATCCAACTATTCAGGCAAGCGGAGAAAAAGTGGCGGCTGCCTCGATATTTTTAAATAACTTTTTTACTAATGACCAATCCAGTAAATCAAACGAGCCAGATATTTTGAAAACTGATGGTACTTATATCTATGCCTTGGTTCGCAATGAAGTTTTAATAATTAAGGCGAACCCGGAGAATTCGGTGGAAGTGCTTAGTCGAATTAAATTTACTTCAGATCCAGCCGGGTTGCTTATCAATGGTTCAAGCCTAACGGTGTTTGGCCTCAGTCAGCAGGTTTCAGAAAATTCCTCTTTAAAAAATTCTGTCGGACAAGGTATTTTTACCTTTCTTAAAGTATATGATGTGTCAGATCAAGCTAATCCAAAAGAAGTGCGAAACTTAAATTTTGCCGGAACTTATATTGGCGCTAAAATGCTTGGGAATTATATTTATTTTATAACTGACAGCAAAGTAAATTACATTAGCGGCGAGTCTCCATTACCAAAAGTTCTAGAAAACGGAAGCCTACTGTCCAGTGATTGCAAAAGTCAAGCTAAATGTTTTGCGCAAGATGTTTTCTATTTTGACATTTCTTATGATAATTATAGCTACGTTTCTGTTACTGCCATTAATGTTAAAGACAATAAGGAGACAATCAGCGGGCAAATCTTTCTTTTAAATTCAGGACAAAAGCTCTATGTTTCCGAAAATAATATTTATATTACCTACACAAATTTCCTAAATAGTAGTGAAATTGAATACGATTTAAAAAGAAATTTGTTTTTAAAGAATTTAGATCAAGCTGCTCAAGATAAGATTTCAAAAATTGAAGCCGTGGACAGTTTTGTTTTAAGCAATAATGAAAAAAAATTAAAGATTGGCTCTTTAATTGATTATTATTTTAGTCTGCTCGGGACAGAACAACAGAAAATTTTATCTGATGAATTAGACTCTTCTTTAATTTTAAAATTAAAAGAAAAAGGGAGGGAGCCAGAAAAAACTGTAATTCATAAAATTTCTTTTAGTGAAGGAAAAATTGCCTATCGAGCTAAAGGGGAGGTTAATGGGCGAATTTTAAATCAGTCTTCAATAAATGAAGATGGTAATTATTTGCGTTTAGCGACAGCGCGTAGTCCTTTCTTGCCAAGCTTAAATGAAAAAACAAATGATTCATATAGCAGTGTTTATATTTTAGATAAAGACTTAAAAATTGCCGGAAAACTGGAAAATTTAGCAACTTCAGAAAAAATTAATGAGGCTCGGTTTATTGGAGGAAGAGTTTTTTTAATTACCAGTAAGAAATCTGACCCCCTGTATATTATTAATTTAGAAAAACCGAGCGAGCCAGTAGTTTCTGGCGCCTTAAAGATTCCCGAGGAAATGGATTATCTCCAGCCGATTGATAAGGATGGAATGAAATTTATTGGCCTAGGTCGTGATTCCGGAAATGTTGCAGGAGATAATTTTGAGAGTAGAGTCAAACTTTCTTTATTTGATTTTTCCGATTTAAGTGTACCCAAAGAACTCGGAGCTTATTTAATTGGAGATGAGAAGAGTGACTCTTTTGCTTTGTCCGATTATCAATCATTATTATATTTAACATCTAAAAATTTAATTTCCATTCCGGGCGTATTAAGAGAAAATAATGGTCGTTTATCTTTTTCTGGAGCAATTATCTTCGAAATAAAGGACAATGATTTGTCGTTAATTGGAAAAATTGATCACTCAGCGGGTGGTAATTTTATGCAGATTGATAATTCGCAGGGTTATGCTCATTATGATAATACAGTAAAGAGGGGTTTATATTTAAATAACCAACTTTATACTCTTTCAAATAAATTTTTGAAAATTAATAACCCAGTCGATTTAACTGAAATAAAAAGTTTAATATTGACGACATCCTTTGATGACTATATTATAAATCAAGTTGAAATGGAACCAATGGATGAGCCGGCGAGTGAAGATAGTCCTGCAAACGATATTAATGTTTCTACTGATATGGATGGTAATATCGAAACAGATATTAGCGATGCTGAGGCGGCTCTGAATCAAGCTTTAGGGTCAGACCCTGGCTCCTCAATCCCGGAAAGTTTAATAGATGAAGTGAGTTTTCCTTCACTTAATCCTTAATTAAGTTACGTTTATGAATTATAAGAGATTAATTCCAATTATTACCCCCATATTAATATTTGTTTTAAGCCAGATATTTTTAGCAACGCCTAAGGTTTTTTATTATGCTTTAGGTATTGGAGTCTTAATTATTGTAATTAGTGTTAAATATTTAAGTAGGGGAATAAAAAATAATTGGTTAATTTTTACTATTTCTCCTGTCTTATTTTTTCTAAGTTTTTCTCTTTATTCTTCTTTAATTGCCAACTCCTTTTTAATCCAATTTATTTTTGTTCTTTGTCTTTGGTTTATTTTTTCTTATTTAAAAAATCTTTATTATTTTCTCAGTTACGAGGTGCCAGAGAGAGCTCAAAAATTAGATCACTTGATTTTGAGTGGAGGTTTTTTGACTTTTTTTGCTTTAACCAGCTCTTTGTACGGTTTGCCTATTTTTTTAAACTGGCCATTTTTTAAGTTCCTATTGGTATTTATTCCCTTGGCTTTTTTACTTTTAATTCAATTTTTTGCTATTAAAAAAATAAGTTTTAAGCCATTTCTTCCTTTTATTGGGATTAATATTTTAATTCTATCTGAATTAGCCCTCGTTCTTTCTTTTCTTCCTTTTAATTTTAATGTGCTTGGTTTTCTTTTAACTATCTTTTTTTATTTTTTCTTGTTAGTCTTTCGTTTGCGATTACGAGAGGAACTTAATTATCATAATTTAAAACTTCCAATAGTGTTTAGTTTATTAATTATTGTCATTACAATTTTATCAGCGAGATGGTTGTAGTTTAATTAGAATCATCAGGCTTAATGTATTTATGTCAACCAATAAAAATCGTTTTTTGCCATTTGTCGCCATTGCCGTTTTGTGCGGTTTAGCCGCCGGTGTTCTGGGCGAAATTATTACCCGGGTTTATTTTTTGAAGGATTTTTCGGTTCCTTATTTCAGTAATGAGGTTAATTTAAATGAGTTAAATTCTAATCAATCTAATTTAATTATTCGGGACGCTAAAAAAGTTGTTGTCAATCAGGATATTAAAATAGAAGAAACAATTAATTCTTTAAGACCATCTTTGGTTGGAATTTTTAAAGAAATTCCCGTTAAAGCTGGATCGGAAGCGGAGAAAAATGAGTTTTACAAATTAGATCAGCCCTTATTTGTTGGCTTGATTATTACCTCAGATGGTTGGGTCGCCGCTTCAATCCCCGTTGGAATTAAGAAGAATTTCAGCGCCAAAGGTTATGTTATTATTACTTCCGACCGAAAGATTTATACGATTGATAAGATTTCTGATTTTAAGAATCTGCCCGGAGATTTAATATTTTTTCATCTCGCTAATGCCAATAACTTAACAGTTAAGAAGAATCTTGCCCGGAAAGATTTGTCTTTAGGACAAACGGTTTTAGTTGTTAATGATTTTAATAACGTATTTTTAAGTTCTATTTCTTCTTTGCAGAAGACTCCGGTAGTTTTAAATAGTGATTCATTGAATTCTCGTCTTACTCTGGCCGGAGATATTAGTAATGATTTTAAAAACTCGTTTGTGTTTAATTTGGCCGGTGACTTAGTTGCGCTAGTTGGAGCTGATCAGTCGATCATTCCCGCCTTTTCATATAATCCTTATTGGCAAAGTTTTCTAAAAAAGGAAAATAATGTTCAGCCCTACTTAGGGGTTAATTACTTAGACTTAAGTTCAACAAAATCCTTTTCTCTTAGTTTAGAAAAAGGGGCCTGGCTTCACCAAGGTGAAGATGTGCCGGCCGTTATTAAAAATAGCCCCGCGCAACTCGCTGGTTTAAAAGAGGGGGATGTTATTACTTGGGTTAATAACCAAGAAATAAATTCTAATAATGATTTAGCTGATTTAATTGCGACGTATAATCCTGGTGATACTTTAACCTTAGCTTTTATCAGAGATGGCCTGGAAAAAACTATAACCGTTAAACTTGGTGAGCTTAAATAAAAAATTAGTCTTTAATTTTCATGAGAATCAATTCAATAACAAAATTAAAAAAGATTGAAGGCAAGATAGTTTTGTTGCGAGTTGATTTTAATACATCTTTAGAAAAATCTAAAGTTAAGGAAGACTATCGTATGATCGCCTGTTTGCCTACTATTAATTATTTATTGGAGAAGAAGTGTCGTCTAGTTATTATGGCGCATCTAGGCTCTCCACAAGGAAAAAGAGATATTGCTCTATCGCTCAAACCAGTTGCGCTTCATTTAAAAAAACTATTAAAAAAACCGCTTAAATTTATTCCAGAGACGGTTGGCCTTAAAGTTCAAGCTGAAGTCGCTAAACTCAAAAATGGAGAAATTTTATTTTTAGAAAATCTGCGTTTTAATTCTGGTGAGCTAAACAATGATTTAAATTTTGCTAAAGAATTAGCGCGTCTCGGAAATATATATGTTAATGAGGCTTTTTCAGTTAGCCATCGCAATCACGCCTCAGTTTCAAATATTAAAAAATATCTGCCTAGCCATGCTGGCTTATTATTAGAAGAAGAAATAAAAGCATTAAATAAAATTTTAAAACCTGTAAAACCGCTTGTGGTTATTATGGGTGGGTCAAAAATAAGTACCAAACTCCCCTTGATTAAAAAATTGTCTAAATCGGCAAACCAAATTTTATTAGGAGGGGCGCTGGTTAATAATTTTTTTAAGTTTCAGGGCTTGGAAATTGGCAAAACTCTTCATGATAAGGATGATTTAAAAAGTTTAAAGATTTTTTATACTCGCAAAAAAGTAAATTCCAAAATAATTTTACCAGTCGATGTCATTGTTAAAACTTTATCGGGGAAAGCAACGGCCAGAAATATTTCTATGGTTAAAAAAAGTGATTGCATTTTAGATATCGGGCCGAAAACGATTTCTCTTTTTGCGACCTATATTAAGAAAGCGCAGACCTTGGTCTGGAACGGTCCGATGGGAAAATTTGAAGAAGCAAGCTTTAAGAACGGGACAATGTCTGTTGCTCGCTTAGTGGCAACTCGTTCTGGCGGGAAGGCTTATGGCGTCGTTGGAGGCGGGGAAACAGTTGAAGCTTTGAAATTAACTCAAATGGCTGAATATATAGATTTTGTCTCAACAGCTGGAGGCGCTATGCTTTCATATCTTGGTGGTGAAAAAATGCCCGGATTAAACAAAATTGTTAAAAAATAAATTTATGCCAAAAATAAAAAATATTGTCGCTAGAGAAATCCTTGATTCGCGAGGTTGGCCGACAATCGAAGTAAAAATATTACTAGATAATGCTATTTCGGTCAAAGCCAGTGTTCCGAGCGGGACTTCAGTCGGCTCCTTTGAAGCGTTTGAACTGCGTGATCATAATCATAAACGCTATCAAGGAAAAGGAGTTTTAATTGCGCTTAATAAAATAAATGAAATTATTGCGCCAAAGTTAATCGGAGTCGATGTTTCTAAACAAATTGAAATTGATGATATTTTAATTAAACTCGACGGCACGGCTAATAAAAATAATTTAGGAGCAAATTCTATTTTAGCTGTTTCTTTAGCTTGTGCTAGAGCCGGAGCATTATCAAAAAATAAAGAACTTTTTTCTTATTTGGCGGATACTTATGGTTTTACCGATTTAAAAATTCCTGTTCCTATTTTTAATATTTTTAACGGCGGTAAGCACGCTGATACTAATTTAGATTTTCAAGAATTTTTGTTCATTCCAAAAAGACAGGAAGCCTCTAAAATGATTCAAATGGGGGCAGAGGTATTTCATGCACTCGGCGAAGAGTTAAAGCAGGGAGGATACGATACGGACACGGGCCTTGAGGGAGGTTACGCCCCTGATTTAAATTCCAGTATTGAAGCTTTGGAGTTTATGTTGGCAGCAGCGATTCGCTCTGGTTATGAGCCGAAAAAAGATTTTCATTTAGGCATCGATATCGGCTCGTCTGTTTTATTTGAAGAAAAGAGTAAACGTTATCTTTTTCAAATTGACAATGCTTATTTTAGTTCAGAAAATTAGTTGGTTTATATAATGAATGGTTTAAAAAATACCCACTTCTATACCTAGAAGATGCTTTAGCGGAGGATGAGTGGGCGGCCTGGCGCGATTTAACGGCAGAACTTGGCGATAAGATGTTGATTGTCGGAGATGATTTGTTTGCGACTAATATTAGTCGTCTGCGCCAAGGCTTTCAAGAGAAAGCGGCCAATTCTATTATTATTAAGCCTAATCAGGTTGGGACATTGACAGAGACCATGGAATGTATTAAATTAGCCAAGAAGCATAGCTATCAGGTTATTGTTTCTCATCGGAGTGGCGAAACAAATGATGACTTCATTGTTGATCTGGCCGTTGCTAGTGGTGCCGATTACTTAAAAGCTGGCTCTTTATCACGTGGTGAAAGATTGGCTAAATATAATCGCTTGTTAGAAATTGCCGATTTAATTAAATAAATATGGAAACTATTAGTAATGACCCTGATCTTCCCCTTAGGCCCCAGCCGTTAGTTTTATTATTGCTTGATGGGTATGGGATTGCCCCTGCCTCTGAAGCTAACGCAGTCTCTGAGGCTAAGACTAAGTATCTAAATAGTTTATTAAAAGAATATCCGGTTGCCGTTTTAAATCCGGGGGATAAAAGTCTAAATGCAAGATACTTAAGCTTGGGAGCAGGGCGAGACTTTGATAATGAGAATGACGAACCGGTTAAAACGTTAACAGAAATAATTTCTGATTCAGGATTAAAACAATTAAAAATAATGGAAGCGGAGCGTTTGGCCGCCTTAACCCATTTTTTTAACGGGCACCTGGAAGAAAAAATAATCGGAGAAGAGTGGATAACGGTTTCGGCGGAAATTAATAATGTAGTTAAGTCCCCTTTGTTTTTAAAAAGAACAATAAAAGAAATAGATAGGGCGTTAAGGAGTGATAATTATGATTTTATCGTTATTTCATTTCCCATATTAGATCAAATCGCGCAGAGCGGGACCTTTGATGAGGTAAGAAAAATGTTCGAGGAGATAGATGGAGCTTTAAAAAAAGTTGTTTCGATGGTTCTAGGTAAAAAAGGAACGTTAATTATTAGTTCAGCTCATGGGAATATTGAAAGGATGAAAAATTTAGCGACTGATTTTGTTGATCGAAAAATGACGAGTAACCCGATCCCAGTTATTATTGTCGGCGAAGAATTTATGGGTAAAACAATTGGGCTAGATGAACCAATCGATAATGATTTAAGCCTTCTAACGCCAGCTGGGACCTTGGCTGATATTGCTCCCACAATTTTAAAAATTATGAATTTAGATAAGCCGGTTGAAATGACCGGAGAGAGTTTAGTTTAGTTCTTTCAAACAGGTTTTGGTTAATTTAAAGAGATTATTAATTCATAGCAGTTTGTTTTAATTAACCAAAACTGATTATCATGAAAAAAATAGAATTGTCTGACAGGGAGAAAGAAATTCTTCTTCTTGTCAATCGGCATGTCGAAATAGGCATGGCGTCGGAAAAAATTAAAGAAGGAGACTGGGAGGCTGTAAAAAGCACTCTTGATGAAGCTTGGAAAATGCCAATCCCCCAGTTATGGGAATTAGGTATTGGCAAGTTTCAAATTGCCCTGATGTATGCAAAATTTTTTAATAAAAAAGAGTTTGCGGCACACTTTTCGCTAAAAAAAAGCAGGGAACGTATATCCTGCTAAAAAATAGAATCCCTTGTTAGCAGAGGCTAGGAAGATATATGGGGCAAACCCGGAATGCAATGATGCATGTCCGGGTTTTAATTTGCTTAATTTATATCAAGAGATAAAAAAGTTTTTTAAAAGAGTAAGTATCCGACAAAGCTTGTTAAGACCCCGATTATCGCGCCAATTAAAACTTGTAGAGGTGTATGTCCGATATGTTCTAAAAGTTTGGGATAGCTTTGATCTAAAAATTCATCTTCCTTCAAATCTTTAACCAAGATATTAAGAGTTTTTCCGTGTTGTCCGAGATAATTACGCAAGCCGATAGCATCAACAATAACGATCATCATAAAAACAAAGGAAACGGCAAAGATAGGAGATGATAAGCCTAATTTAAAATATAATATTGAAGTCATTGCAGTCACAACGGCAGTGTGTCCGGATGGCATATCAGAATAAGCGAATAAATCATGTAAGGTAATCTTTTTTTTAAATGACCTTAACAGCACTTTTATCCCTTGCGCCAGAATGAAGGCAATAATTGGCGCTAAAATATAAATATACATAAAATATTTAATTGTTTTTAAAGCTTTTTTAAAAATCTAAGTTCTCTACTTTCTTGGCATGTGTTTGAATAAAGTTCTTGCGTGGTGCGACATTATCGCCCATTAACATATCGAAAATTTGATCTGCCTTGGCCGCATCTTCAATGGTTACTTGTTTTACAATACGTCGAGCGGGATCCATGGTTGTTTCCCAAAGCTGAGTTGGGTTCATTTCCCCCAAACCTTTGTAGCGTTGGATATTAATTTTACCCGGTTTTTTCTTATCTTCGCTCTCTATATTCTTTTTACCTTTTTTTGGGGCTTCTTCAGTTTCTTCAATTTCAACTTCAATATTTTCTCCTTCGTCAGTTTCTTCACCTATTTCCGGTTCATCTAAATTTCCACCAAGTTCAATAATTATTTTATCTTTTTCTTCATCGCTGTAAGCATAGCGAATCTGAGCCCCTTTCTTTAATTGGTAAAGAGGCGGTTGGGCGATGTACATATGTCCACCAGTAATTAAACCGTTAAAATGGCGGAAGAATAAAGTTAAAAGTAGAGTTCTAATGTGGGCGCCGTCAACATCGGCATCGGTCATAATAATAATGCGGTGATATCTGAGTTTTTCTAAATCAAATTGATCATCAATATTAGTTCCCATGGCGATGACTAAATTTTTAATTTCATTATTGGCAAGCATTTTATCTAATCTTGCTCTTTCGACATTTAAAATTTTACCGCGTAAGGGGAGGATGGCTTGAAATCTTCGATTTCTTCCTTGCTTAGCACTACCACCGGCAGAGTCTCCCTCAACAATATATAATTCACATTCTTCTGGGTGACGGCTTGAACAATCGGCTAATTTCCCCGGCAGAGTCATTCCTTCTAGAGCTCCTTTTCTTAAAATTGTTGCGCGGGCGCTTCGTGCGGCTAAACGAGCCTGAGAAGATAGAACGCATTTTCCGACAATTGCTTCGGCTTCTTTCGGATGTTCCTCTAAAAAAGTATTGAAA
>Ga0265297_10012767_pt1 | contig 10016 bp, 11 predicted proteins | sample Munlanlwell13791_FD_192502 | JGI IMG/M metagenome (GOLD analysis project Ga0265297, IMG submission 192502) | Leachate microbial communities from a municipal landfill in Southern Ontario, Canada - Leachate well 137-91 | ecosystem: Engineered > Solid waste > Landfill > Unclassified | place...
TGGCCCGAGCATCATCTGGATGAAAAAGTTGGACCGGGGTTGCCGCCAATTGAAACCAAAGACGGCTGGCTTTTGATTTATCACCACGTGGCGCGAAATTGGAATACTGGCGCCTTTATTTATTCAATACGCGCGGCTTTGGTAGACCTAGAACAGCCAAATCGTTTTATCGCCAAATTGCCTTATGATATTTTGACCCCGGAAATGTCATATGAAACCGAGTCTGGCGCAAAAATTGTTTTTCCGACCGGCGGTTTTGTTCAAGACGATAAATTGTTTGTTTATTATGGGGCTTCGGATCGTTATATTTGTTTGGCGACTGGTTCTTTGAACGAGCTTTTGGAAGAACTTAAAAGAGCTAATTCGGATTTGTAATTAATGAAGGATATGAAGGACAAAATTCAAGAAAAAATGTGGGTTGTTTATTTGGGCACTTATCCGCCGCGCGAATGTGGGATCGCGACTTTTACGGCCGATTTGGTGAAAAATTTTGACGACCTTTATTTACCCCAAGAAGAGACCAAGGTCGTGGCGATTAACAATAATCTTCAGACTTATAATTACCCGCGCAAGGTTATTTTCCAAATTTCCGAAAATGAACCGGATGATTTTCGCGCGGCCGCCGAAAAATTAAACAAATTGTCTCAAGTGAAACTAGTTTCGGTCCAACATGAATTTGGGATTTATGGTCAAGATTACGGCAAAAATTTATTGGTTTTTTTGGAACACATAAAAAAACCGATTGTTGTAACTTTTCACACTGTTTTGCCGGAACCAGCGCCGGAAATGAAGGAAATGGTCAAGAAAATTATTGACCGAGCCGATCGGTTGGTGGTTATGACTGAGACTTCAAAAAAACAAATGGAAGAAGTTTATGGCGCGCCGGTCGAAAAAGTCAGAGTTATCCCTCATGGGATACACCCTCTTCCCTATAATGATGGTTCTCAAATAAAAAAAGAGTTGAAACTTTCTAAGCGCAAAATTATTTCTACCTTTGGTCTGCTTGGTCGAGGCAAGGGGATTGAATATGCGATTGAAGCTATGCCCGAAATTGTTAAAAAATTTCCCGATGCTTTATATCTTGTCATTGGCGCAACCCATCCGGTTGTTTTGAAAAAGGAAGGCGAAGGCTATCGCAACGAATTAATTGAAAAAGTTTGCAATCTTGGCCTTCAGAAACATATTCGTTTTTATAATAAATATCTGACAACCGAAGAATTGCTCAAGTTTCTTCAAGCGACAGATGTTTATTTATCTCTTTCTCAAGATCCAAACCAAGCGGTCTCCGGGACCCTAAGTTATGCTTTGGGGACTGGACGTCCCGTTGTTTCTACTCCTTTCATGCAAGCCAAGGAAATGATTACACCAGACGTTGGGGCGCTTATTGGATTTAATAGCAAAGATGGAATATCTGAAAAAATTTGTTTTATCCTTGAAGACAAAGAGAGAATGGTAAACATGGGGAAAACAGCCTATTTCAAAACCCGTAAAATGACTTGGAAAAACGTTATTTTGGCTTACATGAGAGAATTTATTGAGTTATTGCCGGAGCTTTCTAAAAAAGAAAGAAATTTACCGCCAATCAAGCTTCGTCATTTAAATAAATTGACTGATCGCTTTGGTATTTTTCAGTTTGCGAAATTGGAAGAACCGGATAAATCTTGGGGTTATACGGTTGATGATAATGCCAGAGCTTTGGTGGCTGTTTCTTGGTATCAGCAATTTGCGCCAAGTTCTTCCTCGGAAAAATTAGCCGAAATCTATATTGATTTTTTGGCTGGAGCCAGTCGAGAGGAGGGGGGATTTAATAATTACTATGGACCAGACCACAAAGAACAAGCGGAATTAAATAAAGTGGAGAATTTGGAAGATGCCACCGCTCGCGCAATCTGGGCCTTGGCGGTTGCCGCTAGAAGCAATCTATCTTCAAATCTTAAAAATAAAGCCAAACAGTTGGTGGAAGAAAAGATTTCTAAATTGAGAACAGTTACTTCCCCTCGGGCGACCGCTTTTTTGATTAAAGGGTTGACCGTTTATCTTGATTTGATTGACAAAGAAAAGGTTGAAGAAATCGAAAAGATTAAATTATTATTGACAAAACAAGCGGATTTTTTGTTGGAACTTTTTGAAAAAAGTTCTGATGAAAATTGGCTATGGTTTGAAGAGTCTTTTACTTACTCAAACGCTTTGATACCAGAAGCTATGCTATTGGCTTATAAAATTTTGGGCAACTATCATTATTTTAGAGCTGGCAAAAGTTCCTTAGACTTTTTGCTCCAGAATTTTTTCCACGGCGAAGTCTGTGTCCCAGTCGGACAATCTGGTTGGTATAAAAAAGGGGAGAGAAAACATCTTTATGATCAACAACCTGAAGAGGTTTCTGCTTTGGTTTTGGCTCTTCAGACAATGCACGACTTGGGTGGTGATAATCTTTATAAAACAAAAATGTTCCAGGCCTTCAGTTGGTTTTTGGGAAACAATATTTTAAATCGAGTAATGTATTCTCATTTGTCGGGAGGGTGTTTTGATGGGTTGCAAGAAAACGAGATAAACTTAAATCAAGGAGCGGAATCAACCATTTCTTATCTTCTGGCCCGGTTGGCCTTGGAGTTTTATAAAGAATAAGAAATGATGTTTAATTTAAAAATGAAGATTTTTAATAAATAGATTGACAAAAAATTATTATGGGTATATACTCATAATAGGTCGTGATTATAAGAGTTTAATTTTAAAATAAAAATTATGCCTATGTTGGATGGAACTGGACCTAACGGTTTGGGTCCGATGACGGGTCGTGGTTTGGGCCCTTGTTCTGGCAATGCCCCACAAGCCGGCTGGCGACGTTTTTTTGGGGGGTTTGGTCGAGGCCGTGGTCTTGGTTTGGGTCGAGGTTTTGGTTTTTTTGGTCAACAATTGACTCAAGAAGAAAGAAAAGATTGGTTAGAAGCTCAAAAAGAAGCGATTGAGACTGAATTGAAAAATTTGCCAAAAGATAAATAGGGCGTCAACATTAAAAGCGCGTTTTGGGCGCGCTTTTAATGTTGGTTGCGATAAATTATTTTGAATATATAATTAAAAAAATGCCACGCCCCAGATTAAAAAGACAGATTGGTTTTAACCCCTCTGTAATTTATTTTAAGCCACGAGGGATACCTTTGAAGTTTTTGGAAGAGGTTGAACTCTCGCTTGAAGAGATAGAAGCCCTAAGACTGAAAGATTTTGTTGGTCTTGAACAAATTGAAGCAGCTGAAAAAATGAAAACTTCCCAAAGCACTTTTCAAAGAATTCTTTCTGGGGCTAGGAAAAAAGTGGCTGATGCTTTTATTAATGGTAAGGCGATAAAAATAAACGAGTAAATGAATCTCAACAAGAATCAATTCGAAATTTTTGGGAAAAAAGTCTTGATTATTCTTGGTTTGTTTTTTTTAATTTTTAGTTTTTCAACGGCTCAGGGGGCGGAAGAGCCTCTCAAGGTCTATTTTTTTTGGGGGCTTGGCTGTCCTCACTGCGCTAAAGAAAAAGAGTTTCTGAACGATTTAGCCTCAAAGTTTCCGCAAATCAAGATTGAACGTCATGAAATTTACTTCAACTCTGACAATCAAATTTTACTAGAAAAAGTATCAGAAGCTCTTGGGGTGAGAACGTTGGCAGTACCCTTGACGGTTATTGGAGAGAAAGCCATTGTCGGCTACGCCGAAGGCTTAACTTCGATTGAAATTGAAGAACAGATTGAGAATTGTTTAAATAAAAATTGTCCAGATCCGATTCTTGCCATAATTAACCCACTTTCTGAAATCGAATCTGAGGAAGATCTAAATTCCGACGGGGAGGGCTTTCAAAAAGAAACTGTTTTGTTAGAAAACAATTTTTCCGCCGAAGAGTTTTCAAAACTTTCGACGACCTCTACTCCTTCAGCGGCAACTTCCCTAGGGAAGTTGCAGATTCCTTTCTTGGGGTCTTTTGAAATTGGGGGAAGATCTTTACTCTTTTTGGCAGTAATCATAGGATCTCTTGATGGTTTTAATCCTTGCGCGATGTGGGTTCTTTTGTTTTTAATTAGTCTGTTGTTGGGAACGAAGAACCGTTTTCGAATGTGGGTTTTGGGCCTGGCCTTTATTGTTTCTTCGGCTTTTGTTTATTTTGTTTTTATGTCCGCTTGGCTTAACTTGATTATTTTTCTAGGTTTTATTTTTTGGATTAGAATTTTAATTGGACTTGTCGCGTTGGTTGGCGGAGGATATAGTTTTTTTGATTTTTATAAAAACAAAAGTGGAACTTGTAAAATCTCAGAAACCAAAAATCAAGCTGGGGTTTTTGAAAAATTAAAAAAGACCGTCCTTGAAGAGAATCTTTGGTTGGCCCTGGGTGGAATCATTCTTTTAGCTTTTTCTGTCAACTTGGTGGAGTTGGTCTGTTCAGCGGGTTTGCCGGCAATTTTTACTCAAGTTTTGACCTTAAACAATTTGTCAACTTGGAAGTATTATTTGTATATTTTGCTCTATATCTTTTTCTTTATGCTGGATGATTTGTTTATCTTCTTTGTCTCAATGATAACCCTGCGTCTAACAGGCATAACGACAAAATATACTCGAATAGCTCGTCTTGTTGGTGGGACGTTGATGCTGGTGATTGGAATTTTGTTGATTTTCCGACCGGACTTGTTGATGATGGGCTAGTTTATTTTGTATATGACATCTTTTCTTTCAACAACAACTGGCCATTTGTTTAATTTGGCATAACGGTAAAGTCGAGCATTTGGATTAAAGCAGATTGGTTTTTCTACTGTTTCTAGCATGGGGATATCGCCATCGGTATCGCCAATGCCGATTGAGCTTTTTAGGGTCAGCCTCTCTTTTTCAACGGCTCTTTTTATGATATTGGCTTTATTCATGATTAAGTGTTCGTCAGTAACTAACCCGGTAAATTTGTCGCCCGGACCCAACTCGTAAAAACGTCCATAAACTTTATCAAAACCTAGTTCGCGACAAAAATTGTCCAGAATCCCTTTTGGTGATTGCGAAATGGCTAACAAGAAATATTTTTTGTTTTTTAGTTCTTTAATTAAATCGCGAGTATAGCGGTAAACATGCTTTTTTTTCTCTTTAACAATTTTTCGTCCGATTTCGGCAAAATCGCCATAATAAACGCCCTTCAGATTTTTGACAAAGATTTTGACAACTGCCTCAATGTAATTTTCGTAAGAGCCTTCACGATTTTGCCAGTTCTCCATTTCTTTTTGGAAACCCTTTCGTGCGTTGATTGGAAAAATCTTGGCTTCAATCAAGGCTTCGACTAGTTCAATTAAAAGACTGGAACGAAAAATGGTGCCGTCAACGTCAAAAATTGCCACTTTTTTCATATATTTTTATCATATCACAAAACATGTCTATTTTATTGAAACTGCAAGTTTGATTTTTCGTGCTAGAATAAAAATTAAGATGGAATATCCAATTCGAATAAATAAATATCTAGCGCAAGTGGGGCAGGCAACAAGGCGTGGGGCCGATCTCTTGATTGAACGAAAGAAAGTTTTGGTTAATGGAAGGTTGGCCAAATTGGGTGATTTTGTCCAGAGGGGAGATCGGGTTGAAATTAAGGAGGTTAAAGACGAAAAAAAGGTTGAGCTTGTTTATTTTGCTTATCACAAACCAAGGGGCGAAGAGACTAGCCAGATCTCGGTGTCCAGAATATCACCCGAAAAAATTTTTCCGATCGGGCGTCTAGACAAAGACTCAAGCGGTCTTCTTATTTTGACAAATGATGGACGAATTACCGAACGACTACTAGGGCCGGACCATAAACACGAAAAGGAATATTTGGTTGAGGTTGATAAACCGGTCAATGGGTTTATGTTGAAGAGGATGGAGTTGGGAGTGAAAATTGAAGGATATAAAACCAAAAAATGCCAAGTATTAAAAATCGGTCCAAGGAATTTTAAAATTATTTTGACCGAAGGCAAAAAACATCAAATTCGTAGGATGTGTGCAGCGGTTGGCTTGCAGGTAAGAAATTTGAGAAGAATTCGTATTATGAATATAAAATTGGAAGATTTAAAACCCGGGGCTTTTTGTAAAATTGTTGGGAAAGAAAAAGATGAATTACTAAAAAGCCTCAAACTTCCTTTCTAGTTCGCCATCGAATTTTCACTTGAGTTATTTAAGTTTTAAAATATGATTTGGACCAAAAACAAAAAAATTTTCTTGGCCTCCATTCTCTCAAGCTTAGCGGTATTTTTAATCTTAACAGTGACACTGTTTTTTCTTTTTTTGACAAATTTGGGAGGGGTTTCAGATCGTCTAATGAAAGTTCTGTTAGATCGGGGCAACTTATCTGGCTTAGTTGGTCAAGATTGGTATGTGATTAATGCTGTTAAAAAAACTTCAGCCTCGGTTGTTTCTATCGGGTTGATTCAGAAAGTGCCATTGGTTGAGCCATATTATGAAAGAAAAATGTTTGGTGAATTTGAGATAGTTATTCCTCAAGTTCGTGAAAAGGGGATGGAAAAAAAGGAGATTGGCAGCGGGTCCGGTTTTATTGTTTCTCAAGACGGTTATGTCATAACAAATAAGCATGTCGTGGAGTCGCCAGACGTGGAGTATGTTGTTTATACCAACGATGGGCAAAAACACAAAGCTGAAGTCGTCGCAAAAGATACTCTTTATGACGTAGCGGTTTTAAAAATGGAGGGGGTTGGATACCAGCCTGTTGAGTTGGGAGACTCGGACAAATTGGAAGTCGGACAAACCTTAATTGCAATTGGCAATGCCCTCGGAGAATTTAGAGATACAGTTTCGACTGGAATTGTTTCCGGTTTGTCTCGCTCAATTTTTGCAACGGGCGGTTCTGGCCAGATGGAATTTTTGGATGAAGTTATACAAACCGATGCGGCAATTAATCTGGGAAATTCCGGAGGACCACTTCTTGATTTGAGGGGGAGAGTCGTGGGAGTTAACGTGGCAACGGCAATCGGTTCACAAAATATTGCTTTTTCTTTGCCCATAAATATTGTCAAACCAATAATTAATTCGGTTAAAAAGAGCGGGAAAATCGAAAGGCCTTTTTTGGGGATCCGTTATGTTTTTGTTTCTGTTGAATTGGCCAAAGAAAAAAATTTCCCTTTTGATTATGGAATTTTGGTTTCTAGCTCTGAGGGTGGCGAGGCGGTGGTTAAAGGCTCTCCCGCGGCCAAAGCCGGGCTCAAAGAAGGGGATTTGGTTTTGGAACTCGACGAAGTTAAAATAGACAAAGAAAATACTCTCGCTCGGCTTATTCGCGACCGAGAGGTTGGAGAAAAAGTCAATTTGAAGATCTGGCGAGACAAAAAAGAGGAACAAATTTTTTTGGTTCTTGGGACGGTTCCTCTAACTATTGATGATTAGCCAACTTGGCATGATTCTTTTCTTTTTTCTTGAAAGTTTTGTTTTGGCGGTTGACTTTTTTCTCAACAAAGGCTATTATAAAAGTAGCCCTGCGGGGCATTTTTAAATACAAGGAAATAAGTTAAAATTTAAAGTAAGCAATTAATCCAAAATCAATGTCAAAATTAACTGATTATATTAGAGATACAAAAAGCGAGATGAAGCATGTTAGCTGGCCGACAAAAAATCAAACCATTAATTTTACAGTGGTGGTTATTGGCGTTTCTGTTTTAGTGGCTGTTTTGTTGGGTATTTTTGATTACCTTTATCAAACGATACTGAGTCTTCTTCTTTCTTAAATCTAATTGATTTATTTTTTTTAATTTTACATTTTAATTTTTAATTTATTATGGCAAGACAAGAATTAGAACAAGGCCGAAATTGGTATGCCATCCATACTTATTCCGGTTATGAAAACGCGGTGGCGCGTAATCTAAAACAGCGTATTGAGTCATTGGGAATGGAAGATAAAATTTTCAGCGTGATTGTACCAACTGAAAAAAAGGTCAAAATCAAAGGTGGCAAAAGAGTTGAAGTGGAAGAAAAAATTTATCCCGGTTATGTTTTGGTTGATATGATTGTAACGGACGATTCTTGGTATGTGGTTCGGAACACTCCGCGAGTCACCGGTTTTATTGGGTCTGGGGTAATTCCAGTGCCCTTGGACGAGAAGGAAATTAGAGAACTTTTCTCTCGAATGGAGACAGATTCAATTAAGCATAAGATTGAGTTGGTAAAAGGTGAGACGGTTCAAATTGTGGACGGTCCGTTTAAGGAATTTGAAGGTAAAGTTGGAGAGATTGATGAAGATCGTGGTAAGGTTAAAGTGCTTGTTTCTATGTTTGGGCGCGAGACGCCTGTCGAGCTGGATTTCTTGCAAGTCAAGAGGATTTAAGATAAATTAATAAAAATCAATTATATGGCAGCAAAAAAAGTAGAAAAAAAGGTAAAATTGCAAATTTTGGCGGGGAAAGCTACTCCGGCGCCACCGGTAGGCCCTGTTTTGGGTCAGGCCGGTATCAATATTGGCGATTTTGTTACTAAATTTAATGCCGCGACCGCGCAGATGGGCGATACTGTTATTCCGGTTGAGATAAGCGTTTATGGCGACAAGAGCTATGACTTTATCCTTAAAACTCCGCCAGCGGCCAATCTTTTGGTGAAAGCGGCGGGGGTATCAAAAGGTTCTGGTAAAAATTTGGTTAGTCGAGCTGGAACAGTGACAAAAGCGCAGGTTCGTGAGATTGCCGAGAAAAAAATGTCTGATTTAAGTGCTTCGAGTATTGAGGCAGCCATGAGGACAATCGAAGGAACGGCTCGTTCCATGGGTATTGAAGTCAAATAAGAAAAATTAAAACAAAAGACTTGCCACTCAGCAAGTCTTTTGTTTTTGATGTGGTTGTGGTAAAAAGAAGTTGGAATGATGTTTGAGTTACATGGGCAAGGTATATAGTTTAAGAAAGGAGGCTGTATGGAACAGTCAAGCTTGTCAGATATTCAGGGGGTGATTTCTGGTCACTCCCGTCGAGCAGTCTTTTATCCAGACTACGAAACTCTCGGTCAAGTGATTAAGGGTCTCAAGGATCTGGAATACAAGATTGCCATGACAAATGGGGTTTTTGACATGATTCACGAGGGTCACGTCAAGTATCTCGAAGCAGCGAGTGCTCACGGATTGTTGGTTGTCGGTGTCGACACCGACGAACTAACTCAACAGCGGAAGGGGCCGAAGCGACCACTTGTCAAACTGGACGAGCGTCTGCTGATGCTTGCCACACAACGTTGTGTGAGCATTCTTTCGCTGGTGAAGGTTGGCGATGATCCCGACGAACTACTCAAGGTGGTTCGGCCGGATGTTTTGGTGGTATCCAGTTCCACCAAGGACGTCGACGAAGAAAAGATCGGACGTTTTCGCAGTATTTGCGGCGAAGTGGTAATTCTTCCGCCGCAATCGTCAGGTAGTACGACGAGTCGGATGCGGGAACTGGCGATCGAAGGCGCAGAGGAGGTTCGGGGTCAACTTGACTTAGTGATCCAGGCTATGAGGACGGGAGTAAGTGGGCCAAGTGGAGGAAATAGTCATGGACAGTGAAGACAAAAAGCTGATTCTGTCCTATGTGCCCGTGGTCTCGCGTGCCCATCTGGACTTTTTCCTGACGTCTGGTTTACCGGTCTTTGTCCTGGGACCAGATTTCCTGGAAGAGTTCCCGATTTTGGAGCGTGATTACCGCGCCGTGGCACCTCAACAGGCTGTCGAAATGCTCTGTGCAATGGGGGTTCAAGCCCAGCTTCTTGACCGTTCAACCTTCCTTCGTTTGCTTGAGAGCGACCTCCGATTTGTTCTGCCGCTAGATGAAATCATGTCGGAATTTGCAGCAAAGTATCTGGCGGCAAAACCGACGGAATTGGCAAATGTCTGGCTGCGCTGGAGCAGGACGATGGCAACGGCCGAACAAGAAGTCTCGGCGAGTTGTGTGATCACCTCCAACCAGTTCGATCAAGAAGTGATGCAACTCGCCGTCGAGGAGGCTCGCAAGAGTTCAGACTGGTGGCGGCAAGTTGGCGCAATCCTGGTGAAAGATGGTCAGCCGATTTTGA
>Ga0265297_10012768_pt1 | contig 10016 bp, 5 predicted proteins | sample Munlanlwell13791_FD_192502 | JGI IMG/M metagenome (GOLD analysis project Ga0265297, IMG submission 192502) | Leachate microbial communities from a municipal landfill in Southern Ontario, Canada - Leachate well 137-91 | ecosystem: Engineered > Solid waste > Landfill > Unclassified | place...
GGAGGCCAAGCGCGACATCGGGCAGTCCGACGAGTCCACGCCGTATCCGTGCCGCACATCGCTGGCCAAGCGCTGGGGTTATCCGCTCTGGTACAACCAGTACTACGCGCCGAAACCGGATTCGTATGCACGGGAACTTTGGGCGGATGCGTTGAGCGGCGGGCGCCTCAACGTTCATCAGCTTTATCCACGCCGCGACATGCCCTCCGATGAGCGGCGGCTGACCCTGCTGCGACAGCGGTTCATGATTGGCATGAGCCGTCTGCGAATGCTCGACTTCATCACACGCGCGCCGCTCGATTGTCCGACGGCGGTGGTTTTTGGTCACGCCTGCGCGATGAACTGGGCCGGGCCGTCCTATAACCGGGTTGGGCTGGAGATCGCATCCGCGTTATGCGCGGGAGGTTATTCAACGGACCTGATGCCCTCCAGTCTCGTCAGCGCGTCCGCGCTGCGGATTGACGGCGAGGGATTCGTCTGCCTCGGACCGCAGCGTTATCGCGCGGTCGTGCTCTACCAGCCCGAGTTTGGGGACAAGGATGAGTTGGAGTTTTTCGTCCGGGCGGCTCGTGGCAAGAGCGCGGTGTTTTTGGTTGGCGACTGGACGCGGGATTCCGCGGCGCGTCCGCTGGACGGGACGGCGCGTCTGGCCGGAAACGTCCGCAAGTGTGCCGGGGACAGAACGTGTGCGGAGGCGGTGGCGCGGTTTCTAGGCGAGGCCGGCGTAGCACGCGTCACGGGTTGGTCGGAGCGGCTCAAGGGTTGGGGGCAGGACGACAGCGTGGAGCACGCCGCGCCACCGATGGAGGGACACAGCGTGCTCACGGACGGGACATACGTTCGGATCGCGGGGAGCAAGGATCCGGCGGGGGACCCGATCAAGGAGACCTTCACTTGGCGTGGGCATACAGTCACGGTCGATGCAGTCGGCGTAGTTGCGATCCGGTTTGCGCCGGGCGGCAAGGTGGCGGCGTTGGCGGCGGGCGGCCTGAAGACCCTCAAGACGGAAGGACTGGAGATCACATTGCCGAAGCGCGCGGACCTGGCGTTCGTGACGGGAACGGACGGGAAAACCCGCGGCGTGCTTCAAGGCTTGTCGGGAGACATGCCACAAACACTCTTGACCATCACGCACGAGTGGCAGCGCTTGGCCGTTCCGCCCTTGTTGCTGGAGAAAGCGAAAGCGGAGAAACCAAAATGATGTGGCAGATCATCTGCCGACGCGGTTCGATCGTGTCGCTTCTGAGTCTTGTTCTGACAGCGCCCACCCTGGCGGCGGACACGGTGCCGCAGGTTTCCAGCACGCGTCCGGTATGGTCCGTGCGGGAGTGGCAAGGCATGCCGGGACTGTGGAAAGACGGCCAGCCGGTCGCCCCGATGATCTTCTGGCAGTGGAAGCCCGAGGCCTACGAGATCGAACATTTCTCGGAGGCCGGGATCAACCTCTTCAGCTTTTTTGGATCTTTCCAACACTACGCGCACCCGTACTGGAAGCAGGATGGCCGCGTCGAGACGGAGTTTCAGGACGCGGAGATTCGCAAGCTGCTCTCGTATAATCGCCACGCGTTCGTTTTGCCACGGCTTTTCGCGACGGCCCCGGACTGGTGGGTCAAAGAGAACCAGGGCGAGTTATGTCGATACTCGGGAGGGCAAACGAACAAGCCACGCGAGTCCTTTGCATCACAGAAGTGCCGTGACGAGACGGGGCAAGCCTACCGACGCGCCGTCCGGCACATGTTGGACGCCGACTACGGCCAACGGCTGATGGGCATCCATGTGACCAACGGCCCGTGGGGCGAGAACTTTTACTGGGACGCCTATTTCTCACAGGCCAAGCCGCCGGCTGCGTCCGACGTTTCCGAACCGATGCGCCAGCGGCTGATCAAATACCTGCGCACCAAGTATGGGAACGATCCCGCCCGCCTGCGTGCGGCGTGGAAGGACAGCGCGTTGACCTTCGAAGCCGTTCAGGTTCCCGGTATGAAGCAACGTATGCAGACGACAGCCGGGCCATGGCGCGACCCGCAACAATCACGGGCCGTCATGGACTACTTCGAGTGCCACAACGAGGTGGCGGTGGAGATGGTTGACCACTACTGCCGGATCGTCAAAGAGGAAAGCCGTGACACCCTGCCGACGGTGGTGTTCTTTGGCTACACGATGGACGAGAACTGGCCCATCGAGTGCGATCACCGCGGCGTCAGCAAGCTGCTGCGCTCACCCCACGTGGACATGTTGTCGGCGCCACACACCTATTACCGCCGTGCGCTGGGCGAGGACGGCGAGATGCGTCAATACCTGGCCAGCGCGGCCTTGCACGGAAAGCTTTTCATCGACGAGGGCGACGACCAGACGTATCTCGAAAAGCGCAAGGCCAAGCCCGACCGGCGGTGCCACGTCAACACGGTGGCGGAGACGCAGGCGCTGCTCTATCGCGAGTTCGGCAACACGGTGACCCATGGCGTTGGACTCTGGTACATGGATCTCAACGGCGGCTGGTTCCGCGATCCGGCACTGGTTGATACGATTGGACGGATAAAGAAATGGGCCGACGTCGCGATGACCTGTTCCCGTCGGCGCAACGCCCAAGTGGCGGTGATCTCCGCGCCCGAGAGCGAATTCTACCTGGGATACCGGCAGACTCGAGACAATGAGATTTCCTACGGCCTGTACCACGATCAGATGGGCGAGTTCTACCGCACCGGCGCGCCGTTTGATTGGTATCTGGTCGACGATCTCGACGCCATTCGTGATCGAGGGTACAAGGTGTTCGTCTTTTTGGACTGTTTCTATTTAACAGACCAGCAACGGAAGTCGGTCGAGGCGCTGCGGTCGGATGGTCGGACGCTGCTCTGGTTCTACGCGCCGGGGTACGTCTCGCAGGAGAATCTGTCACTGGCACGGATGGAGGCGCTCACCGGTTTTGGTTTTGATCCGGTGGAAGAAGGGATGCTGCAAGGCGTGTTGACCGATTCCGGCAAGACAGTCGGTATCGCGAAGCGGCAGAAGAGCCTGTTTACGGTGCGCCCCGACAAGGACGTGCGCGAACTGGCGCGAGGGACAGGAGTCTTGAAGGACAAGATGGTGATGGCGCTGAAGAAGCAGATGGGGTGGACGTCGGTCTTCTCCGCGATTCCGGGGCTAACCTCCGATCAGTTGCGGAAACTGTACCGGGAGGCCGGTGTCCATGTTTACACCGACTGCGGTGACGTGCTTTCGGCAAACGAGTCGTGGCTGATGCTTCATACGCGGACGGCGGGAACCAAGCAGATTAACTTGCCAAGGACGTGCCGGAAGGTTACCGACATCTCAACCAAGCAGACGATCGGCGAAAACATCCGCGCCTTTACAATCGCCCTGCCGCAGTATTCCACGGCAGTGTTCTTGATGGAATAAATCCGATGATTTTGCGTCAGCCAAGAAGGAGAAGAGTAAAATAAAAACCAAACAAAATATCAAATGGGTGGGATTGTTGACGTTGGCAGCAACATTGGCGATGGGGGCGGACACGGCGCCATTGAACCAGCAGCAGGCCAGGACTTCGCCGGAATGGGTCACGCGCGGCGTGATGTACCAGATTCAACCGCGGGCTTTCACACCTGAGGGCACGCTCAAGGCGGCGCAGGCGCGGTTGCCGAAGCTGGCCGATTTGGGAGTGACGATCCTCTATCTCTGTCCCGTGTTTGTGGCGGACGACGACATGGACCTGAAGTCGTGGAGTCCGCGCCAGAAGAAATCCGGGATGAACAACCCGCGCAATCCTTACCGAATGAAGGATTTCTACCATGTCGATCCCGAGTATGGGTCGGACCAGGATTTGAAGGACTTCGTCGCCGCTGCCCACACTCTCAAAATGCGTGTGATGCTGGACATGGTTTTCCTGCACTGTGGCCCGAAGGCGATCTTCCTCGATAAACACCCGGATTTCATCAAGCGGACCAAGGAGGGCAAGGCGGTGAATGCGGCGTGGGCATTCCCGGGACTGAACTATGCCAATCCAGAACTCCGTGAATATCTTTGGAAGAACATGGAATGGTGGGTGCGCGACTTCGATGTGGACGGTTTCCGGTGTGATGTTGCGGACGGCATCCCGTTGGATTTCTGGGAGACAGCGCGGGAGCGGCTCGAAAAGATTCGCCCCGACGTCGGGATGTTGGCCGAGGGCACGCGGAAGGCAGACCAGCTTAAGGCGTTCGATCTCGACTACGGTTGGGGGTCAGCCTTCAAGGCGTGGGACAATGCGGCCACCATCCGGAAGCAATGGGAAATGGCGCGGAACGAGCGTCCACGAGGCGGGGCCAAGTTCATCCGATTCATCGACAACCACGACGTCGCCAACGACTCATACAACAACCGTATCGAGAAGACGTGGGGATCGGCGCGTGTCAATGCCGCGCTGGTCGCGCTCTTCACACTCGACGGTGTGCCCTTCCTCTACAACGGACAGGAAGTGGCCGACACCGCTCGCCACAGCATCTTCGGACGGTTGCCGATTGATTGGACAAACGGCGAGACTGTGGCGGGCAGGGAGCGTTTTGCCTTCTGCCAGAAACTGTGCGCGATGCGGCGTTCGGAATCGGCGTTGACGCAGGGCGATGTTGTGTGGCTGAACAACGACGCGCCCGAAGCGATACTGTCCTTTCTGCGGACACACGGTGACGGGCAGATTCTGACACTGATCAATCTGACATCCGGACCCGTCAATGTGAAGGTGCAGGGATTGACGGGAGCATTCAAGCCGTTGGTGGCGGCGGGTGTGAACGGTGACGCACAGCAAGGTTTTGCTCTGGAGGCGCGGGGATATTTTGTGGGCAAGCGGTAGAATTGGAGAAGTCATGCAACAGATGAAGATACGCACGGTTCTCGGAAGGATGGTCATCCTGGGATTGGTCGTGACGTGCTTGCTTGTGCGGGCGCATGCGGATGATGCAGCTCCACCGCTGTTTCCCTTCCTGATTTCCTATGACGGACCTGACAACGCATCGAGCATGGCGCATCTGCTCGACGCGCCCGCCGGCAAACACGGCTTCATCCGGGTGGAGAACGGACGGTTCGTGAACGATGCCGGTCCGGTCCGGCTCCATGCGACGAACCTCACCGGCCCCGCGAACTTCCCGACGCACGAGCAGGCCGACCGGCTGGCAGCCCGGCTCGCCCGGTTCAGCATCAATTGCGTTCGGTTGCATCACATGGACACGTATTGGAAATGGCTGGGCATCATCGCTGATGATCCGGCCACGCAGCGCAAATTCGATCCTGCCCAGGTGGAACGGCTTGATTACATGATCGCCGCGTTCAAGAAACGGGGCATCTACGTGGACATGAACCTTCACGTCGGGCGCTGGTGGGATGAGCGCGACGGGTTTACCGACAAGGAGAAACGGCCCGGCTTTGACAAAGGCCTCGACAACTTCGAACCGCGCATGATCGAGCTGCAAAAGGAATACGCCCGCAAGCTGCTCACGCACGTCAATCCATACACCCAACTTGCCTACACCGACGATCCGTGTGTGGCGGTGGTTGAGCTGAATAACGAGAACGCGTTGTTCCAGGTTTATCATAGCGGCGGGATAGACAAGCTCCCGGAACCTTACGCGGGCGAGTTTCGCAAGCAGTGGAACGATTGGCTGCGCAAGAAATACGCGTCAACGGACGCTCTGGTCGCGGCGTGGAAGTGGACCCCGGAACCCTTGCGTGACGAACAGATTCCCGAGGGAAAGTTCAAGCAGTCGCTGGCCATGGACGGCAAGCGCTGGATCCTGGCCCCTGGTTCGGCGCAAGCCACATGCAGCGCAGGTGATGGCGTCCTGAAGATCGTTGTCACGCGGGACGGCAACGAATTCTTCCCCAAATTGTTCCGGAACCTGTCTGTCAAGAGGGACCAACTCTACACGTTGTTGTTCAAGATCCGCTGTGCGAAAGGCACCCCGGATGTTTCGCTCGGCATGGCCGTGGCGGACACGAAGAGCGGCTGGCGGTCGTTGGGTGTGCATCAGACGATCAAAGTCGGTTCCTTCTGGAAAACGTTCTGCTATGCATTCAATGCCGCCGACGACTCCGACAAGGCGCAGTTCCAACTGACCCGCTTCAAGACTGGCACGTATGAGATTGCCGAACTCTCATTCCAGAGCGGTGCGAAGAGTGACTTCGACTCGGCCAAGCGGCTCGAAGATGGCGCGATTCCCACCATCAAGGTCGGCAGCTATGCGCCACCGCAGGCCGTTCGCGATTTCTACCAGTTCATGGTGGACACCGAACGCAAATACTGGGTCGGCTTGTCGGACTACCTCAAGCGCGAGTTGAAGGTCAGGTCGGTCATTTCCGGGACGCAGCTTGGTTACAGTCCCGCCCATGTTCAGGCGGAACTCGATTACATTGATCATCATTCCTACTGGCGTCATCCAAGCGGCGCCAATCTGCTGCACGACCGCTACAATTGGCAGATCGGCAACGACTCGATGGTCAACTCGCTGGACTGCATCAAGGGACTGGCCGGCAGCCGCGTCCTCGGCAAACCCTACACGGTCAGCGAATACAATCATCCGTTCCCGAACCAGTATGGCGCGGAGGGCCAGCCGATGCTCAGCGCCTACGGCCGGCTGCAAGGCTGGGACGGCGTGTTCGAATACACCTACAATCACCATCCCAACTTCGAACCGAACATCAATCCACGTTATTTCGACATGATCGCCCGGACTGATGTCCTGGCGCATTTCCCGGCCTGCGCGGCCATCTTCCTGCGTGGTGATGTACAGGAAGCAAAGTCCACGGTTGTGGGTGCGATGGATTACCCGGCGTATTTCGATCGCCTGACGAGAACCAAAGCGGTCAACATCGGCATCGCCTCGCTCGGTTTCGATTCGCGGCTCACATTGCTCCACAAGACGGGCATTGATCTGTCGGGAAAACTCGGCACCGATCCCGCGACCGTGGAGAAGATACCCGCCGACCAGAAAGTGTTCGTTAGCGACACCGGCGAGTTGACGTGGAACGTCGAGCAGCCGAAAGCCGGTTACCTGACGATCAACACACCCGGCACGAAACTTTTCACGGGCTTTCCGAAGGGGCGGACGATCAAACTTGGCGGAGTCACACTCGCGGTCGGTCGGACGCGTCTCGATTGGGCCACCATCTCGCTCGTTTCGCGGCACGCCACTGGATTCGGCGAGTCGGGCCGGCCTGCCAACATCCTCGTGGCGGCCACCGGCGTCTCGGAGAACAAAGGCATGACCATCGAGAAGCTGGGGAACAATGCGATCACCATCCGCGACAAATGGGGTGAAGGACCCGTCTGTGTCGAAGGCATTCCGGCCACGATCACTTTGCCTGCCGACCCAGCCAAGAGCCGATGTTTCGCGCTCGATCCGAGCGGCAACCGGAAGAAGGAAGTCCCCGTCGAGAAAGCGGAAGGCGGAGGTTCGAAGATTGTCCTGAAGCCGGAGTATGAGACCGTTTGGTATGAGATCGCCGTCCGGCCGGCCAAGCCGGCAAAGCGTGTTGGCGCTCCCTGAGAGCTTCCGACCGTCGTCGAAACCGCCTCCGGCCCGGTCCCCGCCCGACGCGCAGCCAGCCCGCAGTGTTCTTGTTTTGCTTGGCCGTTCTCTCCACTGTCCCCACCGAGCGCACCTTTTGGCAACTCTGTCGCTTCAATGCCCCAGATTGATGGTGTCGGGATGCGCGCGCAGGAACTGGCCGAAATCCGGCGTGATGCGCTGGATCACGGGGTCAATGGGATAAATATGCCCGTCGGCAGCCTGGATGGCGTTGCGTGGGAACAGGTCGAAAAGCAACAAGCCGGCCCGCCCATCATAATAAGCGCCTTCGGTCAGCCTCTCGTAACCTTTTCCCACCATCAATTCGTCCAGCGCGTCTTGAGTCGGCGAGTGGCCTTTGATGGATGGTTGCGAAGTGATGATAATAGGTTCGCCATCGTTCTCCACGATGCGTTCAAGCCTGATGTCATCATCGAAGATCTGGTTTTGCAGGGCGATCCGGTCGAGATACTCGGACGGGGTTGCTCCATGAGACAACGACCCCAAGGCAATGCCATATCCCTTGTGCCGGTCCAGCCGTGTTGCCTTGATATAACGTTGGGTGCGCTTCTGAAAGAAGACGTTGTGCTCTCCGCCACCGGCGAAGACTGGCGGCCGACGGCCGCTGGAACCTAGTTTCCCGTTTTCTTTGGCCCATTGGATGAGCCGCTGCTGCTCTGCCTCAACACGGCCTGCGCGACTGGCGTGATCGGCATCGTGGTCTGGAGTTGGCGCACCGCCTCCACGCGTGAAGTCAGCGGCTGACTCAAGCGTCCTGCAAGCGTCGGCCACGGCCGTTGTCCGGTTGTCATTGGGCGTTGCATTGATACTGAAAGAATATAGCAGACCCCTTGGTTTTGCGAACTTTTTGACGTTGTCGGCTGCCACAATTAGCTGAAAATAGCCCCAAGAAAATCAGCCCAAGCTTGCGAACGCACGCGAGCCGCTTCGGTACGCTTGGCGGCGGCTTTATCTCTCATGCGCTGAACGGCGGTAAGAATTACTTCTTGCCGTTTCAAAGTATCTGGCAAAGGGAGTGGCATTGCCGCTACCTCTTTGCTGTTGATGGACGCGAGATTTGTTGTCCACTTGGCTTTTGACCGGAAATAAGCCTGCCCTTGCGGAGAGTTGATGTATTCCAGAATGAATTCTGGCATCACTCGCTTGCGATTGATTACGCGAACTCGCAGAACGTGGTTTTGATGGACGCAATCGGGGATTTCCTCACGCCAGATAGCTCCACGACCAACCAAGTCCGGGCTGTTCCCCTCGCAAAGCAACAAGTCGCCTTCGCGCAACGCCAGCTTGCGCATATCTGCATCGGGCACATTGATCTGCTTAATTACCGACAAATCCAAATAATTGCGCTGAACATTCGCGACTCGCAAATACGGCCTCGCGTGCTTGCCGGGACGGTTCGACGGGCATTTCTGGATTCCATACGTGACTCTTGCTACATCCTCCAACGGGACGAAATCGAAGGAAGATTCCGGCCGATTATTGCCAAGCAACTCCTCCTGTAAAACAGCTTCGTGGGTCCATCGATCCATTTTGCGATAGCTGGTGATTTGAATCGGCTTCCTTGGCAAATCGGGCGGCGGAACGAGGCCGAGCGCGGCCTCGAATTCGTGAATGGCGCGTTGTTCCAAAGCCAAAGCATCCGCATCCAGTTTTGCCGACTTGCCAAGCGCCTTCTCGTAGCCGTCAAGCAACTGGTCTTGCTCGTCCGGTTCTGGGAGCGGGATTTCCACCTGCTCAAAATCATCAGGTCGCAGCCGCTTCTTCGTCGTGTTACCGGACGTGGACGAGCAAAGCAACTGCTGAAAATTCGGCGTGCGCAGTAGCAAGTTCAGGTAGCGCAAGCGGACTTGCTTGGGGTCTGGTTTGTAAGTGGGATACTCGGCGCTGACGGCAAGGTGTTCGAGCGTTTCCGGGACGACGCAAAGCGAACCCTGCGCGACGCGGATTTTGGAAATGATCAACTCGCCTGGCAGCGCCTCAAAGAGTGGGCCTTTGTAGCCCAGAACCTTTTTCGCTCTCCGCACATGAAGTTTTCCGCCGAACGAAATCTTTTCGATAACGTTGAGCGATTCGAGCGGGCGTTCTGATTTGTCTACTGGCCGCACAACGCGCCGAAGGAAATCACCAAGAGGCACAAGCGGAAATGCCGCCTCCCACGAAGATTCGCCGCCGGGCAACCACCGTTCCAGTTCTCGCCATTGAAAGACGCGTGCAATCATGCGAAAGCCGGGCGTTGCTTTTCTTTTGCGCCAGAGCTGACCCACTTTTGGAATTGCCGATAGGCGGCCAACACATCGGGAAGCTGGTCCGGTCCTTGCGCGCCGGTGGAGGTGATGCCCACTTCTTCCGGCGCGGCAGTGAACACGGGATAATCCAGCGCGACGCGGACTTCCTGCCAGAGCGCGCGAAATTGTTCGCGGTCAACTTTGCGCAACGCCGCCCGCAGTTCGCGCAGCAAATCGG
>Ga0265297_10012769_pt1 | contig 10015 bp, 11 predicted proteins | sample Munlanlwell13791_FD_192502 | JGI IMG/M metagenome (GOLD analysis project Ga0265297, IMG submission 192502) | Leachate microbial communities from a municipal landfill in Southern Ontario, Canada - Leachate well 137-91 | ecosystem: Engineered > Solid waste > Landfill > Unclassified | place...
TCGTCATAAAGACGCCAGGTGGTTGTTCTCTGGCCATTTTTAATTGCCGCAATTTGTTCTGAAGTGAATTTTAGTGATTTCATATTGTTTAACCTGATTATGGTCGGGGTGACAGGACTTGAACCTGCGACCTCACGGCCCCCAGCCGTACGCGCTACCAACTGCGCTACACCCCGGCGTCAGAGCCCGCCGCTTAACTTGCGAAAAATATAATTTTTTCGCTTCGTCTTAATGGCGGCTCTTCCTTTAGTGTTTTCAAACAGCAGCCTTGCTGCTTGGTTCAAAAATACTGCTAACAACCCAAAAACCCATCGCCCGTTTGGATTCCTGCTGGTAACCCAAGTGGGTGCCCTCATTTTAGTTCCACAGAACTATCTGATATTGGGCTCCCAATACATTAATATTCAGAAATCAATGCTTGTGCGATGGGCCTTTATCAGTATAGCTTAAGCAGACAAGCAAATCTATTTGCTAGGCGCCAATAACTAACTTCACCAAACTGCTATCTAGTCTGCCTAAAAATGAGCTAAAGAAGGAGAAGAATAGAAGCATGAATATCACTATTGCGAAAAAACCTAGGTTTTCTATCTGAGCCATGATTCGTTGCAGCGGTTCCGGCGCAAAGGCATAGAGCACCCTAGAGCCATCAAGTGGTGGGAATGGAATCATATTGAATATAAAAAAACCGACATTAATTGTTATGAATAGCCACCACCACGTGACCCATAGGCTTGAATTTAGTGTGCCGGTCATCCTAATAATTACCCCACCCAAAATAGCCATAGCCAAATTACTTAAGGGCCCAGCTGCGCCAACAATAGCTGCGCCAAATTCATCAAATTTTAATTTTGCCGGATTAAACGGGACTGGCTTTGCAGCTCCAAACGGCGGTAGGTGACTTAACAGCAAGACTATAGGTAGTAAAACGGTTGTGAAAGGGTCAATATGTTTCAGAGGATTGAGGGTAAGCCTTCCGCTTTGTTTTGCTGTATCATCGCCAAGGAGATAACTGGCATAGCCGTGCATAAACTCATGCACAGTAATCGAGATACCTATCACCAGAATGGCTAAAATCGCAATGGTTACAGAATTATTACTAATCATCAGCTCATAGTATAGCAAAGTCTCTCTTGACTTATTAGTAAATTACAGATAGAATTTACTACTGAATCTCAAGAGGAATAATAATGCATATTTGTGATATTACCGGTAAAGGTAAACAATACGGCAATAATGTCAGCTTTTCGCAGAGACATACTAAAAAAGTTTGGAAACCTAACCTGCAAACTAAAACCGTCGTCGTCGACGGCAAAAAGGTTAAGCTAAAGGTCAGCGCCCAAGCTATTCGCACTCTGAAAAAGAAAAGTCTAATTTAAGTCGGCCAGACTCCAACAAAAACGCCTCGTTGTTGAGGCGTTTTTATATTTTTACAAAAAAGTGAACTTTATTTTGAAACTTGACGGTTTAGAATTACCAGCCTCGTCTTATCACCAATCTCAGACTCTTTTACCTTCAAGCTATCAAGTGTCTCTGGTTCGGATACTCCCATTTCTTTCAAGAACAGCTCGAGATCTGCCTGTGGGACTTCATAGTGTATAGCTTTATCTGAATAGTGCGTAGGGATGACTATCTTGGGTTCTATCTTTTTTACTAGATGGGCGGCAGCATTTGCGTCAAGAGTATAACCATTGCCTCCAACAGGAATAATCAACACATCCACTACCCCAAGTTCTTCTAGATGATCATCAGTCAAATCGGGATGTATGTGCCCTAGCACTGCAATATTGAAATTTTGCATCTCGATACCATACATAGTTGCCCTAGACCCATCTTCATCCAGATGAGCTCTTACAGGTATCCCACGAATTGATATATCAGATATTTCATACTCACCGGGACCCTCAACCAAAAAACGACTCCCGTTTTTAACTTTTTTGTCTAGAGTAAAAATGCTGATATCATCAGGCTTGGTAACCGACTTTAAGCCTAAACTGACCAAGTTATCGTCGACAACGACGCTTGCTTTTTTATCTGTTAGTCGAACACAATTAGCACCGTAATATTGAATATCCATAATAATCTCCTCCGTTACAACAATTTATCTTTATCTATTAAAACAATCTTCTTTGATGCTAACAAATTTGATATAAACCGATCATTAACCTGCTTGCGATAATTATATTCACCTAAATCGAAAACACTATAGCGTAAATCTTTCTTTTCTGAAGTCTCTAGCTCGGTTATCAAATTATCGATAGCGGCTTGGTTAACATCACCAACAACTACTATGTCCACCCCCGTCGTCTCATCGCGAGTAAACTGTCCAGTATAAACTGCCAGACGGATATTGCCCGCTTTTAATAACGCCTGAGTGAACGGGTCCCTGGATACCTGCTCTTCTGGCTGCTCATCTGCAATAGCGTCTTTTTCTGGCGACTTTTGGGCAGCGTTCTTTTTAGCTGGTTTGAATTTTTGACCACCAAATATACTTGCCAGGGCGTTGTAATGCTCAAACGGCTGGCTAACCTCGTAATACAGCCGATTGTTGTTAGTGTCGGATGTTATGATGCCAATGCTTAACAGGTTCGCTAGCTCTCGGCGCACTGAGTTAATTTGTTCATCTATCTTGCGAGTAATTTCGCGCACATAAAATGATCGGTTAGGATTTTGATAAAATAGTTGCAATAGCTTTACCCGGGTCTTTGAGCCAAACAGTTGTTCGATCATACTAACATTGTACCAAGTCTGCCATGATTTAGTACAAATATTATGCTATAACCACCTATCTAGGGCGTTTAACAGCCACAGCGGCAGCTAAAAGCTCAAGGCTGTCATCAATCTGATTGAGATTAGCTTTTTGGCCTGAGCATTTTATTGCTAGGCTAAGCAAATAATCCGCGAATACAGGCGATTTTGCTAACATTGGACCGTGCAGATAAGACCCGAATACATTATTTTGCATTGCACCTTCTGTTTTATCTGACCCATTATTCCCTTGCCCCATCTTGGTTACCCCAAAATTACTAGCATCTTTCCCTAAAAATGTTCGGCCACTATGATTCTCGTAGCCAATAATCTCACCCCATTTAGTGTTGGCCTCAACGTTACCTATTATTCTGCCATCTTGCGCCTCTGTATGTATATCTAAAACACTTATACCTGGGATTCTTGTGCCATCTTGGGTTTTAAAATAGTGGCCAAACATTTGATACATACCGCATATCATCAACATAGGAGCTGCATTATCAGACAATTTATGAATTTGCCTGGCCTTAGTTTTTAGGTCATCAGCCACCAAAGATTGCCCAGCGTCTTGCCCGCCACCACCAATTATCAGATGAGTGTCGCTTGGTAATTTGTCACCTATGCCACACTTAATGACATCCGTTGGAATACCTCGCCACTCTAACCTTTTTTTGAGCACTAATACGTTACCATTATCGCCGTAGATATTCATCTCTACAGGGTATATATGCACAATTTTTATTGGTTTCATACTTTATCTACCTCTGTTATGCCAGACAATAGTTTTCTTATCTCTAACATGGCAGTATAGGTCGCGTAAATCAAAATTGTTTGCCCGTCATCAATAGCATTTATCGAATATGCCAAGCATTGTTTCATATCCGGCTCAATCAAGGTTGTGACGACTGAATCATATTTTAGCCTCAGAGCCATGTCCATGGCCCTAACACCGCTTGTAACTATGTCGCCCTGTAACCCATTATTATCTTCGTACCCAACATCCCACAGCCAAGATACGTCTCTACCATCAGCGTAATCGTCATTTATGGCGATTACCGTAAGATTATGCTTTTTTTGTGCTCCACTTAAAAGTGCGTGTCTAAAACCCCCGGGGTTTTTAACTAGCTGCAATATAGCTGTTTTTGAACCTATTTTGATCTTTTCGCCCCTGCCAAAAGCCGGCTTTACCTTTTGCAGTTTTTCAACTATATTACCGGCATCGTAGCCCAGTACGAGAGCGGCAGCAAATACCGCTAATACATTCTGAGCGTTATAGGTGCCACTTGCTGCTGGCTTAAATGCAAGCTCTTGGCTATTAGCCTTGATTACTATGTCTCCATCGTCAGCGATTGATTGTAGCTCGACCATGGCACCACTAGTGCTGAATGTTTTTTGCGCTGACGATTGGTGCAACTCATCATCGTTTTTATAAATACCCCTGAGCTTAGACGCAACTCCAAAATATTCTACTTTTATAGCAGTATGTTTAGCCATGCCTGCTACACGCGGGTCATCTCTGTTAAGTATCACAAAATCTGTAGTCTTTTTAACAACTTTCGTGATAAGTCTAGCCGTATGGTCGATTTCTCCAAAACGGTCCATTTGATCTCTCATAACATTAAGGACTACCGTGGACCTAGGTTTGTATAGTTTGACGAACTGAGCGGCATAGGCCTCGTCGAGTTCAATAACAGCAATATCATAAGGTAAGGCCCCGCTCCATCTTGAATGCTGGATTAACGAAGCCACTATGCCCCTTACAAAATTACTGCCGGTAGCGTTGGTCAAAACTTTTTTTTCTGGCTCTAAAATATAGGACAGCATCTTGGTGCTAGTAGTTTTACCATTAGTGCCAGTTATAATCACTACGCCCTCGGGCAACATATCTAGAGTCTTGGCCAAAAAACTTGGGAACAGGCGTTCGACCACCAAGCCAGGCAGAGCAGCCCCTCTACGGTGCATCAACCTAAGAGAGACCAATACTAACTTACCAACCCAAAGGGCAATAATTCGCATCTTTATAGTTTACCGCCAAAATGTTTATCAAACCAATTTTGGGCCTCTTGGGCGCTATCGAACCAATTAATGTCTGGGCTGCGCTTAAACCACGTCATTTGCTTCTTGGCTAGCACCCGGTCACTCTTGATAAACGAAGCTTTGGCTTCTTCTAGGGTAGTCCCGCCCGCCAAATAACCCTTGAATGATTTATATATACCGCCTGTCATTGCAATTGAGTCCCAGCCGTATTTGTCGCTACAGCTCAGTATTTCATCAATCACCCCGTTTTCAAGCATAACTTTTAGTCGCAGTTCAATCCTGCTATTTAGAACTTGCTTACCGGGACATATACCTATTATCAGTGAGCTTTTTGATAGTGGCTTTTTCGTTAGCTGGCTATTGTCTCTCTCTATCGTCCTAATCAGATATCTCTTGTTATTTACGTTTTCGGGCATCTTTAATTTTTTACTTTTTATGATTGATTGGAGCTCTTCTATGCTTAATTTCCCCATATTATCCCTTGCCCCGATATTTTTGGGAGCCAAGCTGTAATCATAAAGCACTGCGTCCACATACAGCCCTGTGCCACCAACTAATATTGGTAATTTTCCTCGGCTTTGGATATCCTGGATTTTATCATCCGCGTACTCCTTAAAATCGGCGACCGTGTATGTTTGGCCCGGACCAACTAAGTCAAACCCCCAGTGAGGTACGCCATCTTGTTCCTCCTTACTGGGTTTGGCGCTCCCAATATCTAAATACTTATATACTGCCCTAGAATCAGCAGAGATAATTTCGCCATCATATTTTTTGGCTATATTTATAGATAAGGATGTTTTGCCACTTGCCGTGGGGCCAACGATTGTCAGTAGATTTATTTTGGGGGCCACCATAAATAATCTGCCAGTCTTAGTTTTTCGTCAGCTACCACTACACCTTCATCAGCCAACATCTTGGCCTGGCCCTGTCTCCCGCCCCAGGTAAAGCCGCTAGCCATACCGCCCTTGATATTGACCACTCTGTGCCAAGGTAATTCCTCTGGCCCAAAATGAGCAATCTGGCCTACAACTTGGGCCGCACCAGGATGCCCACAAAGGGCTGCTATTTGACCATAGGTCATAACCCTACCGTTTGGTATGGACTTTACCAACCTAAACACCTCATCACGAAACTTATGGTTTGCTTGCTTTTGAGCCATCACATCGTCGTATGGCTAACTCTGGTTTTGGCTTCGTTAGCAACAGTTTTAATAAAATGTTCTATCTTAAGCGGAGCTGTCGGTTGCACCTGCATATCTGACCTTACTCTTGGAGTCGTTTCTTGAGTATGCAATTCTTTTTCGCCCATCACAATCACATAGGGTATTTTCAGGGTTTCAGCGTTACGAATTTTTTTACCAACAGATTCATTTGAGCTATCAACTGTGACCCTTAGGCCAAGCTCAGTGGCTTGTTCGGCCACCTCATTGGCGTAGCCAACGATTTCGCCTGTTTGATTGACTGTTGCTAGTCTTATCTGCTCTGGTGCCAACCAAACAGGCAGCTTGCCGGCTGTGTGCTCAAGCAAAAAGGCCACTAATCTTTCGATGGCACCAATGGAGGATCGATGCACCACAACTGTTTCTTGTTCTTTATCATCAGCATCTGTGTAAACTAATTTAAATCTTTTGGGCATCACAAAGTCATACTGCACAGTAAAGGCGGTGTCCTCTTTACCCAAGACATTTTTCATTTGTATGTCTATTTTCGGACCGTAAAATGCAGCTTCGGCAGACACCTCAACAAATGGTGCCTCCCTTGTTTTTAAAACTTGCCGCAGTAATTCCTCTGACTCAGCCCATGCCTCATCGTCTTTAAAATATTTTGAATCGTCGCCTCTGTCACCAAGCGATAGCCTGTAGCTATAATCTTTGCCCTTCTCTAGGCCAAACAAATTAGCGCAAAATTCTATCAAATCAAGCGCACCCATTATTTCTTCTCTAACCTGATCTTTTGTGCAAATAATATGGGAATCCGCTAAACAGAAGCTTCTCACTCTCATTAACCCGCTCAGTTCGCCTGATTTTTCATATCGATACAACTTGGCAAGCTCCGCTATTCTCATTGGTAGTTCTTTATAAGAGCGTGGCTTTGTAGTATAGATTTGGAAATGATGTGGGCAAGTCATCGGGCGTAGCATAAATTGTTCATCATCAATGTCTATCGGTGCATACATCGAATCTTTGTAATACGGATAGTGGCCAGACGTCTTATATAGTTCCAGGCTAGCGATATCGGGTGTCATTACATGCTTATATCCCCTTTTGAGCTCTTCATCGACTATGAATCTTTCAAGCTCACGCCTAAGAGTGGCTCCTCGCTCCAACCAAAGTGGCAAACCCTTACCTACGAGAGGCGAAAAGGTAAATAACTCTAGTTCCTCACCTAGTTTACGATGGTCGCGCTTTTTAGCCTCCTCGAGCATTGTCAAATAATTATCAAGTTCTTCTTGAGTATCAAAAGCAATGCCATACAAGCGCTGCATCTGAGGATTTGTCTCCTTACCACGCCAGTAAGCACCAGCAATACGTAAAATCTTAAAGACACCAGCGCCTGAAGTTTTGTCTATATGCGGGCCGCGGCACAAATCAGTAAATTCACCGCAATCATAAAGTGTTACCTGATCAACCTCACTCTTGTCGCTTGCTAAACCTAGCTCTTCGGGGTCTATGTCTTTTGCGGCGGTTGTACCTGACCTCTTTAAATCGTTCAATAGTTCTTGCTTGTAGGGTTGGTTTGAATCGATTGCCCATCGGATTGCGTCATCTATGTTTACAACTCTTTTTTCAATAGACAAGCTAGCGCCGATAATGGACTTCATGGCTTTTTCGATTTTGCCAAAATCTTCTTCGGATATTTTTGTGTTGCCTAGGTCGATGTCATAATAGAACCCGTCTTCTACAACTGGACCTACGCCAAATTTGGCACTAGGCCATAGTTTAAATACAGCGGCGGCCATTATATGCGCCATGCTGTGCCGCATAATGTGAAGTTCATCGGTTGTGCTGTCTGCCACGTAATTCTCCTTATAGTCTATTTTACTAGAACTTATCCCAATATATTGTTTTATGCCTTAAACTTAAAACGCACGAGTGGCTAGAATGTACGACATTGTCGATTCCAGATTCTCGTGCGTCTCGGATCCCGATTTACCAGGATGGTTCCACCGGACTTCCTTTTTTTACTTATCTAATCTCGCAGCTCAAGGTTACCCCTGATAAAAAAGACAAGTGTTACAAAAAGGCACTCGTGAGGCCGCGATATCGTTCGCTACCACCGCCAACGGAGCTGATACAGGTGGTGAGACTGCGTCTTCGCCCTATATCACCAGTGTAACACACCTGACAAAACTTCACCTGTACGCGCTAGTATACTATTGCTGGCATTATAATACTAGTATAATCTTATCCACACACTGTGGATACTTGCCCCAACCCTTAAGTACCTGGTATATTGTCTTGAGTCCTTTTGTCTTAAGTCTTTTAAATCAGGTTTTACAAAACCGTTTAAAAGATTTGGAGGAGAAAATGCAGTTTGGGCAAACGTTTTGCGGTAGCAAAACTTAAGTCCAATGTAGCCATTTTCGGCGACGAGGGCTCTTAGCTCAGTTGGCTAGAGCGCTTCCTTGACGTGGAAGAGGTCAGAGGTTCGAATCCTCTAGGGCCCACCAAATTTATCTATTCTATGAAACGACGCAATTATTACAGCTGGGACGAGACTTTTATGCAGATGTGCCGCATTATCGCCCAGAGGTCGAAAGACCCTAACACCCAAACTGGAGCCTGTATAGTCAGTGATGAAAATATCATTATTAGTTTTGGCTATAACGGATTCCCTAGGGGTTGCGATGATGATGAGCTACCCTGGGACCGCGAAGGAAAATACGCCAAGACTAAGTACCCATACGTAGTACACGCAGAAGCGAATGCCGCACTAAACGCTACACACAACACAGGGGGCGCCAAAATGTATTGCAATTTATTCCCCTGCAATGAATGTACTAAAGTAATAATCCAAAAAGGCATTAAAGAGGTAATTTACGAAAGCGATAAGTATCACGACAATAAAGAAACGATAGCCTCGCGTAAAATGTTAGACTTGGCGGGCGTAAGATACAGACAATACATACCCGTGCATAATTTAGTCGATGCTAAATCCAAAAAATAACATGGGGTCCTGAAATACCCAAGATACCTATTATTTTTTGTATTTACCGGTTAGCCGTTTATAGCTGATAGCAAAGAGTTCTTTTAGCGTCCTTATATAGGCATGGAGGTTAGACTCGCCGACAAGACCCATATTATCTTCTTTGGGATCAAACCAGTCATTTATACGCAGAATTTCTATCTTGTAGCCTAAAGATTTTGCGCGCACCAGTATTTCGACGTCAAAACCCCAGCCTAGAGTCTCTAGCGGCTCAAAGAGCTTTACCGCTACACCACTTTTAAACGCTTTAAATCCACACTGAGTATCTCTGATGCCAGGGGTGGCTAATATTCTTATAAGCAAGTTAGAGCCAATCGATTTAATCCTTCTAGATACAGTGTTATGTATCTTATTAAGCGGCCGATCGGCAATTACTACGTCTGCATCTGTTGTTTCTAATATATTAAACGCCTCTTTAATGTGTCTGGGCGGCGTAGCTAAATCTGCATCTAAGAATAGTATGTATTCGCCTTTTGCGGCTAACATACCCTCGCGCACATCCCTACCCTTACCGACCTTTTTGCCGGGTTCAATCAAATTAAAATGAGAGAATAGATGGCTATTTTTTTGAACAAGCTCGACGGTGTCATCGCCACCCTCTGCAGCCACTACAACTAACTCTGTTCTAGCAAATCTTTTACTATCTTCTTCCAGGGCCTTTGCAACCCTTTTCAGGCTATCCTCTATGACCAAGGCTTCGCAGTAAGCTGGTATTACTACCGAATATTGTATTTTGTCTTGCATTTCAAGGTTTAAGTATAGACCCTTGAGGTTAAATGCAAAATAGTTAACAGATATAAAGCTATTGCTTAAGTATTGACATTTATATCCTATTTATGCTATTATATTTGGCGTTAAACGAGGCGTTTTGTTTGAGTAACGATTCACCGTTAGAAAGCTTTAAGCTTTTCTACGAAGAGCTGCGCTCATCAAGAGAGTTTGTAAACCGCATCCGTCGAATCCGTCGTGCATCGGCCAATACGAACTAACGATCAGTTCAATAGAAGATCAAAGGACGTGTTTCCACA
>Ga0265297_10012770_pt1 | contig 10015 bp, 8 predicted proteins | sample Munlanlwell13791_FD_192502 | JGI IMG/M metagenome (GOLD analysis project Ga0265297, IMG submission 192502) | Leachate microbial communities from a municipal landfill in Southern Ontario, Canada - Leachate well 137-91 | ecosystem: Engineered > Solid waste > Landfill > Unclassified | place...
ATAGAGAGTATAATAATAAATGAAGACAGCACAAAAAAGGAGTCATCATGACAAGCTGTATGAGATGCGGAGTGAAGTTAGCGCACAATTATCTGGTTACGCTATTTACGACCGTCGAAGCAAAGACGAAGAGATTAATAGTGTGCTTGAAATGCAAGGAGATTATCAACAAGAAAGAGAAATAAGCCAGGGAGTTTTGCCTCTAGTTTAATAAGAGGGCATATCAAGAATCCTCCGGCAGATAAATAACCGGAGGATTTTTTGTATCAAAAGCGCGATTTAGTGCTAAAATATATACAACATAAAAGTGTGTATGTATGACAAAAAATATTCGTTAGGGGGGAAGAATATGAGCGAAATTCGTGAAATAGCAGAAAAAATAAAGAAATTTAGAGATGACCGCGACTGGATGCAATTTCATGATCCTAAAAATATGGCTGTTTCCATAATTCTTGAAGCTTCTGAGCTTCTGGAGCATTTTCAATGGAAAACTACAGAAGAAGTCGAGAAATATGCAAAGTTAAATCATGTAGAAATTAGGGATGAGATTGCTGATATTGCTTTATATCTTTTTGAATTGGCCGACAACCTTGGAATTGACTTAATCGACGCAATGGAACAGAAACTTGAAAAGAATGAGATAAAGTATCCGATTGAAAAAGCCAAAGGTAAACACACTAAATATAACAAGCTATGAAACTCTATGAAGGCTCAATTGAGAAATTCTCAGGAGACGTAATACAAAATAGAATTGCGGATATATTAAGAGACAATTTTATTTCTTATTATAGAAGACCGCCATCGGAATCAGAATATCGATCATGGCAACAATCGCTTAATTTTCTAAATAATGCTTTTACATATTCAAATTTAACCAATAATAAAATCATCGTAGAGTATGAGCTACCGTATTCGACACGGCGCATTGATATTTTGATATTTGGAAAGAATGATGCAAATAAGGATACGGTTGTCCTAATGGAGCTAAAACAATGGTCCAATCAACATGTTTATGATTGTGAAAACGAAGGAAATATAATAATAGACTTTCTCGGCAAGAGAGAGGTCGCTCATCCGTGCTTGCAAGTTGAAGGATACCACTTTGATTTGCAGGATTTTTTGCTAGTTTTCAATAGCAAAGATCCTATTCAGTTGGATTCTTGTGCATATTGCCATAATTATTCTAAGTTAAAAGAAAATATTCTTTCTCTACCAAAATTTCACAAATTTACTAAGACATTTCCACTTTTTCTCAAAGAAGATGTTAGAGAATTGGGTCTTTATTTGCGAGGTAGACTACAGGACGGTGATGGATTAGAAGTCTTTAACCGTTTTTTGACCAGCCCCGTTCGACCTTCTAAAAGACTTTTGGATCATACTGGCGATATGATTCATAAGCAGCAAATTTTTACTCTTATTGATGATCAAATTGCTGCCTATAATGCAATTATTACTAAAGCTAAACAATTAAGTAAGACAAATACTAAATCCGTTGTGATCGTTAAAGGTGGCCCAGGGACCGGGAAATCTGTAATTGCATTAGAAGTAATGGGCGAGCTTATGCGTCAAGGAAAGGTTGTATTTCATGCAACTGGTTCTTCGGCATTTACAAATACGTTAAGAAAGATTGTTGGACGTAGGGCATCAAATCTATTTAAATTCTTTTTTAACTTTACGCAGCATAAGGATAACGAAATTGACGTTATAATATGTGATGAAGCCCATAGGATTAGGGCGAATAGCAATGATTACGGTGTGCCTTCTAGGTTTAAATCAAAAAATCCTCAAGTAGATGATCTCATAAGACCCGCGAAGCTGTCGATTTTTTTTATAGATGAATTCCAGATTGTTCGTCCTAAGGAGATAGGCAGTTCTGAATTGATAAAAGGTTCTGCCGTAAAATTCGGCGTAAAGAGTACTGATATTGCAGAATTTGAACTTAGAACACAGTTTCGGTGTTCTGGCTCAGATGCATATTTACAATGGTTAGATAAAGTGCTGGATATTAGGCAGTCTGATATAGATGTTTTTGATGCTAAAATGGAGTTTAAGATTTTTGATACCCCAATAGATTTAAAAAAGGCGATTGATGAGAAAAATAGGCATAAGGAGAATTCAGCTAGAATTGTTGCTGGTTTCTGTTGGAAATGGAGCGAGCCGAATCCTGACGGATCACTAGTAAAGGACGTTCAAATAGATGATTTCAAAATGCCTTGGGAAAAGAAGGATGAATTTTGGAAATGGGCTACTGATAAGAGTGGCATGGAGCAAGTCGGTACGGTTTATACAGCCCAAGGTTTCGAATTTGACTATATAGGTGTAATCTTTGGCGACGACCTTGTTTGGCGCAAAGATAAAGGCTGGATTAGTATTTCTGAAAATTCTTTTGATAGCCAGGTTTTAAGAGGTAATCAAAAGTTAACTGATCATCTTAAGCATGTTTATAGAGTGTTAATGTCGCGTGCTCACGAGGGAGTTTATTTATATTTTATGGATAAAGAAACTGAAACGTTCTTAAGGTCTAAGATTGAAAGTAAAGATGGCGCCTTGATGTTCTCTGACATTGTTAAAGAGAATCAAAAACAGTCTAAAGAATTAGTTGCAACGATTCCAGAGAACCTACAATTTAAAGATTATCTGCCTGTTTTGTCGCTGGAAGCGGTTGCGACGGCATTTGGTAAGGAAACTCATGTTGAGCAGGATCCAATTGCTTGGATTAGGGCCGATATTCCCAGAGTTTTAAATAAGGATATGTTTGTTGCAAAAGTGGTTGGTAAATCAATGGAACCGACTATTCCCGATGGGAGCTATTGTGTGTTTCGCCTTGACAGAGGGGGAACTAGAAATGGACTAGTTGTCCTTGTGGAGTGCCGGTTGGTATCAGATCCCGAGACAACGAGACAGTTTACAATAAAGCGGTATAAAAGCGAAAAGGAATATTTTGACGATGGGACATGGAGACACAAGACAATAATTCTTTCTCCAGATAATAATAATTTTAAAGACATCGTTTTAGAAGATGTCCCGGCAACTGAATTCCGCGTCGTAGCGGAATTTGTCACTGTATTATAAGTCATTATAAGACAAACCACGTAATTTACTATTTATTAATCTAGCGATATAAGAGTTCGTCTATGAAACGAGCATATTATTCCGACTCGATTGTTAATTTCTGCAAATCCAATAATGAGGAAATCATTGGTAAATTAGCAGTTAACAATGAATTCTCTTTGGAACAATCCCAACGCGATGCCTGGTATGAAGAAATAGAAATTCTTCATAATACTATTGATTCTTTTGAGGGATCAATTTACCTTGAGTATTCGATTCCCAGGATGGGTAAACGAATCGATGCTGTGCTACTGATTGGCCCTGTAATCTTTACTCTTGAATTTAAAATTGGAGAAAACGAATTCGCGTCATATGCAATTGACCAGGTCTGGGATTATGCCTTGGATTTAAAAAACTTTCACGAATCGAGTCATAACCAGTATATAGCTCCTATCCTAATAGCCACAAAAGCAAACAAAGCCTTTCCGGTTATTGCAACAACGCCACAAAACGATAAACTTTTGTTTCCTATTACGAGCACTGTAGATATGCTGGGTAGGGTAATCGAAGATGTTTTGCAGTTTGCTGAGGGTGATAATATTGATAAGAGACGTTGGGAGGATGGGCGATATTGTCCGACCCCTACTATTATTGAAGCGGCACTTGCACTATATAACAATCATTCAGTTAGTGACATTTCACGCAAAGATGCTAGCGCAATGAATCTCCATCAGACATCTGATGCAGTTTCTAATATAATTAGTTTCTCAAAAGAAAAATCCCAAAAAGCGATTTGTTTTGTAACGGGCGTTCCTGGCGCAGGCAAAACGTTAGTCGGTCTTAATATTGCGACTAAACATTTTGACAAATCAAATGATCTTTATAGTGTTTTTCTTTCTGGAAACGGACCGTTAGTAGCAGTCTTGTGCGAAGCATTGGCGCGTGATAAGGTTAGACGAGCAAAAGAACTCGGTTCTTGTATTAAAAAAGGTGAGGCAATGAGTGAAGTTAAAATGTTTATTCAAAATGTTCATCATTTCCGAGACGATTGTCTTATTGATTTAAAAGCGCCCATTGAACATGTTGCGTTGTTTGACGAAGCGCAACGTGCGTGGGATGTGAAGCAGACATCAAATTTCATGCTTAGGAAAAAGAAGAAGTCCAATTTTAATCAGTCAGAGCCTGAATTTTTGATTTCTTGTCTTGATCGTCATTCGGATTGGGCGGTAATTGTATGTCTTGTTGGGGGTGGTCAAGAGATAAATACGGGAGAAGCGGGCATAAGTGAGTGGATTGAATCATTGATGCGTTCGTTCTCGCAATGGCATATTTACATATCTTCTCGACTTACCGATAGCGAGTATGGTGCTGGAGCGGTATTGAAAAAAATAGAACTGCGTAAAAATGTTGAATACAAAGATGAATTGCATCTAGCGGTGTCGATGAGGTCATTTCGTGCTGAATACGTCTCGTTACTGGTTAAGCAAATACTTGATCTTGATATTGATAATGCTCGCAATACGCTAAAAAAGGTGAAGGAGAAGTATCCGATTGCACTAACTCGTAATCTTGGTCAAGCTAAGCAATGGTTAAAGATGCAGGCTCGAGGTTCAGAGCGGTATGGAATCATAGTGTCGTCTCAGGCAGAACGCCTGAAGCCACACGCTATAGATGTAAAATCTCCAATAGACCCGATTCATTGGTTTCTTGATGGGAAAGAAGATGTGCGTTCGTCGTATTATCTCGAAGATGTTGCCACAGAATTTGATGTGCAAGGATTGGAGCTTGATTGGGCATGTGTTACTTGGGATGCCGATTTTAGACGTTCAAAAACCGGATGGGAACATTGGTCTTTTTGTGGCTACCGTTGGAACAATATTAAGAAGGCTGAACGGAAATATTATCTTAAGAATGCATATCGTGTTTTATTGACTAGAGCTAGACAGGGTATGGTGATCGTGGTACCTTCTGGTGATCTAGAAGATCCAACGCGCAATCCTACATTTTATGATTCTACTTTTGAATATTTGAGAGAAATTGGCTTCACGGAAATTTGAGGACTGTAAAATTAGGGACGCCTCTGGGTTTAAAAGTACGTCAAAAAAACGCGGCAATATTTATTTCAGGATTCCCAGCGCAGAGCATAGAGAGACACTTTATATCATTGCGAAGAGCAAAAAACTTAAGATTGAGCGGATAGTTTCTCGAGGGCAGGTTACCGAGAAGGGAAATGGTTCAAAGAGCCTTATACCGCGTTTTAGACTGGCCCGGATAAAAAACTTTTCGGCCGGCTTGAAAAGTACTAAAAATAGGTTATACTTCTTTTAGATTTGTGATAAAGGCAAACTAAGAGCAATCTTAGGACGCAAAGCCATAGGGTCCTTACGGGACAGCCTGGTCGCCGCAAGTTAAAGCAAAGACCCTAAGCCATGCTTAGGGTCTTTTTGTTGAGAGGAGGTATAAAATGAGGAAGATAGCATTTGTAGCGCTCGTCCTGGTTCTTATCACGCCTTTTGCCCTGAACGCCTTCGCGCAGGTTGAAATGCAACCCATGGAAATACAGATCCTGTATGCCCAGAGTTTTCAGGTGTCGGCGGCGCAGAATACCAATCCCAGTCTTTTTTTGAAAGATGTCAATCTTGACCGGAGGCAATCTAACAGTATACCGAAAAATAAAATGAGCAATGGCGCACTGAATATGGCTACTTCCTGGGTGGATATCCCGTATCATGTGGCAGATACAAGCGCTAAAACCAACCCGGTGGTAGGAGTAGTTATCGGAGCTCCGCTGGGAGTGGTTTCAGGGGTGCAGCAGTTCGCTTCCGGAGCGGTAGACGTGGCTACATATCCGGCAGATCCTGAAAGTCAATCTACGGACATGTCTCCATACAAGATGGAACGCGTTGAAAACGGAGCGAAGGTAAAAATCTTTGAGTGGTAGTTTTTTAGCGGTATTTGCTTTAAAAAAAGCCCGGATCTTTAAAAAGATACCGGGCTATTTCTTTTTGCGGTGGATAGTAGTATAATTAACAAAAATATGGCCACATTAAAATAAAGAGGAGAGATGAAAAAGCTGTCTTTTTATCCGGTTTTCCTGTTTGCGTTCGTACTTATTGGTTCTGTCATTACTACGCAAGCAGGGCCTTCCCGCGACTTAACCATCCTTTTTACCCATGATATGCATTCTAATCTGGATGAATACGCTATGCCTTCCGATGATGACAATATTGTTGTTATCGGAGGCTACGCCCGTTTAGCTGCTGCTATAGAGAATGACCGTAAAGGCAGGGAAGGGGATACCCTGGTAATCGATGCCGGAGATTTTAGTATGGGAACGTTGTTTAACGCGATCCGTTCGGCCCATTCACCGGAACTTATCATTATGGGTTTGATGAGTTATGACGCTACAACCTTCGGCAATCACGAGTTTGAATTCGGGCCGGAAGATCTAGGGCAGGCGCTCTTGGCAGCCAAGAAAGATAATCAAGGCAGGCTCCCGGCAATTGTCGCTTCCAATATTATCGTAGACCCGCAGGAGCCTGAATTGGCAACTTTCCGTCAAGCTTATAGTGAGTACCCCGTTTTGCCTTATATAGTCATTGAGCGCGCAGGATTAAAGATCGGCATTTTTGGTTTAATGGGTAAAAACGCCGCTCTTTATGCTCCTGAGGCAAAACCCGTAGCTTTTTCTGACGCGATAGATGTATCGCGCAAGACTGTTGCAATACTGCGCGATCAGGAAAAGGTGGATATGGTTATTTGCCTTTCTCATTCAGGCACCTGGAAGGATAAGACTATCTCGGAAGATGAAATCCTGGCTAAAGAGGCGCCGGGTATCGACGTTATAATCAGCGGCCATACGCATTCAGTCCTAAACCCTTATATAAAAGTAGGCAATACTTATATAGTATCTGCCGATTGCTATGCGCGCTATCTTGGCCGCCTGATAGTAGCAAAAAATACCGATGGCAGCTTTAAGGCCTTAGAGTATAAGCTTATGCCTATTACTTCAGCGCTGCCTGAAGATCCTAATATTGCCGGCTTGATTAGGTCATATGAAAAAGATATAGATAAGGAATATCTCGGGCAATTTAATTATTATTACGACCAGGCTTTAGCGGAGGTTCCTTTTAACCTTACGAAACCTGATTGGGATAAATCCCCTGATCCTGCTGAGTGTATGACCTCCGGCCTGGGAGACCTGGTAACCGATGCCTTCCGCTACGCGGTGAAAAAAGTAGAGGGCGAGGATTCCCGGGATATTGCGCTTGCCGTTGAAGGATTTGGCCATATCCGCGTGCCATTGGCTAAGGGCAAGCTTACGGTCAATGATGTATTCCGTCTTATGGCGCTGGGCCTAGGGCCTGACGGGAAAACAGGAGCCGGTTTAGTCACATTTTGGCTGACGGGAGATGAGATCAGGAGATTGTTTGAACTTGAAACCACCTTAGCGCCTATTTATTACGATATGCATCTTCAGATCACGGGAATGCGTGTTTCTTATGACCCTAAGGGCGAACCGTTTGCCCGGGTAAGGAACGTTGAGGTCCAGGCTCCGGATGGTTCATGGCTGCCTTTAGAAGATGGCCGCTTATACCGGGTATGCACTGATTGGAAGGTCATTTTAATGCGTTCCAGTTTGGAACAGATGTCCGGCGGAAAGATAGCTTTTGTGCTTAAGGATGAGGCCGGGAAAGCCATTGATGATATCAGGACAGCCCGTGTCTTTACCGATACCGGCAAGCCGCTGGAATTGAAGGTCTGGCTGGCCATAGCCATGTATCTGGAGAGTTTTACTCCCGGAGAAGACGGATTACCTCAGGTTCCCGTGGATTATCGCCGGGCCAGGGTTAATTTCATAAAGACAGAGTAAGTATTAAAAATCGATCTTAGATTTTCCCTCTTTTTAGGTTTATTGATAGAAGGGGGGATTTTTTATGCCCAGAAGAAGCCGGCTCACGCCAGTTTATTCTGCGTTATAAGGGGTTAAATTTCTTGTTAGATCTTGCCTTCTACTACGTCTATTAAAGTAGAAAAGGAGGTAGAAATGTCTAAATCAACTGTTGTAGAAGTCATTGCTACGAGAATTCTGGAGATACGAGGTAAGAAGGTGATGCTAGATCGGGATCTAGCTAAGCTTTATGGGGTTACGGCCAAGGTTTTGAACCAGGCAGTAAAAAGGAATATTAAACGTTTCCCCGGTGATTTTATGTTCCAATTGTCCTGGGAAGAGACAGGATCTTTAAGGTCACAAATTGTGACCTTAAACAATACAACAACCAAAATCTCCAAAAGAGGTAAACATATTAAATATCTTCCTTACGCCTTTACCGAACAGGGCGTGGCCATGCTCTCAAGCGTATTGAATAGTGAGAGGGCGATACAGGTCAATATCTTGATCATGCGCGCATTTACCAAATTAAGAGAAATCCTTCTAACGCATAAGGAATTAGCAGTCAAAATTGATGCGTTAGAAAAGAAATACGCGGAACATGATAAAACAATAAAGAGCATATTTGAGGCGATTAAGCAGCTGCTTGAGCCGCCGCCGGTAAAGGAAAAGAGAATAATCGGGTTTAATGTAAAACCAAAGGACGCTATTGAAGAGAAGAGAAAGATGCGTTGAATTTATGGTAGATAGCAGTATAATCAATTTAAATGGGTAATTATTCCTTTATACTTTCGTGGCCACAAAACTGCGCCATTAATGGCGCGGATGGAGCTTGGCCACTCAAGTATTTCGGTAAGAAACCATGGGCTTTAGCCCGTGGAGTATTCATTGTTTTCGCGTATGAACATATTATACGTGGTAATGTCGAAGAGGCGGGGTTGGATTAGAAGGCAAGGAGGGATTAAGATGCGCAAGAAGATCGGAATATTGATCCTGGTAGTTGTTTTGCTCTTTGTATTTTGCTTGGCGAGAGATTTTTTTATCAAATCGCTGATCGGCAGCGTAGCTGCCAGCGTTACCGGAGCCCCTACCAGCATAGGCAGCCTTTCACTGAGCGTAATAAGACAAACAGTCAAGATATCCGATTTTAAAATGTATAACCCCAAGGGGTTTCCCAGGGATATCCTCGTTGATATTCCCAGGATAAACGTTGCCTGTAATTTGGGAGCGCTCATCACCGGAAAGATCCATCTCAGGCAGTTAGATTTGGAAATCAAAGAAATAGGTATGGTGAAGAATAAAGAGGGTAAACTGAACATTGATTCACTCAAAATTGCTGAGGATAAATCCGGGAAAGAAGAGAAGAAGCCGGCGAAGCAAATGGCCATGCAAATAGATACTCTGGGTTTGGGGATGGGCAGGGTGGTGAGCAGGGATTACAGCGTTGAGGGCCCGCCTGTCATCAAGGTGTATGATATTAATTTAAAGAAAACCTACAAGAATATCATTATCGCGGAGCAGCTGTTAACTTTGATCATATCGGAGCCTTTAAAGGCGGCGGGTATCCAGGGGCTTAAGGTGTACGGGGTTGCTATGTTTACCGGTGTAGCGGCTTTGCCGGTTGTGGCCGCGTTTACCTTTTCCGGTAAAGACTATGTTCAGGAAACTTTCAATGTTACAATGGACAGGGCCTATGATGCCGGACTGCAGGTGATCAAAATAGCGGGCAAGATCGAGAAAGAAAACAAAGCCGGCGGGGTCATAAGCGCGGTAGTCAGCGGAGCGCGGGTGACTTTTAAACTAAAAAAACTTTCCGAAAGATCGACCCAGGTGACTATTTCCGCGCGCAAAACGGGCCTTCCTCAGGTTGAGACAGCTTCGGGAGTCATGTATCAACTGAGCGAGCAGCTTAAATAAAGCCGGGCATTATTAAAATAGCGCACGATGCCGGTAAACCCGGATCGCGGCGTCAGGTTCTTATAAGGAAAGAGGGCAAAATGAAGGAGAGCGGAGTATTTAAATACGGGATCTTGAGCAAAAGCAGGGTTGAGACATTCAGCGACGGAATCTTTG
>Ga0265297_10012772_pt1 | contig 10014 bp, 9 predicted proteins | sample Munlanlwell13791_FD_192502 | JGI IMG/M metagenome (GOLD analysis project Ga0265297, IMG submission 192502) | Leachate microbial communities from a municipal landfill in Southern Ontario, Canada - Leachate well 137-91 | ecosystem: Engineered > Solid waste > Landfill > Unclassified | place...
ATAAAAAAATTCCCAGGGAGCTGCGCGCCTCACTGCCTGTACTTTGCTGTGGCGAGACTGTGATCTGGGCACCTGGAGTGCGTCCTGTTTTTTGTAAAGGTTCAAAGAGGGAAATTATCAGGGTGGTGATTATCCCGCCGGCGTCATCAGTGCTTCAGCCCGACGATGGAGGATGAGGCCTCCGGGTTTCCCGGTTCTATCTCAAGCACCTTTTTGTACACATCGATGGCACTGCCTGCATCGCCGGTCTTTCCCGCCAGTATCCAGCCCTTCCTGAGCATCATGGGCACTGCGTTCTTCATATCGGACGGCTGTACCCCGGCAATGTAGTTGTCCAGTATGCCGACCAACGAGTTCCAGTCGCCGCGCCTCTTATAAATGGAACACAGGTGCTCGAGAACCTCGTGATTCCTGCAATCCGTTTCCAGCGCTTTGAGAAGAATCGATTCCGTCTGCACGTCATCCCCGTAGCCTTTATCGTATATGCCAGCCAGCATGAGGAGATATTCAACCTCCTTGGGCCGCTCCCTTCCTTCAGCGATCAAACGTCCAAGCAACCCGATCGCTTCGGGCCATTTCTTTTTATCGATGAAAATTTTAGCCATGCCCTCAAGAGCGACCTCGTCACCGGGATTGACTGCCAGAACTTTCTGGAAATGTTCGGCCGCCCGGACAGGATCGCCCAGATGCTCCCGTTGAATGGAGCCAAGTATCCGGTGAGCGACGAGCCCGAGACCGCCGGCTGCCTGTCCGGTCGAACCACCCTCGCCTTGCGCCCCGGTCAGGAGTGTCAGTGTCGCGGCCGCGTCGTTCCATTTTCCAAGGGCCATCTGCACCCTGGCGACCGACATCAGATATGTTACCTCGGGAGAGGCCAGGGCAGCCCGTTTGTAATATTCGAGCGCGGCTTCCGGATTTCCCGTTTTTTCCTCGAAGATCGCGCCTGCCTTCAGAAGCAGTTGTACCTCCTCGCCCGATCCGGCCTTCGCGTCCGCCCTTTTCAAACAAAGGGCGGCAACACGATCCCAATCACCCCTGGACTCGAGAACGGACTCCGCCTTTATGAAAAGCTCCTCGTTACCGGTGTCCAGCTCATAGGCACTAAGGTACAGGTCCGCGGCTTCTCCGGGTTCGGAAAGCTTTTCCTGAAAAATGTCCGCGGCCTCGTGAAGGGCGCCGGAAACGATCATGGGATCGGATGCGACCCCCGCAATCTGCTTCAGGACATCAGCCAATTCCCTGTAACTTTCCTTCCTCCTCAAGGCCTCGCGCAGAACCAGAAGGGCCGGAAGATACGCGACAGCCCCACCGGAGGCCTCCTTCAGCTCCGCGATTACATCGTCGACGGGCGCCCCTGTTCCCGCAAGCAGAAGCGCGAGCCTCATGCGTATTTCCCTGATTTTCTCCGGATCGGTCTCGATTCCAAGACGATGCCTGCACATGGACATCAACCCCCCGGAATCGTCCGAGCGCCGATAAACCTGATCAAGGAGCTCAAGGGCTGTTTTGTTTCCGCCATCGATTTCGAGCACCGAGATGCAGTGCCCGGCGGCCTTTTCCGGTCTTTGCAGACGGGTGTCGTAAATCAGCGCCAGCCGGAGATGGAGCCCCGTTTTCATATCATCGCCGGAACATACCCCGACCCACCTTTCGAGCAGTTCGGAAAGCCGCGAATAATCCCCCAGGCCTGTAAAAATTTCGTCCAGCGCCTGCAGAGCGTTCAGGTTTGCGCTGTCCATTTCCAGCACCTTCAAACAACAATCCGCCGCTCCTTCGACATCGTTCATCCTGTGCCTGAGGAGGGCCGCGAGATTGAGCGTATTCAATATTCTTTCATCGCCCGAACCGGACCATTCAATGGATCGCCTTAAAAGGCCGGCCAGTTCGGTCCATTTGTTTTTCGCATCGTAAATACGCCCAAGCGTCGCCACCGCAAAAGAGTTTCCCGGCTCGATCTCCAGGCATCGTTCGAGCAATTCAACCCCTTTGTCTTCCTGCTTGAGATGATTGATGTACTGGTCGGCCGCTCTTATGCATGCCAGCGCCTTGATGCGCGTGTCGGACTGGGCATGCTCCTCCCTGACGAGGGTTTCAGCGAGCTTGTCCCGTTCACCGGTGCTCGAGTAAATCCTCTCCAGATATTTCAAAGCGAAGATGTTTCCGGGTTTTTCGTCAAGAAGGATTTTGAATATCCCGGCGGCGTCGCCGGCCTCGCCGAGCACTTCAAATTGAATCTCTCCGGCCCTGGCCAGCAAAAAAGATGCATATTCCCTGTCTGACACAAGGCGGGCCAACCGCCTGTATATCCCTGACAACTCCCTCCATCTTTCCCGGCCGCCAACGGCTGGAACATTCGTCATGCACGCTTCCGCCCAGGCCAGCAAACCCCCGATGCATTTTTCAGATTCAGCCGCCTGTGGTGAACTTTGCCGAACCGCCTTTTCAAACGAAGCGACCGCCCTTGAGACATCATTCAGTCTGTGCAGAAACGTGAATCCGTTTCTCAATTCAATCGCGCAGACAGACTCTTTATCGCCCTTCGATGCCTCCCCTTCTGAAAGTTCCGATTCAAGGTCCCATCTGTCCGTGGTACCAAACAGCATCCTGGATGAATAAATGTTCGGCTCGAAATTACCGTCCTCGTTGAAGGCCTTCTGGTAGAACATGGCCGCATGCTTGGGCTGTTTTAAATTTTCCTCCCAGATTGTTCCCAGGGCGTGGAAGAGCCTGGCCGCTTCTGTTCCCTTCGCCGCCTGCGCCTCACGCTCCAGCTCAACCGATATCAACTGCCAGTCAAACTGCCCCTGCCAATCCGTCTGATCCGGCTCCGACCGCAAGACAGGCAAAGGAAGGCTTCCCACACGCGATGCCCCTTCCTCCGTTTCCATTTCAACGGTCACGGCATTCGCCTGCGACATCTCAACCGGGGAAAGTTTTTCCGAATCCGGCATCTGCCCCTCCAGAACTAATCGTGATCGATCCTATTTCGCGGCTTTGCTGCTATTGATTCTTACCCACTTCCTCCAGATTTCGGCGAACCTGGGAGTGTACCTGAACATTTTAAAATCCTCCTCCCGACCAAGCCGTCTTATGTCCGAGAAACCAAGATCGAGGGCTTTTAAAATGTAATCGTATGCTTCGTCTGTTCTGCCCATTCTCGCATGAATTCTGGCAATTTCATATTTTGTGGAGGGGTCTTCCGGCAAAATCTTTTCCGCTTTTTTAAGCGTATCGTATGCCTCCTGATTGCGATCCTGTGAGGAAAGAACAATACCCAGATTAAAAAGCGCCAGAAAATTTCCGGGGCAGATCGAGATGGACTGCTCGAGTAATTTTTGAGCCGAAGCCGTTTCACCCTTTTTTCCCTCGGCTATGGCTTCACCTGTAATTCGTTCCGCCCTCCTGCAGGGACTGAAATAATATATTAAAAATGCGGCGGCCAGAATGGCAGGTACGCCATAAATCAGAATTTTACCTTGCAATTTCATGTACATCGGCCTCTTTTGGAATAAACTGTTTCGGCAAAATCACAATTACACTGTACTACATATATACTACATCCGGAGTAAGCAATCCACCTTATTGTATTACATTCGAAATGCTATAGGATGGGTGTTGTACAAAGCTTAAAAAGCCCACCAACGCCTCAAGTTGTAATAGCTTGAGGTATCAATAAAACAACCCCGGGAGAAATTCCGGGGTTGTTCCTTTAAACGGGGGAACGCTCCGCATTCCCCCGGGCCCCCTGTCTCGATTCGGCGGAGTAAATCCGCCTGCTCTCGCCACCTGCTCATCCACTTGCGTAATCCCGACTTCTCCCCCACACCCCCTGGCTCTCTTCGGCGGAGCAAGTCCGACCTTCGTTCGCCTCCTGCTCATCCACTTGCGTAATCCCGACTTCTCCCCCACACCCCCTGCTCGTTTCGGCGGAACAAGTCCGCCTGCACTCGCTCACGTTCAATCTGTGATTCCTCTACCATTCCCATAGCCCCCTGGCTCGCTACGGTGGAGCAAGTCCGACATTCGTTCTCTCTATTCCAGCTTAACCCCCTCCCCTCAATCCCCGCCCTCCAGGGGCGGGGAAGCCTTTCTTCCATTCCCCCTTGCGCCATATTCTTCGCCAGACACTTCTTTTTCCCGGCCTTTTTATCCCTTGAATTGCTGTTAAAATCGGTTGTATTATCTGCCCCGGTCGGGGGTTCCGACTTGAAAAACAACCGTTTCACAGGAGAAACAGACATGGGCATAAAAAACAAAATGAAAGCGGCGGCACATCCTGATTTCGCGCACATCATTGAAATGCAGGAAAAATTGCAGTCAATGATCGGCCCCTACGGCGCAAGCGCCTATGACATCGCGGAATTCCTCGACGGCCTGACCCACCCCATCCGACTCGCCTGCGTGCGCGGTTTGAGCGGCTCGCATCTAAAAAAGCTTTACGACATGGTCGCCGGATTCAAAAAAATCACCATCGACGACATCGTCCCCCCCTCGGCCGGCATCAACAAGGAAGTCAGACATTACGGCAAGAATTCCCTGCCTGCATTCTCCATCTTCGAAAAACGCTTCATGAAGCCCTCCGCTGATTCTAAGGAATTGTACGGCTACAACTTTTCAGTGCTCAGACCGATCACCGGCCCGGGCTATTTCGTAGCCAAGGACGCCCCGGATCGCGGTGAAGTGGACGTCGATTATTACAGCATCCCGCCCAGCAAGCCGCTTCCCGAGTGGCCGGACGTCGAACCAAATGAAAAGACCCCGATCTCCAAGGTTGTGTATGCTTACATGGTCGACAAGCTCCGTGGCGTTTCCGCCAACGTGACGATCGGCCGTGCATGGAAGAAAGGCAAGATTCAACCGGCGTGGTTCATTCTCTGCAGGGAATAATCAGAGGATTCCAGGTTTATCAGACACCGGGAGGCATCACGCCTCCCGGATTTTTTTACGGACTTCACTCATTCTTTTATGCGATCGTTTCCGATATTTTTTCCATACGCGAGGAGCAGAGGGAATGAGCTCATAAAAAAACGGAGCAATTATTGATGCGTTTTTGCATGTCCACAATCTCGATGCTGGGCAGACGGCTTGACGATGCGATTCTTTCCCACATGAAAAAGGGCGGAATCGAGACAATCGAATTGTTCATGCAAAAGCCTCATTTCGATCAAAGCGATCCCTCACACATTTCGGAAATTTCAGGCTCCCTTAAAAACAACGGCATGAACGCGATCTCCGCTCACATGCCCATCTACAAGTACAGGCTCGATGACCCTGGGGAGCGAAAGCTGCTGACGCTTTCCCTCTGCGACCCGGACGATTCCGAGCGCGAGTTCGCTATATCGGAGCTTCTTTCCTCGATTGAGGCGTGCGGAACGCTTGGTATCCGGAACATCGTTGTTCATACAGGCCTTCTCGGACCTGCGGGTGAATCGGAAAAAAACCGGGAGATTGAGATGTGCGTAAGATCCCTGAAAAGGCCCGTGGAACGCGCCGGCGAGCTGGGAGTAAACCTCTCAATTGAGAATGGGACATCTCCAGGGGTCACCGTGGCGATGCTTCACGAGGTAATCAAAAGAATCTCCAGACCGAATCTGGGAATCTGCGTGGATGTGGGACACAGCAACCTCTTCAGCAAGCCCGAAACGGACGTGGATCTGTCAATGCCAAGGCTCAATTCCCTGCATCTCCACGACAACAACGGCAGATCAGACCAGCATTACATGCCGGGAGAGGGAATGATCGCATTCGATCGCATTATCTCCATCCTCACTGCAAACAGATTTACGGGAATAGTCACACTCGAAGTGGTGGGGCCACTCGCTGAAAACGTGACCATGGGCGAATTCAGCCAATTTTCCAGCCGCATTCATTCAAAAATTTCCAAAATGCGCAAAGGGTCGGCGTAAAGGACGGGACGTGGATTCAGGTTTCAGACTGATCATACGAAAAAGACCCGTCCCCGAGGAAGAAGCGCAATCCCTGGCGCTTGCCCTCTCTCGTGATTTTTCAATCGATCCGTACCAGACGCGGTTTGCGATGAAGGGGGATGGTCTTTCCCTGCTCCACTCCGGTGATGAGCCTCACCTGCAAATGATTGGGCAAGCCCTGTCGGGTTACGGATTTGAGTGGTGTGTCATCCCGCCGGAGGAGTCGCCGATTGAACCTCTCATGGTTAAAAGATTCCGGGTTTCAGACGGTGGCATGATTCTGGAGGGTTCGTTTGGCGGGAGGAATATCGGCAGGCGGGAATGGGTGCTGGCCGTTCTTGCCGGCATGGAAGGTCAGGTTCCGGAAAAGTTGATACATAAAGCCGTTTACAGCGGGATCAGGCATCCGGCGCTTTCAACTGAGGAGAAACTTAAAGCCATTTTATCTTCCGAGGCAGTCCTCGACCTTTATATTCAAGGAGGCGGGAAGGTTCATTCGAGGGACCGTTTCGCATCCAGCCAGGTAAATTCGATCCTTCGGGGCTTGGAGATGAAAAGACAATAAGCGCGCGGCGGAACATGGAGATCACCCTGGGGCTGGTCAAACAAAACTCGGGGCGGTTTTCACTGGATCTGGATTTTGGACTTGCCACCCTCCCCCAATGCGGTGTGGTCGCCATGAATAGTCCCGACGCTGAAAAATCCAACCTCGAAAGTCTTTTGAATTATGGCCGGTATCTTTCTCAATTCCATCTGAGGACCGGTCATGAAAGTTCAAACGCGACTGCTCCATCGAGCGCCGGAAAGCCGGCCTCTTATGAAAGACCGCTCCCGCCGCCGCCCATGGACCATGCCGTCAGAAGGGGCCGCCTGGTGGATTCAAATCTGCTTAAACCAGGGCTTCTCTTTTTCATATGGATCTCATCCGTCATATCCGTACCGATGATCAGCAAAGAAGGCGGAAGAGTATTCATTCATGGCGGAATTTTTCTCTTCCTTCTCTCCGCCGGTTTTTTTTACTGGAGCTTCAAAGCCCTGAAACTCAAACGTTGGATGGACAACATGCCCACATCCAGAGCGAGGTCCGTTGCGCTGGGCATGGTGGAGATCAAGGGATTCTGCGAGAGGATGTACAATCTGGTCACTCCAATGACGCAATTGCCCTGCGTTTACTTTCGGTTGAAGAAATACAAACTCATGGGACCGTCGGGCAGGCAGACCTGGAAACTGACCGACGAAAAGGAAAGTGGGGACATTCCATTTATTCTAAGGGACGAAACAGGCAGAGTGGTTATTGATCCGAGAGGGTCAAGCATTCGTTCATCCGGCAGTAATCAGTTCAATGAAGGGTCGCTGCCATTTCCGGGGGCAAGTACCGCCATCGCCCGGGACACCCGTTACGAGGAGGAGCTCATCCCCGAAGGAGCGAAGATATATGTTCTGGGATTTGCTTCCGACGCGGGGAAACGCCTGAATCCTCTCCATAAACGCATCGCGGAAAAATTGAAGATGCTCAAGCGCGACAAGGCCGGGATGAAAAGATATGACGCCGACGACGACGGTCATGTGGATATCGAGGAATGGGACGCCGCCAGGAATGCGATGGAGAAGGAGGTCCTCGCCGAGAGCCTTTCGGGTGACGGCAACAGGCGAAATCCCGAACCGGGAATAATCATCCGGAAACCTGATGAGGCCGGATTGCCGTTTGTAATTTCAGGGTCTTCAGAGGAAAGGATAACCTCAAACTATTCATTGCTGGCGTGGGCGCTTTTTTCGGGGGCGATCTTGTCGGCGATCGCTGGTCTGTTGATGACGTTGAAATTTGTATCGCAGGCAGGCGGAGGATAATATGTCTTTAACCGGAGGGAAAAAGAAATGATGGCTCTGTGGATATTGATAATCGTCATCCTGTTCATCGGTCTCGGTGGGCTTTCCTACTCCATCGTCATTTACAACGGGTTGATCCGGCTGAAGAATGAGATCGACAAGGCGTGGAGCAACGTGGACGTCCTTCTCAAACAGCGCTTCGACGAACTCCCGAAACTCGTGAAAGTCTGCGAAGGATATATGAAACACGAACGTCAGACGCTTGAGGCGGTGATAAAAGCGCGCTCCCTGATCGACAATGCAAGAACACAGGGGGAAATGCTCGAGGCGAACAATCTGATCAGCGACGCACTGCGCTCGCTTCTCGCCGTAGTGGAAAAATATCCCGACCTCAAGGCTGATATCTCCTTCCGGCAGTTGCAGAATCGTATCAGCGAGATCGAGGATCAGATTGCGGACCGGCGGGAATTATTCAACGAGACGGTCAACCTTTACAACATAAGGATTGCCCAGTTCCCCGATGTAATGATCGCGAAGGTATTCAATTACATGCCCAGGGACCTTTGGGAAATCAAGCCAGGCGATCGGGAGGACGTCAAAATCCAGTTTGAAAGCCCTGCCCCGTAAGGAAGCACTTGGTGCGAAACCCCCTCACCTTTGTCCTCTCCCTCCAGGGGAGAGGAAGGACGTCACCCCCGATTAAAGGTAATTGACGGCGCGCGTTTACGGGAATAATATTATTATTAATAAAATATAGTTTTCGGAACAATCTGACAGGAGGAACGAAATGGCTCTTTTTGAAGTATTTATTCCCCGCTCATCCAAATCGGCGAACGATGCAACGATCGAAGTAAAAGCCGAGAGCTGGCTGGATGCGCTGAAGGCGGGAATGAAAAAGATAGGGGAGCAGGGAGATCCGGGCAAGAACATGATCTGCGACTTCCAGGATGACGGAAGCGTGCATGTCACGGATCCTGATTCCGGTCGTGTCTTCAGAATAGTGGACAAGGGTGGGGAAAAGACTGCCAAGGCTTCTTCCGCCGGGATCGGCCGTTCCAAGGAAAAAACCGATAACATTGAAGACGCGCTTGAAGAGGTTTTCGATTCCTCCGTTGAGATGTGGGAAAAATGCAAGACCAGGGAGGAAGTCGCTGATTTCATGCTCGAACTTGCCCTGAAAAAGATAAAGGCCGAATCGGCCGGATTCCTGTTCTGCACAATCGACTGCGATCATCTTTCGTTCGTGGCGGCCAAAGGACCAAAGGCCAAGGACGTCCTGAAATTCAAAGTCCCGCTCGGCACGGGCATCGTCGGATTCTGCGTCCAGGCAGGTGTTTCCCTCGCAATCTCGGATGTGGGCAAGGACGCCAGGTGGTATGACAAGATCAGCAAAAGCGTTGGTTACCCGACCAAATCAATGCTGTGTTCGGTGGTGGAGCATGAAGGCCAGGTTGTCGGCGCAATAGAGATCATAAACCGAAGCGTCAGTTCTTCGTTCACTACTGAAGAATTGCACATCCTGAATTACATAGCCCATGAATCCGGCAAGGCCCTCGCAAGAATAAGCGACATGGAATTTTCCAAAGAATGCAAGAAAAAATAATAAAAGCCGCCTTTGCGTTCATACTGACGGCGATTGCTGTTTTACTGGTTCAATTCCATTCGATCTCCTATCTGAACGCCCAGGATCGCATCTACAAATGGACCGATAAAAGCGGGCAGGACAACTTCACGGACGATATCGATGCAGTCCCCGAACCATGGAAGTCGAAGTTCCAGAAGGAAGACGCAAAGAAGGGAATCAAGAAGAAAAAGCCTCAGAGCCAATCCCCGGATACTAGTCCTGCTTCGAAGACGGTCAACCGATCTGACGATGATGATGATGATGATCAGGCCAGGCCGGATAAGCGCATAACGATCGTTGATGACGAGCTTGAAGCCAGAAAGGCAAAGGGAAAAATCACGTCCGAGATAACAAGCCAGATCAATACGCTTAAAGCCCTTCTTCAGAAAAAAACCGAAGAGATGCAGAACGCGGCGAAATGGGAGATGATGCTCCAGACCCCGAAATACAAGCAGGAAAAGCTTAAACTCATGGATGAGATAGACCAGATCAACAAGAACTTGAAAGACTACGAAAAAAAGCTCGACGCTGCATCGAACTCAAGGCTGCCCTGAACCGAAATTTACGGTTGAACCATGCATAAAAAACAAGGCCCCATAAATCCCCACACCAGAATCGACCAGATGATCAGGGAAC
>Ga0265297_10012773_pt1 | contig 10012 bp, 10 predicted proteins | sample Munlanlwell13791_FD_192502 | JGI IMG/M metagenome (GOLD analysis project Ga0265297, IMG submission 192502) | Leachate microbial communities from a municipal landfill in Southern Ontario, Canada - Leachate well 137-91 | ecosystem: Engineered > Solid waste > Landfill > Unclassified | place...
AGATGGCAGATTCTTCATCGATCCTTGTATATCTACCATTTTCAACCGTTAAAAACTCTGCTTTATATTGATAGGTTTTTCCTTTTTCGAGGGTGGTTTGATGATTCCCGTTTTCATAGGCATTACGAGTGAGGTAGAGATTCCCGGTATCCGCCTCGAGCCCAGGTAATTTGATGTTCTGTTTTGCGAATACTTTGATTTGGGTTCCATCATCGGAGCCCTCAGAGATGCCCTGGTTCGAATCTAAGAGGATCCCATGGGCTTTCCCGGTGGTTGTATCACCGAGGCACACCCATGCTTTCGGTCCAAGGTCGATATCGTCTTGTGTGGAAAGCACTAACTCACGTTCGGTACTCTCCGGGTTCTGCGGAACAGAGAACTCTCGGACCGTATTGTCCTCTGTGGAGATGTACACCGTTGGTAAAATTTCCCCCACATTCATTTTCTCTATCGATGCACTCCTGGCTTTAATAGAAGTGATTCCTGCGTAGACTCCATCCAGTGTCGATGGTTCATCGATAGTGACTGATGTTAATATCTCGTGATACGCATTGATATAGATTCTTTTTGCACTCATCGGGCAATAGTAATAGGTATAAATGTTGTCCGATCGGACGTCTCCACGAGGGGCGGTGCATTCTAATCGCACGCGCACCATGAGGTTTCCTTCCACCAACACTGTTTTTGTCGTCTCGGTCGACCAGGCGGTGCCCACATAGTCAGGTTCCCCGTTGACACCATAGCGGAAATCAAAGCTCCCGCACTGATCTAGGTTATAGGTCTCAACTGCGGTAGAATTTGGTTTGAATTTAATGGCAAACAGGGCGATGGGGTTTCCGAGCAGTTGGCCTCTCTGCACCACGGCGTAAATGACCTCTGCTTCCTGCCTGATGCCATAGTAATCAAAGTCGATTTTTTGTCCAGGGATCGGTTCATAAAAATAATGGGTATCCTCGACAGCCACACGCTTTGGGTACTGGGGAAGATCGGTTTCTTTTGAATCGTACAGGACATAGTATTTTTCTTTTCCGGTTGCTTCTTGCGGGATTAAAAACACGAGGCTGCAGGATTTCATGTGCGTCTCATCAAAATGCTCCAAGTCATAGATCTGTGATTCGATTTCCTGTAGATCGGATCCATCATCCATTCCGATGCGAATGGAATGCCTCGTCTCGTTGGTCCCCCAGCAGGGGTTCGCAAACGTGATTCGCATATCGATTGGGTAGTACTTCGCGGTCTCATTGCTTGTGTCAAATGGTATCGTAAGCTCCTGTCGATAGGGGAGGGTGTCGATGTCGGTTTTCCGGTACTCCCCTGCGGTTGCGACCGGCACAGCAACAGAAGAGAAGAGCAGTAGAGCGACTGCGATTCTGAGCCATTCCTGTTGAAGTGTCGAGCTCATAGTGATATAATAGTATTATAATCTATTTATATAAATATTCTTTTTAAGTAGGATACGGAGGAAAAGACCTAACCTGCGAGAAAAAATCACACACAACCGGACCCGGTCTTTCCCTTCATGAGACGACCACTTCCGGTCTACGGGGTGATCACCATCTCTGATTTCATCAAAATCGAGACGATCTCCGTCATATCGACGATCCGACCGATTACGACGTTCTTTTCAATCTCATAAAAACCAATACAGGTTTGGCAGGCGACTAAATTGACCCCGGCCTTGGACAGACCAGTCAACGCATCAAGAACCATTGATTTGTCGGTCAATAAATGCACCGCGGAGTTATAAAAAATAATCGTATCCGGTTTTTTCGCAGACGCCCATAGTTTCCGCAGGAACGACCCGGTCATTGTTTTCCCTAATTCATCACTTCCTCTTCCGAGCGACTCGCTTTGTAAAATCACGGTTGTTCTGGTCATGAATCTACCTCAAATTATGCTCGTAAAACCTCGTGAGAACTTAAATCTTCTCTGTACCAAAAACTTTTAGTCTCCCCTTCCATACCGTGCATACAAACCTATGAATAGAACAACGATGCTGCTGCTTGGGTTCCTTCCTTTTTTGTATCTGTCCTCTTTTTTTCTCATATCAGCAGCGAGTGTAGACATCACAGCTCACCTTGTGTATGTTGGTGGAAGTGGAGAAGGAAATTATTCACAGATTCAAGATGCATTAGATATGGTCGCTCCTGGTGGAACCGTCTATGTTTTTCCTGGTACCTACCATGAAAACCTAAGAATTACTACCCCGATTCATCTCATCGGTGATGATAAAAACACAACAGTCATCGATGGGCAGAACAAAGAATTTGTTATCATCCTTGAGGCGGGCAATAGCACTCTTTCTGGTTTTATGATTACCCATAGTGAACTGAAATTCCCCTTCGCAGGTGTATACGTCTGCTCAAATCAGAACACGATTTCAAATAATATCATCACTGATAATTACTATGGCATGCAACTAGGATATTCAGCAAGCTACAACCTTATTGTTAATAACTCGATTTATCACAATCGACAATGTGGGATTTATTTTAACCACGCGTCACACAACAGACTCATCGGAAACACTGTTTTCGATCATCAGGTGAATGGATTCGGGTTGTACGAGTTTTCGAATAACAACAGCATTCTGGAAAATACATTTTCAGGGAACAGGGATACTGGTGTCAATATCCGTGAATCCTACGATAACCTCGTGGCGAATAATCGTTTCATCCAAGGTCATGTCGCGTTGCATAAACCTGCTCCGGAGTATCATTCTCTTGCACAAGACAATCTCTTTAGCGACAATGTCGTATCCGTGGAGGAGGAACGCGATGCGTTTGTTCTCACGGTTGTTATCTTTGATGTCTTAGTGTTTTCTGTCTTTCTTGCGTTCAGAAAATTCATGATTTAATCGTAATTATTTTGTAATCCCTGGTTACAAACCTTTTTTGTAGAAGAATACCGCTCCCGTCATGATAAAAACGAACAGAACAAGCAGCAGAACAACGTAGATCAGGGTGTATGCGATGTACCGGTCGATCAGAAGAATGAACAGGGAATAGATAAGAAGGACTCCGATGCCCATAAAACCGAAAAGACGAGCAGATGGTCTTTTTTTGAGGAGTTTCATACATGCAACAATCAGCAAAACTCCCGAAAGAAACAAGGCGAATGCCAATGTAAATGAGTTGATGACGTACCTCGTTGAATAGCTCCAAATGATTCCTTGGTATGCCGTGTTGAGAGCAACCATCGAAGCAAAGAGTGATACGCTTGCGATTGCAAGATAAAGTGAATACACTAACAGTGTTTTTTTTTCAGCGAGAAAAACACCTGCTTGCTTAGGCCCCTGGTTTTTCTCCATTGTTTGTCTTCTCCAATAGGTGATGTTGGGATATATAGGTCATCGTGTTTGAGGATTTAAATGATGTATTCCTTGTTCTACTGATAAGGTTTTTTAAATCAGCAATCGTATCAATATCACTCCAGACGGGTAGAGTACCTACAGAGCGATGCGCTTGTGTTATTTTCATCAACGTCTCTTGAAAAACTAGAGGACTCCCCCACGTAATATCATCAAAAACACTTGGGGTAAATGTTGTCGTTCGAAACCCGATGAGATAATAGCCTCCGTCAATCGCAGGGCCAAGCACCACCTCTTTGGTTTCCAGAAGCGCGAATGCTTGTTTGATATACTCTCCAGGAAGGTCTGGGCTGTCGCTACCAAGAAGAATGGCTTTCTCATATCCTTTTGTGAACACATCGATAAAACCCTGTTTCATCCGCTCCCCAAGATTCTTCCCGATTTGTGGTAGAGATTGGGAAGTTAATCCCAGCCAATTCTGAAACTTCTCCCGGGAGTCAGGTGGATAAAAACAGATGTAGAACGGGATATTAATTTTTTTTATCATCGCCAGTGCATCTTGAACAAAACAACGGTAGAGTTCTTGAACGACCTCTTCTTGGAGATCTCTGGAAAGTCTTAGTTTCACTTTTCCTTTTTCCGGATATTTCACGAACAGCAAGATGCAAAGGCCTTCGTTCTGTGTCATCGTTGTGCCGCCTTCGTCTGTTGAGCATCAAGTGCCTCTTCGAAGAGTTGGAGAACATCTATGATTTGAACATCGGTAGATGTTTTTTTGAACTCTTCATAGCAGGTCAGACAGTCACATGCGAGGACTGGTGCCTTGGTTTGAATCGCTGCAAGGTAGGCAGATCGACGCATCGTATTTGCTGGGTCACAACCATGGTTCCATTGATAACAGCAGCTAGATGATTGATCGATGGAAGGTGCCGTTAGTTCACCAAAACGTGATGCTGCTTGCTGTGCTGCTTGCCCTTGTGGTGAATGTGCAGGGAATCGGCAGGAGTGATGGACCGTTATCTTTTCCCTAATTCTTTTTGAAGGGTACTTATCCGGAAAACGTAATACGTATTGCGTGACACTGAGGACCTCAACATCCAGCTTTTGCGTTTTTTTTATCGTTTCAATCGCTTCAAAACATTCAGCGCATGCAGTGATAATGATTCGAGGGTCACAGGCTTTGATTTTCTGATAGAGGAGTTCTGCGCACGCATCTGCTTGGTCAAACTCACCCTGCAGCAGGTGTGGCGCACCGCAACAAGTAGTAACACCACCAAGCACGGTATACGAACAACCCAGATGATTAAGCAATCGAAGTGTTCGTCGCATGGTTCTGGTTGAATACAGATAGCATCCTGGATAGAAGAGCACATCTGCTCTCCTCTCTGGAGTTGTCTCCATAAGTGAGGAGAGATCCCTGTTTGTGAGTTTTTTCAATCTGATGAACAGCTGTTGCGTAATTTTTCTTATACCGGTCTGCTGTGGTCCTTTGATGAAGAGATACCGTTTGTAGCTCCATGGTTTTTTTCCTTTTATTTTGTATTTGATATATCGCATCATAAGGTCTCTACGGATGTCCTTCGGGCAGACTGGAACGCATTTTCCACATTGCGTACAATGAAACGTGAATTCTTTGATGTTCAAAGGGACAGGTTGTCCTTCTTGTGATGCGACATTCAGGTCATGGACTGAGACTGTTTCCTTTGTCACCGGACAGATGTCCATGCATCTGTTACATTCGATACAACGCCCGAGATATTCAGAGATCGTCTCTTGCAAGAACATCTTTGTTGGTATCAAATTCTTTCTTTTTTCAGTCTGTTTTTTCATGCGCGGGTCTGATTTTTTTTATCTATTCTTTTTTCCGTCTGTCTTGTTTTTCTTGATTTTTTCTTTTTTCATTCAGCTTTCGTCGTGAGTACCACATGAGCAACCCCAGGGTAAGACAAGTGAGTAATATTACAGCGAGTAATTCCCAGGGGATACGCCTTTGGGTGAGACCTTGGGTAAGAGCATCGGTGCCTACTACCACGATGATGGTCCCAGGAAGCATGCAGAGCCATGACCAGAACACATAGGTTTTAAATGGTACTTTGGTCAAACCAAACCCGTAATTGAGTAACGTGAAGGGAAAAAGCGGGATGAGTCTGGTCACCCCAACGATCATCATCCCCTGTTCCTCGGTTAGTTCATCCAGTCGTTTCATGGTTTTATTTTTTAAAAGCCAACGAGCAACAGTATCACGAGCAAAATACCGGGCAATCAGGAAACAAAGGCTGGCACCAACCGTTGATGAGATACTAATTAGGATAACTCCGATGAAGGAGCCAAAGAGGCCACCAGCGATTACCCCGAAGATTGTTCCAGGAATTGTTGCGATCACTGATCCAAGATAGATGAAAAAGAACGCAACCGGTCCCCAGATTCCCAATGATTGAATCCAGTTCTGTAATTTCTCGATGTCCTGTCCAAATCCATACAGGTTCATGACGAGAAAGAGGATGAGGATGCCGCTGATGAGGATGACGGGTTTCCACCAATCGTTTGGTCGTTCATTTTTTTGATTGTTTTCGTTCATATCATCCGTATGTTCCTTTCGTTAGACAAGCGCGCCCCCACAGGAGGAGCCATGTCCGGCGGTACATCCAAAACAATGGTCTGCGGTTGCAATTTTTCGTCTGGATAACACAGCATGGTCAAATTGTTGGATAGTGCGGGGCACTTTTGAAGTGACTGGCAGTCCAGCAGCAAGGTTAAAATCACAGTCATAGAGGGTCCCATCCCATGCGATGTTGATTTGGTGACGGCACATTAAGGAAGGGATTGTTTCTGGGTTGAATGCGTCCTTCAATAATTTCACATATTGTGGTTTTTTCTCTTGTAATACATCAAGAAATCGTCCGAGTGGCATATTCGTCAGCGTAATCAGTCTCGTGAACTGGATGCCGTAGTGGTCAGCAAGGTATTTTCTGTAGTCGTTTTCAAGGGTTTTTTGTTCTGGTGGCAAGACTGGTTCAAGGGGGTTGAACACCAACGTGAGCGGATAACCTGGTGATGTCCCGTATCCTATTTTGTTTAACAATTGCAGTGATTCGATGCTTTTTTCGAATACACCTTGTCCCCGTTGCAACCTTACTTCCTCTTCAAGGTAACAAGGAAGGGATGCGACGAGTTCAATGCCTAATTCTTTATAGAGGTTGAGAAAGTGTTTGTAACGAGGATTTAACAGGATAGTTAGATTCGTACGTAGTTGTACCCGATGCTGTTGTTTTACCAAACCTCGGAGAAATTTTTCTAAATGGAGATGTAGCTCTGGCGCTCCACCTGTAATATCGATAAAAACTCGTGGGAGGGTTGCAGTCACCGCAAGGATATGTTGCATGGTCTGCCAGCTCATCTGTTCAGTTCGTGTCGGAGACGCGTCTACATGACAATGCTTGCAGGTCTGATTGCAGATAAACCCAAGATTTATCTGAATCGTACTTAGGTCAAGACAATGCAATGGTTGATGGGTGGCATCGATGATTCGTTGCTCGAACTGCGTGTTCTTCTCAGCTGTCATTTTGAATTACCTCTTCTGAGAATTTTGTGATGGGAATTGCCTTAGGCTATTTATCCATTTGGATGCAACCCTTGGGTGCTGTTCTCCCTACTTTATTGTTTGCCAGGGGTAGAATTTGGCAAGTTTTTCTGCAGGCATGCCACACCAATACAAAAAAATGATGAGCGTGTCTCTCAAGCTTGCGTAGATTACCCCTTCTTGTTTCCATCGTCGATCCGAGGTTACAACTGAAGTAGACAGAATGATGATTTTTCCCTTTTCTTTGTAAATCCGACGCATCAGTTCCACATCCTCCATTAAGGGAATATCCTTGTAGCCCCCGATGGCATCAAAATAGGATTTCCTTATAAAATGAACTTGATCACCGTAGGGGGCCCGGGTGAGTCGAGATCGGAGGGTAGAGGACATCGCAATCATTCGAAGCAATAGATTATTGGATTGGATGCGAAGCGTAAATGCGCCTCCTACGTACTGATCGTCTTCCAAGGTTTTGTTAATCAACGACAGTCCGTTTGAAGGGAGAACGGTATCCACATGAAGAAAAACCAGGATGTCACCGTTCGCATGCGCTGCACCTTCGTTCATCTGACGCCCACGTCCCTGCGGGCATGTGTATTTACCAATGGTGTCCTCAGAAATCACCTGAAGGGTATCTCGGGTTGAGCTTCCATCGACGACAATAATCTCAAACGGTTGGTCAGTCTGAAGCTGTCGTACTCTTTCCAACTGCTCGTTAATCAGCTTTGTTTCATGCAGCACGGGGATGATGATGGAAAACCGATAGTGGACTGGCACGGGTTTCCCTTACACGGTCTCTAGAATCTTTAACAAAAACTTATAGAATTTTTCAACGGTGCTAATAGAAACGTGTTCCTCTGGTGAATGTGGGTTTTTAATGGTTGGTCCAATGGAAATCATGTCCATGCCAGGGAATTTTTCCCCGATGATACCGCACTCAAGACCGGCATGGATCGCCTCGATCTTCGGCTCTGTTTTAAACATGTCTTTGAATATCTTCTTTGACAAGGCAAGGATCTTCGATTGTAGGTCTGGTTTCCACCCAGGATACGGCGTCCCCTCAGACACCTTCGCATTCGCAAGGACCGCGATTGCTTTGATACGGTCCCGCATATCCTGGAGAGCGGATTTCATCGGACTACGAGAGCTCATCCCGATAAGGATCGCATTTTCTTTGACAGAGATGGTAGCAAGATTCGTCGAGGTATTGACCAGGGTCTTGATGTCGTAGTTCATTTGATGCACCCCATGTGGGAGTCCATGCAAGAGGTTCAACAGGTTCCATTGTGAGGTTTTCTCCAAAGCGTTCTTGGATGGTTCAGTGCTTGTTATCTCGACTTTGAAGTTCGGGTCGATAGGTTTGATTTCCTCGTAAATTTCTTTTTCTTCTGCTTTGATATCCGTAACAAAAGCGTTTTTGTTCTTCTTTTGGATGCTTACTTTCACGTAAGCTTCTCGAGGGATGGCGTTATGCTTGTCCCCACCTTTGATATCGAAGAGGAAAAACTCATGGTTCTGCGATGCTTTCCAAAGCAATCGCGTCAGAATCTTGATGGCATTGCCTCGTTGCTCATGGATATCAACCCCGGAATGACCCCCGCGCAAGCCTGAGACTTTTACCAGGAGTGATTCATCACCAGGGGTGGGTTGCATCTGAATCGGAAGCTCGATGGACGAGTCGCCTCCCCCTGCGCATCCGACGGTGAGGACCCCAAAATCCTCGCTATCCAAATTCAACATGATCTTCCCGGTCAGCATGTCTGATTTCATGGCAAACGCACCTGTCAGACCGGTTTCTTCGTCCACGGTGAATAACGCCTCGATCGGTCCATGCTTCACCGTCTTGTCCTCCAAGATTGCAAGACTAATCGCAAGACCAATCCCGTTGTCTGCCCCTAGGGTCGTGCCGTTCGCAGTCAATAAGTCTCCGTCGATCTTCAGTTGGATTGGATCGTTTGAAAAATCGAATGTCACGTCGCTGTTCTTCTCACAGACCATGTCCATGTGTCCCTGCAGGATGACGGTTGGTGTGTGTTGCATCCCGGAGGTCGCAGGCTTATGCACCACGACGTTCCCTACCTGGTCAACTTTCATCTTAAGTCCTTGGTTGTGTGCAAAATTCACAATATAGTCTCTGATTTTTTCTTCGTGTTTTGAGCAGCGTGGGATTTTCCTAATCTCATCAAAATGTTTCCATACAAGTTTTGGTTCTAAATTCTCAATACCTGGCATATGATGCCTCCCGTTTCCTATGAACCGGTAACATCACCACCCATAAAAAAGGTTTGCCACTCAACAAGAACAGATGAGTTCTTCTCTCTTATGAGGAGACGGAGAATGCCTCCGGGTCTTTTTTCAAATACGGCAGGCCTGATCTGTCGCTGACCTGCACATGGTACCCTTGCGGTAGCGTCGTCGGAGTCCCACTTTTCGGTGGTTTCTTGCTGAAGAAATAAATGAGTTGGTTTTTCCCGTTTTTCAGATGAACCAACTTTGAATACAAGGTGTACAGCCCATAGATATATTCCGTTTTCGTTTCTGTCTCAGACGGCAGGATCGCTGTGGAGAGGTGTCTGAAATACTCCGTGACACTCGACATGAGCAGATACATCAGTAGATCCACAAGGACGGTGAACACGAGAAACCCCATGGTTTTCTCCCCCGTCATGAACATGTACAACCCCACTCTGATGACCGCGTAGAAAAGAAACACGAATGCAAAGAGTCTTCCCCCTTGTTTTCGTTTCAAAAACCCATACGGGATGATACTTAACGAGAGCAACACAACGACAAGGTCTCCCCACCAAACGAGCGTAGGGATGGAAAATGACAGCAACTCTGTGAAATACTCCCGATTGAGAAGGAAAACATACCCCTGGTACGCGAGGTAAGCAACATCAAGAAGGATAACGGATGCGATGAATACCAGGATTCCGACGGGGGTGCCCTTCCTTTTGTTCATGAAAAAAATAAATACAGGAGTGAGATTTATATTTTTCCACCCTAATCAAATTATCCTTTCTTCGGTCTTTGAATCGTCGTTTTGTGAAACATCAGCGCTCGCTCCGCCTTGACCGTAAGAGTTTATATAATCCTGCGCTGTTTACCAGAAAAACGGAGGC
>Ga0265297_10012774_pt1 | contig 10012 bp, 8 predicted proteins | sample Munlanlwell13791_FD_192502 | JGI IMG/M metagenome (GOLD analysis project Ga0265297, IMG submission 192502) | Leachate microbial communities from a municipal landfill in Southern Ontario, Canada - Leachate well 137-91 | ecosystem: Engineered > Solid waste > Landfill > Unclassified | place...
GCCGCCGTGCCGGAACAAACCCTGACCGGGCGCGACAGGGGGCCGCGAGGGCCGCTTGCCCATGTCGGCGCCGCCACCCTGGAGTTCTTTCACGGCGCACCCAGGATGCTGGGCTTTCTCGGCGAGATCGTGCAGTCGCTGCTGCGGCTGGTTTCCGGCCGCGCCCGGTTCCGTGCCCGCGACTTGTGGCTCGAGATCGAACAAGTCGGCCCACGCGCCCTGCCCATCGTCTCGGTGATCAGCTTTCTCGTCGGACTGATCCTGGCCTATCTCGGCGCCGACCAGCTGCGCCTGGTCGGGGCGCAGATTTTCATCGCCGATCTGGTGGCCATCGGCATGGTGCGCGAGGTCGGCGCGCTGATGACCGGCGTCATCATCTCCGGCCGCACCGGCGCTGCCTTCGCCGCCCAGCTCGGCACCATGCAGGTCAACGAGGAGATCGATGCCTACCAGACGCTCGGCATCTCGGCCATCGACTTCCTGGTGCTGCCGCGCATCCTGGCGCTGATGCTGATGGTGCCGCTGCTCACTCTCTACTCCGCCTTCATCGGCATGCTGGCAGGAATGCTGGTATCGCTGACCATCTTCGACATCGGCGCCTTCGAGTACTACACGGAAACCCTGCGCGCACTGGACTTCCAGCAGTTCGCCGTCGGCCTGTCCAAGGGCACGGTCTATGGCGCGATAGTGGCCTTCGCCGGCTGCCTGCGCGGCATGCAATGCGGACGCAGCGCCGAGGCGGTCGGGCATGCGGCAACGTCCGCCGTAGTCACCGCGATGCTGCTGATCACCATCGCGGCGTCGATCATGACCATCGTCTTTTACCAGCTGGGTATATGAAAGACATGACCGCGACGCCGCACATCGAGGTTCGTGACCTGAGCATGGCCTACGGCGACTTCGTGGTGCAGCGTGGCCTCGATTTCGTGGTCAACCAGGGCGACATCTTCGTCGTCATGGGCGGCAACGGCTGCGGCAAGACGACGCTGATGCGCGCCCTGGTCGGCCTGCAACGTCCGCTGGCCGGCTCCGTGATCTATAGCGGCGAGGACTTCTGGAACGCCGAGCCGGACACCCAGCAACGCCTCAAGCGCCGCCTCGGCATCCTGTTCCAGGGCGGCGCGCTGTGGAGCTCGCTGACCCTGGCCGAGAACGTCGCGCTGCCGATCGCCGAATCCACCGGCCTGCCGCCGGCCCGCGTGAACGAGATCGTCGCCTTCAAGCTGGCGCTGGTCGGGCTGGCCGGCTTCGAGGACTTCTACCCGTCCGAGCTCAGCGGGGGCATGAAGAAGCGCGCCGGGCTGGCGCGGGCGATGGCGCTCGATCCGGACATCCTGGTCATCGACGAGCCCTCGTCGGGTCTCGACCCGCTGACGGCCCGCCGCCTCGACGAACTGATCATGGAACTGCGCGACAGCCTCGGCACCACCATCGTCGTCGTCACGCACGAACTGGCCAGCATCCTCAGTATCGGCAACAATTCAATCTATCTCGATTCCGAAAGCCGCACCATGATCGCCACCGGGCACCCGCAGGACGCGCTGAAGAACGGCCACCCCAAAGTGCGCCATTTTCTGACCCGCGGTGGAACATGAGAACCTATCCCCCATCCCCTTTCCCGAGGAAAGGAGTGACGACGGTTCAGGTGCTTCGCACCTTCCGGTTTATTGGCTCGCCGCCTCCTTGGGGCGGCCCGGCGGAGGCGGCATGAGCAGGAAGGCCAACCCCACGCTGATCGGCGCGTTCGTCCTCGGTGCGCTTGCGCTGGCTGTCGTCACCACGCTGCTGCTGGCCGGCGGCAGTTGGTTCGGCGAGCGGCGGCAGCACGTCATGTATTTCGAGGGGGCGGCGCAGGGCCTGCAGGTCGGCGCACCGGTCATGTTCCTCGGCGTCAAGGTCGGCACCGTCAAGCAGATCCAGCTCGGCCTCGACCCGCAGAGCCGCCGCTTCCTGGTGCCGGTGACGATCGAACTGGAACCCCAGGTCGTGCGCACGCGCGGCGGCGAGCCCATCGACCTGCGCGATCGCGCCACGGTGCGGCAGTTGGTCGAGCGCGGCCTGCGCGCGCGACTGCGGATGCAGAGCCTGCTCACCGGTCAGCTTTACGTCGATCTCGACTTTCACTCCGACAAGCCAGCGATCTTCGCCGCGCTCGACCCCGAGCTCAGTGAAATTCCGACCATACGCACCGCCGGGCAGGAGCTGACGACGAAGCTCGAGGGCTTCCCCATGGACAAGTTCCTCGCCGACGTTTCGGCCATCAGCGACGCGGTAAACAAGTTGATCTCGGCGCCGGCGACGCAGGACCTGCCGCGGCGGCTTGACGCGACGCTGCGGCACCTCGAGTCGCTCGCCGCCCGCTTCGATGCCCAGGGCGGCCCCATCATGGGAGAGGTGCGAGGCAACCTCGCTGAATTGCACAAGACGCTTCTGGCAGCCCAGGCAGCGCTGATGAAGCTCGACACGGCCGCCGATGGCGTGGCCGAATTGACCCGCAGCGACTCAGCCATGGTCGGCAACATGACCAAGGCCAGCGAGGAACTGGCCAAGGCCGCCGCGGCAGTGCGCAAGCTGACCGAACAGGAATCCCCGACGGTGACGAACGTCAATGCCGCGCTCAAGGAAATCACCCGCGCAGCAGACGCCCTGCGCCTGCTGGCAGAAACCCTGGAACAGCAACCGGACGCCATCTGGCGTGGCAAGCGCCAGAAGACCACGCCCTGACCAGGACACACTACAACACCCCATCAACAAGGAAACGAAATGAAACTGGTTCGCTACGGCCTGAAGGGCCGCGAAAAGCCCGGCCTGATCGACGCTGCCGGCACCCTGCGTGACCTTTCCGGCCATGTCGCCGACATCGGCTGGAACGAACTCTCGGCGGCAGGGCAGAAGCGCCTGCGCGCGCTGAATCCAGACACCCTGCCTGCAGTGCGCGGCAAACCGCGCCTCGGCGTGCCCTTCACCGGCATTTCCAAGATTGTCGGCATCGGTCTGAACTACCGCGCGCACGCCATCGAGGCGAAGATGCCGATCCCGGCCGAGCCGGTGATGTTCATGAAGGCCACCACTTGCATCACCGGCCCCAACGACCCGATCCTGATGCCCATCGGCAGCACCAAGCTCGACTGGGAAGCCGAGCTCGGCATCGTCATCGGCCGCGAAGCCCGCTACGTCACCAAGGCAAAGGCGCTCGATCACGTCGCCGGCTACTGCGTGTTCCACGATGTGTCGGAGCGAGCTTTCCAGATCGAACGCGGCGGCCAGTGGGACAAGGGCAAGGGCTGCGACAGCTTCGGCCCCATCGGGCCGTGGCTGGTGACCAGGGACGAGGTCGCCGACCCGCAGCAGCTGCGCCTGTGGCTCGACGTCAATGGCGAGCGCATGCAGGACTCGAGCACCGCCGACATGATCTTTGGCTGCGCCGAAATCGTTAGCTATGTGTCGGGTTTCATGACCCTGCTGCCCGGTGACGTGATTTGTACCGGCACGCCGCAGGGCGTCGGCATGGGGCGCGGTTTCTACCTGAAGATCGGCGACCGGGTCAGGCTCGGCGTCGAGGGCCTGGGCGAACAGGAGCAGATTGTAGTCGCAACCAGGTAAGGCCAGAAGTCGGCGCTGGTGCGCTCTGCGTCCCTGGAATTCCGCTTCGCGGGCAGGTAACGGCGAACCACCACAGGTTTGGGTAGTATCGAGGGCGGCCATGAGCAACGACTACCTCCTCGCGATCGACAACGGCACGCAGAGCGTGCGCGCCCTGATCTTCGATCTGAGCGGTCATCTGGTCGACAAGGCGCAGGTCGACATCGCCAGCTACCAGTCGCCGCAGCCGGGCTGGGTGGAGAACGACCCGGAAGAATTCTGGGTCGCGCTGTGCCAGGCCTGCCAGCACCTCTGGGCCAACACCCGGGTTCCCAAAAGTTCGATTCGCGGCGTAGTCATCACGACCCAGCGCGCCACCGTCATCAATCTCGACGCCCACGGCCAGCCGCTGCGGCCGGCCATCATCTGGCTCGATCAGCGGCGCGCCGACACCAAACCGAAACTGGCGTGGTGGTGGGAACTGGCGCTGCGCGCCATCGGCATGCGCGACACCATCGCCTACTTCGCGCGCGAGGCGGAAGCCAACTGGATCGCCCAGCACCAACCCGCGCTCTGGGCGCGCACCGACAAGTACCTGCTGCTCTCGGGTTACCTGAACTATCGCTTCACGGGCCGCTTCGTCGATTCCGTCGCCAGCCAGGTCGGCTACATTCCATTCGACTACAAGCGCGGCCGCTGGGCATCCGCCTGGGACTGGAAATGGCAGTGCCTGCCGATCAAGCGCGAAATGCTGCCGGAACTGGTGCCGGCCGCGACGCCGCTCGGCCTCGTCAGCGCCGACGCCGCGCGCGACACCGGCATTCCCGAGGGCCTGCCGGTGATCGCCGGCGCTGCCGACAAGGCCTGCGAAGTGCTCGGCGCCGGCTGCCTGACGCCCGAGATCGCCTGCCTTTCCTACGGCACCGCCGCCACGATCAATACCACCACGCCGACCTATCTGGAAGCGATCCGTTTCATTCCGCCCTACCAGGCCGCGGTCCCCGGCCACTACAACACGGAAGTCCAGATCACCCGCGGTTTCTGGATGGTGAACTGGTTCCGCGAGCAGTTCGGCCTGCACGAAGAACAGGAGGCGCGCAGCCGCGGCGTCACTCCCGAGAGCCTGTTCGATGAGCTGGTGGATGCGGTGCCGCCCGGCTCGATGGGATTGATGTTGCAGCCCTTCTGGAACCCCGGCATCAAGGTCCCCGGTCCGGAAGCCAAGGGCGCCGTGATCGGCTTCGGCGAGGTGCACACCCGCGCCCATCTCTATCGCGCCATTCTCGAAGGCCTCGCCTATGCCCTGCGCGAAGGCAGGGAGCGCATCGAGCGGCGCGGCGGGACCCACATCGAGCGCGTGCGCGTCTCCGGCGGCGGCTCGCAAAGCGACGCGGCGATGCAGATCACCGCGAACATATTCAATCTGCCGGCCGAGCGTCCCCATCTCCATGAAACCAGCGGGCTCGGCGCCGCGATAATCGCCGCTGTCGGCCTCGGCCTGCACCCCGACTTCGCCACCGCCGTGCGCGAGATGACGCGTGTCGGTCAGGTGTTTGCGCCCGAAGCGCAGCACGTGCGGATCTACGAGCAGCTCTACCGCAAGGTCTATTGCCGCATGTACCGGCGCCTGCAACCGCTGTATCGGGAGATACGGGAGATCACCGGGTATCCGGGCAGCGAGGCATGAAAGCCTCCGCCGGTGGGATCAGGCAGCCAATTCCTTTTTGAAATAGGCGATGGTTTCCTTGAGGCCGTCCTCGAGGGAAACCCTGGGTTCCCAGCCAAGTTGGGATCGTGCCAGTGAAATATCGGGCTGGCGCTGGCGCGGGTCATCCTGCGGCAGTGGCTCGAATACCAGCTTCGAACGGCTCTGCGTGAGACGAATGACGTTCTCCGCCAGCTCAAGCATGGTGAATTCCTTCGGGTTGCCCATGTTGATCGGCCCGGTAACGCCTGCGGGCGATTCCATGAATCGCATCATGCCGTCCAGAAGGTCATCCACGTAACAAAAACTGCGTGACTGCTGTCCGTCGCCGTAGATTGTGATGGCATTTCCCTTGAGTGCCTGGACGATGAAATTGCTGACGACCCGACCGTCATTCGGGTGCATGCGCGGGCCATAGGTATTGAAGATGCGCAACACCTTGATGTCGAGATTGTGCTGCCGGTAGTAGTCGAAGAACAGGGTTTCGGCGCAACGCTTTCCTTCGTCGTAGCAACTGCGAATTCCAATGGGATTGACGCGCCCCCAATAGGCTTCAGGCTGCGGGTGAACTTCGGGATCGCCGTACACCTCGCTGGTCGATGCCTGAAGAATTCTGGCCCGGGTGCGCTTTGCCAAACCCAGCATGTTGATGGCGCCGTGAACGCTGGTCTTGGTGGTTTGCACGGGATCGAATTGATAATGGATCGGGCTGGCAGGGCAAGCCAGGTTGAATATCTGGTCCACCTCGACATACAGCGGGAAGGTGACATCGTGGCGCAGCAGTTCGAACAGCGGGTTGCCCAGAAGATGGGCGACGTTGCCTTTCGAGCCGGTAAAAAAATTGTCCACACAGAGCACATCGTGGCGCTTCGCGATCAGAAGATCGCACAGGTGGGAGCCCAAAAAGCCGGCGCCTCCGGTGACCAGTATCTTTGCCATATTTGCTTTCGCTTTCAGAATTTCGTCAAGTCATTCGGATCGAGCTTCAACTTGGCGCCGAGGTAACGGTTGCCCTGGTGGTGCACTTCGAGGAAAGCGGCATTCTCCCGCGCCGGCTTGTAAACCCGGAATGTCCGCGTGACGCCGAGCGTGGCGGCGCTTTCGAGCGGGCCGGCGAAACTGGTGTCGCGGTCGAGAAAATAGGGCTTTGCCGCCCATGTTTCCATCTGCCGGCTATTCAGGAAAAAGCACCCGCTGTGGGGGTTATTGACGCGGCTGAAGACCAGGCGGTCGCCGAGAAATTCCGATTCCAGCCGGGGATGTTCGCGCACGTCCTGAATGTGCTCGCTCATCGACGGGTCGGCGAGGTTGCCGTCGATGTACAGCTTGACCAGGGGCTGGAGGGGATGGAGCTCGTAGCGATTCGGCTGGAGCACGCAGTTGTCGCCGAAATTCGATGAAAACCATTGCAGCTTGCGAAAGAAATACGGGTCGCCAAGCAGAATGTCGTCCTCGAGATAGACGTAGTAATCGTAATGTCCCAGTCCGTTGCGCAATACATCGTGGCATTCGAAACCCAGGCGCATCGGATCGGCCGCGGTCGGATGATGGCGGAACAGCCCGGCGATGCCGGCAAGCCTGTCCAGCACGTGATGTCCGCCCGTGGTGCAGACCACCACATCGACCTGCTGCGCGATGGCCGGGTTGGTGGGCACGATGCGGCGCCGGCTGCCGTCTAGCAGGCCCTGCGCGGCGCTCAGATTGTGGTGCAGGCCGAGGATCGTGCCGGCCAGTGCGGCGACTCGCGGCGCGGGGTCAGGCTTGAGCGAGCCGTAAAAGCCGCCACCCTTGTCGTTGTAGTAATGGGCAATCGCAAACAGTCCGCGCACGGCTCAGTGCTCCGGCAGCAGGAACAGGTTCTTGTAACCGATGCCGACGAATTCGCGCTCCAGGCGATAGCGATGGCCGCGCATGGCATCCACAAAGCGCGCCACGTCGGATTCCCGCACCTCGATCATCAGCACGGGGCGGCAGCGCCGCAGCGTCTCGGCCATGCCGTGCAGGACATCGAATTCCATACCCTCTACGTCGATCTTGAGCAAGTCGATACGCTCGAAGCCCAAGTCATCCAGCGGATAGACCTCGATGTTTCCCGACGGGGACGGCGCCAGCCTTGCCAGGACGAGGTCGCCCTGTGACGGCATTTCAATGGCGAGCCGACCGCGCTCGCTGCCAATGCCTATTCCCAGATGGCGCTCATCGACGCACGTGATCCGGTTCAGCGCGATGTTTTCCCGCAGCAATCGAATCGACTCCGGATGCGGTTCGATCGGGAAAATACGGGAAGGCGCCATGAAATGCGCGAAATAGACCAGATGGTTGCCGACGTTGGCGCCAACATCGACGATCACCGCACCCGGCTCGATCAGCTCACGGCAATGTTCAAGCTCCGGCGTTTCAAAAAAGCGGCCCGCAACGTGAAAAATGTCGAGCCCGAGGTTGTGATCTGAAATGCGAAAACGCACCGATTCGCTGCCACACGCGAATTCCGCCACCTCCTTGCCCGACAGTTTGAAACGGGCATAGGCTGCCAGTTCTGCCGCAAGTGGAATGGCGGGATCCAGCGATGCCGCGGCTTCCAGCAAGGGCAATGACTCGGACGTGCGACGCAGGCGCAGCAGCAGATAGCCAAGCGAAAACTTGAGCTTGGGGTTATCTGGCGACAGCCGCACCGCCTTCGAATAGCAACTCACCGCTTCCTCGTGGCGGCCTGCCTGCTGCATGAGGGCGGCGGCGTTGGCATTGGCTGCAAGGTGATCGGGATGCTCCCGCAGCACCTGCTCGTAGCCGCGCAGCGCCTCCGCGATCCTGCCTTGGCGGTGCAAGGTCACGGCGAACGTAAATGCATCTTGTGTTGAGTTCTCTGCCACGTTTCCATTCTACAGAAGCGCGCAGCCTTGAACGGACTGGAAATCCAATCCAAATATTCAGTCAAATCGGGTGCGGCCGCGAGAGCATACTCATATGCCCGGAAGTCGGCGCCGGCGACACGGCGATTGCTGCGCGGCCGGGGCTCACCGCCCCTAGTTGAGGTAATCGAGCCGCAGGCGCTGCTGCAGCGTACGCACCTGGCGAAAGGCTTCCTTGAGGATTTGCCGGTCGAGTTTGTGCAGATGGTCCGGATTCAGCCGGTTGACGGCATCGGGAAACTCGCCGGACACCTGGTTCTGCAAGCGCAGCCGCTGTATCTGAAAAAAGGCCGCCGCCATCGCCGCCGCCTCCTCGACCGGCATGCCCAGCGCCGGCCGCACCCCGCGCAGGCGCTCGACGGTGTTGGTGTGTTCCACACCGTGCGCCAGCGCAAGTATCCGCACCGCATCGACAAACAGGCGGATTCCCTGTGCCTTGAGGTCGATGGTGTGGGGATACTGGCGATTGTCGTTGCAGCGGAAGTCGCGCCACCAGCCCAGCGGTGGCTCCTGTTCCAGCGCATTGACGGCCATCGCCCGCACAAATGCGGTATTGCCCCGGACGCGCTGCAGCAACCAGCCCTGCAGTTCGGTCACCAGTTCTTCACGGCCATACAGCGGCCTGAAATCGAAAAAGATGCTGGCGTTGAGCAGCGCCTTGGGCTCGGGCACCGAAATCCAGCGGCCAAAGGTCTGCTTCCACTCGTCGAGGGAAAGACACCAGGTCGGATTGCCGGCCATGATCTGTCCGGTGCATAGCGGAAACCCGCAGGCATCGAGCGCCGCATTGACGGCCCGAGCGAAGGGAAGGAATTGCTGCCGCAGTTCGGCAGCCTCCGCCGCCGATGCCGCCGCAAATACGATGCCGTTATCCTGATCGGTGACCAGCGTCTGTTCCAGCCGACCCTCGGAACCGAACACGATCCAGCACCAGGGCACATAGGGCAGTTCGAACTGGCCTTCGATGAGCTCGATGGCCTGCAGGGCGATCAGATCGCTCAGCGCGGCAATCCATTCGCACAAGGCCTGCGCCCCGCTGCCCTCGACCAGGCGGCGCGCGGCGAAACGGCGCATCGCCGCTGTCTGCGCCGCCAGCTCGGCGACACTCCTCGTCGCCAGGATCGCGTTGGCCAGGCTCGCCGAATCGGCGGCCTGCATGCCATACAGATCACCCTGGGAAATCACGTTGAAGAGCCGTCCGTCGGATCCGGTCAAGATCAGGTGGCGCATGCCGCGGCGGAACATCAACACGGTCGCCTGATGCACGGTGGCTTCGGCCGCCAGGCTGGCCAACCCGCCGGTCATGATGCCGGCCACCGGTCCGGCCAGATCGCAATCCTCATTGATGATCGAGCGCAGCGCGTCGCGCAAGGTGACGATGCCGAGCGGCACTGAACTCGCTGGATCGACGATGACCGCGACCTCGGCGCCCTGCGCGTCGATGGCCTGCAGGGTCTCGCGCACCGAGGTCGCCGGATCGATCACCACCGGCGGCGCCAAAGGCAGGCTGCGCAGCGCGGTGTTCAGATTCACCGACGCCGCGGCGAAGCTTGCCTCAATACTTGATGCGGGCATGGTAGGTCTTCTCGCTGGCCTCGCGGGCCTCGCCCAGCGTGCGGATACCGCGCTCCTGCAACAGCGGCAGCATCTTGAGAAAGACTTCGGCGGTTACGATGGCGTCGCCGACCGCCGTGTGGCGCCCGAGCACCGAAACTCCGAGCCGCTCGGCGATCGCCTCCAGGCGATGCGATTCCTGATTCGGAAACAGCACGGCAGAAAGCAGGAAGGTATCGAGCACCGGACGATCGAAGGGATG
>Ga0265297_10012775_pt1 | contig 10012 bp, 7 predicted proteins | sample Munlanlwell13791_FD_192502 | JGI IMG/M metagenome (GOLD analysis project Ga0265297, IMG submission 192502) | Leachate microbial communities from a municipal landfill in Southern Ontario, Canada - Leachate well 137-91 | ecosystem: Engineered > Solid waste > Landfill > Unclassified | place...
TGTCAATAACCTCCGGGGCGTTTTACGATGATTATTTTAAGAATTTGTCAAAAAAGGCAACGGACCTTTGCATGGCAACGGTGAAATTTTCACTTAAATTGTGATCGTCACCTTCATAAATGAAAATCTGAGATTCCCGGTCGGCTTCCTGTAGCTGCTGGTGGAGTTTTTGGGAAAATTCAACCGGGACAGTGGTGTCGGCAGTCCCGTGATGCAGCTGGACCGGGCCGGAAATGTCGGCAAGAAAAGAGTTGGCGGAAATTGAATTCCAAAATTGGGGATTTTGGTCCGGATCGCCGTATTTGTCTATTAAAGTCTGCCGCCAGCGGCGCGCACCGCTGGGAAGCGGCGGCGGAGTGGTATTACTGCGACTCCAATTTTTGATCATATCCGAGTAGGTACCGACTACCCCCGCCCAGATCACCCCGGCTTTGATATCGCGGCTGACAACCATGTTCTTCAAAGTGATATGCCCTCCCATGGAGTGCCCCCACATGCCAATTTTTTCAGGATTAACCTGCGGGTGTATTTTTACCGAAGCGAGGGCGTTTAGAACATCAACCGTGTAGTCGTTGGAGCCGTAAGCGCCGCTGGGGGAGCCTTCCGATTGGCCATGACCGCGATAGTCGGGCTTGAAAACAAGATAACCGCTGGCGGCAAAGCCGTCAACATAGGCGACGTAGCGTTCGGTTGTCCGATACTGTGCGGGGGGGATATAACCGTGGTTGAAAATAACGACCGGGAAACCACCTTGCGGCGGTTGTCCGTCGGGAACGGTCAGCAAGGCATATATTTTTAATCCCTCGGATTGGTATGAGGCCAAGAAGCGCTTATAACCTGAGCCGGGAGGCAGTTCTTCTTCGATAACTATCGGGTTACCCGGAAAGGAACGTTGGCGAAGGGAGGCGATGGAAAGGTCGGGAATAGAGTTATCACCTAAAGCGGGCTCATTGTTGTTTGTCTGGTCGGTAAGGTTATTTTCGAGGCTTGGGCCAGCTCTTGGGGAGAACCAGGTTGGTTTTATTAAATAGATACCGATGCCGAAAAGTAATAGGGCAAAGAAAATATATTTTGTTTTCATAATCTCATATTATAACCGGTGTTATAATCAGGCCGAATAACGAATTATTATGTCAAGGCGAAAGTATTATTTTTTGTTTTTGTCTTTGAGCCTGTCGATTTGCTTGGGGTATTTTTTCTTCATCGCAACCAACCTCCGGGGTGTTTTGAGCAGACTTAACTTTATATTCGGGTATATTGATTATCACAATAATTGGCAGGCCGTGGAGTCGTTCATCAGCTTGGCTACGCCCTTTAAGGATTATGTATATGAATATGGTTGGTTTTTCCTCATGCTGCAAGCGCCTGCATATCTTTTTTTTGGACAGACTTTCATGGCGCTTTTAATCAGCCGTTATGTTGCCGTACCCGTTTTTTCAATTTTGGTGAGCTGGCTGATCGGCAGGTTGTTTTTTAAAAGCCCTTGGCAGATATGGCTTTTTTTGTTTTTATTATTTCTTTTCAGAACTAATTGTTACGATGTTTCTCCCCGGCATTTGGTGGCTGAGCTTAGTTTGGCTTTTTTGGTGGCCGCATTTTCCCGTCAGGATAAAAAGGCTTTGGCAGCAGGCATAATTGGAGGGCTGGGAGTACTGACGGCCTTAGAATACGGGGTGGCTTTAAATGTCAGCCTGCTAATGGCTTGGATATTGTTGAAATTTTTAAAAAGCAAACCGCCGGTAAGTCTGAAATTATTTAAGCAGTTCGCGATAGGTGAAATGTTGGTTTTGGGGCCTTTTGTGTTGTGGCTGGTGCTCAAAGGGGCGATGGGCTTCTTTGTGGATTTCAATTTGGGAGTGATGGGAAATATGTATTCTGTCTCGCCTTGTTCATCTGACAGTTTTCCCCGTTTTTCGGAAATTGAACTTTTCAACGGCAAATCGGCTTCAATTATTGGCCTGCCGCTAACATTTTTACAAAGATTAAATTTTTATGTGGTACCTGTTTTTTATCTGTTTGAGTTGTTAATTTTTTTGTTTCAGCTGGTTCGATCCGGGAAGGTTAACGAGAAGAACTTGGTCAATTTTCTCCTGGTTTGCTATGGCGGCATGATCTATTTACGAACTCTTGACGACCCTTGTTACGGCTATTTCGTTTATGGGCTAGTGCCTTTCTTTCTGCTTATGGTCTACCGTGTCAGCAACGTTTTGTCTGCGAAAAATAAGGTGCCGGGCGTTTTATTGTTGACGATAACAATAATTTGGTTTACCCTCACCCAAAATTCTGAATTTATTTCGAACTATTTTTCCCATTCACCGAGACCGGCACCGCAAAACGAATTGAATATTGAACATCAATGGTATCCCCCTGTCGGCTGGTTTCTAAGGAAAGATTTGGTTAAAAATTACAATGAAATTGCCTCTTATATACGTTTAAATACAAACGAATTTGATTATGTTTACAGCTACCCATGGGGACCCTACAATCAACTTTCCGGGAGAACGTCGCCGACAACATTAAACAACGCCGTTCAATTTAGTTTGGCCGGAGAAAGATTTATAGAATTTACCAAAAAAGAGCTGGAGCTTAAAAAACCTAAATACGTAGTGATTAATCTATATAACAATCTGGGCATAGTCAGTTTCGGCAAAACGAGGAGTGAGAGCAAGTATATTGGCCATTTTGATGAGGACGGCCCGCTTTTTTTGGGTTGGGGAAATGCGGTTGAAAGATTTATTTTGGAAAATTACCAAACTGAATTCCACAATAAAGTCGGGCTGGTGATGTCTCTTAGGGAATTGAAAAAACCGTTGCTTGATACTCTCGAAGAAGTCTATGTCTGGAAACAGGAAGAGAGCCGAATTTTTCAGTTAGCGAAGATAACTGAACAGATCTTTGTAATGACAAAAGTTCCGTCCGGGGTTTCCGAAATCGAGATTGAATATAAAATTGACGGCAATATTGTCACTAAACATCTGGGTCGCTTTTTTTTCGACTATTACGTTTTACCGGCAGGCAAAAGCGATTGGATGTGGGTGGACACCGGGTTGGCAAAACGAGGCTGGCAGACACGGCAAATAGCTCTCGGAAAACCGAAAGTTATCAGCGGATTAAGGATTGAATTCGGGGAAAATCGCGGTTTTCTGTGGTGGCTAAGGCCAAGGTCGATTGAAATAAAGCAAATCAGATTCCTGTTGGACAGGAAATATCTCTTTACTGTTTCGGACCAACAGTGATGAGAATATCGTGGTCGGCTGAATCAGCCAGACCGTTGCCCTGTTCGGCACTGTAGCCGTCCAGCAGTTCTATCAGAGTGGCGGCAACGGCGGCGGGGACTTCCCGTTTCAGCTGAACAATGGTCTTTTCAGCATCACTTTCAGCGTTGCCGATTTCAATTTCGGCAAAACCGAGGTCGGTGATCAACTCTTCGACAGCGGCGGCGGCGCCTTTTACTCCGGAACCGTTCAGTACTTCAACTTTAAACACTGAGTAGTCGATTTTGGCGCTGACGGTCGCTGTCGGTTCGGGAGTCGTTTGGACGGCGTCGGTAGGTGTTGGGGCGGATGGCGATTTTTGATCGGCTTGGCGGCTGTTGAAGTAATAAAAAACACCGCCGGCGATCAGACTACCCAAGAGCAGTCCGCCGATAAAAGCAAGGGCGACGACCAAGGTTTTACCCGAAGATTTTTTAGCGGAAAAATTTAAAGGACTTTCCTGACTAAAATTGACGGGCTGATCGTTTTCGGGCGGCGGCGATTGGTCTTCCGCTATCGGTTCGGAAGTGGTCGGCTCAGACACGGGTTGTTCGTCCAGGGTGTCAACAAAGGAAACAACCGGCCTGATTCTTTCGGTATCTTCTTTTTTGGTTTTTCTGAAGGAAGTTTTCACTAGTCCAAGTTTAGAGAATTCAGCTTTTTTTGTCAAATCGAAGCAGCGCGGTGATTAAGAAAAAGATGATTAAAGCGCCGAAAAAAAGATGCGATTGAAACAAAGGCGGAAAAGCGGATGGGATTTTCAAATTGACGGCGGTAAGAGAATAACTGATTGCCAGGGGCAAATACCACCAGGGGGACAGTTTGCTTTGCTTAATATGAAAGAAGGCGCTTAAAAGCGGAAATAACAGCCAGACGAAATGATGCTGCCAGGAAAAATTATTTATTAATAGGCCGGTGGTTACCAGCAGGCCCAGCTCGAGGTTGATTGTCTTGCCGCCCGTCTTTTTGGGGAAAAATAATAGCCAAAAAGAATAAAGCAATATCAACAGAGTAAGAATGTTTTTTAGCCGGACGCGTGATTCATGATCGGTAAAGCCCCTACCGATCAAACCGGCAAGGGATTGGTTGTAGTAATCAATTTGCCAATTGGACAGCAGATCGGGGACGGTCTGAGTAACGTAGTAGTGAAACGACAGCGGGTGGAGCAAATACACCGTCAATGACGCCACGCCGACAACGAAAGCAAATGAGCGCAAAGTCTGCCATTCTCGCCTGATGATGAAGTAGGGCAGAAAAAGAAGGGGAAATAATTTCAGCATGACGGAGACAGCCAGAAAAAAGCCGGTACGGCGATAATTGCCCTGCAGATAAAAACGGACGGTCAGCACTAACAGGGCAAATATCAGCAGGTTTATTTGGCCCATGCCGAGGGTATATCTGACCGGAAAATATAAACAAGCGAGGGTGAAAATGGCCGCGCCGGTTAAGCTAACCACTTTTTGGTGAAATATTTTCAGCAAGGCAAACAGGGAAACGGACAAACAGATCAGCGAAACGGCAGTCCATATTTTCTCGGCCGTCTGGTAAGGAAACAGGCTGAAGGGAACAAATATGATAAAACTGGTAGGGGGATAAACGAAGGGGGCAAAATATTTTTGACCGTTAAGGTAGGGATTGGCGCCGGCAAGGAAATCCCTGGCGGCTAAGTAGTAGCAACTGAAGTCGGGGTAATAATCAAGAAAAAGGGTTTTCAGAACTAAAAACAGAGAGACGATGAAAACCGGCCCTAAGGCGATGCTAACGGCGGTTTTTTTATAGCTTAATTTCCTCCACCAAACTCGGGTCATTGTTTCCGGGGTTATTAACTCTTTTACTGACCAGGCGCATCGCCATGCCGTTTTCCCGATAAGGGACAAGCAAGCGGACTAATTGGTTAATATCTTTGTTCTCCGGGTCCAGCCAGCTTTCTTCGTCTTTTTTAGCCAATATGACAGGCATACGATGATGTATCTTTTTGACTAAATTGTTCGGGGCACAGGTGATGATGGCGCAAGTATAAAGGGTCTTATCTCCGCTGGCGCCAAGGTCGCTATAAACACCGGCAAAACCGAAAAGACTTCTGCCCTTGAGATAAAAATTGAACGGATATTTTTCCGTTTTTCCCTCCAGGTTAACTTCCCCCCATTCGTAAAACGAGTCGGCAACGATCAGACATCTTTTTTCAACCAGAAAATGGCGGAAAAAGGGCTTGTCCTGAAACGACTCACGGCGCAGGTTGATAGTGCCGAAACTTGCTTTTTTGCTCCATATTAAGCCCCATTTCATCAAGGTAATTCGGTTGGGTGAGTTTCTGGTTATGGTCGGGATTGCCTGGCCGGGAGCGACGTTCCAAGAGGGCTTGAACGAGCCAAGCCGGTTGGCGGTCTTAAACCTTTTTTCAATATCCTGCGGTATCCCGACCGTAAATCTGCCACACATATGAAATTAATGGCTACTTGGCTTTTTTCTGAAGGAGTTTGTTTATGCCTTCAACCGCACGGAGGACTTCGATCGGGGTGACAAAAACAACGGTGTTGGACTGATCGGAAGAGATATCATTGATTGAATTGAGGGTGCGCAGGTGCAACGCTCCGGGCGAACCGGCCATTGTCTGGGCGGCTTTGGCCAGATTTTGAGCGGCAATTACCTCCCCTTCCGAATTAATGATGGTGGCTCTTTTTTCCCTTTCCGCTTCTGCCTGTTTGGCCATGGTCCGCTTCATGTCTTCGGGCAGAATGATGTCCTTCAGTTCGACGGAGATTACTTCCAACCCCCAGCTGGTCGAGGTTTCGCCGACAATTTCTTTGATCCTTTCCGCAATTTTGTCCCTGTTGGCTAAAAGTTCATTCAGTTCCACCTCGCCGACAACATTTCTCATCGTTGTCTGGGCCAGCTGGTGGACGGCAAAAAAGAAGTCTTCCACTTCCAAAACAGCTTTGGAGGCGTCAATTACCTTGTAGTAAATTACTGCCGATATTTTGGTGGAGACGTTATCTTTGGTGATCGCTTCTTGGTCGGGAACATCGACCGCCTTGGTTCTGATGTCTATTTTGCTGCACGATTGGACGATGGGTAAAATAATTCGCCAGCCCGGTTCCAAGACGGCGGAGAATTTGCCGAAGGAAAACTTAATCCCCCTTTCGTACTGATTTATTTGTTTGACGGACGAAAGGAAGAGCAGAAGGATAATCAGGACGAAAACCACAGTTTCCATAGTTTGATTTTAGCAGCAGCCGGAACGGATGTAAAGAAATGGTGGAGGGGATAATTAAAAGAGTAGTAAAGGGAAACGAGGGAAGCCCGCCCACTGGAAAAGGTTAGATAATTTGAGAATATCTTTAAAGATATCGAAAAACCGTCAAATGTCAACCAAGTTGCGGATAATGGCATTTCTTGAATTTCTTGCCGGAGCCGCACCAGCAGGGATCGTTACGACCGAGTTTTTTGGCTGATTTCGGTTGGGTCGGAGTCGAAGCCAGGCCAGTTTTGTCACTGGTGTCAATGTTGGTAACCATATTTTTGGGGATGACGCTTGGCGGCGGCTGCTGCAGCGGCTGAACCCGGAACACCCGCCTGACCGCCTCGCCTTCAACAGTCTGGAGCAGTCTTTCAAATGAAGAATAGGCTTCCTGCTTATATTCAACCAGGGGATCCTGCTGACCGTAGGCTCGCAAGCGAACACCGTGCTGAAGGTCGTCCATCATATCCAGATGGTCTATCCAAAGACGGTCAATTGACTGGAGCCAGACGAACTTTTCGATTTCCCGCACCAGTTTTTCACCCAGTTGTTTTTCGCGCTGGTCATAGGCCCGCTCAACTATTCCAAACAGGATTTCGGGAATGCGATTGATTTCTCCTTGGCTCAATTGCTGGGCCAGTTTCTGCTGGGACTGACTGTCCAAGGGCAATATTTCGCAAAAATTAGCGACCATTTTTTGTGCCTCAACCGGTTTAATTCCTTCGGGGGAATAGGCGTTGGCCAGATCGGTTATTTCCTGATTGACCCGGGCAAGTATCTGCTCTTTCAAAACTGTGGGGCTGCCGGCAGAATCCTGCAATATTTGCTGACGACGGCCGTAGATTATTTCCCGCTGTTTGTTCATGACATCGTCATATTCCACCACACCCTTGCGCATATCGAAATTAAACCCTTCCACTTTGGCCTGGGCCGATTCGATAACTTTAGAGACCATGCCGTGCTCAATCGGCTGATCCTCCGGGATTTTCAGCACCTCCATCAAATGGGATATCTGCTCGCCGCCGAAAATGCGCATAATGTCGTCTTCGAGAGAAAGATAAAAACGGGAGGAGCCGGGATCTCCCTGGCGGCCGGCACGGCCGCGAAGCTGGTTGTCGATACGACGTGATTCGTGACGCTCCGTACCGATAATATGGAGACCGCCTAATCTGATAACTTCTTCATGCTCTTTTAGCCATTTCTGATACTCGGGGTTTTTGGTTATTGTTTTTTTATTTTTGGTCTCGGGGGGGGCGCCGCCGAGAATGATGTCAACTCCCCGACCGGCCATGTTGGTGGCAACAGTAACCGCTTTTACCCGGCCTGCCTGACTGATAATGGCGGCTTCTTTTTCGTGCTGTTTGGCATTGAGGACATTGTGCGGGATGCCTTTTCTTTCCAGAAATTTAGAGATAATCTCGTTTTTCTCAATTGAAGGGGTACCGACCAAAACCGGCTGGCCTTTTTGATAAAGCTCGATAATCTCGGCAACCACGGCGGCATATTTGGCCCGTCCGGTTTTGTAAATTACATCGGAATGGTCACAACGGGCCATCGGTTTGTTGGTGGGGATAACGATTACATCGAGCTTGTATATTTTGCGGAATTCCTCGGCTTCGGTGGCGGCAGTGCCGGTCATACCGGCCAGTTTTTGGTACATACGGAAATAATTTTGGAAGGAAATAGTGGCCAGAGTGATTGACTCCTGCTGGATTTTGACGCTTTCCTTGGCTTCAACGGCCTGATGCAGACCGTTTGACCAGCGCCTACCCTGCATAAGCCGACCGGTGAATTCGTCTACAATAATTACCTCGTTGTCTTTAACGACGTAATCCTTGTCGCGCAGAAACAGGGTACGGGCGCGGAGAGCGTTTTCGATATGATGGATGGTGTCGAAATCTTTTTCGTAGAGATTGTCCACTCCCAGCAATTTTTCCACTTTTTTGACACCGTGCTCGGTGAGATTGGCGGTTTTCAACTTTTCGTCGATGGTAAAATCGGTATCCGAGGATAGGCTGTCAATCAGTTTGGCGAACTGATAATATTTTTCAGTCGGTTCAGTATCCGGAGCGGAAATAATTAAAGGTGTACGGGCCTCGTCGATTAAAATCGAGTCAACCTCGTCAACGATAGCAAAGTGGTGACCTCCCTGCCCTGCCGGCAGGCGTGGCTGAACCTGGTTATCAGGTTTTTGGACCATATTGTCACGCAGATAATCGAAGCCGAATTCGTTATTGGTGCCGTAGGTAATATCGGCCAGGTAGGCTTGCCTCCGTTCAACCGGACGCAGATGGCGCAGGCGTTCGTCATCCTGATTCGCTTCGATGTAATCGGGATCCAGCAGGAAGGCCTGCTCGTGGATGATACAACCCATTGACAGGCCGGCAAAATTCAAAGCCCGGCCGTACCAGCCGGTATCGCGGCGAGCCAGGTAGTCGTTAACGGTAATGATGTGGACCCCCTGGCCGGAAAGTGCATTTAAATATGCGGCGATGGCGGCGGAAAGGGTTTTGCCTTCCCCGGTTTTCTGCTCGGCGACGCGGCCTTTGTGTAAGGTAATGGCGGCCATGAGCTGGACATCGTAAGCCCGCTCACCCAAACGGCGCCGGATTGCCTCGCGAATCAGGGCAAACGCTTCAGGCAAAATCTCATCAAGCGTCTCTCCGTTGGCTACCCTTTCTTTAAAAACGGCGGTTCGGGAGGGCAGGTCGGCGTCTTTGAGCTTGACCATTTCCGGCTCGAGGGAGTTGATCCGGTTTACCAACGGCTGCATCAGCTTGACTTCCTTTTTGCTGAAATCGAAAATGTCGGCAATAAACTTAAACATGACAGGTTGATTTTACCACGAAACAGGTACGACCGGATTTACTTGTAGCTTTTGGCTTGAAGGTCAAAAAGTTCGGCGTAAAGACCTTTGTTTTTCATTAGCTCCCGGTGGGTGCCGTATTCGGTAATTTTACCGCCGGCCATAACACAGATTTTATCTGCCCGACGGACGGTAGAAAAACGATGGGATATTAAGATTAAAATCTTCTCTTTAGCATACTTGTTTACCCGCTCAAATATCTGCTCTTCCGATTTGGCGTCCACGTTTGAGGTCGGTTCGTCCAGAATCACAACGGAGGCGTCGCGCATTAAAATACGGGCCAGACCGACACGCTGCCATTGGCCGGTTGAGGGCGAAACCCCCTTTTCAAATTGCGCATTTAGTGGATTGTTGTAACCGAGCGGCAAGGAAGCAATAAAGTCGTTAATGGTGGCTCTTTTAGCCGAGTCGGTGATCAGACTTAAATTATCCAGCTTGTCAATTTGGCCGTAGCCGATAGATTCACGGGCGGTAAATGGATATTCTTCAAAGTCCTGGAATAGAACGGCAAAATTACGCCATAAATCTGCTCTTTTGTACTCTTTCAGGTTAACACCGTTCAGAAGAATTTCCCCTTTTTGGGGGTCGTAAAAGCGGCAGAGCAATTTAATAAAAGTGGTTTTGCCGGCGCCGTTTTCGCCGACGATGGCCAGG
>Ga0265297_10012776_pt1 | contig 10012 bp, 6 predicted proteins | sample Munlanlwell13791_FD_192502 | JGI IMG/M metagenome (GOLD analysis project Ga0265297, IMG submission 192502) | Leachate microbial communities from a municipal landfill in Southern Ontario, Canada - Leachate well 137-91 | ecosystem: Engineered > Solid waste > Landfill > Unclassified | place...
GGGGGCGAAGCACAGCGTATCCGGCTGGCTTCGCAGGTCGGGTCGACCTTAAGCGGGGTTTTATATGTGCTTGATGAGCCGTCAATCGGCTTGCATCAGCGCGATAATGATAAACTGATAGAGACCTTAAAAAAACTCCGTGACAATGGTAATACTGTCATCGTTGTGGAGCACGATGCCGCGACCATGCTAGCAGCCGATTGGCTTGTGGATATCGGCCCAGGAGCAGGTGATGCAGGGGGCCGTGTCTTATATGCCGGCGCGCCCGAAGGGATACGGAAGGTGGCCGAGTCTTTGACCGGTGCTTACTTGGCTGGCAGGAAAGCCATTAAGATGCCGGAACGATTCCGGCCTGGCAACGGTCAGGTGATTTGCATTAAAGGAGCGACCGAACATAATTTGAAAAATATTGATGTTGAGATTCCTCTGGGCAAGCTGGTGGCGATTACCGGCGTATCAGGCTCAGGGAAGTCCACGCTCATGAGTGATATTCTAGCGAACGCTCTGAGCCGCAAGTTTTATCGTGCTAAAGTTGAACCCGGAGACCATAAGCTCCTGACTGGGCTTGAGTATATCGACAAGGTGATCGATATTGATCAATCACCGATCGGTCGGACGCCGCGCTCGAATCCCGCTACCTATACCGGCCTGTTCACTTATATCCGCGATCTGTTCGCGGCTCTGCCGGAAGCGCGAGTTAAGGGTCTGGGCGCCGGTCATTTTTCTTTCAATGTTCCCGGTGGCCGCTGTGAAAATTGTTCGGGCGACGGGGTGATCAAGGTGGAAATGCAGTTTTTGTCTGATGTTTATTTAACCTGTGAGGTTTGCGGCGGGCGTAAGTTCCAGCCGAAGGTTCTTGATGTTCAGTATCAGGGCAAGGATATTTCCGAAGTGTTGGAGATGACCGTGGCTGAAGCCAAGGATTTTTTCAAGAATCATTCAGCCATCAGTCAGAAACTCAAGACTCTCGATGAGGTTGGTTTGGGATATATCAAGCTTGGCCAGAGTGCCACGACTTTTTCCGGCGGCGAAGCACAGCGCATTAAGCTGGCCACGGAACTCTCTCGTCGGGCCACCGGCAAGACCCTCTATATATTAGATGAGCCGACCACTGGCCTACATTTTGCCGATATTGACCGTTTGCTCAAAGTTTTGAACATGCTGGTCGATCAGGGTAATACTGTCCTTATTATCGAGCATAATCTCGATGTCATTAAATCCGTGGATTGGATAATCGATCTTGGCCCGGAGGGCGGTGACAGCGGCGGTTATTTGGTTGCGGTCGGTACGCCGCCGCAGGTGGCGGCGACGGATAAGAGCTATACGGGACAATACTTGAAGAAAGTCATCTAATATTTACAACCCATAAGTGGTCCACAAAAAACTCTTGATCTAGCTTCAAGAGTTTTTGGCTTTTTAGTGCCGGACAGCGGTCTATTTTAGATGCCAACTTTCTTAATGATAGCTAGGAGGAGCTTATGATCGGCTGGACTGGAGGCGAGGAAATCCTGACCCTTGATGTGCCACTCGTGGCCGCGGAAATCGGTGACGAGGCCGCCGGCTTCGCGCACCAGGAGCGCGCCGGCGGCCACATCCCAGGGCCAAGTACCGGGGACGAGGATGGAGGCGAGTCGTCCTGCTGCCACGTAGGCACATTCGATGGCGGCACTACCCAGTTGGCGGCAGTCGAGAGCGTGAAGTTTCTGATAGGTATGATATTTTATCGCCCGTTTTATATTGGTCCGTCCGCTTCCGTGGCAGAAGGCATTGATCCGGCGCTTTTCGCTGTTAGGGCTGACTCTCAAGCGGCGTCCATTCAGGTAAGCGCCCTGACCGACTTCGGCAAAATATAGTTCACCAACGAGAGGGGAGTAGATTGCTCCCATGATCAGGCGCCCTTTATGGGCGAGAGCGATAGAGACGGCCCAGAGAGGATTGTGGATATAAAAATTAGTCGTCCCATCAAGCGGATCGATTATCCAGAGATAGTCATGATTTTTTTGGCTGAGGCCGGATTCTTCGGAAAGGATCTGATGATTAGGAAAATTTTTCTTTATCTCCCGAAGGATGATGCGTTCGCTTTTTAAATCGGCAGGGGTGACCAAGTCATGCCGGCCCTTCAGTCGCGCTTCACGCTGGCGGAAGGTTTTGTAGCTACTCAGTAATGATCGCCCGGCTAAGTCGACGGTTCTGAGCAGGACTTTTTTGAATTTAGCGTTTTCCATATATTTATAGTTCGCTTTTTTATAATTCCGCCAATATTTTAAGTTCTAATTTTCCCGACTCGGTATCTAGTGCGGCAAAAGTTGCCTGATGGAAAGTGCCGGACAGGTTGCCAGGATTGGCGACGATCATTGGCCCTCTTTTATCCAGCCAAGGCTGGTGCGTGTGGCCATAGAAGATAAAATCTGGTGTCTGACTAGAAAGAGTTAGGACCTTTTTGATATTTACCGGTTCATGGCAGAAACCGATTGGGCATCCGTCCAGTTCCTGGTAGCCAGCCCGGCCGTGATAACTGATGTTCCGATAGGAATTAAGGCGGTCAGGTTCAAAAAGTTCGCCGTTACCACTGACCATAAAAATCTCGCCGCTAAATTCTCGGGCGAGATAAGACAAAGTCTCTTCGGTTGTGGTATCGCCGCAAAAGATGATCTTTTTTACCTTATTATGACGACACCAATCCAGGCATTTCGCCAGGTTCGGGATGTTGTCGTGGATGTCAGAGATGACGGCGATCAGCATAATATTGAATACGCCGTTTACTACTTACTTCTTGCCACGGAGCTTGATTTCATAAGCCATCTGTTCGAGTTTGCGCAGGTGCCCGCGGGCCTGGTCGTATTTGGTGCGCAGATAACCGGTCAGGTCGAAATCAACGAGCTGGGACATGATCTCTTCGGCCAGTTTTTTGATTTTAGCCACTTCGCTGAAGCGGCCGTCTGCCGCCCGGTTGGTGGCATAGCGTACGAGTTCGCCGATCAAGTCGCAGATGCCGCCTAGGTAACTCTCATAATCCAGGGCCAACCCGGCCACCGGAGAAACCTGCTTATCTTTTATGACATCATAAAAAGTACGGCTCTCCAGATATTCCTCTGCCGCCGCCCGGTAGCTGCCTTCGCGACGTAGACGGTCTGCTCCGAAGCGCGCTTCTAATTCGCTGAGTGCTTTTTCCACGTCCTTCAGCTTGGCCGCCGCCGTTTTTATGTCGTCCCGCTGCAGGGCAAAGATAGTTTTCTTGGCTTCGAACAAAATGTTGTTGGCCGCGGAGTTTATTTGCCGACGCTCAGATTCATTAGCTTGGTAATCGGTCTTGAGACGGTCTAATAGTTTCTTATCTATCATAGGTAGAGATTAGTTTATTCAAATTAGGCCGATCTTTAAATGACGCGGAAAACCTCTTCCAAACTGGTCTCGCCGGCGAGAGCCTTGAGGACGCCATCCTGGAGCATGGTTATCGTGCCGCCGGCTACTGCTGCTTCCTCTATTTCCGTGTCGGTCACATTATCAGTCTGGATCAGTTTCTGGATGCGGCTGTCCATGGGAATAGTCTCGTACAGACCGAGTCGTCCTTTATAACCGATCTGTCCGCATTTATCGCAGCCGACAGCCTCGTAGAAATTTAACTTCGTGGGGACGGTAACAGCCGGATTCTTGATGGCCACCAGGACAGCCTTGACTCGGTCTAGATCGGCAGGAGCCGGCTGGGCAGCCTTCTTACAATAAGGGCAGAGCTTGCGGACCAAGCGCTGACCGATTGTGAAATCGATGGCGTTGGCCAGGGTCTGCCGGTCGAGGCCTAGTCCGGCGATGCGGGAGATGGCGCCGGCGGCACTGTTGGCATGGATGGTAGACAGAACAAGATGGCCGGTCATCGAGGCCTCCATGGCGATTCTCGCTGTTTCGCTGTCGCGGATTTCGCCTATCATCATGATATTCGGATTCTGCCGGAGCAGTGAGCGCATGGCGGACGCGAAAGTATAGCCCCGCTCTTCGTCAATCTGGGTCTGCATCACGCCCGGCAGCTGGTATTCGATCGGATCTTCGACAGTGATTATCTTAACGTCCGGTTTGTTCAGTTCATTTAGAATACTATAGAGGGTGGTAGTCTTCCCTGAGCCGGTCGGTCCGGTAGTGATGATTATGCCGCGGGTTTTTTTCATGGCCAGTTGCAGGGAATCGTAAGCCACGGAAGTGATGCCTAGCTTGGCCATATCGAGGTCGGAAGCGGAAGTGGTGAGCAGGCGGACGACGATGGTCTCGCCGTATCCTCCGGCGATGATGGATAAGCGGCAGTCTATTTTCCGCTCGGGCAGATAGATTGTGAAGCGGCCATCAAAGGTAGCCCGCTTGATGTTAGTCGGAGCGCCGGCCAGAATTTTAATTTCGGCGAGAAGTGGCAGATAACTGGTTTTGGGCAGGTTGAGGATGTCCTGGAGGACGCCGTCGATTCGGAAGCGTACTTTAACGTCGCGATCGGTCGGTTCGATGTGGATATCGCCCGCATCCGTGGCGGCGCCCAGCGCCATGACTAGCCCGATCAGCTCGGCGCTCGGGATTTCTTTGGCGGCGGCGGCGATATCCGTTAGATTGTGTCCCAGCTTTTTAGCTTTAGCCAATACTTCCTGGCTAATCTTGACGCCCCGTCCGATCGTCTGAGAGATAACCACGTCGTAAAGCTCGTTCACGTAATCAAAATTGCCGATGACGCGGTAGACTTCGTCGAGCGAAGTGACTCCTTCAAGAACTTTTAGGACGCCGTCCTGGAGCATCGTGATCATGCCGTCTTCAACCGCCTGCTGGAGTATTTTGAAGGACGGCGCTTGATCGACCGTCAGTTGTTTTATCTTGTCGTTAAGGGTGAATATCTCATAGATTCCGGTCCGTCCCTGATAACCGATGCCGTTACATTTTTCACAGCCAGGTCCGGCGGTGTAAATCTTTGGCAGGGTAGCCGGGATGTTGAGGCCGGCTTTTGGAGAGATGACTCCTAGTATTTTATTGACTTGTTCGTTTTCGAGCGGACTGAGTTCATGTTCAAGGCGGCAGTTGGTGCAGAGCTTACGAACCAGGCGCTGGCCGATTACGGCATTGATCGCAGGCACCAAAAAATAAGGTTTGACGCCGATATCGATGAGTCGCGGAATCGTGCCGGCCGAGTCGTTGGTATGGAGAGTCGAGAGAACCAGATGCCCGGTCAATGAAGATTGGACAGCGATTTCCGCCGTTTCCAGATCGCGGATTTCACCGATCATAACTATGTTGGGATCTTGGCGCAGGATCGATCGCAGTCCCGAGGAAAATGTATAACCCCGTTTCACATCGACCTGGCTCTGGTTGATGCCGGCCAACTGATATTCGATAGGATCTTCTAGAGTGATGATTTTTGTTCCCGGGCGATTGAGCTGATTGAGTATTGAATAGAGGGTGGTGGTTTTACCTGAGCCGGTTGGGCCGACAGTTAAAATGAGGCCGTTTGGCTTGGCAATCTCTCTTTCCAGTATTGGCCTTATTTCTGGCCGGATGCCCAGTTCAGAGAATTCGACTGCCGCCGCCGCCGAATCAAGCAGGCGCATGACGACGCTTTCGCCGAAGGCGGTAGGCAGAAAAGAACAGCGTACCTCAATTTTTTTGGCCGTCAAATATATGGTGAATCGCCCGTCCTGCGGTTTGTCGGTGATATTAATTTTAACGCGCGCCAGAATCTTCAGGCGGGCGATGATCCGCTGCCATTTGTCCGCTTTGACAGTGGCCGCTTCTTGGAGGACACCGTCGATGCGGATGCGAATCGCCACGCCAGCTTCCTCGGCTTCTATATGGATATCGCTGCCGCCCACCTTGAGAGCGGTGGCCAGTATCAGGGTAATGATATCGGTTATGTTCACGCGGTTAACTTCTTCGTCCAGACTCTTATAACTGGAGATCGCTTTTTGGAATTTTTGGAGGTCGGCCTCAGTAATCTCGACTCCGGAATCAATCTTCTTAGTCTTGGAGATAGATTTATAGGCTTCAATCGCGTGGTCGAAACTATTGGGCGAGATCAGATAGAGCCCCACTTCGGCGAAATATTGCTCTTTCAGACGATCCAGTTCCTCTATTACTTCGTCCGTTGGTTCGACGCAACCCAGGCGGATATTAGTTCCATCATAGTAAAAAGGCGCCGCTTGGAGGAGGCGGGCTTGCTGTTCGGGGATGAGGATAAGCGCTTCAGGGCTCAGGGGGAAACGGGCCAGGTTTACATACTCTAGCCCGAGTGCTGCTGCCGCTTCCTTTGTTTCTCGTTCAATCTCTTTAAGATTGATTTCTTCTTGTTTTTTTGCAAAACGACCGGCGACGCTCTCTTCGTCATCGGTCGGATCGGTCAAATTTTTGATGGAAGCAAAATCACTCATAGAGATAGGCGGGATTAGGGGCAGGCACCTAGGCCGAGCGGCGGCCGAAGAGCCGCTCTAATTTGGCTTGTCCGCCTTTTTCAGTCAGGCTCAGGAAGAGATTGGTCCAGGCGGCGACTTGGAAAGTGGTGAGAGCCGAACCAAAGATGACGACAACCAGGATCGCTAGGAGTAGGATGAGTATGGCTAGCCAGCTACTGCTGGAGATGAGGGCGAGGACGAAGATCGGCAGGAAGAAAATAGCGAGGATGATGAGCAGCACGGCACTCGCCAGAAAGTTTATGATGAACAATATTATGGCTGCTTCTAGGCTGACCAGCCAATTTTTCCGAAATAATTTTTCTCCGGCCTCGAGAGCGATGAGAGCGGATTTATCATCGAGGACTCTATAGGCAATCGCATATTTGATGATAAGTGATAGGCTGACGGCGACCGGTATGAAGATGACAAAGAGGACGGTGTAGGCGATGGCCAAGAGATTGGTATCATTCCAGGCCATAAACAAGAGCGGTAGGCTGACAATAAAGAAAGCTAAGGTAACCAAGAATTTAATCAGTATATTTAAGCCGAGAAGAGACCAAAAATGGCCGTGGCCGCTTGTTAAACCGTCGCGAATGGTAAGTGATTGATTCTTTTTTCGAGGGCTAAGTATTTTTTTCACTTCTCCCACGAGGGCGGCCTGCGCGGTGACAGCCAGCCAGAGGAAGAAGATGAGGAGGGCGCCGGTTATGATCATAAGTGACAGGCCACTGAGGATAGTCGCGAAGTCATAGCGGAAGAGATCGCCCAGACCGAACAAAAAATCACGACCTAGATCGCCGAGCGCCAATATGTTATTCAGGCGGAAATATGAGCCCTCGATGAGCCCCTGGCTCAGACTTTGTGAAAATATCTGGTATTCCCAGGAGCCGCTGCCGGCGACAACGGCGGCGAACAGACCGAAAAACCACAGATATTTGTGTTGCCAGGTTACGAGCCAGGCCTGTTTGAATAAGATTCTGTAAGAGAACATAAGTTTAGAAAGCTAAATTTTTTCGTTTTAGCTCCTTTTATTATTTATTTAAAGTTAATTGAAAAAATTAGAAAAGTCTGTTAAGATTATAGCATAAACTAGCGATTAATGCCAAATTGAAAGGCAATAATAATGTATGGACCAAGTCGTAACCGACAAGAAAAAGATTGCTGAGCTGCTTAGCCGGGGAGTGGAACGCATATTTCCTAGCCGTGAACTACTGGCCAAGAAATTGGCGAGTGGTGAAAGGCTGCGGCTCTACTGTGGATTTGATCCGACGGCGCCGGCCCTTCATATCGGCAACGCGATCGCCCTTAATAAACTTAGTCAGTTTCAGGCGCTTGGCCACGAAGTGATATTTCTGATTGGCGATTTTACCGGTCTGATCGGTGACCCGACGGATAAGAAAGCTGTCCGCCGCCAGATGACACGCGAAGAAGTCCTGGCGAACGCCAGAGATTACCAAAAACAGGCCTCAGCCTATTTGAAGTTTGACGGCAATAATCCAGCCCGCGTTTCTTATAACAGCGCGTGGAATGAAAAATTGAGATTTTCCGACCTGATCAAATTGTCTTCGCACTTCACCGTTCAGCAGATGATCCAGCGCGATATGTTCCAGGCCCGACTCAAGGAAGAAAAGGCAATTTATCTTCATGAGTTCCTTTATCCCTTGGTTCAGGCTTACGATAGCGTCGCTCTTGATGTCGACCTTGAGGTCGGCGGCAATGATCAGATGTTCAATATGATGTGCGGCCGTGATCTCCTAAGTGCCGTTAAGAAGAAAGAAAAGTTTGTTATGACCCTTAAGCTTCTGGCCGACAGTAGTGGGCAGAAAATGGGTAAGAGCGAGGGGAACGCTGTGTTTCTCGATACGGTGGCCGATGACATGTATGGCCGGATTATGTCTTGGCCCGATGGCGTGATCAGTCCCGCCTTTGAGCTTTGCACGGCGGTGCCAAGTGAAGATCTTAAGCGCATCGCCACCTCTCTGGCGGCCGGCACTAATCCGCGCGACCTGAAGGCGGAGTTGGCCTGGGAAATCACGAAGATAAACCACGGGCCGGCGGCCGCTGATCAAGCCCGCGCTCGGTTTATCAGCACGTTCCAAAAAAAGGAAACGCCAGTTGAGATGAAGGTTTGGCAGGCTAAGCAAGCGCGGTATTCTCTCGCCGACCTTTTGGTAGCTACCGGTTTGGCTGAGACCAAGAGTGAGGCGCGTCGTTTGGTCGAGCAAGGCGCTATCAAGATTAAGGAAGGAAGGGATTTTATTGCCGCCACTGATGCCAAACAGGAGCTGAGCGTCAAGACGGAGACCATCATCGCCCGGGGCAAGCGCCAATTCATCAAGGTAATCCGTTAGTCTTACCGCTGATATGATATTAGAAGAATTAAAAGCTAAGATTGTCGCTGCCCTAAAACTCTCTAAAGCCGAGTTTAGCTATCCGCCCCGTCCGGAAATGGGTGATATTAGTCTGGCCTGTTTTGATTTGGCCCAGGAGCGCCAGTTGTCCCCGGCGGCTGTCGCCGCCGAGCTCGCCGAGCAAGCTCGTGCCGACGAAGGATTGAAGGTGTATTTTAAATCGATCGAGCCAGTCGGCCCTTATCTTAATTTTTCGATCGCTGTTGAGTGCTTAGCCCGTCAGGTTTTGGACGAGGTTGGCCGTCGCCAAGGAGATTACGGCTCCAATCAGGTGGGTATCGGACGGAAGGTAATGATCGAATACTCAAACGGCAATACGCATAAGGAGTACCATGTTGGGCACTTGCGCAATATCGCTTATGGCGACGCCGTCTGCCATCTTTTGGCTGCTAGCGGCTGCGAGGCCATTCCGGTTTCCTATGTCAATGATTTTGGTATCCACGTGGCTAAGACGATTTGGCAGTGGCAGCGGAACAAAGAATATCGCGATCGAGCCGGTTCCCAAGGCTACCTTCTGGGCCAGTGTTATGCCGATGCCAGCCGCGCCCTCGCCGCCGACCCGACCGCCCATGAAGAAGTGGGCCATATAATGAAGCAAATTGAGAGCCGCATCGGGGAAAGTTATCAGACTTGGAAAGAGACCCGGCTCTGGAGTATCCGTTATTTTGCCGAGATCTATAAGGAGTTGGGCGTTAAGTTCCGGCATATTTTTTATGAGAACGAAGTAATCGGCGCGGGACTCAAACTGGTAGCGGAATTGACGGAGCGTGGTATCCTAAAAAAAAGTCAGGGAGCGATCATCGCCGATCTGGAAGAATACGGCCTGGGCGTCCTGCCCGTCGTTCGCTCGGACGGTACCGCTCTGTATGCGGTAGCTGATTTAGCGCTTGCTTCGGAAAAATTTCGTAAGTACGGCCTAGACGAATCGGTTTATATCGTTGATGTTCGGCAGAGCCTTTATTTTAAACAGCTCTTCAAGATTTTGGAATTGGTTGGTTTCCGCCAGACGCTCGTTCATCTGACCTATGATTTTGTGACGCTGCCTGAGGGCATGATGGCCTCGCGGACCGGCAATGTGATAAGCTATCAGGAGTTGCGCGATAAGGTCGTTGCCAAGCTGACCAAGGAGACGGCCATGAGGCACAGCGATTGGTCGTCGGCTCGCATTGCGCGCGTGGTCCATACGTTGGC
>Ga0265297_10012777_pt1 | contig 10011 bp, 12 predicted proteins | sample Munlanlwell13791_FD_192502 | JGI IMG/M metagenome (GOLD analysis project Ga0265297, IMG submission 192502) | Leachate microbial communities from a municipal landfill in Southern Ontario, Canada - Leachate well 137-91 | ecosystem: Engineered > Solid waste > Landfill > Unclassified | place...
ATAAGACTAAATTCTTAAGAGTGTACTTCTAAGCTTTCACTAAAAGCGCACCTTCTCGTATCACACTCAAATGTAACACTTTATGAATATTTTGTCAAGTATAATTTGGAAGCGTTTACTTAGAAATTCACAAGCTGGCAGTCAGGTAAACATAACATAAGATGCTTTTACCGATATTTCTAACATCGTGGTCTGTTTCAGGGGGAATATAAACAAAAGATTGAGCCTTCACCTTAATTGTTGATTTTTCGCCATAGCTAACCTGGGCCAAACCTTTTAGAATAATCAAAGCTTCTTCTTTACCTAGGGTATTATGGCATCCTATCGATTCTTTCGGCTTTAAACTAACCAGGCCCGAAACCATGCCTTTTGGTTTTCCCGAATCCCCGAAAAGGCGCAAGAACCGTTTATTGCCTTTAAGCGCCATAGAAAAAACTTTTTTCATTAATGCTCCTCTGTGTGATGGCTCCAATGGATATGAGGGTGAATATGCGTTTTATCCTCATGCCTGTGGCTATGGATATGCATCAGGTTATTCTCTTTAAGCAAGGCTATATCGTCTAAAAGTTCATGTGGCGAGCCGGATTTGACTATTTTTTTCATCCGGCCGAATACATACACAATATCAGAGATCTCTTCTACTATATGCAGGTCATGGGTGGCAGTTATAATAGTCTTGCCTTCCATATTAACGTCGGTTAAAAGATCGATTATCTGCCTGGTTGTCTGTGGATCAAGCCCGGCCGTAGGCTCATCTAAAATAAGTATCTCCGGCTCAATAATCAAAGTAGAGGCTATGGCTACTTTCCGCTTTTCTCCGATGCTTAACTGATATGGGCTTCGATCAAGCAGGCGCTTAATATCTAAACAATCGATTAATTTTTCCAGCCGCTGTTCAATCAGGCTTTTTTTAAACCCCAGATGCAGCGGCCCGAAAACTATATCTTCTTTTACGGTAGGACAGAACAACTGGATATCGGGATTCTGAAAAACAAACCCGACCCTGCGCCTGAATTCATTGGAAAATTTCTCATCGTCGAATATCTTTTCATTTAATTCCCGAGAGTAAAAACTTACACTTCCTTTATCGGCAAAGATCAACCCGTCAAGCAGCTGCAAAAAACTGCTCTTGCCGCTTCCATTCGCCCCGACAATACTTATTTTCTGCCCTTTATTGATTTTGATATCGATGCCGCTTAATGCAGGAAATTTACCGAGGTAAGAAAAATAAACGTCTTTTAATTCAAAAATTATATCTTCCATAATTATTTCAAATTAAGCGCTATTATTAATAAAATTACCGAGAATAACCAGAACAGGTCTTTAGTTTTCACTCTGGAGTCTTCCCAAGCCAGGGCCTGGCCTTTATATCCTCTCGAGAGCATCGCTTTATAGACTTTCTCATTTAAATAATTAGAGCGTTTCCAAAGATTAGCGATGTTCCAGGCCACAATTTCCTGGCCCTTCTTTTGATGAGTAAAACTACCAACCCGGCTTTTAATTGCCAAATAGCTGTTTTGGATCATTTCGATAAAAAGGTAGACGTAACGGTAACAGATCCCCAGGGTCATCACAAAAATCTGGGGTATTTTTAGAATCCTCAGCACCTTAAGTAATTCAAAGTGCTTGGTAGTTATGCTTAAGAGGACCGCAAAGGAAACGCTGGATAAAACCCGCATAACGAAAAAAAGCGCGCTGTCTAAGCCCTGCTTGGTTACTATCAATTTTACCCCTAACACATTCCAGACCGCCAAAGCCTCTCCGGGAGAAAAAACGCTGAATATTGCCGGAACCGCTATAAACAGTGAGAACAACGGGATAAAAATCCAGGTCCGGGCCAGAAAAAAAATCAGGTTTATCTTGGAAAAAACAACCAATGCCAGGCAAAAAGCATAAAGAAAAAACAGGATCCCGATACTTTTAGCAAACAATATCTGCAAAATAAATAATAAAAATGTCGCCAGCTTGATCCTCGGGTCCAATGACTGGAGGAATCCGTTTTGCAAAGAGATGTCTTGAGAAAAAAATGAATCCTGCAAAAATGATAAAACACCGACTATAGAGCGTTCAATAAAATTACGGTTGATCATTATTTTTTAGGGTTTTACCGGATATTTCCCGCAATTAAATTTTTCGCCTTCAGGGCAATATTCCAATATTTCGCATTTTGCCCCGCCTTGAGAAAAAACCGAGGGCAATTTTTCTTTGCAAATCGAAAGCATAATGTTAGCCAGTTTCCTGATCTCCCATTGCGCCCTGGCGCAGCAGCGATGTTCAAAAAAATGCAACAACTCCCGGCAATTCATTGTCACCACGATCTTGGTTTCGGCGGCCTGAGGAAGCGCAAAACGCGCATCCTGGTTGGCTGCTTCGCCGTTTATGTTATCTTTTGCCAGAACCGAAACTAATTTAGTATAGCTATGCTGGATGGCTTTCATTAATTTCTCGAATTCTTCCTTTGCTTCCGGGTTTCTTTCAATAGACGGAGGAATAATATAATCGAAATCTTTTTCTTTGACATAACGCTGGCTTTGCTGAGAATAAGAAGCCAGGCGGTGACGGACCAATTGATGGGTAAGCGCGCGGGATACCCCTTCAATGGCAAAAGTAAATTTGACATGTTCAAGCGGGCTTAAGTGCCCGGATGAGACTATTTTTTTGACAAATTCTTCCTTTTTTTCCAATGTTGCGGACTCATTCAAAAAAACATCGCCGGCAAATTTATCCGAATAGCATTGCCTGCAGGCAACATAAATAAGCGAAATCGCATCCTGGGTCATTTCCAATAATTTAACGTTCGGATCAACCTTGGCCATAACTATTAGCTCCTTTTTAAGATAGGTATTCGCCGGCCTTATATGAACTGCGTACATAAGGGCTGCTTTCAATATGTAAAAATCCTAACTGCCTTCCTCGTTTTTTATAATAATCGAACGCCTCCGGGGCGATATATTCTTTAACCGGATAATGTTTAACGCTGGGGGCCAGATACTGGCCCAGACTTAAAAAATCGCATTTAACCAAACGCAAATCCTCCATCACCAGATTTACTTCCTCCTGTTTCTCTCCCAAGCCCAGCATCAGGCCGGATTTTGTTTTGATCTGGCTTGACATTTTCTTGATGGCCCGCAGAAGGCTTATACTGCGCGCATAATCTGCGCCGCGGCGAACGAAAGGATAAAGAGACGGCACAGTTTCAATATTATGGGCAATAATATCAGGCCCGGAATCTATGACAATTTTTAAAGCATCTAAAGAATGCTTGAAATCGGGGATCAAAACTTCGATAGCCGATTGCGGAGACTTATTCTTAATAGACAAAACGGTCTCAGCAAACATCTCGGCTCCGCCGTCAGCTAGATCATCTCTGGTAACGCTGGTAATTACGACATGTTTTAAACCGAATCTGACTACGGCGCTGGCAACCCTGGCAGGCTCGCCTGGATCCGGGGCAACCGGCCTTTTCTTTTCTATATTACAAAAACTGCACATCCGGGTACAATTACGGCCAAGAATCAGAAATGTAGCCTCATTTCTTTCAAAGCATTCTCCGATATTCGGGCACATTGCTTGTTCACAAACCGTATTTAATCTCAGGTCCCTCAAAGTCTCTTTTACCCGAGAACAACTTTTAAGGTCTATTTTTTTATTAAGCCATGCAGGTTTCATAAAACCTAACTCCAAAAGACGACTCAAAGGCTTCAATTAATTTTTCTTCCAGGAGGTCCTTTTCAGGGATAACCTTCATTTCTGCGGAAAGAGAAGTTATATGATCGGCTGTATCGGTTGGCAATGATTTAAGGTGCCTGGCCATAAAATTCCAATCAATGCTGCAGGGAATAGAACCATGCTGAAAGATCGCCTGCCTGTTTCTTTTCTGGGCATTACCGCCGATCTTTTTTGTTCCAAGCAGAATATCATATTTTTCATAAGCTGCGCTGCAAAACTGGCTGGGAAGTGAACGTATTTTAAAATTCTCCGACTCCAGGGCAAATAAGGGTTTTAACCCAAGCGATTGATAAAATTTCAAAAGGAACGCGCAAATATTCCGGTAAGAAACAAAAACTCTCTCCGGCTCTTTAATATCGCTTTTATTGCAAACAAAACTATAGGTTATCTCGTCGTGATGGAATAAAATCCCGCCGCCGGTAATTCTTTTGGCAATCTGGACTCCGTTTTCGGCGCAAAGAGCCAGATCAATCTGGTTAACAGGATCTTGGCTGAAACCATAAGTAAAAGAAGGTCTTTCCCAACGGTAAAGCCTTAAAACACCAACACCGTCTTTAAGGTATTGGTAATAAATATTCTCATCCAATGCCATATTATTTCTGGCGCTGGAGGCTTTCGAGCGGATAAGCTTAAATTCTTTCATTGGGATAATTTTTAAGGTTTCCAGCTTAGGTCGGGATTCCTGGCCGCCCTTACTTCGTCCAGGCGCTTTATCGGCATATTAACTGGCGCCTGCTTTATTTTATTTGGATCTTCGTCTGCTAACCTAGCAATCTCTATCATTGTTTCAATGAAGGCGTCGATCGTCTCTTTTGACTCTGTTTCAGTAGGCTCGATCATCAAGGCTTCATTTACAATCAGGGGGAAATATATCGTCGGAGGATGAAATCCTTTATCAATTAAATATTTGGCACTATCTAAAGCGTGTACCCCCTTCTTAGCCTGGCGGGAAGCGGAAAAAACACATTCATGCATGCAATTCTTGTCAAAAGGCAGGTCGTAATATTCTTTAAGCCTGGCCTGGCAATAATTGGCGTTTAAAACTGCTATCTCCGCCGCCTGGATTAGGCCTTCCTTGCCTAAGGCCAGAATATAAGCGTAGGCTTTAAGAATTACGCCGAAATTTCCATAGAAAGGGGCAATATAACCAATCGATTTTCTATAATTATAATCTAACGCAAATAAACCGTCGCTTCGCTTAACTACCCGGGAGATCGGCAGGTAATCAACCAGCCTTTCACTGACTCCGACCGGCCCTGCTCCGGGGCCACCGCCTCCGTGAGGGGTAGCGAAGGTTTTATGCAAATTTAAATGGACAACATCAAACCCGATATCTCCCGGCCGGCACTTTCCAAGCATAGCATTAAGGTTGGCCCCGTCGTAATACATAAGAGCACCTACTTTGTGGGCCAAATCTGCAATCTCTTTTATCCGGGGATTAAAAATACCGAGTGTATCCGGACAGGTCAGCATTACCGCTGCCACCTCTTCATTTAATTGTTTTTTATATTCTACCAAATCCATATAACCATCCGGACCAGTAGGAACTACCTTAACTTCATATCCGACAATAGCCGCACTGGAAGGGTTTGTCCCATGCGATGAATCCGGAACAATTACATATTTTCGCTTATCCCCTTTATCTTTGTGGTAGGCAGCAATAAGCATTACCCCGGTCAATTCTCCGTGAGCCCCTGCCATAGGTTGCATAGTAAAAGCGGACATGCCGGTAATTTCACAAAGTAATTCTTCGGTTTTATATAAAACCTCCAATGAACCCTGAACTAGCACTCCTCCCCCTGAAAGCTGGGCTAACAAAGGGTGTAACTGGGAAAATCCCTCAAAAGAAGCGATTTTTTCCGTAAATTTGGGGTTATATTTCATCGTGCATGAGCCCAGAGGATAAAAATTAGTATCTACCGAAAAATTAAGACGGGATAGATTTGTATAGTGGCGCACTACTTCCAATTCGCTGACGCAGGGTAGATTCAGTTCAATTTTCCTGGTATATTTTTCCTTGAGGGGTTTTGGCTTAAAAATACCCTGTGAAAAATAAGAACAGCCAAGGCATCCATCTTTATGTTTTTCGAATATCAACTTCATCCCCACCCCTTTTTAATTAGGGACGGTTCTCAAAACAAAGGTAAACTGTCCCCTTTTTAGGGGACGGTTCTGCTTTAAGTTGAGAACCGTCCCTATTTTATAATACCTTTTTAAGGCAATCGGTAAAACTTAATATCTCTTCTTCGGTCCTTTTTTCGGTAACAGCAATTAATAAATAATTATCCATTCCCTTATAGAATCTGCCCAGCGGAAATCCCGCAGCAAAACCTTTTTCGATCATAACCCGGACTACTTCATCGGCATTTTTAGGTAAAAGAACAGTAAATTCATTGAAAGTAGGCGATGACCGTTTTACCTCTACACCGCCGATTTTTGACAAGCGCTCTTTGACAAATTCCGCTCTCTGATAATTCTGCTCTGCCAATTGCCTAAAACCATTTCTTCCTAGAAGCGAGACAAATACAGCGGCGCGCAAAGCGCAAAGCGCTTCATTCGAACAGATATTTGAAGTTGCCCGATGCCTGCGGATATGTTGTTCACGGGTTTGCAGGGTCAGGACAAAACCTCTCTTTCCATCGCTGTCAACCGTAGCCCCGACGATTCTCCCCGGCATCTGGCGGATTAATTCATCTTTTACTGCCATAAACCCCAGGTAAGGCCCACCGAAAGAAAGCGGAATTCCCAAACTCTGGCCCTCTCCCGTTGCAATATCAAAACCCATCTCACCCGGAGTTTTAAGTATCCCTAAAGAAACAGGATAAACCGAAGCAATGGCTAAAGCGCCGGATTTGTGCACTTCTTTTACCGCATCGCTATAATCATCAATGGCGCCGAAAAAATTTGGATTTTGGAAAATTACGGCGGCGGTCTTATCGTCAAGACACTTAAATAAAACCTCCCGGCTGCTTTGTCCGTGAATAACCGGTATCTCCACAAACTCGATAGAAAGATTTAAGGTATAGGTATAAAGCATGGTGCGGTAAATCAAATTTACTCCGCTATCAACAATAATTTTATGCCTGCCGGTTTGCCGGATCGCCATCATCATCGCCTCAAAAATAGCCGTCCCTCCATCATATAAAGAAGCATTTGAAACATCTAAACCGGTAAGCCGGCAAATAATCGACTGGTATTCATAAATGGCCTGCAGCCATCCTTGGGAACATTCAGGCTGATAAGGAGTGTAGGCCGTATAAAATTCCGACCGGGAGGTTATTGAATCGACTGCCGCCGGTATAAAATGGTCGTAGAATCCTGCCCCGACAAAATTAACCAAGCCAATGGCATTTTTCAGGGAAAGTTTGCGTAAAATTTCGCTAACTTCAAACTCGGATTTGCCGGGGGCAATATCAAATGACTTTGGTTTGAGCCCGGAAGGAATATTAAAAAGCCCATCTATGCTCGTTACACCTATTGCCTCGAGCATTTGTTTAATATCGCTTTGGGTGTGGGGAATAAAATTCATTTAGAGATACTTTCTAAGTAAGCTTCGTAAGCCTTAACATCCATGAGGTTATTTTTTTCAGCAGCATCGGAAAATTCCATCATAAAAAAATAACCTCGATCATAAGGCGATTGATTAATCAATTCCGGATTTTCGGATAACTGGGAATTTACCGAAATGACTTTTCCCGATAAAGGAGCAAAAACTTCAGAAGCGGCTTTGACCGATTCTACAGTAGCGCAATATGAAGACTGTTTCAGTTCTTGGCCGGCCTTAGGCAATTCGATAAAAGTAATATCGCCTAAAGAATGCTGGGCATACTCGGTAATACCGACATAAGCATTTTTACCTTCGATCCGCGCCCATTCATGGTCCTTAGTGTATAAAAGATTCCCTGGTATGCCCATAATCGCTCCTTTTTAGTTAATTAAGCCGACTGTTTTAAGGCAGACGGTTTTGAAAAATTTTCTTTTATTAAAAAAGGCTTTTTAACTACTTTTACCGGAATTTCGATCGAATTATCTTTAATAAGAAGCCGGCTTCCTACTGGATAATCTCCCGAGACATAACCCATGCCGATACCGGCTGAAAGGCTGGGTGAAAAAGAACCGCTGGTTACCATCCCAATCGGTTTATCTCGATCAAATATGGTAAAACCATGCCGAGGCGACCGCCGGGAATCCGCCTTAAAGCAAATTAAACGCTCTAAAGAACCGCTATCTCTTTCTTTTAAGATTGCTTCTCGACCGATAAAGTTTTTATTAAAATCGACAAATTTAGATAAGCCCGCAGCCAAAGGAGAGTGGTTTACATCGATATCCTGGCCATAAAGAGGATAACTCATCTCAAGCCGCAAGGTGTCCCGGCAACCCAACCCCGCAGGCTTAACCCGTTCATCCTTTAACAAAAGATTCCATAATTTCTTGGCGTATTCATTTGCAATATAGATTTCATAACCCAATTCACCGGTGTAACCGGTCCTGCTGATTATACAATCTTCTTTCTCAAAACTAAATTTAGCAAATGTATAATAGTTTAAGCTTTCAATCTGTTTTCCAAAAATATTCTTGAGTACTTCTAGTGAAAGCGGGCCTTGAACATCTAATTTACCGGTCTTATCGGAAATATCCTCTAAACGGCTGGCTCCCGAAAGGTTTTTTTCTAAATGTTTGTAATCGCAAAAGGTTGTTGCGGCATTAACCACCAACATCCATTTATTTTCATTGATCCGGTATACAACCAAATCATCCAATACTCCGGCCTTATCATTAAGCATAAATCCGTAACGGCAGCTTCCGACAGGCATAGAAATTATATTTTGGGTCAAAATCCTATCTAAACCGCTTTCCACCGGATCTGCTTCCAGCAAAAACTCACCCATATGGCAGATATCAAAAACAGAAACTGCCTGCCGGGTGTGGAGGTGCTCGCCCAGAATACCCTGATATTGAATAGGCATGAGCCAACCGCCAAAAGGAGCAATTTTTGCGCCGAGTGAAAGATGGATATCGTAAAACGGGGTTTTTAACACTTAAGAATTATATTTTCCGGAACTAGTAATTCTTTAGATTATATCATAAATTATCTTTTTTACTTAAAAATTTACTAATTAAAAATATTATCGAGACAACGATAAGGATTCCAAGCAATGCTGAAAACATATACCCTAATACCGAACCTCCTCGATCCTGCCCATAATCCGGTATCGGTGGCTGCCAGAGACTGGAAAGCTTCTCAAGGCCCCGAGGAATATAGCCAACCATCTCTTTAATCTTATCGGTACCCCACTCTCCCCAGGCTTCTTGGGCCTTAAAATGCTCCGGTAGTAAAAGGCCTAGAGGAGAAAGCAGGATTAAAATGCCCAAACCGACCCATAACTTAGTGACTGTTTTCATCTTCCACCTCTTTTTTAATCCCTAGAAGCTTGGGATCATGTTTTTGCAGATATTTAATCACCAAGGCTGTGACAATGGCCTCAACCCAACCAAATATCAATAAATGTTCAACTACCATTGCAGGTACTGCCACATTTAAACCATAAGGACAATACAAAGATTGCCCGCTAGCCGCATGGTGCAATAAAGGTTGAAGTCCGAACTCAATTCCTGTCAATAAAGCTGCCAGATTCAAAGCCAGATAACCGGCAATGCCTGCCGCAAAAACCCTTCTTTTTGAATTTTCGGGGCAGTTATAGGAAATTAATTTGTAAATGTAATATCCTGTAAATGGCAAAACAAAAGCCATGTTAAAACAATTAGCGCCTATAGCGGTAATACCTCCGTCACCGAATAGTAAAGCCTGAATAACCAAGGTAACAGTTATAGCAATGCAAGCAGCCCAGGGGCCGAGTAATATTGCCACTAGAACCCCGCCCACAGCATGGCCGGTAGAGCCTCCGGGGATAGGGATATTAAACATCATGATCACAAAACTAAAAGCCGCTCCAATAGCCAGCATCGGCACCTGACGGGCGTTAAGAGTTTTTTTAACGGCCCGCGATGCTACTGTCCATATCGGCAGCATAATAAGATAAAAAAAACCGCAGGTTGCCGGGCCTAAATATCCATCTGGTATATGCATATTCTCTCCATTTTAAAATGTAAATACTCCTGTTAAGACTACAGAATCATTGGCATCCGTATTAGTGCCTATAACTACCCTTTGATAAGCTAAAAGAATCTGGACTAAATCATTCGACCAGCCGATTCCGGGGGATATAGTAAGATAATTTACCGAGGTTGATACAGTTTCCTGCCCATCCTGCCGGGTGTCTG
>Ga0265297_10012778_pt1 | contig 10011 bp, 9 predicted proteins | sample Munlanlwell13791_FD_192502 | JGI IMG/M metagenome (GOLD analysis project Ga0265297, IMG submission 192502) | Leachate microbial communities from a municipal landfill in Southern Ontario, Canada - Leachate well 137-91 | ecosystem: Engineered > Solid waste > Landfill > Unclassified | place...
ATGGTTCCCTGAGGACCATCTGAAACCTCAACACCCAGCCCGGCCAACTGATTTCTCAGCGCATCCGCTTCCTGCCAGCGGCCCGCTTTTCTGGCTGCCTCTCTTTTTTGAATAAGCTCTTCAGTATCATGATGATGGATTGGCGTCCCGAAATCCATGATCTCCAGTATTTCATTTATTTTTTCAAGTGCCTTAACTATTTTTCGGGCATCCGTCCGGCTTATTTTTCTCTCGGTAAGCGCTGCGTTGACCGCGCCGATAAAATTAAAAAAAACAGCCAGAGCGCCGGAGATATTGATATCGTCGTCTAAGGCCTGCTCAAAGCCGTGATGAAGATTATAGATCAACTGATCGACATCGGAAAATCCTTGAGCGGAATCATCCGCGGCGCGAAGCCGGGAAAGAAACGTGTCGATTTTTTTAACCGTGTTTTGCGCCATCTGCAGGGCCTTTTGAGAATAACTGATCGGCTTGCGGTAATTCATCCCCAGCAGAAAAAAACGGATATCCCTCCCGCTGAAACCTTTTTGCTTCAAATCGTCAATCGTGACGGCGTTATTCAATGAACGCGACATCTTTCGCCCGTCCACCAGAATCAACTCGGCGCCGATCCAGTATTTTGCGCCGCTGCGTCCCGAGGACGCCTTGTTGATCGCGACGATATTTTCGCAATGGGGAAAAGTTTCATCCGCCCCGCTGATATGGATATCGTAAGCCGCCCCCAAATACTTTTGAGAAATGGCCGCGCATTCCAAATGCCAGCCCGGCCGGATATTGCCCCATTTCGTCTTGTAATAAATGCCTCTTTTCAGCTCTCTCAGGCCGGCTCTTTTCAGGAGCGCAAAATCCGCCGGAGAGTCCTTCTCGTAGTCATCAAGATCGATGGAGCGGCCGGATCGGGTCTTGGCCAGATCGATATTGGAAAGACGGCCGTAATCGCTCAGCTTGGAGATGTCGAAATAGACGGAATGCAGCTTCTCGTAAGCGTAGCCTTTATCGACTAATTTCTCGACAATCTTGAACATCGCCTCCACATCGCCGGAGGCTTTTACATAAATATTCTCCGGACGAATATTTAAAAATCGCGCGTCGTCCAGAAAAATCTGCAAATATTTATCGGAATAGTCCGACAGGTCCATGGCCGCTTTTTCAGAGCCTTTGATGGACTTATCCGTAAAATCGACGATATCGACGACATGTTTAACCGGATACCCCTTTTGGGCCAGATACCGGCACAACAAATCAGACACCACCAGACGGCGATAATTCCCCAGGTGGGGCGCGTCATGAACGGTCGGCCCGCAGGTGCGCATCAGGACGCCATCCGACTTAAGCGGCCGGAAAAGTGTTTTTTCCCGCTTCAGCACATTGTAAAGGCTCAACGTGGCCAGTTCTTCCTTGACCGCAAATAATTCCGTGCTTAAATAGCGCTCGCCGCTGTCCGGAAAAACGACGACAATCAGGCCTTCCTCCATGTCGCGGGCCTTCTCGGCCGCCACAAACATGGCGGCGCCGGAACTCATGCCCACCAGGATTCCTTCCTCGCGGGCCAGCCTGCGGGCCATCTCAAAAGCGTCTTCATCCAAAATGTTGATCTTTTCATCGAGACGCTTTTTATCAAAGATTCCGGGACGATAGGATTCGCGCATATTTTTGAGCCCCTGAATCTTATGCTGCAAATAAGGCTCGACGCCAATGATGGAAATCCGGGGATTGAGCTCTTTGAGCTTTTTGGAAATACCCATGGCCGTGCCGGATGTTCCAATCGTCGACACAACGGCGCTGACCCGGCCCCGGGTCTGGTCCCAGATTTCCTGGGCGGTACCGAAATAGTGGGCGGAAACATTATCGTCATTATTGAATTGATCCGTGCAGAAATATTTTTCGGGATTTTCCCTGAGCATCCGGTAGGCGACTTCAATGGCGCCGTCCGTCCCCTGCGCCGCCGGGGTAAAAATCAGCTCGGCGCCCATCGCCCGCAGAATTTTTTTCCGCTCCTCACTGGCCGCTTCCGACATCGTCAGACACAGTTTATAGCCTTTGGCCGCGGCAACCATGGCCAGTCCGATGCCGGTGTTGCCGCTGGTTGCCTCCAAAATAATTTTCTGGTGGTTTAAATCGCCCCTTTTTTCCGCCTGTTCAATCATATAAAGCGCGGTGCGGTCTTTAATGGACCCCCCTGGATTGGCGGACTCCAGCTTGGCCAGAATGGTCACCTTCTTATTCGGATTGAGCTTCGTTATCTCCACAAGCGGGGTGTTGCCGATGCGATCGACAACGCTTTTATAAAAGTTCATGGTTCAATACGCCCTGTCTTTCGACCCATAAAAATCATTCCTTCGCCGAAAAAGGATTTTCGCGAGTCAAAAAAGTCATTCTGGATAAATGGCTGATCAGCTGTCCATTTTGGGCAGAGGAATTTTTATAAACGAAACACCTTCTTCTTTCAGAACGGCTTCTTCCTGAGGCGTCGTTGTCCCCTTGATATTTCGTTTTTCTTCATCGCCGGCATGGATCTTCAGCGCGACTTCGGCAAATTTATTTCCAACATCTTCGAAGTGGTGTTCGATGTATTCATGCAAGATCCGGAGAACCTGCCCCGGAGCCATGTCCTGAGCATCTTTTTTCCCCGACATTTTTGAATCCCTGCCCATAATGGTCAGGGAAGAAGGCGCTATTTCCACCTGCGAGCTGTTGCATACGGGACAGCAAATCAGCCTCTGGGCATTCTGCTCGATCCAGGCCTGACGGTCTTTAAACCAGCCTTCGAACGTATGACCGTTTTCACATTTCACGTCGTAAATAATCATGGATCGGGCGCTTTCTTTGCTCCTGGCAATTAAAAATCAGATACGATAAAAACATGTGGACATTTCGCGATAAATTTTATAACGTGCCTGCCCGTGTCGGGATGTGGCCCAGCTTGGTAGGGCACTGCGTTCGGGACGCAGGAGTCGCGCGTTCAAATCGCGCCATCCCGACCATTTTTATCTCTTCAGCCCACCACGGAGGCCATTTTAAAGATCGGCAGGTACATGGCGATAATCATGCCGCCGACAACGCCTCCCAGGAAAACCATCATGATGGGTTCGATCAGCGCCGTCAGTCCCGCCACCGCCGCATCCACCTCCTCATCGTAGAAATCGGCAATTTTATTGAGCATGGCATCCAGAGCGCCGGTGGCCTCGCCCACCGCAATCATCTGAACAACCATCGGCGGGAAAATGTCCGTTTGAGAAAGCGGCTCGGCGATCGACTGGCCTTCACTGATGCTTTGACGCGTTTTGATTAAAGCAGCTTCAATGACCACATTGCCGGCGGTTTTGCTGACGATATTCAATCCCTCCAGAATCGGCACGCCGGAACTCATCATGGTGGACAAGGTTCGTGAAAACCGGGCGACGGCCACCTTTTTCAGCACCGGTCCGAAAATCGGCGCTTTGAGCATCGCCGAATCCATCATCCATCGTCCTTTATCCGTTTTGTAAAACTGAATAACGCCGACGATCACAGCGGCCAGGATGCCAAAAATGATCCACCAGTAACTCTGGACAAATTCGCTCATGGCCACGACCATCGCCGTTGGACCGGGAAGTTCGCCCCCCATCCCTTCAAACATTTTCTGAAAGACGGGAATGACTTTGAGCAGAAGCAGCGTAACGACGGCAATCGAAATGACCAGAACCGCTATCGGATAGGTCATGGCGCTTTTGACCTGAGCCTTCAGTTTCATCGCTTTTTCCAGATAAGTGGAAAGGCGCCCTAAGACCAGATCCAAAATGCCGCCCGCTTCACCGGCGGCAATCAGGTTGGTAAACAGGTCATCAAACACTTTCGGGTGTTTTTTCAGGGCGTCCGTCAGGCTGGTGCCGCCTTCGATATCTTCCTTGACCGTCCGGATAATTTTGGAAAAAGCTTTGTTTTGCTCCTGATCGGCCAACAAGCCCAGGCACTGAATAAGCGGCAAACCGGCGCTGATCATCGTGGCAAAAATCCGGCAGAAAACCACAACTTCCTTCTCTTTCACGCCCCCTTGCAGAAAAGGAAGATATTCTTCCAGATCTTTCGGCTTTTGCCGGACTTCCATGGACTTGAAACCCTGCCGTCTCAAAAGCGCGCGCACCGCTAATTCATCAGCGGCTTCCATCTCGCCTTTTTTGGCTTCTCCCTTTTTCGTTGTTCCTTCCCAAAGGAAAACCGGCATAGTTGAGCATCCTTTCTTGTGAGGAGTAGTTGGCTTACGGGTCTATCATAAACTATCTACCATGCAGTTTCAACAAGTTAAATTAAGAAATAACAGGGTCCTCTCCGGCCTGCTTTTGCAACGGAGCATGATTTTTTTTCTCCCGGCGCTGAAGAAATATTTCATACTGGATAATGCCCGCCGCAACAGCGACATTCAACGAGTCAAAGTTTCCCGCCGTCGGAATCGTGATTAAAAAATCGCATTTCTTTTTGACCAGCGGCCGCAATCCTTTTGATTCGCTTCCCAGAACCAGGACGACCGGACCGTTGAAATTCTGCTCTCTGATGTTTTGACCGTCATGGGCGCAAGCGCCGTAAATCCAGAAACCCATATTTTTCAGGTCATCCATGGTCCGGGATAAATTCGTCACGCGGGCAACCGGCAACTGCTCGGCGCTGCCGGCAGACGCTTTCATCACCGCGGGCGTGACCGAAGCCGTCCGATCGGTCGGAATGACCACGCCGTTGGCGCCCAGACAATGAGCGGTGCGAATCAGCGATCCCAGATTTTGCGGATCGAGAATGCTGTCGAGCATCACAATAAAATCATGGGACAGATGGGGGCTGCGGTTTTTCAAGACGTCGTCCAGATCGGCATAAGCAAAGGCATCGCGCAAACCGACCATCCCCTGATGGTCCGCCCCGCCCGTCAATTCATCCAAGCGCTGACGGGACATCCATTCCACCGGGATCTTCTTTTGACGGGCGGCGTCCAGAATTTCTCTGGCCGACGAACCGCCTCGTCCATCGGCAAGGATAATTTTTTTCAGGGGTGAATCCTCCCGGGACAGGAGAATCTTGATGGGGTTAACGCCGTAAACTGCCTCCATGCTTTGCCTTCCGTCTGCAAAAGATAGGGTCACGCACGGCTTTGGCAAGCCAAACCGTCGGCAATCTCCCGGATGATCCGGCGGCATGCTTCCTGCGGCTCCCGGGCCTGTCGGATGGGCCTGCCCACAACGATGTAATCCGCGCCCGCCTGAATCGCTTCAAAAGCGCTGAGCGTTCTTTTTTGATCGTCCGAAACCTGCTCGTCGGCACTGCGGATGCCGGGCGTCACAATAACAAAATCTTTCCCCAGGTCGCGCCTGAGGTTCACAATATCCAGGGGAGAAGCCACAACGCCCGACGCGCCCGCCTTTTGCGCCATTTTTGCCAGGTGCAGCACCAAATCGTTTGTCGTTTTTTCGAATCCGATTTCCGCAAGGTCGCTGTTGTTGAGACTGGTCAACACCGTCACGGCCAGAACAACGGGGCATTGAACGCCTTGCTTTGCGGCGCGAGCGGCCGCGGCTTCGACGGTTTTCCGAATCATCGCGGGGCCGCCCGACGCGTGAACATTGAACATATCCACGCCCAACCCCACCGCTGCTTCAGCGGCCCGGGCCACCGTATTGGGGATGTCGTGAAATTTCAGATCGAGAAAAACCCTGCCGCCCCTTTGCTTGATGCTTTCCACAATCTTTGGCCCGACGGACGTAAATAACTCCTTGCCGACCTTGAACATGCCGACATGGCCGGAAAGACGCTCTATCCAGGACAGGGCCTCCGCTAAGCCTGACGCATCCAACGCAAAGATCAGCTTGTCTGAGGGCTGGCTATTCGAGATATTCTTCATCGCCGATGAACTCTGTGTTGTCCGGAATCGGTTTGAAATCTTCCTGCGACCCTTTTAAAAATTCAGGATGGGCGTAAACCACTTTTCCTTCCGCAATTTCCCGGAGCGCCAAAACGATCTCGCGGTTTTTACTTTCCACGAGCGGCTTGGAGCCTTTGAGCAACTGGCGCGCGCGCTTGGACGCCAGCGACACCAGACCGAACCGGGTTTGAGCCACCCTTAAAGAATCTTCCACTGTAATTCTTGCCATGAATCCAATACCTCCTAAGAACATTTCCTGACCTGATGAAACAAAAGATCAATTTTGCCGTGTAAACGGCTCGTTCTGCATTTTTCCGCGCGGTAAATCGCGATCATCTGCTGAACGGCCGTTTCCAAATCTTCATTCATTACCGCATAATCATACCACAAAACTTCCATGAGTTCACTCTCGGCTTGCGTAAACCGTTTTTGGATCGCTTCCGGACTTTCGTGACCCCGTTTTTGCAGGCGGTTCAGAAGTTCATCCAAAGAGGGAGGCAACACAAAAACAAAAATGCCGCCTTTCAATTTTCCCCGGATGGCCTTTGCGCCGCGCGGCTCGACATCGAGCAGCAAATCTTTTCCCCGGCCCAAAACGTCATGCACCGCCTTGCCGGATGTTCCGTAAAAGTGGCTGTAATTTTCCACCCATTCGATAAACTCGCCCTGATCAATCCGTCGCTGAAAATCGTCGCGGGAAATAAAATGATAATCTTTTCCGTTGACTTCATTGGGGCGCGGCGTCCGCGAGGTATAGGAAACGGAAAATTCCAATTCCGGACAGGCCGCAAGCAATCTGCGGCAAATGCTGCTTTTCCCCGCCCCCGAAGGCGCGGATATGACGATACAAAGTCCCTGATCCGGCATACGTCTACTCAATATTCTGGGCCTGTTCGCGCAACTTGCCCAGTTCGCTTTTCACCTCGATGACCTGACGGGCAATATCCACATCGCTGCTTTTGGAACCAATCGTATTAATCTCACGGTTCATTTCCTGCAAAAGGAAGTCGATTTTCCGGCCTTCGGCCTCTTCGCTTTGCAGCAGAGCTTCGAACTGACTGATATGGCTTTGCATGCGGACGATCTCTTCCGTAATGTCGCACCGATCCGCCATGATCGCCACTTCCTGCGCCAGACGGGCCGCGTCAATCTCCAATCCGGCCATCAGGTCTTTCGTCCGTTCCGCAAGACGTTTTTGATACTCCAGCACAACCTGCGGCGCGCGCAGGCGAATCGCTTCCATGATATCCTGAATAGCCCGGAGCCTCATCTGCATGTCCGAGAACAGGGCAATCCCTTCATCCTGCCGCATATGGACGAGCATCGACAGCGCTTCGTGCAGTGTATTTTCCACAGCATTCAAAACGCCGGCATCCAACTGCGTCTCCGCAGGCGGCGAAAAGATATCCCGAAAACCGATAAGGTTTTGAAGGCTGACCGGTTCCTGCAAATTCAATTCATTTTTCAGCCGGGTCAAGACGTCAAAGGTGTTGCGCGCAACCTCCAGATTCAGATTCACCCGGGACGGTTCGGCGCCCTCGCCCTCCAGACGAATGGAAACATCCAGGCGGCCGCGTTTGAATCTTTCCCCGATTTTCTTCTTATACTCCATCTCCAGCGGATAGAGGGCGGCAGGCGTCCGCAAGGCAATTTCCAAAAACCGGTGATTCACGGATTTTGCTTCCACCACAATGTTCCGGCCGTCACAAAGCGCTTCAACGCGGCCGTAACCGGTCATACTTTTAATCATTGTCCAATCCTTAAGCTGAACCTTTCGTTTTCCTATGCCGGTTCAGCCGTTTTTAACTGCAACAAATATCGCGAACGGATCGCGCCGAGCATGGCCAGTTGCCGCTCATCCGCATAATCCGGATAGGTCCAGGGCAGGGCATGAAACTTTTTCCCCTGATAAATCAAGGTCAGGTCCGCGTAAATCCCATCCCGCAAGTAGGGCCGGTGCGTATACCCTTTGCCGGTTGCCAGAATCAGATGCGCCTGCGACAGATAGCCCGGATCAATATTCACCTGCCGGTGGCCATCCCGCATCGATTCTTCCTCGATGGCATTCGTCGCCAGTTTAACATCCGGCAGCGCCTCCGGCCGGATCAACTTTTCCATCGACAGAAAGCGCCGGACCAGCGCCAGTCCCATTTCCGGAGCGTAGTAATCCGTATAATCGAAAGGGATCTGCGCGCTTACAAAATCGGGCTGACCGTAAAGGACGGACAACCGGGCAATCGCCTGGCTTACTATTTCAGCCGCCGGCGCAAAAATACTGAAGATCAGTTTAACCGGCGGGGCCTCAGTCGGTTTACTCATAACACGCCGATTAATTCTTTTTGTGACACGGTGGACGTCCCGACTTTTCCCACGACGATCCCCGCCGCGTGATTGGCCAGAGCCGTGGCCTCCCTCAGGTTCGCCCGTGCGGCCAGCGCCAGAGCCAGAACGCCGATCACCGTATCGCCGGCCCCTGTTACATCATAAACTTCCTTGGCTTGGGCGGGAAAGTGCGTGTGGCCGATCCTGCGGCCTCTTTCGAAAAGACTCATCCCTTCTTCGCCCCGGGTAACCAGCAAAGCCTGAAAATCAAATTTTTTAAGCAGCGTCTCCCCCAGCTTCAACAGGTCATCGCCGTTGATAATTTCCAAACCTGCGGCGCGCTGGGCTTCATGATGATTGGGCGTGATGACGTGGACGCCTGAATAAATACTGAAATCACTTTGCTTCGGGTCAACGCACAGAAAAATCTCAGAGCCCGCGGCAATGGCTTTGATGCCCTCAATCAGCTCCCGGGAAACGACGCCTTTACTGTAATCGGAAATCACAATGGCGCCGATCTGATTACGCAGGGACCGGACATAGGCGAGAATGCCGGCCAAGCTTTTTGCCGGAATCGGTTGTTTGCTCTCGTGATCAAAACGAACCACCTGCTGTCCGTGGGCGACAATCCTGGTTTTGAGCGTTGTCGGCCTTCCCTTTTCGACCATGATGCCGGCCGTATCAATCCGGCGTTCTTTCAATTGGCCGATCAACCCTTTGCCGATATCGTCGGCGCCGATCACCCCGGCCACAAAAACCCTGCCGCCCATCGCGTAGATGGTATTGAGCACATTGGCGCAGCCGCCCAGCATCACCGAGTCTTTCTGAACGTCAACCACCGGCACCGGCGCTTCGGGTGAAATTCGCGACACCTTCCCCCATATGAAATGATCAACCATGACATCGCCGACGACCAGCACGCCGGAGCGCGGGAAATTTGCGATGATTTCCAGGGCTTTTTTCTTGGCAATACCCTTGCTCACTTGTCCGACACACTCCCGAAAAAATACAGCCCTGAAAAGAAAAAAGCGCTGCAGGCGCTGTATTTTTTATTTTAAATTTGCGGGATGTTATTACTAAGAACCGGATTTGTCAATTATTTTCGTTAGAAAATTCGTCTTTGCATTTCAAAAAAGAAAACAAAAAGGCCCGGAAATTTCTCTCCAGGCCTTTTCAATTGAATTTATTTTCTGTTACGCGGAGTGTCCGTGGGCGTCGGATTTCTTTTCCTCGCCCCAGGCCACCAGCTTGCCTTCATGCTCCATCTCTTTGACCCATTTCGGATGCAGCATGGTTAATACCTTTTTGTCCATCCAGCCCGTAATCATCGCATCCACCGATCCGGGATTGCCAATGGTGCCCAGATACAGGTGAACGAAGAAAAACGCGAAGATGGCCACAAATCCTAAAACATGAAGCGGGTACATCCACCGAACCAAACCTGTCGGCAAGGCCGTCGGAAACCACATGATCAGACCCGTTAAAATCATGATCACGCCGAATCCGGCAACCACCAGGAAGAACGCCTTCTGGCCGGGATTGTATTTACCCGTCTCGGGTACTTTATCCACATGCCACAGGTAACCGCCTGCCGCCAGACACCAGTCCAGATCTTCCGGAAATACAAAAACGCCCGCTTCTTTCCACCACATCCGGATGACCAAAATCAATGATACGGCAAAAACCAGCCCCGTAAAGTTATGAACCAGTTTCAAACTCTTCAATCCGCCAAATAAATATCCAATGAAATTAAACGTCTGGAACATCATCCCCAGACCCGTTACACACAAAAGCAGGCAGGAAAT
>Ga0265297_10012779_pt1 | contig 10011 bp, 11 predicted proteins | sample Munlanlwell13791_FD_192502 | JGI IMG/M metagenome (GOLD analysis project Ga0265297, IMG submission 192502) | Leachate microbial communities from a municipal landfill in Southern Ontario, Canada - Leachate well 137-91 | ecosystem: Engineered > Solid waste > Landfill > Unclassified | place...
CTTCGCGGCGCTCATCCTGCTTAAACTGGCCTTCCTGCTGGCCGGTCCTCAGCAGTGGCTGGGGATGACCACGGCCCTTATGGGGAACCAGGGGGTCTTGATGATCATTTACCTGGTGGTCTTGGCCATTTGCGCCTATTACATCTTCACCAGCCTCGATCTCATCGATGTGGCGGTGGTGATGTTGTTCACCTCCATTCTGGTGGGCCTGGGCCTCATCCCTTATTCAGCCTCGCTGCTCAAGGTGATCCAAGAAATCGCCACCATTGGCCTGGGCAAGATGTGGTTCGCCTGGATAATCTGGGCCGCCCTCGCGGTGGCGGTGCTGTACAGGATATTTGCGAAACAGAAATAGGAAGGTAAACTCCGCCTCTCCCGCCTCCGTCCTTCTGGGTCCTTCTGGGTCCCAAGTTTAACTTGGGACCCAGAAGGACCCAGAAGGACCCAGAAGGAAACTCGAAACTCAGTGCTTAAAGCACCGCTGCCCCGTGAACACCATGGCCACCGGGGGGTCGGCTTCGTTGCAGGCCTCGATGACCTCATAGTCCCGGACGGAGCCGCCGGCGTGGGCCACCGCGGAAACCCCCTGGCGGATGCCCACGTCCACTCCGTCCCGAAAGGGGAAGAAGGCGTCCGAGATCATCACCGCGCCGATGAGGCCGCCCTTGGCCTCCTGGGTGGCCACGTCGATGTCGGTCTGGTCTGAGGAGTCCCGCTTGGCCTGGAGAATTTCCAGTTCCAGGCTCTTATACGGCATGCCGAACCGCTTGAAGCACAAGGCGTCGGCGTACTTGGTATAGGCCTTGAACACCGCGATCTCGGCCACCCCGACCCGGTCCTGTTCGCCGGTGCCGATGCCCACGGTGCAGCCGTCTTTGACAAAAATCACCGAATTCGAGGTAATCCCCTGCTCCACCCACCAGCCGAACAGCAAGTCCTCGTACTCCGCCTCGGTGGGCTGGCGCACGCAGCGGTATTCCTTGCCCTGATGGGTGGCCGCGGCGGGCTTGAGGTCTTCTTTTTTCTGGATGACGTTCAAGGGCGACTGCTGCACGATGATGCCGCCGTCCACCAGGCACTTGAAATCCACGAAGCGGTTATGGATCAGGTGCTGCAGGCGGCCGAAGTTGGGCACCTTGATGATGCGCAAATCTTTGGCCTTTTTCAGGATATCCAGGGTGCCGGCCTCGAAGTCCGGCGCCGCGATAACCTCTAAATAGTTTTGGGAGACCAGTTCCGCGGTGGCCTTGTCCAGGGGCCGGTTGAAGACCGCGGCGCCCCCGAACGCGGCGATGCGGTCCGCCATGTTGGCCTTGTCGTAGGCCGCGGCCAGGGAGTCGGCCCAGGCCGCGCCGCAGGGGTTGTTGTGTTTGAGGATCACCGCAGCGGGCTTCTTCTGGAGCCACTTGATGATGTTCAGGCCGTTATCCAGGTCCGTGAGGTTGGTCTTCCCCGGGTGTTTGCCGGCCTGGACCATGGCCGCTTCATCGATGGCGCTGGTCAACCCGTTATTGGGGTCCAGAAAGTGACACCCCCCCATGGTCAGGTGGCCCCCCACCAGCTCATAAAGCGCGGCTTCCTGCCCGGGGTTCTCCCCGTAGCGCAGGCCCATCTCGATGACCTCGCCTTTGGCGGGCAGTTTCCAGGTGCGCTTGCGGTAGGTGAGCTTCTGGTCGCCGAAGCTGATGGTCATCTCCGGGGGAAAATGGTCCGCCATCACGGTGCGGTACATGGCCTTGATATCGCTCATACGGGTCTCCTATAAAGACAGTTTTCAGTTTTCAGTTTTCGGTAAAAATCGTCAACCTCTGGGGTTGCGATTCTCTTTGTCATTAATCATCTCACATGGTAAGTCAACCTCAGGGGCTGGCAGTTCTATTGTGGCATGAGTTGACCCGCCTTGACAAGCGCCTTTCGGGGCCTGCTCCAAATTGACATAACTTCGTGCTAATGCTAATATTTTGACACGGTAAACGGCGATAATCTCTTTTTACTGAAAACCGAAAACCGAAAACTGAAAACCGTCTTTAACAATGGAGATCAAACCCCTGGACTTCTTCATCGGCTTGTGCCTGGGCCTGGCCCTGGGTATCGGGGGGACTGTGCTGGTGAGCCGGATCCGGGGCTGGCTGGGCCGCTCCGAGGTTGGCCGCCTGCGGACGGAAAACCGCACTCTGGCCCGCCGCCTGGCGGAAAAAGACCGCCACATCGGCAAGATGCTGGCCGAGACCCAACGCCTGGCGGAGCGCCTGGGAAAGAAGGACGTGAGCGAACTCAGCGGCAAAAGCGCTAAAGCACTGACCACTGAACACTGACCTCTGGCAACTATCAAGGAGACATCATGGCCAAAAAAGATCTTTCCCTCAACGGCGCGCTGGTGGGCGGCATGGCCGGCTGGGTGGCCGAAGTGGCCATTCAGGAAGTTACCGGGCACCACATCACCACGGGGCTTTTGGAGCTTTTGGGCGCGGCCGCGGGCCTCTGGCGCCTGGACCGGCGTCTGACCAGCTCCCTTACCGACAGCCTGGAACGGGCTGGGCGCGGCCAGGACCAGGACTACCGGGAAATCAAAAGCCGTATCGAGGAGCTGACCCAGGACCTGCCGGAACTCCGGGAAATCCTGGGCAACATGGTGGACGCGGGCATTTCGGCCCAGAAGGCGTAATCTGGTTAACGAGAAACCAACAACGGAATTCGGCATTATATGTTGGGCTTAGGTCTGCTGGTGCGCCTGGGGCGCCAGGTGCTGGCCGGGCCGGTGGCGGACGCCGGGGTGCTCCCTGCGAGCTACTACCGCCACCTGGTCCTGGCGGCCCTGGAGGAAGAGGATTTCCCCGAGGCCCTGCGCTTTCTCAAGTGGGCCAATGATCCTCTCCTGGCCCAGATCATCGTGTTCCGCCTGCGGCTGCTGGCGGCCCACCACCGCCGCCAACAGGAGGCCGTCCGGGACCTGCTCCGTTCCGGCCTGGCCCCGGCGCGCCGGGAGCAATACCGGATTTTTCTGGCCGAAGGCGAGCGGGCCCTTAAGCTCCTCCGGGAGTATGAAGCCAGGGCACTGGGCCTGGCCGCGGCAGAGTCGGGGAAATCCGCCGGATAATCCGGAATTCCTTTTCAAATCCGCCCACTTATTGATCCTCTTCTGGATAATCCACTGCTTTTTTAAAAACCAGCCGATAACCGGAAACCGAAAAAGCAGGCGGAACCTGGGTGCCCCGGCTGATGGCCGCATACAGGATAGGAAGCCGAAAAATGAGTGATTATAAAAAGTTAGAATATTTATTAATTTATTTTCGATTTATTTTCGAAGATTTGCATTTTATTTAAAAGATTTTATTGACAAGCGAACTTTTTGCTTTTATATATATGGTCACAGATGCGCCAAACCCATCGCGAGGTGGGGACGGAAAGCCACGGGTCTTCTAGAGCAATGGAAAGACAGCCGGGTTGCCTGGAACGAGGCAATCCGGTTTTTTTATTGGTCTTCAATACGATTCAAACCTTGAATTCCGAAAAATAAGGGCAGGTACACCAAAAACCGGCGAATCTAATCTCTTGGGCGGTGTTGGCGCCAAAACCTATTCGGGAAGAGGAGATGATATGAAAAAATTGTTATCAATCATGGCAATTTTGCTCATGACCGCAATGGTGGCATTTCCCCCCGCGGCGCATGCCCTTGCTACCCTGAGCCTGTGGGATGGTACTGTCAATCCTGCGATAGTTGTTTCTGACGGGAGCCCGCTGGATTTCAACCCCGCTGTGGGAGCAGTTACTTTCATCGGCCCGGTTGGAGTCTGGGTGCTAAATGTCACCACCGGGATTACCAAGCCAAATATCGGCGGCCCCTTGGATGCGGCCATGGACCTCAACTCCGTTGATGTTACCGGTCCTGTCGGAGGATTTCTCCAGCTCATGTTTAGCGAGGTGGGTTTCAACCTTCCCGGCGCCAATAGCCAGGCTATCATGGCGATAGGTGGCACAACTGTTGGTAACATTACTTACGATGCCTATTATGACAACGCCAATGCGCTGTTTGGGACGCCGCTTGCAGGACTGATTGGCACTTTGGGACCCTATGGGCCGGTGGCCTTTGGTGGATCGTTAACAAGCCCCGAATTAACGGTCAATCCATTTTCATTAACGCAGGTGGTTACGATAACCCAGCAAGTGGCAGGGACTACAAGCTTCAATGCCTCTCTTGATATGATCCCCATTCCCATCCCGGCCTCGGCTATTCTCCTGGGCTCCGGAATAGTGGGGCTGGGGCTGCTCCGGTATCGCAGGAAATCCAGAGCCTAACCCGGATTAATCCCCAACCAGCCTAATCTCCAGGCAGGGCCGCAGGTGGCCCTGCCTTTTTTGTGATTCCTGATCCCCCTTTTTCCCCTACTCGCTTTATAATAGAGGTATGGAATCGGATAGTTATTACCTGGGGCTGGCCCTGGCCCAGGCGCGGGAAGGCCTGGCCGCCGGGGAGGTCCCTGTGGGCGCGGTGCTGGTAGGGGAGGGGGGCGAAGTCCTGGCCCGGGCCTTCAATCAGCCCATCGGTTTATGCGACCCCACCGCCCACGCCGAGATTCTGGCGGTGCGGGCCGGGGCGCGGCTTACGGGGAATTACCGGTTGCCGGGGGTAAGCCTTTATGTTACCATTGAACCTTGTATTATGTGCCTGGGAGCGCTGCTGCACACCCGGGTGCGGCGCCTGGTGTTCGGCGCCCCGGACCCCAAGGCCGGGGCCTGCGTATCGCTGTACCGCCTCCCCGAAGACCCCCGCTTCAACCACCGTATTGAGGTGACCGGCGGCGTCCGGGAGGCGGAGTGCCGCGGCCTGCTGCAAGAGTTTTTTAAAGCACGGCGATGATGATGTAGGGGCGGCGTCTCCCCGCCCTCTTGGGGGCGAGGCAACCCCGTCCTAACAGAAAACGGAAGACAGAAAACCGTCTTTACGGAGGGGTACCGAAGAGGCCGTAACGGGGTCGACTCGAAATCGACTTGGGGGCTAATCACTCCCACGTGGGTTCGAATCCCACCCCCTCCGCCATTTTTTTGGGGGCGAAAGGGCAAGAGGCGAAGAGGGTTATTCTCCTCTGGTTGCATTAATGCGGCGGAAGGGTATAATGCCTTTCCCGGAGGAGCAGAAGCAGCTAGCTTGGAAACCAGAGCAAAATTATATGGGGTGCCGGCCATCCGGCCCTTGAGACGAGCAGATCTTTATTCTATATTACGACATCGGAATTCCTGAACTCACCCACGCGGAGAGATGCCCGAGAGGCTGAAGGGGCACGATTGGAAATCGTGTGAGCGCCTAATAAGTGCTCCGAGGGTTCGAATCCCTCTCTCTCCGCCAGTTTCAGCAGTCAGCAGCCGGTTACCCGATAAAACCCTCATGACGGTCAATCTAAAACTGCTCCTGGGATTTGCCGTTCTTTTTGTGGTTTTCGCCCTGGCTTTGTTTCTTCCGGCCGGCACTGTTTTTTGGCCGGCGGGGTGGGCCTTCTTGATTCTCTTCCTCGGCGCCAATGCCGCCTTAGCCCGCTGGCTGCTCAGGCACGACCCTGGATTGCTCGAAGAGCGTATGACCGGCTTCGGCAAACCCGGGGAACCGACTTGGGATAAAGTCTTTTTGGTGGCTCTGGAGGTGTTCCTGTTGGCCTGGATGGCCTTGATGGGACTCGATGCCGTCCGTTTCCGCTGGTCGCAGGTGCCGGACTGGCTCCGGGTGGCGGGAGCAATCCTGATGCTGGCCTCATTCTACCTCTTTTTCCTGACGTTTCGGGAAAACCCGTATGCGTCGCCGGCCGTCCGCGTCCAGACCGAGCGCGGGCAAACGGTGATCTCCACCGGGCCGTATCATTATGTGCGCCATCCGATGTATGCTTCGGGCATTCCCTTCGCGGCCGGCGCCCCCCTCATGCTGGGGTCCTGGTATGGCTTGCTCATGGGGTTGATCTTCCTCATCGGGTTCGCCTTTCGAGCGGTGCAGGAGGAGCGGGTGCTACAAGCCGAACTGCCCGGCTATAAGGAGTATATGGCCCGGGTGAAATATCGCTTCATCCCGTATGTCTGGTAGCCGCGGCCGTGCGACTTGCACTTGCAGCCAGCCGTACCTACTTTTTCTTTAATTTCGAGAAAGAGGAGGACTGGCTATGTTTACCGTGGTTCACTTTGAAATTCCCGCGGATGATGTCGAAAGGGCCCAAAAATTCTACGGCGAGCTGTTTGGCTGGAAGATTGAAAAATTCACCGGTCCCACTCCCATGGAGTACTGGTCAATTACCACCAGCGCCGAACCGGGCGAGATGGGCTTGCTTAACGGCGGCATGATGAAACGGCAAGCCCCCCAGCAGCAGATTACCATGTATATTGACGTGCCGTCCGTGGATGAATACGTGGACAAGGTCACGAAGCTGGGGGGCAAGGTGTGCTTTCCCAAAACGGCCGTGCCCGCCATGGGATACTTCGCAGTGTGCCTTGATCTGGAAAATAACGGTTTCGGGATTTGGGAGAATAACCCAAACGCCAAGTAATTTGGTTTTTGATTTTCTCGTGCCGGTTTTCGGCGCCTGAATCTGTTCCAGGAAAGCTCTCCCGGTTGAAGAAATCGCTCTCTTGACACAATTCCGAAAAAAATGGAAAGTGGTCCTTAAGGCTTCTAACCGAAAACTGAAAACCGAAAACAGAAAACGGTCTTTTAATGGCATATCAGGTTCTGGCCCGGAAATGGCGTCCCCAAACCTTTGAGGAAGTGGTGGGCCAGGAGCCCATCACCCGCACCCTGCAGAACGCCCTGGCCGCCGGCCGGGTGGCCCACGCCTTTCTCTTCAACGGCCCCCGGGGGGTCGGCAAGACCTCGGTGGCCCGCATCCTGGCCAAGGCCCTCAATTGCGTCAACGGCCCCACCCCGCACCCTGACAACACCTGCCAGTTGTGCCAGGAGATCACCAACGGCTCCTCCCTGGACGTGCTCGAAATCGACGGCGCTTCCAACCGGGGCATCGACGAAGTTCGGGACCTGAGAGAAAAGATCAAGTACATGCCGACCCAGGGCAAGTACCGGGTCTATATCATCGATGAAGTCCACATGCTCACCAAGGAGGCCTTTAACGCCCTGTTGAAGACCCTGGAGGAGCCCCCGGCCCACGCGGTCTTCATCCTGGCCACCACCGAGCCCCACAAGGTGCCGGTGACCATTATGTCCCGCTGCCAGCGCTACGATTTCAGGCGGATTCCCACCGGGATGATCCAGGCGCATCTGGCCAAGCTGGCTGAGCAGGAGGGTTGGCAGATCGACCCCGAGGGGCTGGCCCTGGTGGCCCGGGCCGCGGAAGGGGGCCTGCGGGACGCCCAGGGGTTTCTGGACCAGGTGGTGACCTTCGGGGGCGAAGGCGTCAGCGCCGCGGAAATCGCCCGCATCCTGGGGGTAACCGACCGGGGCGCGCTCCTGGGGGCGCTTCAGGCCATCATCGAACGGAACGGGCCGGACCTCCTTAACCTGATCGAGGAACTGTATAATCAGGGCCAGGACCTGCGGCGATTTTACCAGGAGCTGATGCTTTACGCCCGGCATCTGTTGGTCGCGGGCCTGCACCCCGAGGCCCGGCAACTGGCCGCGGTGGCCGACACCGAGTGGGACGAACTCACCCGCCTGGCCCGCCGGGTTCCGGCCGTCCACCTGCACAACCTCCTGAGCGTCCTGCTCCAGGGGGAAGAGGAGTTGAAAAAATCCCCCAACCCCCGGCTGGCCCTCGAAGTCCTGCTGCTCCGGGTGATTCACCTGGAGCCGGTCCTGCCCCTGGGCGAGTGGCTGACCCGGTTGGAGGCCCTGGCCCGGCGCCTGGAAACCGGGCCGCGGCTGGCCTCCGCACCCGAGGCCGCGGTTGACGCGATCACGTCTCCGGCCGCACCGGCCGCGTCGGCCGTGCCGGCGCCCCCGGCCCCGGTCCTGCCGGCCGACGCCGGCCCCACGGACCGCTGGCAGGCCTTCCTGAACCATGTCCAGGCAAGCGGAGACGCCCCCCTCTTCGGCAAACTGGCGCAATGCCGGTTCTTGGGGATGTCGGACCATTGCTTGAAGATCGCCATAAAGCGGCCCTGGAATGCCAATGGGGCTAACCACGAAGCCCGGCTGCGGGAGTTCGCCCGGAGCTTTTTTGGCCCCGAGACTACCGTGGAATTTGAAGTGGAGGCGCCTAAAACCCCGAAAAAGGCTCCGGCGGCCCCCAGAAAGCCCCTGGATATGAAGAAGCTCCAGCAACAAGCCCTGGAGATTTTCGGGGGCGAATGGCTCCCGAACCCCCCGGGCAAGGAGGAACCTGAGTGAGAGATTTGAGCGGGATGATGAAGCAGGCCCAGAAGCTGCAAGCCAAGATGATGGCGATGCAGGAGGAAATCGGTAATCGCACGGTAACCGCCCAGGCCGGCGGCGGCATGGTGGAGGCCGTGGTCAACGGCCGCCAGGAACTGCTGTCGCTTAAGATCGACCCCGAAGTAGTGGTCCCCGAGGATGTGGAGATGCTCCAGGATCTGATCCAGGCCGCGGTGAACGAGGCCTTGAACCGGGCCAAAGAGATGATGGCCGCCGAAATGGCCAAACTCACCGGGGGTATGCAAATCCCGGGATTGTTTTAGCTGTCAGCTATCAGCTTCCAGCAGTCAGCTAAAATTAACTCCTTGACTTAAATAAAAGGCGGCAAGCTATAACCCGGAAGATGAGATTTCTTCTTTGTTCTTTGCTGAAAGCTGACCGCTGATAGCTGATAGCTTTATTATTAAGGAATAACCATGTCTGGAAATGCCTACCCCGCGGCCTTGAGAAGGGTAATCGCGGGTCTGAGCAAATGGCCCGGGGTGGGGGAAAAGACCGCCGCGCGCCTGGCCATGCACCTGCTGCGGTCGCCGGAAGCCGAGGTGCTGGAACTGGCCCACGCCTTGATGGAGTTGAAGGAGAAGATTAGGCTCTGCCGGCGCTGCTACGCCTTCGCCGACCAGGAGTTCTGTCCCATCTGCGCCGACCCGGGCCGGGCCCAGGGCCAGATCCTCGTGGTGGCCGAACCGGGGGACCTGTTGGCCCTGGAGAAAGTGGGCTGGTTCCAGGGCCTCTACCACGTCCTGGGGGGCCTGATCTCGCCCCTGGAGGGCGTGGGCCCCGACGATATCCGCAGCATGGAACTCCTGGACCGGGTCATGAAGGAAGGCATCAAGGAGGTCATCCTGGGCCTCAACCCTTCGCTGGAAGGCGAGACCACCACCACGTATCTCGCCCAGGAACTGAGGCCCCTGGGGGTCAAGGTAACCCGCATCGCCTACGGCCTGCCCATGGGCGGCGAAATCAAGTACGCCGACCAGCAGACCTTGAAGGAGTCGTTGAATCACCGGGTGGAGACGTAGGCAGTTATCAGTGGCCAGTGGTCAGTGATCAGAAAGCCGAAGGATGCCCCGGTACGATTGCGACATATGCTGGACAGCGCCAACCGAAAACAGAAAACCGAAAACTGAAAACCGTCTTTATATGTTCGATCGCCGCTTAGTCCAAAATTTTGATTACCTGCTCCTGGCGCTGGTGCTGATCATCTGCGGCATGGGCATCGTCAACCTCTACAGCGCCGGGTACAACCGGGGGGAGGGGACCGCGCTCTACGTCAAGCAGCTCTACTGGCTGGCCGTGGGTCTCGGCCTGTTATTCGTGACCCTCATCTATGATTACCGGCACCTGGAGAAGCTCGCTTATCCCATCTATATCTTCAGCATCCTCATGCTGGTGGCGGTGATGTTCGGGGGCAAGGTGGTTTATGGCTCCCGGCGCTGGCTGGCCCTGGGCCCCATCTCCTTTCAACCCTCGGAACTCGCCAAAATCGGCATCATCCTGGCCCTGGCCACCTACTTCAGCCGGAGGCCCCAGACCGAGTCCATGCGCCTCAAGGACCTCATCGTCCCCGGCCTCCTGGTAATGATCCCGGTGGCGCTGATTATCAAGCAGCCAGACCTGGGATCGGGGATTTTGGTGGCCCTGGTGGC
>Ga0265297_10012780_pt1 | contig 10011 bp, 8 predicted proteins | sample Munlanlwell13791_FD_192502 | JGI IMG/M metagenome (GOLD analysis project Ga0265297, IMG submission 192502) | Leachate microbial communities from a municipal landfill in Southern Ontario, Canada - Leachate well 137-91 | ecosystem: Engineered > Solid waste > Landfill > Unclassified | place...
TGATGTGTCGGAGACTGAAACACCTCATCGCAAGGAAGCGCTCGGGAGTGGTCTAATCGTCATGATACTGACCTTGTTGTGCTTTGTTGGCTTCTTCATTCGCGATATGTTGATGGCCCAGACCTTTGGACTTGGGGGAGAGTTGGACGATTTTTTCATCGCCCTGATGATTCCGATGTTCATCGTCACGGTCTTGTGCATGCCGCTGGGGGCAGCGTTCATTCCGGCTTATCTTGAGGTAAGGGAGCGCGTGTCTTTGCAAGTGTCCAAGGCGCTGGTGACTGGCACCTCCTCTTGGATGACGGCAGTGTTACTGCTCGTCTGTGTGGTGCTATATCTGCTGGGACCGTCTATATTCCCGCTGCTGTATGTCAAAGAAGCGATCCCTGATGTTGCTCAACTTACCTGGCTGTTCGACCTCGCCTTGCCACTCTTGCTGTTCAGCGGCATGTTGATCCTGGGCAACGCGGTGCTGAACGCCCACGGGCGGGCGGTGCTCACAAGTGCTGCCCAGCTGGTTGTGCCAGTGGTGGCTATCATCGCACTGGCACTCTTCGGAGAAAGTTATGGCGTCCATGCAGTGATGGCAGGCATGGTGGTCGGGCAGTTGCTCAACTTGCTGATCATCCAGTTCTACCTCAAACAACAGGATGTTTCGTTGTGGGCCGGGCCTGGTTCTTTTCGATTCATAGCGGGCAGTGGCGGTAGCATGGTCCCGCTACTGGGACAATATCTTCCACTGGTAGCATCGGCATTCTTCATCAGCGTTGCCGCACTAGTTTCATCGATGCTGGCCATGTCTTTGCCCGAAGGTGCCGTTTCCGCCTTCAATCTTGGCAACAAAGTAGTGCTATTCGTCACCGGCCTAGTGGGAACCGCAGTGGCGACGGTCATGCTGCCCTATTTCGCCGCGATGGTGAGCAAGAACCATCTGGTGACGGCGCGACGGGAGCTCTCGCTGTTCTTGCTGTTTGCCACCTTTGTATCTGTACCTATCAGTGCTGGCATGTATATATGGGCAGAGCCGATTATTCGCCTGGCATTTGAGGGAGGAACTTTTGGCAGTGATTCGACAGCGGTTGTGACCAGAGTGATGCAATATTCCGTGGTGCAATTACCCTTCTTCATTTGCAATTCATTGTTGCTGAAGTTCGCTACCGCGACGAGGCATGTCATCGCAATCAGTGCGGTGGCCATCGTTGGTCTGGTGGTCAATGTTGTCGCCAGCTTGTTATTGATGCGTTACATGGGCGTTGCCGGCATTGCGCTCGGTATGTCGTTGTCAATGCTGGTTTCAACTGTGCTGCTGACGTTGGTGCTGGTCAGGTACTGGCATGTCACCTGGTTCGATGCGGTTGTCATGCTGATGAACTGGCTTTTGTATGGCACTTTGCTCATCGGGGTGCATTTTGGGAGTACGCCAAGCATCGTCGTGACTATCATCGCTTATCTGGTTCTGTTGGCGGGGTACTTTAAGTCATGGTCGTTTGACGAGTCATTCCGGATCGGAGTGCGAGCTTGAAAGAGAAGATCTGTTTTGTGGTCTCCAGTCCCATGACGGTGAGTGCATTTCTGCAACAGCCGATCAGGCGATTGAGTGAGAGATACGATGTGCATGTGGCATTGAATATCCGGCCGGGCGAGTCCTTGGCTGGAGTTGAAAATCTAGTGACGGTATTGCCGATATCCATCGAGCGAAAGATCATGCCTTGGCGTGATCTTCGGGCGCTGTGGCAAATGATCGTGCTGTTCCGCCGTCACCGCTTCAAGCTGGTCCATTCCGTCACACCCAAAGCGGGCTTGTTGGCGATGCTGGCTGCATTTCTCGCCGGGATCGATATCCGTGTCCATACCTTTACTGGGCAGGTATGGGTCACGCGTCGCGGTCTTTCCAGACTGATCCTGAAAAACATGGACAAGCTGATTGCCCGGTTTGGCACTTACGCGCTGGTCGACAGCCCCTCGCAAAGGCAGTTCTTGCTGGATGTGGGGGTGTTAAGCGAGGCCAAGTCCGGTGTATTGGCCGAGGGGTCTATCTCCGGTGTTGATACAATGCGCTTTCAGCCCGATGATCTGGCCAGAAAACGGCTTCGCGACGAGTTGAAGATTTCCGGAGAAAAAGTGCTCTTCCTGTTTCTGGGGCGATTGAATCGTGACAAGGGCGTGCCGGATCTTGCGGCCGCGTTTGCCGCTCTGAATGATGAGCGGGCACATTTGCTGCTGGTGGGGCCTGACGAAGAAGATATCACCGCACAAGTGATGCAATTGACCGAGGGGTGCAAAGACAGGGTGCACTTCGTCGGCTATGCAGCGAAACCTGAGGAATATATGGCGGCGGCGGATGTGCTGTGTCTGCCCAGTTATCGCGAGGGTTTTGGCAGTGTGGTGATCGAGGCGGCGGCGGTGGGCATCCCCGCCATCGGGACCCGGATATACGGTGTGGTGGATGCGATCCAGGAAGATGTCAGCGGAGTTCTGTTCGGGGCTCGCGACATATCCGGCTTGCAGGCGGCCATGAGACACATGGTGAATAACAGGGAGTATCGGTTGCAACTTGGCCAGCAGGCGCGTACACGCGCAATCAAGACTTTCTCCAGCGACAGGTTGTCGGCGGCTTGGCTGGCGTTCTACCAGGCGAGAGTATGAAACGTGCATTTGATCTGTTTGTCGCACTGATGGTGATCATGCTGTTGTCGCCGGTGATTGCAGTGGTCGCGGTGTTGGTGCGGATCAAGCTGGGATCGCCCGTGCTGTTTCGCCAACAAAGGCCGGGGCTGGATGCCAAGCCGTTCTATGTCTACAAGTTCCGAACCATGTTATCTGTATGTGATGAGCACGGAGAGCTGTTGCCAGATGAGAAACGCATGACGCCTTTCGGCAGTTTTCTGCGCAGGTTCAGTCTGGACGAGCTGCCGCAATTGATCAATGTGCTGAAAGGGGAACTTAGCCTCGTGGGTCCCAGACCGCTATTGATGGAGTATCTGCCCCTTTATAATGCCGAGCAGTCGCGACGCCATTCCGTCAAACCGGGCATCACGGGGTGGGCCCAAGTCAATGGGCGTAACGCGATCAGCTGGGAAGACAAGTTCAAGTATGACGTCTGGTATGTGGATCACCAGTCGTTCTGGCTGGATATCAGGATACTGTGGCTGACCATATTGAAGGTCGTGCGGTCCGAAGGCATCAGCCAGGCAGGTAATGTGACAATGGAACGATTCCAGGGATCAGACACCATTCGGAAAGACGGGAAATGAAAGAGGCAAGTGCAGGCGAAGGCATATTGGTATTTGGCGCGAGTGGGCACGCCAAGGTCGTCATTGATATTGCCGAAAAGGCCGGAGTCCCTGTGCTGGGTTTGTATGATGATGATGCCGCGTTGCACGGCAGGCAGGTCTATGGCTATACAGTCAAAGGCGGCAAGGAGGCACTTCTGTCATCCGGAGATCAGCTGAAGGCACATCGCGCCGTGGTGGCGATAGGGAGCAATGCAGCCAGAAGCAAGATCGCGGCATGGCTGGTCGCTAACGGGTACTCGCTGTGCGAGGCATTGATCCACCCTTCGGCGCAATTGGCGCGGGGTGCCAGTATCGGCAAAGGTTCGGTGGTCATGGCGGCAGCGGTGATCAATTCCGACACTCGTGTCGGTCAAAATGTGATCGTGAACACGGGCGCGATCATCGATCATGATTGCGAGATCGGCGACGGAGTACATGTGGCTCCCGGGGTCACCATGTGCGGTGGCGTGACGGTCGGCGGCCACGCCATGATCGGCGCCGGTGCGGTGATTCACCCGAATCTGCGAATCGGGGAAAGCGTTATCGTGGGCGCGGGCGCGACCGCCCTCAAAGACATTGAAGATGGAATGACAGTGGTGGGCTCTCCCGCCAGACCTATTGATAGAACATGAAAAACGAAAACAAGCCAGCTCAGACAGTGACCTTCCCGCCTTGGCCGCATTACGATGAGGACGAGATAGCGGCAGTTTCGGCCGTTCTCCGCTCCGGCAAAGTCAATTACTGGACAGGTGATGAAGCGCGCCAGTTTGAGCGTGAATACGCCGCTTATACGGGAACGCGTTATGCGATCGCATTAAGCAATGGCACGGTCGCACTTGAGCTGGCGTTGTATGCGTTTGGCATTGGGGATGGCGATGAGGTAATCACCACCAGCCGGACGTTCATCGCATCAGCCAGTGCCGCCGTGATGCGCGGCGCCATTCCCGTCATCGCGGATGTCGACCCCGTCAGCCAGAACATCACGCTTGAATCGATCAAGCGTGTCGTGACTCCGCGCACCAGAGCCATCATCCCCGTTCACCTGGCCGGTTGGCCTTGTGACATGGATAGCATCATGGCGTTTGCCAACGAGCGTGGCATCAAGGTGATCGAGGATTGCGCACAGGCGCACGGAGCGACCTATCGTGGTCGCCCAGTCGGTTCGTTCGGGCATGCGGCTGCATTCTCGTTCTGTCAGGACAAGATCATCACCACGGGCGGGGAAGGCGGCATGCTGGTGTTGAACGATGAAACGGTGTGGGAAAAGGCTTGGGCGTTCAAGGACCATGGCAAGAGCTTCGATGCAGTCTACAACCGCAAGCATCCCCCCGGATTCCGCTGGTTGCACGATACCTTCGGAACCAATTGGCGCATCACCGAGATGCAGGCGGCTCTGGGCAGGATACAACTCAGAAAGCTTCCCGCTTGGGTGGCGCAACGCAGGAGCAACGCAGCGATCCTGAGTTCCGGCTTCGCCGCGATTCCCGGCTTGCGCGTCACGTTGCCGACAGCGGAGATCGGGCATGCGTACTACAAATACTACGTCTTTGTTGAGAATGAGAGATTGCACAGCGACTGGAGTCGGGACCGCATCATGCAGTCGATAAACGACGCGGGTGTTCCATGCTTCAGCGGTTCCTGCAGCGAGATCTATCTGGAAAAGGCTTTCGACGGTACTTCATCGCGGCCGGTAGACAGGTTGCGAGTGGCAAAGGAACTGGGCGAAACCAGTTTGATGTTCCTTGTACACCCCACCTTGGGCGAAGCGCACATGCAGCATGCTGTGGGCGCAGTCAGGGATACGATGAGCCGCGCAGCTGGATGACCGATATGCCGATTATTTCAAGAAGGCCAAAGACAAAATGAAGATGCCCCACTACCGCAGCCTGCTGGCCGCTTTGCATGATGCACTGGCGACGATCGTTGCCTGGTATCTGGCTTATCTGCTGCGTTTCAATTTCATGCCGCCGGAAGAGTTCTTCAACGAGATGTGGCGAACCCTGGTCTGGATCGTGCCGCTGCAGACATTGATATTCTGGCGTTTCGGTCTGTATCAGGGCGTTTGGCGTTATGCGAGCATTCCCGATCTGCGCCGCATCCTTATGTCCGTGCTACTCGGTGCGGCTTCGATTCCGCTATTGTTCTGGATGCTGCGTCTTGAAGCGGTCGTGCCGCGTTCGGTATTGGTGCTCTATCCGATACTGCTGATGCTCATGATGGGTGGTAGCCGCCTGCTCTATAGATTGTGGAAAGAACGGATCCTTTACTCCGGCATGAGTTTGCAGGGCAGCCCGGTCATCATCCTCGGCGCCGGCGATGCCGCAGTGAACTTGTCCAAAGAGTTGGGCCGTAGTCAGACATGGCGCCAGGTCGGGTTCCTGGATGATGACCCGAACAAGCAGGGACGCACGCTGAACGGCATCAAGGTACTCGGTGGACTGGAAGAACTTCCGCACTGGGCCGACCGTTATGGCGTTAGCCAAGTCATTATTGCCATGCCATCCGCGGCCCATCAGGAACGCAAGCGGGCTATCGATCTGGCGAATCGCAACGGCATCAAGGCGCTTACGGTTCCCGCCTTCGATGATCTGCTGAGCGGGCGTGTGTCGATCTCGCAATTGCGCGCCGTGGAGTTGGACGATTTGCTCGGACGCGATCCGGTGCAGCTTGACGATGCGGGCTTGCACGAGCAATTGACCGATAAAGTGGTGCTGGTGACTGGAGCGGGTGGCTCTATCGGTTCAGAATTGTGTCGCCAGATTGCGCGCTTTAAGCCGAAGAAGCTGGTGCTATACGACGCTGGCGAGTTCGCGCTCTACACGATCGAACAAGAGCTGAACAAGTCTTTCCCGGATCTGGACATCGTCTATCTTGCTGGCGATGTGCGCGATGACGTGCGCCTGGAAGAAGTCTTTGGTGAATATAAGCCCAGAGTGGTGTTTCACGCCGCAGCCTACAAGCATGTTCCGCTGATGGAACGGCACAATACCTGGCAGGCAGTGCGGAATAATGTGTTCGGCACCTGGCGCGTGGCAAGCTGCGCGCAACGACATGGTGCGGAAAAATTCGTTTTGATCTCCACTGACAAGGCCGTGAATCCCACCAATGTGATGGGAACGACCAAGCGCATGGCGGAGATCGTATGCCAGGGCTTGCAAAAGGCTGACGGCACTCGCTTTGTCATCGTGCGATTCGGCAATGTGCTTGGCAGCAACGGCAGTGTCATCCCCAAGTTCCGCGAACAGATTTCCAAGGGGGGGCCGATCACCGTGACGCACCCCGAGATCACTCGCTATTTCATGTCGATCCCGGAGGCGGCACAACTGGTCATGCAGGCAGGCTACATGGGTAAGGGCGGAGAGATCTTTGTTCTTGATATGGGCGAGTCGGTAAAGATCGTTGACCTGGCCAAAGATATGATTCGCTTGTCTGGCTTCGGCGAAGGTGACATCAAGATCGAATTCACCGGTTTGCGCCCGGGCGAAAAACTTTACGAAGAGTTGCTGGCTGATGACGAGGGCACATTGCCTACGCCGCATCCAAAACTGCGAATCGCTCAGGCTCGACGCGTAGCCCCGGATGAAGTGAAGACTATGCTGGAATGGATCAATACCGAAATCTCAAACAGTGATGAGGTCGTGCGTCAGCATCTGCAGCATTGGGTGCCGGAATACGTGCCAACCCCGAATGGGCATTGATTTGAGAAATATGACCGCATCTATATATCCAGCCGGTCGCCAAGCAGTACAGGCCATCGTTCTGCTGTTGGTTCTGTCGATTCCGATATCCACAGCGCTGGATAATGTGTTGCTGTTCTTGCTGTTACTGGGTGCAGGGGTGTTTGGATATTTTCCGGAGTACTGGCGCTGTGTGCAACACCATCCGGTGGCGCGTGCAAGTGCGGTGTTGTTCTTTGTCTTGTTGCTTGGATGCACATACGGAGCGACTTCTTACAGCGACGCATTCGGAATGTTGGGAAAATATGCCGACTTGGCACTTGTCCCGTTGTTGACAGTTATCTTTAGTGATGGGAAATTGCGCCGATGGGCATGGCTAGCATTTCTTGCAGTGATGATCGTAACTTCCATACTATCTTGGTCGCTTAGTCTTGGATTATTTGAGCGCAATGAGTCATGGATGTGGGCTGGAGCATGGCCAGAAAATCCGGCTATCTTCCGCAGTTCGATTACGCAGAATATTCTGATGAGTTTTGCTGCCTATGTATTTATACTGCGCTCATACTGGGCCGTTGATTTGAAAATTCGCGTGGGATATCTGGGCTTGACGCTATTGTCATTAGCCACAGTTCTCCTGGTGCAGGGCCGCAGTGGTTACTTGGTGCTTTTGCTGACCCTTCTCTGGTTTGGGTTCAGCACGATGCGCGCAATGGGCGGTAGATTCAGGGCACGTCATCTTTGGGCATCATTACTGGCGATCCCATTACTGTTGTGGGGCATCTATGAAGCCGTTCCTCGTCTGCACATGCGTGTGGATGAGACCATCGCGGAATTTCAGTCCTGGTTCCCGCACAGCGGTCAGGCAACGTCCATAGGAGAACGTCTAGAGTTCTACTACAACACGGTGATTATCGTGGCGGAACATCCAGTTCTTGGTGTCGGCACGGGCGGCTTTACCGAGGCCTACGCTCAGCAAGTCAGCGGGTTCGGGGTGACCTTGACAGGCAATCCGCACAACGAGTACCTGCATCTTTCGGTGCAGCTGGGGGTCTTGGGTATCGCGTTGTTCCTGTACCTGCTCTATACACAATGGCGAACGGCATTTCAGCTGAAAGACATACAGTCACGCGACACGGCGATCGGGCTGATGCTGACGCTGATGGTGACAAGTCTGGTCAACACGCCGCTGATGGATCACACCGAAGGTTTGTTCTTTGCCTACATGAGCGCATTGTGTTTCGCTTCCCTGAAGCAGAAGGAACAGAATGAATAGCCTGTCTGTCATCCTCATCACCAAGAACGAAGCGGAGAATATCCGCGCCTGTCTGGAATCTGTGGCATGGGCGGACGAGATTATCGTGGTCGATTCCGGCAGCACCGATGACACGGTGGCACTCTGCAAAGAGTTGGGCGCGCAGGTGCATGTGCATGACTGGCCGGGGTTCGGTGTGCAGAAGAACCGCGCACTGGGCTACGCGACGAAGAAGTGGGTGCTATCGCTAGATGCCGACGAGCGTGTGACGCCGGAACTGCGCGCGGAGATCGAGGCCATCCTGAAGACGGAGCAGACAGTGGATTCCTATCTGGTTCCGCGCCTGTCCAATTACTGCGGTCGCTTCATGTATCACTCCGGCTGGTATCCAGATCTGCTGCCGCGTCTGTTCAAGCGCGGTAAGGCGCGCTTCAGCGACGATCTGGTGCATGAGCGACTCATCGTCGAGGGCAGTTCTGCGAAGTTGAAAGGCTTGTTGTTGCACTACGCCTTTGACGGCATGGAAGAGGTGCTGCACAAGGTCAACCAGTATTCCACCGCGGGCGCGGCGATGATGCACAAGCGGGGCAGGCAAGCCTCGCTGACCGGCGCGGTGGTGCGCGGCCTGTGGAGTTTCTTCCGTACCTATATCTTGCGCGGCGGTATCCTCGACGGGCGCGAGGGCTTCATGCTCGCGGTCTCCAATGCCGAGGGCACTTATTACCGCTATCTCAAGCTGATGCTGTTGAACAGGAAGCAGTGATGCGCATCGCCGTTATCGTCACAACCTACAACCGTCCCGACGCGCTAGCCGCCGTGCTGGAAGGTTACATCGCGCAGAGCGACCGCGATTTCGAGGTGCTGGTGGCGGACGACGGTTCCACGCCCGATACCGCCGCGGTCGTGAAGACCTATCAGGCACGTGCCCCGTTCCCGATCACCCATGTGTGGCAGGAGGACGATGGTTTCCGTGCCGCCGCTATCCGCAATCGCGCGCTTGCAGCTACCAAGGCCGATTACATCGTATTTACCGACGGCGATTGCATCCCGCCGGTCGATTTCGTGGCACAACAGCGCAAGCTGAGCGAGCCGGGTTGCTTCCTGTCCGGCAACCGCCTGCTGTTGTCGCAGGACTTCACCGGGCAGATGCTGGAGCAGAAGATCCCCGTCCACCTCTGGCGCTTCGGTGACTGGCTGCGCGCTTACCGTGCAGGTCATATCGCGCGTCTGCTGCCGCTGTTGCGTCTGCCGGACTCGGCTTTCCGCAAGGTCTCTCCGCGCCGCTGGCAGGGCGCCAAGACCTGCAACCTCTCCGCCTTCCGTGAGGATCTGCTGAAAGTGAACGGCCTGGACGAGAGCTATACCGGCTGGGGGCAGGAGGATTCCGACCTGGTCGTGCGGCTGATCCGCGCGGGGCTCGTCAACAAGAGTGCGCGTTTTTCCGCGCCGGTGCTGCACCTGTGGCACAAGGAGAACGACCGCTCGCATCTGGAAGAGAACAAGCAACGTCTCCGGCAAGTGCTGGGTGCTACGCATATCCGCGCGCTCAAAGGTGTGGATCAGTATCTATGAAGATCCTGCATGTCGTGCGCCGTTACGGTCCGGTCGGCGGCATGGAGCGCTACGTGTGGGAGATAACCCTCGAACTGGCGAAGCTGGGTCATGAGGTCGTGGTCATCTGCGAGCGTTGCCATGCGGAAAAGCCGCCAGGCATCACGGTGCATGAACTCGGCGAGATCGCGCCCAAGCCGCGCTGGCTGTCGCTGCTGCGTTTCGGCAAGCGCGTGGCGAACTGGCTGGAGCAGAA
>Ga0265297_10012782_pt1 | contig 10010 bp, 6 predicted proteins | sample Munlanlwell13791_FD_192502 | JGI IMG/M metagenome (GOLD analysis project Ga0265297, IMG submission 192502) | Leachate microbial communities from a municipal landfill in Southern Ontario, Canada - Leachate well 137-91 | ecosystem: Engineered > Solid waste > Landfill > Unclassified | place...
CTTGCAGAAATGGTTAACCTGGGCTTGCCCGTACCTGCCGGATTTACTATCACAACAGAGTGTTGTACTGCATATTATGAAAATAATTGTCAGTTGCCAAAATCATTGTATGATGAAGTATGGGCTGATATGAAAAAGGTGGAAACTGAAATGGGAATGAAATACGGCGACCCTAAAAAACCGCTGTTGGTTTCATGCCGCTCAGGTGCCAGAAAATCCATGCCCGGAATGATGGATACAGTTCTTAATGTCGGACTGTGCACGGCCACCATTCCAGGATTGATTGAAAAAACAAAAAATCCTCGTTTTGTATGGGATTCATACAGGAGGCTTATCATGATGTACGCCGATGTTGTTATGGACAAAGCAGAAGGACTTGATTTGAATATTCGCAAGAAACTCGATGATATTCTGGATGAATACAAAAAAAGAAAGAATGTAAAACAGGATACTGAACTGAATGCTGATGACCTGAAATCTCTTGCCGGTGAGTTCAAGAAGGTCATTAAGAAAGAGATCGGAAAAGAATTTCCCGATGATGCCAAAGAACAATTATTTGGCGGGATCAAAGCAGTTTTCAAAAGCTGGAATGGCAAAAAAGCAGTTTCTTATCGCCGCATCGAAGGTATCCCCGATACATGGGGTACTGCTGTCAATGTTCAGGCAATGGTATTTGGCAATATGGGTGATACTTCTGCTACGGGTGTTGCATTTACTCGTAACCCCGCAACCGGCGAAAACCTCTTTTACGGTGAATGGCTTATCAACGCCCAGGGCGAAGATGTAGTTGCCGGCATCCGTACTCCCAATCCTCTGAATGACGATACCAAGAACGAACAGAATAAACACCTGCATAGCATGCAGGAACAAATGCCCTATACATATAAAGATTTATGCCGCATCCGAGGGATACTTGAAAAGAATTTCAGGGACATGCTTGATATTGAATTTACTATACAGGAAAGCAAATTATATATGCTGCAATGCAGAGTTGGCAAGCGTACAGGCACAGCTGCCCTGAATATGGCCATGGATATGCTGAAAGAAAAACTTATTGATGAGAAAACAGCAGTGATGCGTGTTGACCCGGCCCAGCTCGATGAACTCCTTCATCCGATATGTGACCCGGCTGAAGAGAAGAAAGTTTCAGTGCTGGTAAAAGGCTTACCTGCCGGTCCCGGCGCCGCTGTCGGACAACTGGTGTTTACCGCCGAAGATGCCGTAGCATGGCAACGCAAGGGCAAAAAAGTAATATTGCTTCGCGAAGAAACCAACCCTGAAGATGTGGAAGGCATGCGTGCTGCCGTTGGTATTCTTACCGCCAGAGGAGGCATGACTTCACATGCTGCCCTTGTAGCCCGTGGATGGGGAAAATGCTGCATAGTAGGCGCAGGGAAATTACATGTGAACGCAAATGCAAAAACTGCTAAGGTTGAAGGTACGAACGTTGTATTGAAAGAAGGCGACGTGGTTACCCTGAACGGAACAAAAGGTCATGTTTACCAGCAAGGGCTGAAACTTATGGATGCTTCTGAAAACCCGCTCTTCAGGCATTTTATGAAAATGGTTGACAGCTACCGCGAAATGGGTGTTCGCACCAATGCTGACACTCCGGCTGATGCCAAAGTTGCCCGTGATTTCGGCGCAGAAGGTATAGGACTATTCCGCACAGAACACATGTTTTATGGTGTTGGCGCTGAAAAACCTTTGCTGGCACTCCGCAAGATGATATTGAGTAACACCTTGGAAGAACGCGTGAAAGCACTCAAGGAACTGTATCCATATGTGAAGAAGGATATTAAAGCTACTTTGATGGCAATGGACAAACTTCCTGTCACCTTCCGGCTTCTTGACCCTCCTTTGCATGAATTCGTTCCTCAAAGCCCTGACAAACAGGCTGAACTGGCTAAAGAACTTAACATCAAAGTGGCAGATATAGTTAAACGCGGCGAATCATTGCATGAAAGTAACCCGATGATGGGACATCGTGGCGTACGATTAAGTGTTACTTATCCCGAAGTTTCGGAAATGCAGTTCCGCGCTATTTTTGAATCCACTCTTGAATTGCAAAAAGAAGGCTATCACCCAAAACCTGAAATAATGGTACCTGTGACATGTGAAATGGCCGAACTGGATGTTACCAAAAAAATTGCCGACAGGATATATGATGAAGTGTGTAAGAAATTTAAAGTGAAGAGCATCAATTACCTTTATGGCACCATGATAGAGATACCGCGTGCCTGCCTGCTGGCCGACAGAATGGCGAAAACGGCACAGTTTTTCTCCTTTGGCACCAACGACCTTACACAAATGACTTTCGGCTTTAGCCGCGACGATATAAACGGATTTATCAACGATTATCTGGACCAGAAAATATTATCTGCCGATCCGTTCCAGACAATTGATCAGGAAGGAACCGGGCAACTGGTAGAAATGGCTGTCACAAAAGGCCGTAACACGCGTCCGGATCTGAAGGTGGGTATTTGCGGCGAACAGGGCGGAGACCCTGCTTCTGTTGAATTTTGTTACCGGGCAGGCCTGACTTATGTCAGCTGTTCGCCGTTCCGCGTCCCTATTGCAAGACTAGCTGCTGCTCAGGCTTCATTAAAGTATGGTAAAAAAATTACCACTTCATTAAAAAAAACAAATTTGAATAAAAAAACTATTAAAAATAAATAAAATTATGGATTGCTGTTGTTCAAATAAAAAAGTTATAGATTTATCTCAATATGGGATAGATAATGTCAAGGAAGTATTTTATAATATTTCCTATGATGATTTGTTTAAACACGAAACTGATAATAATTTGCAGGGTTATGAAAAAGGATTTTTAACCAATACAGGAGCTGTTAATGTTGACACAGGCATTTTTACAGGACGCTCGCCCAAAGACAAATATATTGTTAAAGAGTCAGAGAATGAAAAAAACGTCTGGTGGGCCAGCCCTGAACGCAAAGGTTCTGACAACAAACCTATTTCAGAGGAAACATGGGCGCATCTGAAAGGCATAGCAAAGCAACAACTTAGCGGCAAAAAGCTTTACGTCAGCGATGCCTTTTGCGGTGCAAACAAAAATACACGCATAAAAATACGGGTAATAACAGAAGTTGCCTGGGCTTCACATTTTGTGAAAAATATGTTTGTCAGACCAACAGAAGAAGAATTGAAGGATTTTACCCCGGATTTTGTAGTGTATCATGCTTGTAAGGCTGTTAACCCGCAATGGAAAGAACAGAACCTCAACAGCGAAGTGTTTGTCGCATTTAACCTGAAGGAACGTATGGCTGTTATTGGCGGTTCCTGGTATGGCGGAGAGATCAAAAAAGGCTTTTTCTCCGTGATGAATTATTTTTTGCCACTGAAAGGCATAGCTTCCATGCATTGTTCAGCTAATATGGGTAAAGATGGAGATACTGCAATTTTCTTCGGCTTATCGGGCACAGGAAAAACAACCTTGTCGGCCGACCCGAAACGCTTCCTTATCGGGGATGATGAGCATGGATGGGATGACGATGGCGTTTTTAACTTTGAGGGAGGATGTTATGCAAAATGTATTAATTTGAGCAAAGAAAATGAGCCGGATATTTATAATGCAATCAAACGGGATGCCCTTTTGGAAAATGTTGTATTCGATGAAAAAACCGGCGCTATTGATTTTGCCAGTGCTGCCAAAACAGAAAATACAAGGGTTTCTTACCCTATTTATTTTATCAACAACATTGTGAAACCGGTTTCCAAAGGCACACATCCCCAAAATATCATTTTCCTTACCGCTGATGCTTTCGGTGTGTTGCCACCGGTGGCTAAACTCACTTATGACCAGACGATGTATCATTTTTTAAGTGGCTATACGGCTAAAGTTGCCGGCACAGAGAGGGGAATAAAAGAACCGACACCCACTTTTTCTTCCTGCTTCGGCGCTGCTTTCCTTCTGTTGCATCCCACTGTTTATGCTCAGGAGCTGGCAAAAAAAATGAAACAGCATGGTTCGGCGGCATATCTTGTGAATACAGGATGGATAGAAGGACCTTATGGTGTTGGGCGAAGAATTGACATACCTTCCACGCGTGCCATCATTGATGCAATACTAGACGGTTCCCTTGTTGATGTGGAATATGAAGATTTGCCCGTTTTCGGCTTAAATATTCCGAAAGCAGTCAAAGGCGTAAACAGCAAAATACTTAACCCCCGCAATATATGGGCTAACCCTGCCGAATGGGATGCTGCGGCAAAAAACCTCGGAGAAAAGTTTATTAAAAATTTCAACAGTTTTACAGATAACGTAGAAGGAAAGCGCCTCGTCTCCGCAGGCCCGAAACTTTAATCTGGCGTAGTAATTTATCTTAGAAGCATTTTTAACGAACCACTGATGGATTTATATCAGTGGTTTTTTTTTATTAGTTTTACTGATTATTATTATAATTTTACTTTTTTAATAAAATTAAACCTCAAAATATATGCTCGATAACATTAATCCTTATAAAACCTTGTTTCTTGATATAGAAACAGTTCCCCGTTGGGAAAGTTATAACTCCATGCCTGATAATTTTAAAAAATTATGGGACCATAAAGCACAATTCATTGCCGGTGGCAAAGAGCAAACTTCTGAGGAACTTTATGAACGTGCTGGTATATATGCAGAGTTTGGGAAAATTATCTGCATCTCATGGGCATATTTTCAGAATGATGTTTTGGTTGTGAAATCATTTTTTGGCGATGATGAGAAATATGTACTTGAAAAATTTAACGATTTATGCAAAGAATTTCCTACTGCGGGTACAAATATGTGTGCCCATAATGGCAAGGAATTTGACTTCCCGTATATTTCACGGAGGATGCTGATCAACGGTTATAACATTCCTGAAATGCTTGATACCCGGACTAAGAAACCCTGGGAAGTTCAATTGATTGACACTATGGATTTATGGAAATTCGGAGATTATAAAAGCTATACTTCCCTTGAACTTTTATGTGCATTGTTTGAAATACCAACACCGAAAGATGATATAAATGGCAGTGAAGTGGCTTCCGTTTACTGGAAAGAGAAAGACCTGCCACGCATTGTCAGGTACTGTGAAAAAGATGTTGTCAGTGTTGCTCAATTGCTGTTGAAGTATTTAAGAAAACCTTTGCTGCCAACAGAAAAAATTAAGTTCAGTAATGCATAACCAGGAAGAAGATGTTTTTTAATATTTTTTTTAAATAATACAATAAGAAAAAATTATGGGCGTTATTTTTTTAGTTAAATGTTTAACTAATTAAAATTGCCTATGAATAAAATCTCAACCCTCGAAGAAATTTTACTTTTTACTTACGGCGAAGCAGACGAGACTCAGAAAGAAAATATCATTCACGAAATAGAGTCGAAAAATTCTTTTCTTGAAGAATATACAAGACTGAAAAATACAAAAAAAATCATGGATGACAGTATGGTAAACCCGCCGGACTTATTGGTAAAAAACATCATGGCCTACTCCAAAGCGCTTGCAGTTATGGACATGAAAGTGCCCGGACTGAACATGATGATTCAAAATTAAGATAGAAAAGCCCTGCAGGATGCGGGGCTTTTTTTATCTTTGCAGAAAAATGCTTTCCCAGACAATACGATACAAGTTATTTATTGAATATTTTTCGGAGCACCAGCCACAGGCCGATACGGAGCTGGTTTATACGAGCCCTTACCAGTTGCTCGTAGCAGTAATCTTATCAGCACAATGCACTGATAAACGTGTAAATATGATTACCCCGCCTTTTTTTAAAAAATTTCCTAATGCCATTGCGCTGTCGAAAGCAAAAGAGAAAGAAATTTATGAGTTGATAAAAAGTTGTTCATACCCGAACAACAAAGCTAAAAACCTGCTGGGGATGGCACAGATGCTGGTAAAGGTATTTAAAGGCATCGTTCCCGAAGATGTCGATAAATTACAGAAATTGCCCGGTGTTGGCCGTAAAACGGCAAATGTGATAGCCTCGGTGGTTTTTAAGAAACCCGCCATGGCAGTAGATACTCATGTTTTTAGGGTGGCAGCCCGCATCGGTTTGGCAGAGAATGCAAAAACCACGCTGGAAACAGAAAAACAACTGGTAAAAAACATACCGGAGAAACATATTTCCATTGCACATCATTGGCTGATACTGCATGGCAGGTATATCTGTAAAGCGCGTAAACCACTTTGCGATATTTGCGGGATTACCGGTTTTTGTAAATACTTTAATTCTTCAAAATAATTTCCAACACCTGTCTGCCAGCAGGACAGGGATACCAAGGACAAATGCAGATTTAATCAGTAAAAAATCAGCGAAACTGAGACAAAAACATTGTTTAATAAATATATATGAATATAGATTACTTTAAAGAGTTTAACGTGGCAGTTACCATCTGTGACAATAACGGCATTATTGTTTACATGAATGATAAATCAAAGATGACTTTTCAAAAACACACTGGGGATACGCTTATCGGGCAAAGCATTTTTGACTGTCACCCTGAAAAAGCTGCTGCTAAAATAAAGGAGTTGCTTCGTACAAAAAAAAGTAACACATATACCATACGAAAAAAAAATGTCAGAAAATTAATACATCAACTTCCGTGGTATGAAAATAATGAATGTAGAGGCCTGGTGGAATTGTCTGTTGAAATTCCGGAAACATTGCCTGAGTATATCAGGGATTAGTTAAATATTACCACTTTTTTCGTTGATGACACTCCCTCGCAATCTGCTTTAATAAAATAAGTTCCGGAAACCAATTTTGACACATCTACACTTAGCAAATCACCAGGCTTGTCAAAAGTTGTTTCTACAACAAGCTTTCCCACAATATTAAAAATTCTGATACACAGTTTACCCTTTAAATTGTAAGTGGAAATAGAAAGCTTGTCTGTTGCAGGGTTAGGGTACACTTTAAAAAGCCGGTGCTTGTCTTTTTCAGAAATTGCTGCGGCATAATCTAATGATGTTTCCCAAATACCGCGCCCATAGGTAGCTGCGCGTATCATCCCCGATGCATAATTTATTTCTAATTCACTGATTCTGACATTGGGCAGGTCGGTATTGTGGGGCACCCATCCTGTCAGCGTGCTGTCGGTGTAAAAAATACCCGTTTCAGTTCCGAGAAACAAAGCGTCTTTAAGGTTTTTGTGGTGTGCGATACAGTTAAAGCCCATATTGGTGAGGTTACCAGTTATATCTTCAAAATTTCCGCCGGCATTTTCCGAATATAATACTTTATCGCCATAATATGAAGTGAGTGTAAGCCATAAACGTTCGGGGTTATACTCATCAATAGCGATGCCTGAGATATAATATCCATTTGATGGGTTAAAAGTATTCCAGTCAGTTCCTCCGTTTTCTGAAACGTAAAGGTTTTCGTTTTCAGCAGCATAAATATAATTCGGGTCAGAAGGTGCGATGGCAAGTTTGCTGATAGTCAATCCACCTGTCAGGTTGCTGGTCAGTTGTGTCCATGAAGCAGCACCATCTGTTGTTTTGTATATTTCCTGGTATCCGGCTAAAAGGGTCTGATTATCTGCCGGGTACATAACATACGGCGTAACCCATCCGCCGTCAAGAGTATCATAAGGTTTTGCTCCGAAAAAGATATCTCCTCCATCCATAGATTTGAGAATGCCTCCCATCTGGTACGAAACATATATCGTCTGAGGGTTTGCATTACTGATAATGGTTTCCATGCCATCTGCACCGAAAACATGTGTCCATGAGCCGTTATCGTATTTGTTTGAGCCTACATCCTGAGCTCCGGCGGTTATCAGGCCGGGCTCTGTTTCGCATCCGCTCATGGCATAAAACTGCGAAATACCTAAGCCTGCACTGAGGTCGCTCCAACTATTTCCGTAATCGTGTGATACAAAAACTCCTCCATCGCTGCCACAATACAGGCTGTTGCCGTAAAAATTCAGCGAATGGATGTCGCAGTGAATGTAAATATAAGGGCTATCGGTGTACCACATTGTATTTACAAAAAATGTTGTGCCACCGTCCACGGATTTCCATACGTTGATGCCCCCAATAAAAACATGATTGGCATTTTCGGGAGAAACAGCAATGGCAAGGTCGTACCATGCCTGTCCTGCAGAATCAGCACCATACTCATCATATCCTAAAATGTTAGGCGAAAAACAACGCCCGCTAAATGTTTCGCCGGAGTTCTCCGAACGATAAACGCCTTCAAAAGTATTATCCGGACGGGATACAACAACGTACACATAGTCAGCATTTGCCGGTGTAACATCGAATTCTATCCTCACCGTGTCGTTAGGTAGCGTTGTCAAATGTTTTTGGAAGGTGTTGCCACCATTAACAGAACGTATAAAATAATTTCCGCTGCCGTATATCACCGTGGTATCGTTAGGCTTGAATTTCAGGTCTCTAACTTCGCCGCTGTAAATCTTTTGCCAGCTGCTTCCTCCGTTTTTTGAGCGATAAACACCATCGGAGGCGGCGGCAAACATTTTGGATGGGTTCAACGGATTGATAAGTAATTTATTTATACTACGGTTTGAGGGGTTGAAATTTAACCCACCGGGTTGCCAAGTGTTTCCTCCGTCTGTGGATTTATAAATTCCTGTGCCTCTTGAGTCCCATGCATCCCTGTCGCCCGTGCCAATGAAAATGGTGTTTGGCTCGTTGGGGTGTATGGCAATAGCTGAAGTCCCCAGCACGCTCATGGTGTCGAAAGTGGTATTCCACGACTGACCGCAGTCGTTGCTTTTCCAAATACCTCCTGAAGGGGCTGCCGCGTAAATAATATCGGTATCTGTCATGTCAACAGTAACGGCATTGATGCGCCCGTTGCCGGGGTTATAACCGCTTAGGCCATTTGTCCATGTCGTAATTCCCAGGGGCGTCCATGGTGAACCGGCTCTTGATTTTTCTTCCAGGGAGAGGGTGCTGAGAAACTTTTTGTATTCATCATAATATTTTGATGGCGAAGGAATAATGCCATCGGGATAACATTTCGGCGTCATTTCATATTCCCAGCGTTTAAATTGCTTAAACCCTTTGCCGCGTTCATAAGGCCTGTCACCCCAATATTTATAAAATGCCTGCTGAATATCATAAAAGTTTGCCTCGCTTTTGTTCTTTTCGAGGTATGGTGAACGCATCCACGGCTGAGCTTGTACAACGGCGAAAAAGAAAGTGCATATAATTATAGTGATGAGTGTTTTCATAAAATGAATATAAGATAACAAAATTACTGAAATTTTACATTTTTTGTTTTACAAAATATTTAATAGCGAAACTTATCCTATTGAGAAAATGCTTTTAACTTTGCTAAGAAATTCTAAAAAAAATATTTATGCCAGGAAAAACCTATGCCGAAAAAATTCTGGGCGCCGATTGCGGAAGCATCGTTTTTAAAAAGCCCGACATTGTGCTCTCGCACGACAATACCGCCAGTATACATGCCACATTTACAAAAATGGGTGGCGATAAGGTAGCTTTTCCCGACCAGCTGCTCATAGTGTTGGACCATAATGCCCCGCCAACCAACGTCAAACTTGCCAATGACTACCAGAAGATAAGAGACATTGTGGCAAAACAAGGCATCAAAAAGTTTCATGATGTCGGAGACGGTATTTGCCATCAGTTGATGTCGCTGTATGCCCGGCCCGATATGCTCATTGTGGGCAGCGATAGCCATACATGTACCGCTGGAGCTTTCAACGCATTTTCAGCAGGTATTGACCGTACAGAAACTGCGGGCTTATGGAAGCAGGGCGAGACATGGTTTCGTGTACCCGAATCGGTAAAAATTACTTTAAAAGGAAAACTGAATCCCGGTGTTTATGCAAAAGATGTTGCTCTCTGGATTATTGGCATGATGGGTTCTGACGGAGCCGATTATATGTCTATTGAATATCATGGCGATGGCGTTAAATCCCTGAGCATTTCAGACAGGATGACTATCGCGAACCTTGCGTCCGAAATTGGTGCTAAAAATGCTGTATTTACCGCCGATGAAGTGCTGTGGGATTTTATAGGAACAAA
>Ga0265297_10012783_pt1 | contig 10009 bp, 8 predicted proteins | sample Munlanlwell13791_FD_192502 | JGI IMG/M metagenome (GOLD analysis project Ga0265297, IMG submission 192502) | Leachate microbial communities from a municipal landfill in Southern Ontario, Canada - Leachate well 137-91 | ecosystem: Engineered > Solid waste > Landfill > Unclassified | place...
AAGCTCATAGCTTAAGGCCGGATCGGCTTCCCCAGAAAATCACTTACCACTATAAACTTTTTTGTGTCACATAATCCTGTGTTTTAGAGATGTATTTAATATACAAGGCCGGAATAAGGCCATCCAAGCGCGTAGCGCGAGGTGGCGTTTCCGGCGAGTTTGAGTGATGTTTGCCGGAAACACCAATTCTCGCTACCGCTCGAACCGGCTTATTCCGGCCTACGGGGCTAAAGAGCAGACATTTTCTCTCCCAAGTTTCGCCATAAGGTACCCATGTTCAAAAACTACATTTTGACGTGCTCGATTTTTAGGTGGAATGTTTGATTCATGTACACCTCTTCCATGGTCGCAAGCTGTATAAAGTACAAGTGCAAAATCAGCGTCATTTGAATATCGTTCGATTTTTTCAATTATAGTCATTCCAGAGCTGGCTTGCTCATGTAATATAATTGCATCTAATCCAAGCTTTTCGATAAAGCGGCTGATTTCTTGCTTAGCCTCATTGTCTCGACCGTGAACGATAAATACTTTTCGTTTATTTCTTGCAACTGCCGGTAATTGAAGGTTATTTTGAATCAGTTCATTTTTTGGAGAGGTTGTGGTTTGCTGGCCAAACTCTAAAGAATCTAATAGCGGGGTAAATTGTTCCGATAGATATGTACGCCGTTCGGCATAACTACCAAACTTAGGCTTAATGAAACCCCAAAATGAATCAAGATTACGGTGATGTTTTAGCCATTGAGGTAAATGTGGAACTAACTTTGGGTTACTCAGAAGCTCATGTCTAAGCGCTTCAAATTCGCTTGAATCTGCAGTCACACCAGTTGCTCGTGCAGTTAGCAAATTAACAAGGTAACTCACCTTGTCAAAATCAGTTTCTAAGAACTCAATGCTCAATGTCTAAATTCCTATTGTGAATCGAAATACTCGATTTCTCTATTTAAGTACACCTTGATCCAGCCAGGCCGGAATAAGATTAACCAACAACCCGCCCAATCAATTCCCCCAATTTAACCGTCTTTTCCGCTTTAAACTCGGCATCCCACTCCGCCTTATCCTTGCCAAACAACACAATAATCGTAGAACCCATATTAAACCGACCCATTTCTTCGCCGATTTTCAACGTAGGCGCATCACCGTCATATTGCCAATTTTGCACTGATGTAATGCTCGGCGGCGTGACGACGCCATGCCAGACAGTCTCTACGCTGGACACGAAGATGGCGCCGACCAGTACCAAAGCCATCGGGCCTATTTCGGTATCGAATATGGCCGCGACGCGCTCGTTTCTGGCGAATAAGCCGGGCACTGAATTGGTGGTGGCGGCATTGACGCTGAATAAGCGGCCGGGGATATGCACCATTTCCCGTAAGGTGCCGGTCAGCGGCATGTGTAGGCGGTGATAGTCTTTGGGCGACAAATAAATAGTAGTAAATACGCCGTCATTAAACGGCTCGGCGCGGGATGCATCGCCGCCCAGCAGGTCGGTCGCGGTAAAGCTTTTGCCTTTGGCCTGAAAGATTTTGCCGTCTGAAATGTCTCCGGCTTGGCTGACTGCGCCGTCCGCTGGACAGATGATCGCGTTGCTCTCGCTGCTGAACGCTCTAACGCCGGGTTTTAGCTCGCGGGTAAAAAAGTGGTTAAAGCTCTTGTAGGCATTGATGTCCGACTCCTGCGCCTCATCCATGTTAACTCCGTAATGCCTGATGATCTGCTTGATAAACAGGTTTTTAAAGGCTGTGTTTTCGCAGTGCGTCAGTTTGCTCATCATTTGCGACAGCGCGTGATGCGGCAGAACGTATTGGGGCAGGGTGGTCAGGGCTTCTTTAAAGTTCATGGTTGGTAATTGTCGGGTGTTTTGCCGCTTAAGAAGTAAGCAAACGCGATAATTTCCGCGACGGCAACGTAGAGTTCATTGGGGATTTCATCGCCTAACGGAATTTGAGCCAGAATTCTTGCCAATTCCGGCTCGGTTTGTAGCGGTATTCCGTGGTGTTCGGCGATTGCTAAGATTTGCTCTGCGGTAAGACCTGAGCCCTTGGCAGTCACCTTGGGCGCGTTCTTGCCGTCGTATTTTAACGCGACGGCAATGTCCGAGGTGTAATAGGTCTTAGCCATGAGCCTTAAGGCAGCGTAACCAGTTCCGGCGCTTGCCAATCGGGATTTTTATGTTCTACAACGACGGTTGTGTAGATGCCGCCGCGTACATTGAACTCGGCGCGGATGCGCATGAAGTTCGGCGAAATGGCTTTTACGAGGTCATCGAGGATTTCATTGGTGACGGCTTCATGAAATGCGCCTTGGTCGCGGAATGCCCACATGTACAGCTTGAGCGCTTTAAGTTCCACGCACAGCTTTGCGGGGATGTATTCGATCTGGATGGTGGCAAAATCCGGCTGGCCTGTTTTTGGGCACAGACAGGTGAACTCAGGCACATCGATGCGGATCGTGTAATCACGGCCTGGTTTTGGGTTGTCGAAAGTTTCCAGATCTTTGCTTGGTTGTGTTGTCATTTCAGTTTATATGTAAAAAAAAGAGGGTACAAAAAGTAGGCGCCTTAGATGAAAAAATTCGATACTCGGCTAATTATCGTTAATAATAGGCCGTTATTTTAATTCAACTGTCGGGATATTCATACCAGTACTATGAAACTGGAAAAAATCAAGCTTTCGGGTTTCAAATCTTTTGTTGATCAAACGGTCATACCGATCACTGGTAATTTGACCGCCATCGTCGGGCCTAACGGCTGCGGAAAATCCAATATTATCGATGCAGTGCGCTGGGTGATGGGCGAAAGCTCTGCCAAGCATTTGCGCGGCGGCAGCATGGCCGACGTAATCTTTAACGGTTCATCCGGGCGCAAGCCGGTCAGTACGGCTTCGGTCGAGTTGGTTTTTAATAACACCGACAGCAAGCTGGGCGGTGAATATTCGCAATACGATACTATCGCAATCAAACGCCAGGTCAGCCGCGACGGCACCTCCGTGTTCATGCTCAACGGTTCGCGTTGCCGACGCAAAGACATCACCGATATATTTCTGGGCACAGGGCTGGGCTCACGAAGCTACGCGATCATCGAGCAGGGCACGATTTCCCGCATGGTAGAAGCCAAGCCGGAGGATTTAAGGGTTCATATCGAAGAAGCGGCGGGCGTTTCCAAATATAAGGAACGTCGAAGTGAAACCGAAACCCGGATGAGGCATACCCGCGAAAACTTGGAGCGGTTGGACGATTTGCGCGACGAAGTTGAAAAGCAAATCAAGCATCTGCAAAAGCAGGCCGAAAAAGCCGAAAAATATACCGAGCTTAAAAAGAAGGAACGCCAATACCGGTTGGAGTTGTTGGCGATGCGCTGGAACGCCTATCATCAGGCTGCGAAACAGCTGGATGAAAAGTTGCAGACGGTCGCCCACGAGCACAACCGATTGTTTGTCGAGCTGCGTGACATCGATAACACCATTGAAGCCAAACGCGCCGAGCATAAAACCCAGCAACAGCAAACCAACAGCTCTCAAGGCGATTATTACCAGATTGTCGCCGAAGTCAGCGGTCTTGAGCAGACCATCAAGCACAGCGAAACCAGCCGTGAACAAACCTTGGTCGAAATTAATCGCTTGCGCCAGCAGGCCGATCAGTCGCTAACAGAACTCGAAGCCGATGTGCAGCAGCTGGAACAGATCAAAGAGGCTTTGTTTGAAGCGGAAGAGGCATTGATTGTTGCCGAGGAAAGGCAGGAAGATGTTTTATACAGCCAGCAGGAAGTGCAGCAGCAGAAAAGTTCCTGGCAGGAACAATGGGAAGTGTATCGCACCACCAGTTCGAGTTATAAGGAACAGTCCGAAGTGCAGCGGGTAAAAACCGCGCAGTTGGAAAACCAGAATCGCCAGCTGCAAATCCGCCTGGATAAATTGCATAACGAGCGTAGTGAGCTGGAATCCAGCGAGCTGCAAAGCGAGATTGCATCTCTGGATGCCGGCATCGAACTTATTGAAACGCAACGCGATGATCTGCAAAAGCAGCTTGAAGGCCTGCATCAGCAGATACGCGAACAGCGCCAGCAGATCAAGCAGTATCATGATGAATTGCATGCGCGCCGCTCGGAAATGCACAGCGTAAAAGGCAAAATCACCTCGCTGAAATTGTTGCAGCAACATGCGATGGGCAAAGACAACAAGCACCTGAGCGCATGGCTTGAGTCCGTTGATCTGACCGAAAACCGCCGTCTTGCCGAGTTTCTGGATGTGCAGACAGGTTGGGATACGGCGGTTGAAACGGTGCTGGGCTCTTATCTGGAAGCGATTTGCATTGAAAGCGCCGATCAGGTTATTCCGGGTCTGCAACGGTTGACCGATGAATCGTTGATGCTGGTTGAGACCGGAGTTAAATCAGCGGGCTACACTGACGCTAACCCGGCCTATACCCTCTTATTGGACAAGGTAAAAGCGCCGTGGGATTTGAGCAATTTGCTGGCCGGCGTTTACTGCGCCGACGATGTTGAAACGGCCAGAGCCTTATCTTCCCAGCTTAAAGCGCATGAATCGGTCATTACCCCGGATGGTACCTGGTTTGGCTCCGGCTGGATAAAAATAATCCGCGCCAAAGACAGCAAAACCGGCGTATTGCAGCGCGAAAAAGAGTTGCGCCTGTTGAAGCAGCGGCAGGAAGATCTGCACATTGAGATTGAAGCTCTTGAATACCAGCTGGAATCTGCCGAAACCGGCTTGAAAGACGCTGAAGTCCAGCGTGAATCGATTCAGCAACAGGACAATAGCCTGGGGAGTGAACTGTCGGTAAAAAGCGCCGAATTCAGTGCGCGTTCCGCCCGTTTGGAACATCAGCAGCGCCGTCTGGAGCAGGTCTGCAACGATATTGACGATATCAGCATTGAGACCGCTGAAAATGCCGAGACCATCGCCGAATCCCGGCTGTTGCAGGAACAGGCCGAACAGGTCATGGCCGAGCAGGAGCAAAAAAAACAAAGCTTGGAGACGTTAAACCAGGAGTTGCAATCCGAGCAACAGCGTATCGATCAATCCGCTAATGAAGCCAGACAGCAGGTTTACAGTATCAAGTCGAAGATCGAATCGCTACGTTCATCCGAATCCCTAACCGGTAAACAGCTGGACCGATTGCAGCAGCAACATCAACAATCGATAGAACGCATCGCCGAGCTGGAAAAAAATCTGCACCAAACGTTGACTCCTATGGACGAAGAAAAAAAGCAGCTGGAGCAAATGCTGGTGGATAAGGGGAAGCTGGAGATTCGTTTGCACGAACAACGTCAGCTTCAGGAAGACCTTGAAGCGGAAATAACCCAGCTATCCGAACAACATATCCGGGTGCAGCGCGCTTTGGAAAAGCAGAAAGAAGCGCTGGATACGATTCGTTTTGAGTTGCAGGAAAGCAAAGTGCGCCAGCAAACCGTCAACGAGCAGCTGAAAGAAATCGATGCCGATGTCGAGCAGGTGCTTCATAGCTTGCCGGAACAGGCCGAAGAAAACAGCTGGAAAAGAACAGTCGATGACTTATTGGCTCAAATCGAAAGATTAGGTACCATTAACCTGACCGCAATAGAAGAGTACAAGGCTCAGTCCGAGCGAATGAATTTTCTGAATGAGCAACATGCCGATTTAATCGAGGCCTTGCAAACGCTGGATCAGGCAATCAGTAAAATCGATAAGGAAAGTCGGCAGCGGTTTAAGGAAACATTCGATAAAATAAACACCGGTTTGCAGGAAAAGTTCCCGAAATTATTCGGGGGCGGTCATGCTTATCTGGAATTGACTGAACAAGACGAGTTGGAATCGGGCGTAAACATTATTGCCAGACCTCCCGGCAAAAAAAACAGCTCTATACACTTGTTGTCAGGCGGAGAGAAAGCGTTGACGGCGGTAGCCTTGGTGTTTTCTATTTTCGAACTCAATCCAGCGCCTTTCTGTTTGCTGGATGAAGTCGATGCGCCGCTGGATGACGCTAATGTTGGGCGGTTTTCAAGGATGGTCGAAGAAATGTCGGCATCTGTGCAATTTTTGTATATTTCCCATAACAAGGCGACTATGGAAATTGCAAAACAGCTGGCAGGTGTTACTATGAAAGAGCCGGGCGTGTCCCGGATGGTCGCAGTTGATATTGAAGAAGCAGTGAGTCTGGCGGAAACCTAATGGATAAAGAAATTTTAAGAATAGTAATTATTGCAACCGGCATGCTAGTCGTTATTGGCATGTTGGTTTGGGCTTATATCAAAGATAAAAAAGCACGTGAAGACATGGATTTTTACGATGATGCCGGCGATCATCCGCTGACGTCGGATGCTTCGGACATAAAAGGCGATTTTGATATTGCTTCGTTGGCTGCTTCTGAAAGTCATGCCGGTGTTCATCCTCATGAATACTATGATGAAGACGATGACGAGGATTACTATGAGCAGGATGACGACATAGAGCCGCCGCCACGCGCTACCGCACCGGCGATTATTCAGTTCAGTATTATCACCAAGGCGGACGAGGATTTTAACGGCGCTGACTTGGTTGAAGCCTTTGAAGCGGTCGGGCTTGAATACGGCAGCTTAAAAATATTTGAACGCCTGGATGCTAATCGGTTGGTCGATTATGGCGTGGCGTGTATTGTTGAACCGGGCACGTTTCCGGATAAAGATTTGGAAAATTTCTACTGCCCCGGCATCGTGTTTTTTATGCAGCCTGAAGCACTGGATGATGCACCGGCGGTTTTTGACGATTATGTAGAAACAATCAATACATTGGCCGCGAAATTGGATGGCGTTATTCTTGACCATAGAAGACAGCCGCTGACCGAAGCGACCGTTCAAGCCATTCGCCAGAGTTTGTGATCTTAATGTAGCTGCTTTTTAGTTACGCATAGTCATTAAACTTAGATATAACACCACAAAGACAGTTAAAGCTTCGTGTCTCTGCCGAATGGGGCAATTGCTCCGTTCGGCCAAGCCTTATAGATACGCTGTGCGTACCATTGAATGCCCAAGGTATGCAGGTATCTTTTACAAAGCGCGTTTTCTGCTCGGATTATTTAAATGCCATCCCTTAGCAATACCCAGTTAGAGCTTCTTAAAGAAGCCGATCTTTCAATCCATTTATCCCCTGAGCTGATCGCTCAAATTGCAGCCCAAGCCGACCCCAAGCAACTGAGCGATGAGCAACTGCTTGAGTTTTTGCAAGCATGCAACGCCTTGTATCGAAGCGGCGAGCCGCTTATTTCCGATGCCGATTATGATTTTATCTTCCTGGCTGAGCTGCAAAAACGCCATCCCAGCCATCCGTATTTGGAAACCGTCGAACCGGAAGTCATTGCTGTCGGCAAGACCGTCACGCTGCCGGAGCCTATGCTGTCGACGGAAAAAACCTATACCCGAAGCGGTATCGAAAAATGGCTGTCGCGGCTGAAAAAAGCGGCAGAAGACTGTGATGCGGATTTTTCCACGCTGATGATCCGGGCAACGCCCAAGCTGGACGGTTACGCGGCTTATGATGACGGAAAAGTACTCTACACGCGCGGCGATGGCCGCAGAGGCACGGACATTAGCCGGGTTTTCGAGCGCGGTTTGATAGTTGGCGGAAACGGCGAAAGAGGGCAAGGTGCCGGTGAAATCGTGGTCAGCCAGACGTACTTTAACAATTATCTGGCCGATTATTTTGAAAACTCCCGGAATTTTCAGGCCAGCATCATTAAAGAAAAAGAGCTTGAACAGCACGCTTTAGAAGCCATACAAAACCATGCGGCAGTATTTTTTCCATTCTCGCAGTTGCCCGCCTGGCAGGGCACAGCCGCCGAAGTGCTGGCCGATTTCGAACATGTTATAGAAACCGTCTACAAGCTGGTCGATTATGATGTCGACGGCGTCGTTTTTGAGTTGATAGGCAATGAGCGCATAAAAAAATATTTAGGCGCTACGCGGCATCATCACCGCTGGCAGATTGCCTATAAAAACAATGTAGAAACCGCTGAAGTGATTGTGCTTAAAGTCACCCCGCAAACCTCCCGTTCCGGTCGGGTCAATCCGGTTGCCGAGCTGACGCCGACCAAACTCAGCGGAGCGATGATTTCCAGGTCTACGGCTCATCATTACGGCATGGTCAAAAAGCTGGGTATCGGTCCTGGCACCTTAATCGAACTAACGCGCTCAGGTCTGGTGATACCCAAAATCGAGCGGGTCATTATTCCGGCAACGCCGCAAATCCCCGAGCATTGCCCCAGTTGCGGCAGCGAGCTGGTTTGGGACAGCGATTACCTGTATTGCCTGAACACCACCAAATGTCCGGCGCAAATTGAAAATACCATCGAGCATTTCTTCAGAACCTTGGCGAATGTCGACGGCTTTGGGCAAAAAACCGTAGAAAAACTCCATACTTTCGGCGTCAACTCGATTTATGCCGTTTATCAGCTGAGCATGGAGCAATTGCAAACCATGGGCTTTGGCGACAAAACCGCGCAAAATCTGTTGGATCAATTGCATCGCAGCAGAACCGAAGCCATTGACGACTGGCGTTTTCTGGGCGCGTTCGGCATTTACCGGATGGGTCTTGGCAACTGCGAACGCCTGCTACAACATCACCATTTGTTGGATATTTTCAACCTGACCGTTGAAGATGTGATGAATATCGAAGGCTTTGCCGATAAAACCAGCGCTGCGGTGGTCGAATGTTTGGCAAAAATCAAAACCGACTTCATGCAAATCTACCAGTTGGGTTTTAATTTAATCCCAACGCCGTTAATCGCCGAGCAACAGCAAGCTATCAGCCCGATTTCCGGCAAAACCATCGTTTTTACCGGCACCATGGTCCACGGTAAGCGCGATGACATGAGCAAGCAAGCCAAACGTCTGGGGGCAAAAGTAGCCAGCTCGGTTACCGGGAAGACCGATTTTCTGGTTACCGGTACCGATGTAGGAATGGCAAAAATCGCTGTCGCTACGGAAAAAGGTGTTCAGGTTATCAGTGAAGAGGAATATTTGGCGTTGTTGAAGCAGTGAGTTTATGAGGGTTGATAGTGTTGTACTTGTTTGTACGGTATGTCTTGTTGCTGGAAAGTAGCGCAGTAAAGCCAAATAATTATAAGGACTTATGAAGAATATACGACAGATGAGATTTTTTATATGGCAATCAGTGTCGCATACATTGAGTTATGCTTTATCTGGAGTAGATGCATGAGAGGTAATGTTATCTCCTACATTGAGATGTGTCAGAAAGAAGGTACAAGTCTCCAGCGTGGTATGAACTTCCGGTTGAAAGGCCGTCACTCCGTTATTCTAATGTCTGTGCGCCCAAACTCTCCCTATCGAGACGAAGTGCGAGACGATGGAGCTGTACTCATCTATGAGGGACATGATGAGCCGAAGCGCAAGGGAATTACTGACCCAAAATCGCTCGATCAGCCTGAACGACAACCTGGTGGGACACTAACTGAAAATGGAAAATTCCATCAAGCAGCGCAGCGGTTTAAGTTAGGACAAAAAGGCCCCGACATAGTTCAAGTGTATGAAAAGATCAAATCTGGCATTTGGACTGACAATGGGTTCTTCCATTTGGTGGATTCAAGGGTCGAGAATGACGGTGTCAGAAATGTTTTTAGGTTCACACTAGTTGCTGTAGAGAATGTCTCTGATGAGTCCGCTGCAGAAGAAATTCTAAACCGCTATGTTGCGCGAAGTCGCATTATTCCAACAAGTGTCAAGCTCGAAGTGTGGGCACGAGATGATGGCAAGTGTGTTACCTGTGGCGCTAAGGACGAGCTTCACTTCGATCATATACTGCCTTTTTCAAAGGGTGGCACGTCACTAAAGGCTGAAAATGTTCAGTTGCTGTGTGCCCGCCATAACCTGAGCAAAAGCGCAAAGATTCAATGAGCTAGGTAGATACCGTCTTGAAAGTCAACTTTAAATCGCATAATTGGCTTGATAAGGTTGACGAGTTTTCAAGACGCCAAAACATAAGTGCACCAGCTTACGCATGGCAGCCCCCAGCGCGGACATTTTGCT
>Ga0265297_10012784_pt1 | contig 10009 bp, 9 predicted proteins | sample Munlanlwell13791_FD_192502 | JGI IMG/M metagenome (GOLD analysis project Ga0265297, IMG submission 192502) | Leachate microbial communities from a municipal landfill in Southern Ontario, Canada - Leachate well 137-91 | ecosystem: Engineered > Solid waste > Landfill > Unclassified | place...
ACAAGCATATAATGGTATTAAACAAGTCATTATGATAAAGCAAAGCACTTTTTTCACAATACTAATCCACTCCATATTTGCATGTTGATTTAATTATACACGATATTTATGATTATTTCATCAAAAAAATCGACACGTAAAAAAACTTATTCTTACTGTAACCGTATAGTCAAATTCATCTTGTTGCGTTTATTTTGCAAAGTGACAAACCTCACGAATTATTACCTGCCTTCTTGACAAAATCTCGGGATAAAAGTATACTGTTTTTACAATAATAAAGGTTTTTTAGAAAGAAGTGATGAACGTGTCCTACCAATCCAAATATGCAAATACTGACATTGATTATCTATTTGAAGCGATATTATCATTGAGAACTCAAGAGGATTGTTACCGCTTTTTTGAAGACTTGTGTACCGTCAAAGAAGTTCGGGACATGGCTCTGCGTTTGAAAGTTGCAAAATTACTTCACTCGAAAGTGTCTTACCAAATCATCATGAGTGAAATTCAAGCCTCAACAGCTACTATTGGACGAGTAAATAAATCTTTGCGATATGGGGCTGATGGATATCAACTTATTTTCGATCGCCTTTCAAGGCCGATATCCGAACATTAGTTATATATTCGTTCTTTTTCCGATGATGATTAAAACGTAATTTTGAAAAATGCTTCTTAACAACAAATATTAACCATGTGCATTGATGTACATGAATTACCTTTTCGCTTTCTTTTAAAAAATTATCACCCAATATTTGTGTTCATTTAAAAAGCAAGCTTATGCTTGCTTTTTTAGTAGTTTTGAACCTAAACTGGGTCACTTTTGTTGCAGAAATTTTTGTAATTTAATGGTGTTAAAAATCGAAAAAATAACACAAATCAAAGTTAAAACTAAAGCAATTGCCATTTTTACTGGTTGATTAATTTCATAATGGAACAAATAACTTAACAGCGTATATGCCAAGATTGGCAGATATGTTGCCAATAATCCATATTCAAACCAATAATACGGTTTTACATTAATCCCATCTTTTGAAAATCGTTTTTTGCTAATTACAAAAAACACAATTCCCAAATGCATAAAAAACAACATAATGAAAAATACAGGATACTCTGTAAATTGAAGCATGGTGATGAATGTGAAAGTCAGAACTTCACTAAATATGAACAGAAAAAAATTAATTTGATTGTTTTTTTTCATCATTATGTTTTAGTACATGTTCTTCCTCGATGGGACAATTGAGTCCCGCCGTTTTATCTTCGATTGAAAAGCCGCTGACCAAATGACAGGCGACAAAATGATTTGGTTCAATTTCAACCATTTCTGCAGGATGATCAATACACCCTTTCATTGCATAGGGACATCTTTGCCAGAAACGGCATCCTTTCGGGGGATTGATGGGACTCGGAATATCTCCCTTTAAAAGAATTCGTTTTTGTGAATGCTCTAAATCAATATCTAGTACTGCAGAAATCAAAGCCTTGGTGTAGGGGTGTTTTGGGTTATTGTATATGGCTTCAGTTGTTCCTGATTCCATGACTTTCCCCAAGTACATCACAACCATATGTTCGCAAATGTTTTTTACAACAGCTAAATTGTGAGAAATGAAGACATAAGTTATTTTAAGCTTATCTTGTAATTCCATCAGTAAGTTCAGAATCTGCGCGTGAACTGAAACATCAAGCGCCGATACCGGTTCATCACAAATCAAAAAATCAGGATTCAAAATGATGGCTCTTGCAATGCCAATTCGTTGCCGCTGTCCACCAGAAAAATCTGAAGGATAACGATATAAGTCTTTTTCGGACAACCCGACCAGTTTCAACAGTTCTACAACCCGTTCTGTCATTTGTTCTTTCGTGGCACCGCCCTGAATATATAACGGTTCCGAAATGATTTGATAAACTGTGAATCGCGGATTTAAAGAAGAATACGGGTCTTGAAAAATCATTTGCATGTGCCGACGGGTTTCCTTAAATTCACTACGAGAAAGCGTGTTCAAATTACTTCCTTTAAAAATAACGCTGCCCGATGTCGGTCGGACCATTCCGACCATCGCATTTCCGATGGTACTTTTTCCGCACCCTGATTCACCAACAATTCCAAAGGTTTCGCCACTTTCAATTTGCAAAGAAACATCTGACACTGCTTGAATCCATTTCTTCGGGGTGAAAGGTAAACCACCTTTCACAGGAAAATTGACTGTGAGGTTTTTGAGTTCCAAAATTGGACTTTTTATTTCTTGATTATCACTCATAATTATTTCCCCCCCTTCATCTGGTTAAGACAGTTCCAACAACGAATTTGTCGGCCATCTTCCACAGAGACTAGCGGTGGCATTTCCTTTGAACAAATGTCAATCGCATGCGTGCACCGGGGATGAAAATAACACCCGGCCGGTTTAAACATCGGATGTGGAACACAATCGGGAATTTGAACGAAGTGATGGTGAGTATCTGAAAGCTTTGGCACGGAAGCCAAAAGTCCGACGGTGTATGGATGATGAGGATTCGTAAATAATTGTTTAACAGTCCCCTTTTCCACCACTTTTCCACAGTACATGACATAAACCATGTCGGCCATATTTGCAACAACACTAAGATCATGAGTAATTAAAAGCAATGACATCTGATGTTTTTTTTGCATGTCATTTAAAACATTTAAAACTTGTGCTTGTATCGTAACATCAAGAGCTGTCGTTGGTTCGTCGGCGATAATGAGCTTTGGCATCGTTGCAAACGCCATTGCAATCAACACTCTTTGCCGCATACCGCCACTCAGTTGATGGGGAAAATTGTTGGCCCTTGATTCTGGTTCCGGAACTCCAACTAACCTCAAAACCGTGATTGTGGCTTCTCTTGCTTTCTTTTTAGTCATCTTGCTATGACGAAGATAAACTTCATCAATTTGGTTACCAATTGTCATTACGGGATTTAGGGCTGTCATCGCATCCTGAAAGATCATTGCGATTTGTTTTCCCCGAATTTCTTGCATTTTAGTATCAGAATAGTCTTTTAATTCTTCTCCATCCAATTGTAATTCATCGACTCGCATTAATGCGGGAGGAGAATTTAAAAGTTTCATAATGGCAAGAGCAGTAACACTTTTTCCACAACCACTTTCGCCAACAACTGCAACGCATTCCCCACGATGTATGTCAAGATCAATACCTTCCACCGCTTTCAAAATTCCGATTTCATTAGGGAAAATGACTTTTAGGTTTCTTAATTTTAACATGAGGTCACTCATCAGTTTTCCCCCTTCAAATTTGTTTGTTCCGTAAGTGGCACTTGAATTCCCAACAATTCTTCGTTATTCATGGAATTGAAGACTTCATTCAAATAAGTATTATTCAAATGCTTAAAAATCTTATACATATTATTGGATTGTTTCATCCTAGGATTAAACATTTCTTCCAAAGCAAGACCAATTCGCATAAAGGAAAATACAGCTAGAAAAATGCCGATTCCCGGAGCCATAATCCACCACCAATGGCCAAACAGCAGTGCACCACCACTTTGAGCTTCTGCAAGCATTTTTCCCCAACTTATAGCGGTCGGATCACCAAGCCCCAAAAAGCTGAGGCCGGCTTCGGCAACCATAATCCCTGCACACGATAAAGCAGTACTCATTATCAAAAGATGGGAAACGCCAGGCAGAATGTGTTTGATCATGATGTGCCACCGGCTCGCACCGGCAAGTTCCGAAGCTTTAACATAGTTGGCGTTTTTTAACACCAGAACAAGAGATCGAATAACCCGAGCGAGCCCGGTCCAACCTAAGGCAACGAAAATAACGATAATCATCAAGTATGTTTTTCCAAAGATGTTCGTCAAAACGATAATCAATGGTAAGGTAGGAATAACCAAAAGGATGTCAACAACACGCATAATTATATTGTCAACCACTCCTCCAATATATCCCGCAAGTATTCCCATGATTGCGCCAACAAAAGCAATGCTGATGCCGGTGACAAGTCCAATAACCAAAGATACCCTGGTTCCATAAATTAGCATACTAAAGATATCTTGTCCTGTCGTAATTGTTGTGCCCAGTAGATGCTCCCAACTGGGAGCAAGTCCTTTTGCCGCTCTTTGAGTGACATCATAAGGATCATAAGGAGCGATTAATGGCGCGAAAATGGCACAAATCGCTAGCAAAGAAATGACAATGATCCCGATTTTGCCTTTCGGATGTTTCCATAATTTGAGAATGAAGTTCCAAATTGATAAAAAGATGTTTTTGAGTACAGTTCCGATTTTATTAAGGATTTTCAATATTGTTTTCATCGTCTCTCTCCCACTGTAATCCGAGGATCTAGTAAACTGTAGCAAAGTTCAGTTACCAAATTGGCCACGATTGCAAAAGATGACATAAACAACATTATTCCCATCATCAACGGATAATCATTGGAACTGTTAGCCTCTAAAAATAAGGTTCCCATACCGTTCCAGTTGAAAATTTGTTCAATGATGACCGCTCCACCGATTAAACCGCTGATACTCATTCCCAATGAGGTTACAATTGGAAGCATGGCATTTCGTAAAGTATGTTTATACAAAACCGTGTTGGGAGAAAGTCCTTTCGCCCGAGCAGTCAAGATAAAATCTTCATTGGTGACCGCAATGACGCTATTTCTGGTTCCCTGTCCATACGATATGATTCCGCCTATTGACATACTAATGATTGGTAAGGCAGCGTTGCTAGCAACGACCATAATAGCATCCCAACTCCAATCGAATTGCGAAATCATATTTGGATTAGTGTATGCAGGAAACAATTCTAATTCAAATCCAAGGTAAAACGTTAAAATGAGGGCAATAAAAAATGCTGGTAAAGCAGTTGTAAACGTTGATGCATTGAGTAAAAGTGTATCTTGCCACCGTCCTCTACGCCAAGCTGCAATGGCCCCAATGGTGATTCCCAGAAACAAACTTATAATCAAATTCGTGACCGAAAGAACCAAAGTCCAAGGCAAACGTTCGGCAATTAAATCGCTAACCCGCGGAGATCCAGAACGAAAGGACGTTCCTAAATCAAAATTAAGCAATTTTTCAACGTAGTTCAAATATTGTTGAAATGTTGAAACATCAAACCCATACTGTTCTCGTGTGGCTTGTTTGATGATTTCATATTCTATTTCTGATAGGTTGCCCTGAGGTGGATAATACCGTTCGGCAGGATCATCGACTCCTAACCGAGGAATGAAGAAATTTAATGTCATAACGACAATAAAAACAAATATTGCATAAAAAATTCTTTTAATAATAAAACTTTTTTTCATGATATCGCCTACCCCCTCTTCACTAAGTTCTGTAAGGTATCGGTGTTAAAAACCGTGCTGCCTGTGACAGTAACATATCCAGTATACCTGTCAGTTCGTGCAACAGATAGAACACTGGCACAATATAGAGGAATTTTGTAGTATTCTTCGGCTATCATGACTTGAAGTTCTTTTATAAGGTTATATTTGGTATTTAAGTTTAAAGTGGTCCGCATTTCCTGTATTTTTGCAGTCAAATCTGCGTTGGTCAATCGACCGTAATTTGAAGAGGTTCCTTTAGTAACGAAGTGAGCCATATACATGATATCGACATTCGATATTGAGAAGGTGACACCTTGAATCACCATATCGAATTTGCCAGTATATAAGAAGGTTTTTTCTGGACTGCTGCCTTTATTGACATATTTAATTTCAATTCCGATCTTCTGCATCTGGATTTGTAAGAATCCAACGGTATCTTGATCACTCACTGACCCAAACACGTTAAAAACGATTCGTTCACCATCAAGCAACCGGTACCCATTTTCATCTTTATTTGGATATAATTCATCCAAAATAGCATTTGCCATGGCGATTCGATCGGTTTTATTTGTTGGCAAAACATCGGCTTGAGGATTATAAATATCAATTAAAGAATCAGCCATTAATCCAAGATTGACATATTTTCCAGAGTTGTTCAAAATATTGACAATTAATTCATTTTGATCAATTGCCAGCGCAATGGCTTTTCTAAATTCTTTGTTTTGTAACAAATTGCGGAGCGTATTTTGTTCAGTCACAGGGGGATTGACGTTTAACACTAAAGTCTGAGTAAACAAACCGTCTGCTTGAGAAATGTAGAGATTCTCCTCAGCTTCAAACAATGTCAAATAGTTCGAACTGATGGAAGAGTCCAAAATATCGATATGACCCTTCAGTAAAGCATATATGGCCACATTCAATTCTTGGTATAACATCAGTTTGATTGTATCGACTTTGAACAATTGCCCGCCGTCTTCATCGACTAAATTGTAATTTTCGTTACGTTTCAACACGATAACTTGAGCATTGGAGTTTTCCACATCGAGATAATAAGGTCCGCATCCAACCGGATTTTGATATGCATAAATCGTTTCCGCCGTTGGGTTTTTACTATTGAGTTGATTTGTTGGGGTAACGATCGCAGACCAAATATGCTCAGGAAGAATTAAAATGGTGGAAAACAATGTTGTCACAGCTCCGAGGACTTTGTTGACACGCAGATATATCACGGTGTCTTTGTCGGCTTCTGTGATATCGTATCCCATTTCGTTTGCTCCATGATCATATGTGAACAGACCTTGCTCGGTCTGAACGCCATTTGAATAACTGTGAAGCAAATCTGAGGTCCAAGCCAACGCGCCGGCATGATTTGACAGATAATTGTTTGTAGCGATGTCAAAGGAATAATAGACATCTTCAACGGTTACACGTTCACCGTCAGTCCAAAATACATTATCATTCAAAACAATTTTAACCGTGAGGTAGTTTTTGTCTGAACCAGAATACAAGGTTTCCAAAGCATCATAGTCAATGCTTCCGTCAGGGTTAGTAATCGGATCGCCGTTTTCATCTACATAACACCACTCTTTTGCGATTCGTGATGAAAAAACTCCTTGGGTATCATCATATGAAAACAATGTACTATATATCATAGAAGAAATGGTGGGTGCAATTCCGTCCCGAGAAAGCCAGGGCATGAATGAAACCGGAAAAGACGCAGCGACAGCGCCAACATAAAGTGTGTTCGACGTATCGGTTCTGCGTTCGTATTCGTTACTCGTGCATCCTGTCAAACTGAGGGCAAAAATCAGTATAAGAAACATGATTACTGTCTTTTTTTTCATTATTTGTGTCCTCTTTCCTTGATGTAAGTGGATCGATTAATGACATTCTAAAATAGTAGAAATGGCAAAACTATCTAGGAGCAATAGTTTTGCCATGAATTGAGAAAAGGATTAACGATTGCGATTCGATGATTATTTTTTTTCGAATGGGAATTCTAATTGAGTTCCAAATCCTTCTTTGGTGACGCAGTTGTCAAAAACTTGTTCAATCCGGAATACATAAGCGGGATATCTGAGCCATCTATTCATATCTGGTTGATGATAGACATCGTGTTGAGCATTGAGGAATTGTTGGTAGATTTCCCGTTTTCCTGATTCTGTCTCGTCATGAATTTCCATTTTTCCGCGGAGTTCATACGAAATCATCGGGGGTTGATAAAAAAGAATTGTTGCTTCTGGATTGACTTTGTAGTTGGCATAACTATGTTTTTTTGCCATTTCCAGACTGCCGATACAAGAAAAGTCGACACGGTGCTGCGCTTCTGGGCTGTACATGTATTTTACTAAAAGTCCAAGTCCGCGTTTGCTATATTCTTTATCATCGGGAGTCCAAGATTTAATATGGTCAATATAAGCCTTCAAGGTTTCTTCTAAATACTCCGGCTTAGGCATAAAACCGATGCCTTTGATACTTGCGTTTAATCCTGCAGGTCCGCTAGATACTAAAGCGGGATCGTGAGAACAGAAACTGAGAAACATTTTTTCGTTTGACATTTCGATATTGTTGTAAATACTGATAACAGTATTTGCTCTGGTGCGGAACGCCCAGTTAAAAAAACTTTCGGCTGATTTCATAATTTCTCCTGTAAAAAGATTATTTGTGTATTTATTTGAAATGCTCTTGTCATTTTGAAACCCATAATCAAATCAAAAATTATCTTATTGTTTTTCTATTCTGGTATGACTAAAGTTCTAAGTGCTCTTGCGCCCATCGATGATGCTTTTACCGAAACAGTGACGCTACCATCGGCATTGAGTGTTCCATCAACAGCGACTCCATCAACTGGTGTGGTTGTTAAAACCGTTCCCACGAGAGTGAATGTACCTACTTCATCGAAAGTATAATCGACTTCAGACATTGTGAAAGCACTGTGGAAAGCATAATTTCCAAACAAATCAAAGGTAATTGTGTAATTATAAACAACATCACTGCCCATTGCTGAGACCGTGTGAGTTCCCGCATATGCTACACCATATGTTAACGCTGTTGGGGTCAAAAGTCGAAGGGCTCTTGCTCCCATCGTGGAAGCTTTAATCGAAACATTGATCGTTCCATCGTTGTTAACCGTGCCATCGACAGCCTCACCCTCATTTGGAGTTATGGTGATGACTGATCCTGCTTGGGTAAATGTTCCATTCTCTGTGAATGTATATACTTCCTCACTCATAATGAAGGTGCTGAATACAGCATAAGTTCCGTCAAGTCCAAGGGTAATAGTGTAATGATAAATTACATCGCTGCCCATGGCGGAGACAGTATGAGTTCCAACATAGTTTGTGTCATACATTAACTTGGTTGGCGTCAAACTTCTTGAAGTTCTTGAACCCATTTCTGAGGCTTTTACTCCCACTTCGATTGTACCATTGGCATTTACCGTTCCGACAACCGGCTCACCATCTGTAGGCGTAATTGTTAAGACGTTGCCTTCAACTAAATAAGTTCCGTTTTCATCAAAGGAATAGTCTACTTCGGACATGGTAAAAATACTGTGGAAAGTATAAGTTCCGGATACATCGAAAACCATTAAGTAATTATAAACAACTTCACTACCCATCGCACTTACCGTATGGGTTCCAACATAGTTGCCAAGCACAACAGCATCGGCTTCAGTAGTTGTAGTAATCTCTTCTGTTGTTGGTACCGTTGTTGGGGTTGCCGTTGTTGGGGTTGTTGTCGATCCACAAGCAACCAAAATAATTCCAAGTGTAAAACTTAAACAAATAGCTAATAACTTTTTCATACATTTCCTCCCTAGTTTTACTAGTAATTTTTCGTTCCTTGGTTCTTTCTTAGAAACAACCAGAATATGTTATTGAAACAAATTCACATTTATTTAGAAAATATGAAGCCATATTGAATCTCGTTGATCGTAATATTTCCTTGTAAGTTAATTAACGAAATAATTAAAGGGGTTGTAACTGTACCTACTTTCAAATTGACCGACAAAGGGAATCCTCCAATTGTAAAAGTTCCCTCTTGGATAAGAATATTATCGCCGCCAACTATGGAAACAGTCAAATCAAAGGTTGCATCGGCATTAACGTTCAAAATCGCACTGTAATCGACTTCATCTACTGTCGCCGTCCCATTGAACTGACCTTGGATATTGGAACGGTAAAACCATACTTCTTCGCGAGTTGATGATGCGGGGTCGACTTTAAATGTGGCCTTAACGACATATTTAGGAAAGTTCCCTGTGATAGCTGTTTGCCCATCAGGTGTAAAGGAAAAGACCGTCCCAGAAACGCTAAAAGTTCCACTTTCAGTAATGGTCTGCGAACTGACGTTGTCAAAAGCCGAGTAGGAATAACCACCAAAATTATCCAACACTAGTACAGCATCAGTGGCGTAGTTTGTTGTATCCCCGACAACTTCGTCCAGATATCCATAATAGGTTCCGGCATAGGCTGCTGTTGTGGCAAATTGTAAATTTCTTGAAGTGCGGACATCGTCTTCGAAGCCTTTAATGGCCACGTCTATTGAGTCATCATTATTCATAACGCCAGTGACTGCTGTTCCGTTTTCTGGCGTTAGAGTAATTGTGGTTTCATCAATAGAAAACACACCGGTTTCTACAAATTCATCTGAAGTGCCAGAAACAGAATTGCTAGTGAAGGTATACTCGCATCCAGTTTCCAATTCCA
>Ga0265297_10012785_pt1 | contig 10007 bp, 8 predicted proteins | sample Munlanlwell13791_FD_192502 | JGI IMG/M metagenome (GOLD analysis project Ga0265297, IMG submission 192502) | Leachate microbial communities from a municipal landfill in Southern Ontario, Canada - Leachate well 137-91 | ecosystem: Engineered > Solid waste > Landfill > Unclassified | place...
TCTTGCCAAAATAAGTTTGAGCCGCGGATTGGATGCCATAAGCGGTTGAGCCGTAAGGAATTTCATTAAAGTACATTTTTAAAATTTGGTCTTTGGAAAATTTTCTTTCGATTTGGATAGAGAGGGCGAGCTCTCTAAGTTTTCTTGTGTAGGTTTTTTCTGGAGAAAGAATAGCGTTTTTAACCAGCTGTTGGGTTATGGTCGAACCGCCAACCCTTGTTCCCTTGGTTATATTTCGCCACATCGAGCGGATAAATCCTTTCCAGTCAAAACCATGGTGTTCATAAAATCCGCGGTCTTCGGCAACAATGGTTGCGTGTTGGACATATTCTGGAATGTCGGACAATTCAATCATGGTACGTTTTTGGTCGCTGTAAATTTCATAAAGGACATGTTCGCCAGTGCGGTCGTAAATTTTCGTGCTTTGCGCCACTTGCCTATCGAGCAATTTATCCGGATCAGGCAAGTCGCGGGAAAACCAGGCCAGGGCGGCAACTCCGAAAATGCCGCCGATTAAAATACAAAATAAAATTCCTGCAACGCCGTAACCGATAATTTTGTTCCAGCCCAGTCGGCGGCGATGAACTCGTGCGCGGTAGTGAAGATTTTTTGCCATAAAAATAATTTGTTGAAATATTTTAGAAAAATAATTTTTTGGATTTTGGGTCAGCGGGGTGGGCGGTGCAAGGGGGGCGAGGGATTCTCGGGTTTGTTGCGGCGCGGCTCCCACTAATTTTTTAGGCAGCTTGCCTTTGAGGGAATTTATAATTCGCGCGAAAAATTCTTTTATTTTCCCGAGTTTTAATCTGTCAAAAATCCGGCGAGAAGGTTTCTCTCTCCAGCCTTGAGGGGATTGAGTTTTATTCGCTAAAGACATCGAGGTTAATTGAGTAATTAGCAACTAGTAATTGGCAATTAAAACTATAAATTGTATTTATTCTAACAAAAAATCAGCCTTTTGGCAATGGCTGATTTTATTTAGAAATTTATTTTAAGTGCTTTTTCAAAGTCTCGTATATAGCGTAAGGAACCCTAAAATAATCCCAGGCGCTACGGATAAACTGGTGTTTTAGCGCTGGGTCGTGAAGGTCGCCGTGAAAATCTGAGCCGCCGGTCGCGACCAAATCTAAATCATTAGCCAATTTTTGGTAATGCTCGTTTTGGTGCCAGTCATGGTATGGCGATAAAATTTCCAAACCGCGGAGGCCTGCCATTTTTAATTCGGTAATAAGGTGGTCGTCGCCCCAGGAAAGCTGTTGGCCGGGGTGGGCGAGGGCTGGGAGGCCGCCAGCAGCAGTAATAACTTTTATCGCTTCAGTCGTGTCAATCGGCATATTAATCTCGGGCACGTAGGCAAATTTTCCTTCGGAAAAATAAAAATTTATAAATTCAAACAGAGTCGGTTTGCCAAATTGCGGCTTGATGTCCGCGATTATTTTCTGCATATTGGATTCATATTTTTCCACAATAGTTTTCAGATGCCGAAAGCCACAATGCTTTGACTTTAATTTTTCCAAATCAGGAAAATCAATTTGAAAACCCAGTTCCGACATTTTTTTTAATGATTTTTTGGCCCACTCAAGATGGTGGACTTGCGATTGCCAGAGCAGGTCATTTAAATTTTTGTCCTCCAAATCAAAATTATAGCCGAGAAGATGCAAACGCTTACCGGAAAATTCAGTGTAAATCTCAACACCTGTAATAACTTCAATGCCCTCTTTTTCTCCTTCCTCTTTTATTTTGGCCACGCCGTCAATTGTGTTATGATCGGTTAAAGAAATAACGGCCAGGTTTTCTTTTTTGACCCGTTCAATCAATTGCCGTGGTAAAAGATCGCCGTCGGAATAAACTGAGTGAAGTTGAAGATCAATGTATTTCATAAATATTTTGTTTCTAAATTTTTAACTTTTTTTTCAGTAAAACTCAGTAGGTCGTCCATCATTTCGCTGTGATCGCGAACGGTTTGCCAGGAGCGTTGCGTAAAGGAAACAAAAGTAATGATACGGAGCACGTCTTTGGCGGCAAGAAAATCTATTTGCAGTTCGTTTTCTTTTTTTATTTTTTTCCCAAAATACGCGGCATAAGTCATTTTCTTTAATTTTTCCGTAAGAGCTCGGTAACTCTTTGGCCGGACATATTTGAAATGCAGTTCCGATTGGACAAGAAATGAAGCCAGGTCGTCTAAGGGATTAAAAAATTTGCTGTCAGAAAGATCAATAAATTTAATTTTTCCATCTTTGCCGACAATAATGTTATCAGATTGAAAATCACCGTGCGTCGTGGAATACTTTTTTCGGCTGAAGAAAAAGCTTTTATATTTTTTTTCTATTTTTTCTAGGGCCACGACAATCGCTTTGGCGCGAACGCGCCCAGCCGGATAGTATTTGGAAATAATATCAAACCACTCCCGAATGCCATCCTCAATTACCTTCTTATGGTTGCCGTTGGCGTAGGGCGGTTTTATTTTTACGGCGTGGATTTTTTTTAAGGCGCGGATAGCCGCGGGAATAATTTTTAAAAAGTAATTGATCCGCCAATTTTTGTGTTGGATAAAATCTTTTAGAGTTTCGCCATCCACTTCTTCATAAAGATAGGCTTGGAGAGGTTTATAAAATTCAAGCGGCCGCGGCAAGATGGTTTTCAGCCCGTTTTTTACCAAAAATTTGGTGGCTAAAAAATCACGTCCCACCCGGCCAATGCGCGGCGGCCAAGAAAAATTTTTTGGTCTCTCGATTTTCAATATTATTTTTTTCTCTACAATTTTTCCGGACTTTGTTTTTATAAAAACTCGATAGCGTAAAGTAAAGCGAAGATAATCTAAAAAGATTTTGATAATATCAATTTTAAGAGCGACGATTTCTCGTGCCTCGGGCCAGTATTTTTTAATTCTTGGCGATAAAAATTTTAGCGCCCAGGCGGTTTCTAAAAATATTTTATGGTTTATTTTTTCCATTTAGGTTAATTTAAATTTTATCCGCGCTGTTCGGGCTGGCCGCCGCGCATTTTTTTGTATTGCGCTTTGTATTTATCCATCAATTTTTCCAAATCTCCGCCCGGCACGCTCATCCGAAGAAGATCTGTAGCGTGTACCGCGTCGTAAATATCATCCTGGTTTTCAATTTTTAAAATAGCGTCGCGCCAAAGAATGGCTTTTTCAAACTCTTTATTTTTTACGGCCTTATTCATTTCTTTATCCATGGTTTTGACAAAGGCGAAATAAACTTCCGGCTTTCCCGCCTCAAGCGTCCGTTTTTTGAAAGGGATTCTTATTTCTTTACCTCTTTCGCCCGCTAATTTTCTGATGTAGCCGGTGCGTTGCCATTCAAAGGTTTTTAAGACAATGCGTTGATAAAAATTTTCCCCTTTTTTTAAATTTTCCGCGGAGAGGTTGGGAATTTGATGAAGAACATCCATGAGTTTCCAGGCGCCCCCTTCGATCATTTCAAGGGACCACCATGGCTTTCCGCTTGCCCACCAGTATTGGCAAGAATGCAACGCTTCATCCATTTTGGCGCGGGCGATTTTGTAATATGGTTTTTTCTTATCTAATTTTTCCACAATTTTTAAAACAAAGCCAGTGAATTCCCATTGCCAGGCATGGATAGGATTTTCCGGGTCGTTCCAAGAAAGAAATTGCACGCCTCTCTGAATGTCGTCTTCCGAGGAAGCCCAGGTTGAACTAATTGGATCAACTATTTCCTGGGTTTTAAAATGTTCGGCAATTTCAGAAAGGGTAATTTTTTTAAATTTTGGGGAGGATAATATTTCAAAAAGCAATTGGTCCAGCCCCGGCCGATGATGACCAAAAGTTTCTCCATCCATAGCTGTCAGTAAATACCTGTCTTTATTTTTTTCTTCGCCGACCGCTTCAAGGAGAGATTTTCCAGAGCGGACCACGGCCGACATCACGAGATTGCTCACGCGTCGATCGCGGAAAAAAACTTTAAAATTACGAAGGCCTTTTACTGTATAAATTTTGTCATAAGAAAGTTGTTCAGTTTTTCCGTTGTAGGCGATCTCATCAGCGACCATCCACTTGTAGCCCTGTGAAGCTATGAGATCCGCGACCTTTCGGCTATAAGCCATTTCCGGAGGGAAAAATCCGACGGGGTTGTAGACTTTTCCAAAATAAAATTTGTTGGTTTCGTGATTTAGCTTTATTTGCCGTTCGTTTTCTTCCCAAGGAGTAAGCGGCATAAAAGGATGATATTTTGCGCTTTCGGTAAATTCAATCTGGCCGCGTTCGGCGAGTTTTTTTATGTCGCAAATAATATCATGATAGCCGTGGCGGTCTAGTTGTTCAGTGAGTCCCGCGTTAATATTTAAAGTTAGCCTTGCCCCGGGAGAGGCAACAAGGCCGCGAAATAATTTTCTATAACTTTCATTTACAATTCTGTCCAGGATGTCAGGCATTTGGTTCGGCGGCTGGTAAATGTGTAAAAAATTCGCCCAATACATATATAATAGTTATTTTATGATTTTTCCCGCGAAAAATCTTTCGTAAGGTTCTCCTTTTAAATATGATTCTTTAATTTTTTTTGCCCGTCCGGTATTTTGCCATTCGCGTGCCTTGTTGGAAATTTTTTTATTAAGCAAAGTGGCCTTTTGTATAATTTTGGGGGATAAATTTTTTAAAGATTTTAAAGAATTAAGCAACATATTGCCGCCATTTTCAATAATTTCCACTGACCACCAAGGATTGGCCGAGGCCCACCAATATTGATCCGAGTGAAGCGCCCGGTCGAGTTGTTTTCGAGCCGAAGCAAAGCCCGGATCTTTCGTATTTTTATCCAAAGTTTTTATGACTAAATTTGTAAGTTGCCATTGCGGGCGATGAATTTCATTTTTAGGATTTTTCCAAAGCGGATAAAAAATTTTTCTTTTTATATCTTCTTCGCGCGAAGACCAGCTGGAAGGGGTTGGTTCAATTTCTCGCGATGTTTTATAGATTTTAAGTAAGTCGGAAAAAGTTATGGCCTTAAATTTTTTGGTGTCCAAAAGTTCGGCGTAAAGTTTGTCCATTTCCTTTTGGTGATGGCCGAGATTTTCTCCGTCAAGCGCTGTCAGAAGAAAATTTTTCGAACGTCCGTCTTTTTTTAAAATTTTGAAAAAATCGGCCGTGGTTCTTGCTTCAGCCGTGAAGAAGAGATTAGAAATTTTTGTGTTTCGGAAAAAAACCGGCAGACCGATATTTTTTATAGTATAAAGTTTTTCAAATTTTATTTTGTTAAATTTTCCTTTATAGGCGATTTCATCCAAAACAATCCATTTAAAACCCATTTTTTTAACTACCCTGGCGACGCGCGGGCTATAACATAACTCGGGAATAAAAAATCCGGTTGGCTGCCAGAGTTTTCCAAAGAATTTTTTGTTGGTTTGGTCATTCAATTCAATTTGCCGGATGATTTCCGATTCGGGAAGCAGAGCCAAAATAACATGATATTTCGCGCTGCCAGTCCACTCAATTTGGCCGCGGCGGGCGAGAATTTTAAGTTCTTCAATCATTTTAGATAATCCCGCAGCCGGGAGCTGTTCTGTGAGAGAAGCATTGATATTTAAATTAATTTTCGCCTGGGGATGTTTTTTTAAAATATCAATAATCCGCCAATAACTTTCGGCGGCGACTTTTTGGGTAATTTCTTTTTTCTGGCCGGGCGGCTGGTAAATGTGAAGTAAGTTTGCCCAGGGACGTGGAGTCATATTTTTTTAATCTTTTTGCCTGTTTTTGAGAGCTTTTTTGAAAAGCGCGATATATTTTTTCGCGGGAATTTCCCAGGAGAAGGATTGCTTCATTGCTTGCCAAACTAAATGCTCCCAAGCTTTTTCGTATTTGAAATTTTCCAAAGCCCGGACAAGAGCGACCAAGAATTCTTCGCGGGTATAATTTTCAAAAACAAAACCATTGCCCCTGCCGGATTTGGGATTAAAGTCAGTAATCGTTTCCGCCAATCCGCCAGTTTCGTGGACAATGGGGATTGTGCCATAACGTAAACTAATGAGAGGAGAGAGGCCGCATGGCTCAAACCGAGAAGGCATTAAAAGCATGTCTGAACCGGCATAAATTTTTGAAGCCTCTTCTTCGGTGTAAGGCGTGACAAAAGCAAATTTTTTTGAATATTTTTTAGCGATTTTTTTAAAAATGTCGGCGTATTCTTTTCCTTCTTTGCCGCCGCTCGCGATAATTACGATTTGTAGGGGTAATTTTAAAAGAGTATTAAGACTTTCAATTACAAGATTGTACCCTTTTTGTTCGGCTAGGCGGCTGGCCAGGCCGATTAGAGGAATGCTTGGATCTTCTTCCAGCTTTAAATTTTTTTGCAGAGAAATTTTATTTTTTTTCTTGCGTCGGAGAGAGTTCCAGTCGTAATTTACCAGAATATTTTTGTCTATGGCCGGATTGAAAATGGAATAGTCAATCCCGTTTATAATTCCAAAAAAATCTTTCTTCCGATTTTGTAAGAATTTTTCCAGGCCTTGTCCGAATTCGGGCGTTAAAAGCTCTTCGGCGTATTTTTCCGAGACAGTATTTAGGGAATCGGAAAAAATAATTGCTCGTTTTGCGAAATTAATTTTTTCCATCGCCTGAGAATGAATTTTTGGCAGATTATCTATCCCCGAATCTCTCTTCTCGGGAGGAAGCCCCCACCAGTTACCGCCCATTTGAAATGTTAAATTGTGGATGGTAAAAACCGAAGCCGTTTTAGAAAAAAACGGATCTTTAATATAAGACGGATCTTTTTTAAGAAAATAGGGAATAAGGCCGGCGTGCCAGTCGTGGCAGTGGATGATATCAGCCTGAAAATTTATTTTTTTCAGGATTTCCAGAGCGGCGTAATCAAAAAGGGCAAAGCGAGAATTTTCGTGCGTTGAGCCATAGAGTTTTTGCTTCCCTGAAAAATATTTTTTGTATTCTATAAAATAAACCGGCAAATTTTTTTCTATCTCACCGCGCCAAAGAGAAATTTTAACTTTTTGTTTTTTACCGACAGAAATAAAAAAATTCTTCTCCAAGAGGGTTAGAGAATATTTTTGAGGATCAATTATTTTTCCGTAGAAAGGCGTAATCACCACCACCTCATTTCCCATCTCATTAAAAATTTTAGGCAGAGAACCCGTAACATCAGCCAGTCCGCCGGTTTTGGAAAAAGGCGCAACTTCGGCGGCGACTACGGCAATTTTAAATTTTTTCTTCATACTCCGTTAGAAATTTATTGAATTTTATAAATTCTATTTATGTAAATAAAAATTACAACACATTATGCCCATCAGTAAAGTATAAAAAAATTTATTAAAATTTTTATGCCGAGAATTTCTAATGGGGCATAGATTCTATTTTAAAAGACCAAGTTCGCGCGAAGCGAGAATGAACATAGCATGCGACCAGGCAAGGGGGTAAACGCCGACGCGAAAATCGTCAAAAATTTGCTCGGGAATAAATCCTTTGAATTTTTCAATCCTTTCCAAAACCCAATTATAATAAGAAAGCGCTTTTTCTCTGTCGCCCTTTTTTGCGAAGTAAATAGCCATCCAAAAATTCAAAAGCGGCCAGGCCCCGCCACCTTCTTGGGCCGAACCTTCACCATCAAAATAATCATTTTCGTAACGATGCACGCCGCCGTCTATAACAATTCTTTCTTCCATTTTAGCGATAGTATCCATCATTCTCGGATCGCTAGGTTCGCAAATTCCAAAAGGCCAGACAAGGCCCAAAAGTGAGGCATCTACGTTTTTATCGGAAATTTTTCCTTTGTTACGGTAGAAATATTTATCTGTTTCGCTATATGCATCGTTTATTTTTTCAATCATTTGCATGGCTTCTTCTTTCCAAAGAGGATTGGGAATAATTTCGTGAGCTAAAAAAAGTCCGCGAACCGAGGCAGCCAGGGAATAAGTAAAATTATTTTCTACGGTGCTTGAAGTTTGGCGGTGCGGCTCTTCCCAAAGATCAACAGTGTGCGACCGAAAATAAGTTTTGTTCCAGTTGGCGGTCAGGCCGTCGGCCAAGCGCTCAATAAGATCTTTGTATTTCTGCGCCTTTGTTAAATCATTTTTAAAATGTTCATAAATTGCCCAAAGCACCGAACCGGCCTGGTCAATTTGAAGAAGGCGGCCCATGCTTCCGAATTGTCCGTTTGTGGAATAATTTGCGTAAAGCAATTTATCTTTTTTAAAATCTTTTGGCCGAGAGTAGAGCCAGTCGAAAAACGGCTCTTGAATGGGAATATTTAAGATTTCCGCGGCCACGCAGATATAACTTGCGTCTCGCGGCCAAACCCAGCGATAGTTTGCCGCTTCGCGGGGATAATAAGTTTGGTCGGTGTTTGTCGCCACAATCGCGCCGTTTTCAAGCGCCGCGTCACGGATGACTTCACGCGAAGTCTCAATTAATTTTTGAATTTGCTTTTCCGAAATTTTATTGGCCATAAATTATTTGGTAAGAAAATTATTTGAACCGGCAATCGCGAGCGCCAAGGCGTCGGCTGCGTCGTCGGGCTTGGGAATTTCTTTTAGTCCCAAGAGGATTTTTGTCATTTTTTGGATTTGTTGTTTTTCCGCTTTGCCGTAGCCGGTGATAAATTGTTTTACCTGGAGCGGAGTGAATTCAAGAATTTTCAGATTTTTTTCCACCGCGGTTAAAATTGCAACGCCTCGCGCCTGGCCGACATCGATTGCGGTTTTGGTGTTTTTACAAAAAAAGATTTTTTCCACAGAGCAGATGTCGGGTTTATATTTTTTTATGAGACGGACTAATTCCTCGTGGATTTTTTTTAATCTTTTTTCAAAAATCAATCCGGCGGGCGTCGAAAGGCATCCGTAATCCAACATGCGGAGATTTTTGTTTTTTTCCTCTATCACTCCGTAGCCAATTCTCGCGAATCCCGGGTCAATACCTAAAATTATCATAACATTTTTATTAAGCGGCGTGAACCGTTTTTATAAATGATCCAATGGACTTTTGATATTGCTCAAATTTCGCGCGCTGACTTTGGTATAAATTTGAGTTGTCTCCAGATTTTTATGTCCGAGCAGTTCCTGGATATATCTTATATCCGTTCCTTGTTCCAGGAGATGCGTAGCAAAAGAGTGGCGCAACGTATGACAAGAAACATTTTTATAAATTCCCGCCAGCGACGCCGCTTTTTTTACTATTTTTTCGGCACTCACCGGCGTTAAATGTCCCTCTCCGCCCGAACCGGCGAATAAATAATCGCCGGGTTGTTTTAATTTTATCTGTTGCAATAAAATCGGCGATAATTTTTCCGCCAAAAGTGTATAACGATCTTTCCGCCCCTTGCCCTGATAGACGCGCAGCATTTTTCTGTCCAAGTCAATATCGCACATCTTAATTTTTATCAATTCGCTGACCCGAAGTCCGGCCGCGTACATCAAAGATATTAAAAATTTGTGTTTTGGGTTGGCAGTGGCGTCAATCATTTTATCAATTTCTTCGGGACTTAGAACAACTGGTAGGTAGTTTGATTTCTTGGCGTGCTTGATATCAAAAAAGAATCTTCTTTTTAAAATTTGGCTATAATAGAATTTTAAAGCGTTGATGGCGACATTTAAAGTTGAATTGGCCGCTCCAGAATTTTTTAAATTTTCCAGATATTTTTTAATGTCATCATTTTTTACTTCCTTTGGACTTTTTTGGATAAACGCGAGGAATAGGCGATTGTAAAGACAGTACGATTTGACCGTTTTTTGGCTGAAACCGCGGATTTTTAACTCCCTTTCCAGATTATAAAGAGGGCTTCTTTCCTGTGTTGTAGTTTTATTTTCGCCGTGATAAAATGTATTCATAACCCACTTGTGATTACATCTAAATGATAGCACAATTGGTAGTTTAAGCCAAAAAAACAATCAGTTTATATAAAACACGTTATGTGCAATATTACTCGGGCGGACACAGATTGATTTGCGAGAAAAATATTTATATACTTCTTAAAGTCTAATCATATTATTATGGATATCAAAACTTTTTCAGGCGATTTTTCAGAACTAGGGAA
>Ga0265297_10012786_pt1 | contig 10007 bp, 9 predicted proteins | sample Munlanlwell13791_FD_192502 | JGI IMG/M metagenome (GOLD analysis project Ga0265297, IMG submission 192502) | Leachate microbial communities from a municipal landfill in Southern Ontario, Canada - Leachate well 137-91 | ecosystem: Engineered > Solid waste > Landfill > Unclassified | place...
CGTGGATCTTTTCCAAAAAAATACTGGGCCGCTATCCAGAGGCCTTTGCCGTATCCGGTGACAAAAAACTGGTTGGCATACATCTCAAGGATCTCTTCCTTGGTATATCTCCTTTCCAAGAGAAAGGCCTGCATCACCTCCTTGAGCTTGGATATGTAGGACCGTTTTTCCCGTTTGAACAGGTTCTTGGCAGTCTGCTGGGTGATGGTGCTCCCCCCCTGCACCACGCGACCCGCTTTCATGTTGGCGATAAAGGCCCGGACAACAGACTGGATGTCAAACCCCATGTGATCGAAGAAGTCACTGTCTTCTGCTGCAATCAGTGCCTTCACAAAGACCTTTGGGATTTCACTGTAGGGGACGTGTTTGCTGTGGGTCATTTCAAAGAAAACCCCTATAGGCGTTCGGCCATCCGCGTAATAGACCGGGCTTTCGGAGGCAGTGACGAGGTCAATCGCCCCCCGCTTGATTCGTTCGTCCGCCTCCTGGCTCACCTGGCGGTAGAAATAGCCTAAAAAGGCGCAGGGGATGAGGATCAGGAGGAGTAGAATAATGAGTAGGATGCGTTTCATGCTGGATACTGGATGCTCGATACTGGTTAGTGGTTCATGGTTATTCCATACTCGATACGGGATATAAAGTGATAGCTCATGGCTGATGGCTGATCAGCGGGTGTCAGTCTTTACAGATAGACAGATTGGGGTTTAACAGCTCAAACACCCCGCGCTTTGTGTTTGGCTCCCCCTTACTTCACCCGAGTTCTCCTGAGAGAAGCTTCCCTCTGATGATCTCCTTAAGGTCAAGGCCTTTCATCTTCAACCCCTTGTGTCCATACTTCATATTGGCCTCCATAACATGCCACCGGCCCTGCGAGTGGATGAGATCGATTCCCACGTCGTCCAGCCTGCATTTACGGGCAGCGTTCCGGGCCGTCTCCACCCCCTTCGCAGGGATCCGATCAAAACTGATCGTTCCCCCCTGGGCCAGATTGCTTCTGAAGTTTCCCGGAGAGGGAATGCGCCAGTAGGCCAGGACAGGGTCATAATTGATGAGCACGACGCGCAGGTCGCGGTCATGGGGGAGATAGTCCTGGACATAGGCGATCGGGTGAACCCCGAGATAGGCATCCAGTGCCTCCTGGTTGTCGATTTTAAAGACGCCCCTTCCACGGGCTGAACACCTCGGAATTTTCGCAACAAACGGGAAGCCAAAGTCATCGAGGATGTCCTGATGATGGAGATGATAATAGACCCGGGTGCGAGGGTGAGGGATGCCCAGCATATAAAAGAGGGTGGTCTGCTTGATCTTTTCATCGGCATAGAGATACGTCTCCAGGCTGGGAAAAATCTTCTTTCCCAAGGTCGTTAGAAACTGGGCGTAGTTGAGCGTCGGGAAAAGAACCATGTCCGCATTCAGGATAAGGTTCCTTTCTGTTTGGGTATAGTCCAGAAAGTTAGGCCGAACGCCAAGGGTCTCCACCTCTGGAACCCCTTTCAAGCGGTTCCCCAATGAGACAAATCTCCCTCTCTCTGCACCCATATCTTTCAACCCTGTATGTGAGCGCGAAATCGTTCCAGCCCGCCTCTCAAGGCACGGCTGTCCGTTCACTCATCCATTCGAGACCCACTTCCTGACTGCCATCGATTTTTCCCTGGCCTGTTGCATCACGGCATCAAGGTCCAGGGTGAGGAGTTTCCGATTGGCCATGACCAGACGACCGTTGATGACAGCGTGGCTGACGTCGTCTCCGCGGGCGGCGTATACCAGATGGGAAAAGGGATTGTACATGGGCGTCAGGTGAGGCCTGTTTGTGTCGACAATAATGATATCCGCCTTTTTGCCCGTCTCGATGGAACCGATGGCATCCTGAAGTCCAAGGGCCCGAGCGCCTTCGATGGTGGCCATTCTCAACACGGTGACCGCGTCCATGACGGTCGGATCCATGGCCCGCGCCTTATGGAGCTTGGCCGCCATGTCCATTTCGGTAAAGAGGTCCAGATTGTTATTGGAAGCGCAGCCGTCCGTACCAAGGCCCACGGTCACGCCGCGGGCCAGGAGGTCGGGCACAGGCGCGATGCCTGAGGCAAGCTTCATATTGCTCTCGGGGTTGTGAATCACCCTGACGCCGTGGTCCGCGATCTGGTCCATGTCCCGTGTGTTCAGGTGCACTGCATGATCCGCGATCAGATGGGGTCCCAGGAGTCCCAGTGAATCGAGGTGGCCTACCGGCGTCTTGCCGTAGCGCTCCTGAATCTGCGAGATCTCGGACAGGCTTTCAGCCACATGAATGATCAGCGGCCGATGATAGGCCAATGCCATCTCGTTCGCCCTCACCAGGAGATCGGGGCTGCACGTGAAGAGGGAATGGGGCTCCACAGCAATGGAAATGAGGGGATGCCCCTCCCATTTTCGCATCAGGGATTCCGTATAGGCAAATCCGCTTTCCAGGTCCCCGTAGTTGGGCGAAGTGAAATCATACAAGACCTCGCCGGCCAGGCATCTCATGCCGGCCTTTGCCGCGGCCTCTGCAACCTGATCCTCAAAGAGATACATGTCGCAGAAGGTGGTGGCGCCAGACAAGATCATTTCGGCGCAGGCCAGAAGGGTTCCCGAGTAAACAAACGCGGCATCCATCCGCTGTTCTACCGGAAAAATGTAGTGATTCCACCACTCCATGAGGGGAAGGTCGTCGGCCAGACCCCTGAAAAGGCTCATGGCCGCATGGGTGTGGCCGTTGATCAGGCCGGGAAGGATCAAGCCGCCCTCAGCGTCGATCGTCATCTTTGAATCAGACGCCTCATTGTCCCTGGGTCCGACCCGGACGATGGTGTCGCCCGTGATGGACAGCTGGCCGTCTTCAACCACTGAATTGTTGCCATCCATGGTCAGGATAGTGCCGTTTCGAATGATGATGTCGCAGGGCGCCATGTCACCTCCTGGTGTTGCGGCGAAGCCACGGGTATATTCCAAACTCCTCACTGCCACAAAGAAACTTTCCAAACAGAGGGTTATATGGTAAAGATCATTTACCCATTGGTCAAGTCGTAAACGCTCGACATCCTCGCTTCCGGAGGTTAAAACGTACAGGGACATGAATTCCCCGTGGTTGACATTGAAAATCGTGGCTGCATGTCTTATGATTTTTGTATTATATGGATGCGCCACCACATCCCCACCCAAACGGCTCGACAATCTGTGCGAGATTTTCAGGGAAAATCCTGACTGGTATAAAGATTCGGCCAAGTCATCCAAAAGGTGGGGCATCCCCATACCCGTCATGATGGCGATTCTCCACCAGGAATCCAGATACGTGGGGGATGCCAGACCTCCCCGCACCACCTGCCTGTGGATTTTTCCCGGCCCGCGGCCCTCTTCAGCCTATGGGTATGCCCAGGCAAAGGATGAAACGTGGGAGGAATACCAGAAAAGCTCGGGCAATTCGTGGGCCGACAGGGACGAATTCGCCGATGCCATTGATTTCGTCGGATGGTATTGCCACCTGAGTGCACAGCAGTGCGGAATCTCCAAGGATAATGCCCGCAACCTCTACCTGGCCTATCACGAAGGTCGAGGCGGATTCAACAGGAAGACCTACGCGAAAAAGGAGTGGCTTGTTCGAGTGGCTGACAAGGTCCAGGGAAGGGCAGCGATGTATAAAAGCCAGTTGGCCTCGTGCGAGGGAGAGTTTATCGAAGGAGGCTCTTGCCTGTGGCCTTTCTGAGGGAGGCCTGCTTCACCTTATTCCTTTGATAGGGAGTTAAAGGAGTTCTTTGAGAAAGAACCTGACGGCATTTATCGAGGCGGCCCTCCTTTTTGAAGGTCTTCCCGATTCCCAGATTAGAGAGATTGAAGGCATCGCCGAGGATATGCGGCTCAAGAAGGGTCAGGTCATCTTTTCGGACGGCGAGGAGGGCAAAGGCTTTTACCTGGTGGCGACAGGGCTTGTCAAGATATTCAAAGTGTCCCTGGAGGGAAAAGAGCAGATCCTTCATATCTTCGGCCCCGGAGAACCGTTTGGCGAGGTCCCGGTGTTTACGGGGAAGAATTTCCCTGCAAGCGCTGAATCCATTTCGGAGTCCCGCATCCTTTTCTTCCCTCGAAGGGCATTCGTCGATCTCATCGCCGCCAACCCTTCACTGGCGCTCAATATGCTTGCGGTCCTGTCGATGCGGCTTCGTCAGTTCACCGTACAGATCGAGAACCTTTCTCTCAAGGAGGTTCCCGGTCGCCTGGCCGCCTACCTCCTCTACCTGGCTGATGAAGAGAAGCGAAAGGACCTGGTCAGGCTCAGCATCTCGAAGGGACATCTTGCCAGCTTGTTAGGAACGATCCCCGAGACGCTTTCGCGGATATTTTCAAAGATGAGCAGCCAGGGTCTGATTGACGTAAGAGGGAGGCATATCCGCCTGTTGGACCACAATGGGTTGTCGGCCTTGGCGAAACATGGAAAAATGCCGGAAGAGGGAGACTCCTTCGAATTCCCATCCGCCTATCCATTTCCCGAGGCGGACGGCTCTCTAATTCCGAGCTGTAAAGAAGGCTTGAAATGAACCAGTATTATAAGGAACGGTTTGAGGCCCAGCGCCGCGTCGCCAAAAAATTGGCCCCCACCATGGAGGTAAACGAGATCCTGGAACGACTCAGAGAAGAGGCCAGGAATATGGTCCCTGTCGCCATGGAGGCCTGCATCCTTATGCTGGATCCTGACGCGCAGAAATACACCCGTCCCCTACAGTGTGCCCTGTATGACAGGCCGGTCAACTGCATTTCGTGCAAGAGAAAGCGTCCTGCCATTCAAAAGGCCCTGCTCCAGAAAAAGGGGATTGTGGTCTCCAACAGCGAGGCCATTCAACGACGCGACGGCGCAGAGGTGAAAATTGGTCCCGAAGCAGCGATCCCGGTGTTTGTGGATGGCAAAATATTGGCCATTATCAGCGTGGTGGCCAAACCCGGAACCCGCTTTAGCAGAAAAGATTTCTATCTGATACGGGATCTTTCGGAGATCGCCGGAAACGCGATCATGGCTGCACGCCGGCACTGGGCCGTCACACAGGAAAAGATCGAAATTGCGCAAAAGCTTGCCCACCTCTCCCCCTTTGTACCCCAGTCTGTGCGACGCATTGTGGATCAGAACCCCGAGATGCTGACTCAGGAGAAGGAGAAAAAAGAGGTCACGGTCCTTTTCCTGGATCTGGAAGGGTATACTCGGCTCAGTGCACATCGACCGGAGACCGAGGTCAATGAGATGGTGGAAAAGATGTTTTCCAGCTTTGTTGATCCAATCCAGCGGTCCGGCGGCGATATCAATGAGACCGCCGGGGACGGCCTCATGATCATTTTCAAAAATGATGATGCGAGGACGAATGCCCTCAATGCGGTGAAGGCAGCCTTTGATATACACGAGAGGAACCTGAACCTGAACCAGGAATTCGGTGAAAAGTTTGGAGAAACCAACGTCAACATGGGGATCAATTCGGGCATGGCCCTGCTGGGCATGAGCACCTTTAAGGGGTCCCTGGACACTCGAATGACCTATACGGCCAGCGGACCGGTTACGAACCTGGCCGCCCGGCTGGCCGATTATGCCCAGGGAGGCGATATCCTTATCGGAGAAACGACCAAAGAGATGATTGAAGGTCTGTGGCCGGTGTTTGACCGGGGATGGGCCCAGCTCAAGGGCATCGATACGCCTCTTCGGATCTATTCCCTATTGAAGGGCCCGTCATAATTCGGTGGCTGTCTGTTGTTCCTGTTATGATGTCTCCCCTTTTGCCTCTCTTTCGAGCCGATAGCGTTTTTCGCTTTTTCGGCACATTTCCCAGATAATGCACTGACTCCGGAACTTGCAGTAGGTGCAAGGATCAGTACAGGCCTCGCAGTTTTCAAGGCACTCCTGGCAATAGCCGACCATCATTTTATGACACTGTACAACCGCCTCACGGCCCGGATGGTATCTGCATTCCATAGTGCGCCTTATCGCATCCGTAGTTTTTCCAATCAACCCTGATGCGTTCGTAACAATTCGTCATCCCGTTGAAAAAACGGACCCAGAGGGGTTATAAGTGACGGAAGATGGCGTTTCGCGAGTTTTTGAGACGCCATCACCCATCGTCAATCATCAATTCCCTTGGTCCAGCCCGACTTGAAAATAAGGAAAACCAACGCTGCCATAAGATACGCCATCATAAATCCCAGATGGGCGATATCGATAAACATGGTAAATCCCGGCGAAAACAGCACATCCGGCAAGTTCTTCAAGACCCTGAAGATCCCTGTAACGACAATCCCGCCCAAGAGGACGATCCTCACATAAGCCGAAGCGGTGAGTCTGAACTCCGATCGACCCTTGATAAGGTAATCTGTTATGATATAGGCAAGGAGGACGAATAGAAGAATCGCCCCCAGATAATGGATATAATGGGTTGCATAGAAGTCCGCAGACCAGCCCAGCCCCGGCACATCAGAGATATAAAAGCGCTTGAAGATGGGCATCTGGCCAAATCCGGTAAAGGCCATGACGATGAAGATGCCGAGATAAGACCATTTGAGCCACTTCCTTTCGGCGGCTGATTCATAGGCATGTGATCTCATTTTTTACCCTCCTCTGAACGGATCGCCTTTTTGGATGCGGCGAAGAATTTTCCTGCCGCCGCGGCGATGCCCGCAATCGGGGCGATGACCATTGCCTTTGCCAGGTTGTCGGCGTGGGCCATGGAATCCTCCACCGGCTGGAGACCCGGTTTTCCTGGGCCTTTTTTGATGGATGCATTCAGTTTTTCGAAGGGGACCGGCGAGACGTAGATGGTATTGGTTCCGCCGTTTTCTTTCTCACCATAGATATAGCCATTGATCTCCTTTGCAATGGCATGGGCCTCTTTGATGATCTCATCCCGTGGGCCGATCTTCTGTACATTTTCCGGGCACACCTCGATGCAGGCCGGGAGTTTTCCCTCCTCCAGCCGGTTGTAGCACCGATCGCACTTATACATGACCCCATTTCCCGCGAGACTGGGGAGGATATCCAGATACAACCCGACGCCGGTCTGACGCTGCGGAATATGCCACGGGCACACATCCTCACATTTGGCGCCGCCGAGGCAGATATCCGCATCGATCCGCGTAATGCCGTTTTTAAGTTTTCGCGCGGCCCCCCACGGGCAGAGGTCCGCACAGGGGGGATTCTGGCAGTGCATGCAGCGACGCGGAAAGGTGTAGGTCTCCTCCTTGCCGTTCACCGTCACCTTGGCCTCCTGAATAAACACCCAGTTGTAAGGGGTCAACCGGTCCATGTCGTCCCGCTTGTCAGACCAGTCAGAAACCTTTACCCGGCTGGGGTACATCTTTGGATAAGGCTTTTTGGGTTCAGGGAATTTCGAGGCGTTGGCCTCTTTGCAGGCCTCCACGCAGGCCTCGCATCCAATGCATTTCCGAATATCGATGAGGGTTGCCAGCTCTTGTCCGGTCTCCCCTTTTACGGCACTCGGAAGCGGCAGTGAGGAAGCGGCTACGGCTCCTGCCGCTGCCAGGCCTCCTTTTAGAAATGTCCTTCGTGAAATAGATGTGTTCATTGTCTGATCTCCTTTGTCTGTTCATCCATCAAGAGACGGGCCAACAGAAAAAGTTTCAATTTCACGTCCTCACAACCCAATCCTAAATGTTATCAATCAGGAGTGCCTGAAAGAAAAGCCTGTTCAAATGATTATAAAAAATTATCCTTTTTCTATCTCGATTACGCAAGTGGTAATTTGGGGACCTGAAAATAGAGTCCGTCGCGCGGCGGCTGTCCTGCAGGAATAGGTTCAACGACTCATGAGCCGAGGTCCCCAGACCAGGAACCACCATCCAAGGCCAGGATATTGGCCTTGATTTTATTGAGCCCGGCGCGGGCAAAGGCGGTTTTTCCATAGGTTTCCTGGAACACCTTTTCGTCCATGCCGAGAATATCGTTTATGGAAGGGAGAATCACCTCCCTGGGCAGGTCCCCCTGGTTCAGCGGACAGACCTCCTGACAGACATCACAGCCAAAAAAGCAGTCTCCCATCTTTTCGCCCGTTTCCCCATAAACCCCCTCCTTTTCCTCGATGGTTCGATACGCCAGGCATTTGGCGGCATTGAGGCGGTAAGGGGCCTCGAGGGCGCCGGTGGGGCAGGCATCCAGACATCGGGTGCATGAGCCACAGAGGCTTTCCATAAGAGCCGGTTCAGGAAAGGAGAGAAAGGCGGTGGTGAGGATCTCCGCCAGGAAGAGATAGGACCCATGGCCTGGAACGATGAACTGGGTGTTCTTTCCGATAAATCCCATCCCGGACTGGTACGCGAAACTCCTCTCCAGGATGGGGGCCGAATCCACGCAAACCCTGGTGCGAGTTCCGGGGAACTGCTGATTCAGGGCCTTTGCCAGTAGTTTCGCTTTTTCCCTCAGACGATCATGGTAATCCGCCTTTTTGGGTTCGCTGTATCTGGCGGCTGAGATGTTTTCTGGTGTGCAGGGTTTCCGGAAGGAATAAGGATAGGCGAGAGAAATGATCGTCCGGCAGTCTTGAAGGAGCCTCGATGGGTCTTCCCTGATGTCCAGGTTTTTCGAAAGCCATGCCATGCCGCCGTGTTTCCCCTTCGAAGTCCAGGCTCGGAACCGGTCAAAAAAGAGGGGCTTACCAGGACGGGAAAAGCCTACGGCAAGAAAGCCCAGATCACGGGCCGGTTGGATAAGGTCCATTGGTCATAGAGGCTTCTGGGGCCCAGTGGGGTCACAGGTCAAAGGGGGTAAGGCTTTCATAGCCGGTCTCTGTCACCAGGATGGTCTGTTCAAACTGCGCGGACAAAGAACCGTCCCGGGTGACCGCGGTCCAGTTGTCGCTCAGGACGTTCAGCTCCTTTTTCCCTAAGTTGATCATCGGCTCTATGGTAAAGACCATCCCCGGGATCATGAGAATTCCCTCACCCTGCCGGCCGTAATGGGGGACCTGGGGGGCCTCATGGAATTCAAACCCGACGCCGTGCCCTACAAATTCCCGGACCACCGAGCATCCCTGGCCTTCGGCATAGGTCTGAATGGCCCAGCCGATGTCGCCGATTCGGTTGCCGGGACGGACCGCCGCCATCCCCATTTTCAGGCACATTCCGGCCACTGTTACGATCTTCTGGGCATCCGGCCCCGGCGTTCCGACAAAAAAGGTCTTGTTCGTATCCGCATAATAGCCATTCAGAATAGGCGTGACGTCCACATTGACGATATCCCCATCCTTCAGCACCCGGTTTCCGGGGATGCCGTGACAGATGACCTCGTTGACAGATACGCAAACACTTTTCGGAAAGCCGCGGTAATTGAGCGGGGCAGGGATCGCGCCGTTCTGTATGGTGAAATCGTGGACAAGGGTATTGATGTCATCCGTTGTGATTCCCGGCGTTATCTGCGAGGCCACCAGATCGAGCGTGCTCAGGGCCACAACTCCCGCCCTTCGAATCCCTTCGATATCCTTCTCTTCTTTCAGCCGGATATTATATTTCTTGTGATACAGATCCCTGTTCTGGGCTGCATCGCCAATGGTTTCCCTGTTGAGGCAGCACTTCTTATATTTGAGCCCGCTCCCGCACGGGCAGGGATCATTTCTGCGGACCTTCACTCCTTTGTGTTTCATCAATTCCGTTATTTACCCTCCTGACTCCACTCGCTTTTGTCATGCGCTTTGATCCTGTTTCGAGCTTTGCCCTATTCATAACGTGTTCATATTCTTATACACTATACGAAACGGCCCCTGGAATCAATCATTATATAACATGGCGGGGCAACCCGCTTTTGAAAGGGCGTTCAGCTCCGCTTCGATCGTCAGATTGCTCACGGCAGCCGTTCCGGGACCGTCGCCGATCGTAATTGCCGTACCGGAACGATTCCGTTTGAAACTGAACGCACTTTCGTATACAGTGACCACTATGCACGATACCGGGCATGAAGATCGTTGAACCGATTTTCTTTTAAGAATCTATTGCAGGGATATCACATGAACGAA
>Ga0265297_10012787_pt1 | contig 10007 bp, 11 predicted proteins | sample Munlanlwell13791_FD_192502 | JGI IMG/M metagenome (GOLD analysis project Ga0265297, IMG submission 192502) | Leachate microbial communities from a municipal landfill in Southern Ontario, Canada - Leachate well 137-91 | ecosystem: Engineered > Solid waste > Landfill > Unclassified | place...
GGTCTAAAAACGGTAAGATATGATTGATATGATTGAATCTAAATCAAATAAAAATAATCGCCTGACTGACCCGGCTGAGCTGAAAAATGAAGAAAGTTTTGATTTGACTTTGCGCCCGAAAAATTTAGGGGATTTCATCGGCCAGCAAAAAATCAAAAATAACCTGGAAATTTTCATGGCCGCGGCCAAAGGTAGAAACGAACCAATTGAGCATGTTTTGCTTTATGGTCCCCCGGGGCTTGGAAAAACCACCCTTGCCCATATTATTGCCAATGAAATGAAGGTTAATATCCGCATTACCTCCGGCCCGGCGCTTGAACGCAGCGGTGACTTAGCCGCCATCCTAACTAACTTAGAAGATGGCGACATTTTGTTCATTGATGAAATTCACCGGCTCAATAAAATAATTGAAGAAATTCTTTATCCGGCCATGGAAGATTATGCTTTGGATATTGTCATTGGCAAAGGCCCTTCGGCGCGGACTTTAAGGCTCGACCTGCCAAAATTTACCATTGTCGGCGCCACCACCAAAATCAGTCTGCTTTCTTCCCCTTTGCGCGACCGATTCGGCAATATCTATCACCTTGATTTTTATGAAGACCCTGAAATCGGCCAGATTGTCGACCGCTCGGCAAAAATTCTTAAAATCGGCATTGACCAAAAAGCGGCCGAACAAATCGCGACCCGGGCAAGAAAAACTCCCCGCATTGCCAACCGGCTTCTCAAACGGGTCCGTGATTTCGCCCAGGTCAAAGCCAAAGGCGAGGTGGACGAAAATATCACCAAAGAAGCCCTGACTATGCTTGATATTGATAAACTTGGCCTGGACAATATTGACCGAAAAATTTTAGAAGTAATTATCAATAAATTTTCCGGCGGCCCCGTTGGCCTAAATACCATTGCCGCGGCCACAAGCGAAGAGATGGCGACAATTGAAGATGTTTATGAACCGTTTCTGATGCAAATCGGCATGCTCAAGCGGACCCCCAAGGGCCGGGTTGCCACCGAAAATGCCTATAAGCACCTCGGCCTGTCTGATATTAAAAATAGAAACAAGCTATTATAGTAAATCACAAGGCCAGCTGGATTTACTGGTCTCGCTTGATTTACTTGATTTACTAAACTATGGCTATTCCCCTCTCAATTTTCTACTACCTTTATCTCATCCTTGTTCTTATTTATTTATTTTATACTTTTTTTAATGTTTACCATTTAATGCGCTTTGGCTTTTTAACCCTGGGCAATATCGTTATGGTTATTTTTTATTTAATTGTCTCTTCTTTGATTTTAATAATTTCTTGGAATTATATCAGTCAAATTGACTGGCAGCAGACAATTTCTGTTATACCTCAGTTTCAACCTTAACCTATGTTTAATTTCAATATTCCCAATGCCGAAAAAGGCGAAAAAGTAATTCTATTGGTCAGACGACATCCTTTTATTATTTTGGTTAGAATTCTAAGCTGGGTAATTGCCGCCATCCTGCCTTTTATTTTCTATCTAGTTTTGGGTGACGTGATTGCCGGCTTTATTTCCGGGGAAATATTTTACCCGATTTTAGTTTTATTCACCAGCATTTATTATCTTTATATCTGGCTTTTTATTTTTGCCAGTTTCGTTGATTATTATCTTGATGCCTGGATTGTCACCAATAAAAGAATTATCAATATTGAACAAAAAGGACTTTTCAACCGGGTAATTTCTGAACAGCGGCTTTATCGGATTCAGGACATCACTTCGGAACTGAAAGGATTTTTTTCAACCTTTCTTAATTTCGGCAATATTTACATTCAAACCGCCGGCGAGGAAAAAAGATTTATCTTTCGCCAAGTGCCAGACCCTTATCGCATTGTCCGCAAGATTACCAAACTGGTTGAAGAAAATAAAAAGTTCCAGCAGTTGATGGAAGAAAAAGACAAAATAACAATTAATTAGGATTTAAAAATCTGAATAAAATAACCTTGAATAAATGGGTTATTTTTTATTTTCGTCATTTTAAATAATTGACAAAAATTATAAAATTAGACAAAATTAATAATGCCCGTTTGTCGGAGATGATCCGATGAGGGCAGGGAAAGTGACTTTGGAAGAAAGGCGAAAAAATCGACAAACGGAGGTGCCCGATTGGAGGGTCTAATGGCCTAATCAGCCAATGCGACTGGGTTCGAATCCCGGATTCTATCTTAGAATGCTTGGTTGCTAACAACGCCCTCCTAAAACCAAACTTCATCAGGTCTTTCACTTGAACCCAACAGAAGGGGGCAGACATCTTGTCGGCCCCCACTTTTTTTAAAATAAAATCTAAAAAACATCGAAAAAGAGCCAAAATAAGCTCTTTTATTTTTTAGACCCTTGACAAAAATATTCAATTTGGTACAATGCTGCAATTCTAGAACCGGATGAAACAAAAATCGAACGCAAACAACGGAAGAAGGAGAAGGAGAATGCGCATGCGTCAGATGATAATAGTAGTGGCAGTAATTGTAGTGTCAGTAATGTTCTTTGGCAACTTGGCCTGGGCCGAGGAAACCGCTTCGAACCAGGGAGAGGAGTTTGCGATCGCCTTCTTAGAGATCGCCTTAATCCTCGTTTTCGCTAAAGCCGCAGCCAGCTTGATGGAGAGATTTGGCCAACCCGGAGTCTTGGGCGAATTGATCCTGGGAGTAATTCTAGGCAATTTGTCGCTAGTCGGCATCACAACGCTAAACACGCTCGAGACCAATCAAAGCTTGGCCTTCCTGGCCCAGCTAGGCGTGATCGTGATGCTTTTCCAGGTCGGCCTGGAAAGTAACGTTAAGCAGATGATGAAGGTTGGGCTGCCGGCATTTATGGTGGCAACAGTTGGCGTAGTCGTACCGTTTGCTTTGGGCACCTGGGTTGTCGGACCGCTTTTGCTTCCTGGACTGGATTTTAAGGCCTACCTGTTTCTGGGCGCAGCTTTGACTGCCACTTCAGTTAGTATTACCGCCCGGGTTTTTCAGGACCTGGACAAGACCGACTGCAAAGAAGCACGGATTGTCCTTGGCGCCGCCGTGATTGACGACGTCATGGGTTTGGTTGTTTTAGCGGTGGTTTCAGCTATTGCTAAAAACGGCCACGTTGGTCCAATTGAGATTGCGGTGGTTAATTTCAAAGCTATCGTTTTCTTGGTTGGTGCCATAATCTTGGGCCAATGGTCGGCTCCGCGACTGGGAAAACTCTTTTCCCACATCCATGACGGACACGGTATGAAATTCGTCTTGGCTATCAGCTTCTGTTTGATCTTTGCCTTTATGGCACAAGAAATCGGCTTAGCCGGCATTGTTGGGGCTTTTGCCGCGGGCTTGGTGCTTGACGCCGTTCATTTCCAGCACTTTAAAAGGCCGGATATCGTTCGGCGAATCGATGACATTATGACAACAGACGAAGATGATCTGAAGCGATACGGAGCGGATTTTCTGGACAAGCTGGCAGAAATCGCCAACGATCACACCGAAGAACATGTGGAGCGGCTAATCCGGCCACTTGGATACTTCCTTGTCCCAATCTTCTTCGTGATGGTTGGAATCGGGGTAAAACTCCAAGTGTTGCTTAATCCCCAAATCCTGCTGACGGCGCTGGGTATCACTGTCGTGGCTTTTGTCGGCAAAATCGTCGCTGGTATCGCGGCGGGCAAAGGGACCAATAAATTCCTGGTTGGAATCGGTATGATTCCCCGCGGCGAGGTTGGATTGATCTTTGCAGTTATGGGAAGAAATCTTGGCGTGGTTTCGGATCAAGTCTATGCCATCATCGTCATCGTGGTAGCCTTGTCTACCCTTTTGACACCATCAATGTTGGTATGGCTAATCAAACGGCAAGATGCTCACAGAAACGTCACAATCAACTAGCTTGAGGGGCTAGGTGAAAGTATTCTCCTTGGTGACTTAATACAGGTTACCAAGGATTTTTTTAAAAATTTAACCCTTTACAAATTCAATAAATCGGCTATAATGGCTGCATAAATTGGCAAAGGATGCCCAATTTAATTATTTTATGAGCAATTTTGATAAAAATTACTGGCAAAAAGGTTTGAATTTTGCCTTGGAGCTTTGTGGCTGGTTGGTCGGGCCATTGGTAGTCGCTTTATTTTTAGGCGACTTTTTGGACCAAAAATATCAAACTGCACCCCGTTATTTCTGGATTTTAGTCGGTTTGGCTTTTGCAATTACCATTATTGGCCTGGCGATTGAAACAATTAAATATACCAAAGAGCTGGAAAAAGAATCAAAAAATAATAAAGCTAAAGCTAATGACAGTATCACAAAAAACAAATAGATCAGAAAATGAAGCAGCCAACCAAGAAGAAACTGTATTGGTTGAAGAGCAAGAAACCCAAGCTTCTTTTGAACAGATTTCCCACGAGACCACTTTGTTTGCCGAACCGATTTTTCATTTTGGCAATTTTACAATCACCAATTCCCTTCTGAATTCTTGGCTGGTTCTAATCATTATTCTGATTTCCGCTCTGATTATTGGCAAAAAGATTAAAAAAATTCCTTCGGGAATTCAGAACTATTTGGAAATAATTTTTGAAGGTGCCTTGAATTTAGCCGATTCGGTAACCGGGTCAAGACAAAAATCCTTAAAATTTATCCCCGTTGTTTTGCCCCTTTTCTTTTTTATTTTATTGAACAACTGGCTTGGGCTTCTGCCCGGCGTCGGCTCAATTGGTTTTATCGAAGGCCAGGGCGCGGAAAAAATTTTTGTGCCGCTTTTGCGCGGTGCCACGGCTGACTTAAACACCACTTTGGCTTTGGCGATTTTAGCGGTTATCATCACCCATATTTTTGGGGTGATAATGGCTGGCGCCTGGTCCCACCTTAATCGGTTCATCGGCCTGCAATTGATTTTGGAAATTCCCAAAAAAGTTTTTAAAGAAAAAGAATATACTGCCATCTTGGTTAACCCAATAAAATTTTTTGTTGGTTTAATTGAACTGGTTGGCGAACTGGCCAAAGTGGCATCGCTTTCTTTCCGGCTTTTCGGCAATATCTTTGCCGGCGAAGTCTTGCTGGGCGCTATGGCGGCAATCTTTGCTTATATCTTGCCGATTCCGTTTATGTTTTTAGAAATTGTGGTCGGACTGATTCAGGCTTTAATTTTTGCCATGCTGACTTTGGTATTTTTAACGGTAATGACCACCAGTCATGAAGAGTCAGAAAATAATCATCAAGTGGTAGCACATTAAAATAAATACTAAATCCTAAACAAATTCCAAATTCTAAATCCTAATTTTCCAAACGTTTAGAATTTATAATTTTGGACATTAGGATTTGTTTAGAGCTTAGGATTTAGTATTTAGAATTTTAATTAATATTTTCTAATTAATAATCAAAGCAGCTATGGCAAATATTACTGCCAACCTGCTTAAAAAGGACTACATTATGGATTTAACAATGATCGCAAAAGCCTTAGCTATCGGCATCGGTTCCATTGGCCCAGCCATTGCTATCGGCATGATTGGCTCAAAAGCCATGGAATCAATTGGCCGTAACCCCGAATCAGCCAGTAAAATTTTAGTGCCGATGCTTTTAGCCGCCGCTTTTGCCGAAGCCGTTGCCATCTATGCCCTGGTAATTGCTTTCTCAGTTAAATAATTGATAAAAAAATGGATTCAATTATTTCAACTTTTCACCTTGACTGGAAACTGATGCTGGCACAATTGATTAATTTCGCCATTGTGGTTTTTGTTTTGTGGTACTTTGTCTTTCGTCCCTTGGGTCAAAAAATGACTGAACGAACCAAAACGATTGAAAAAAGTCTGGCAGAGGCTAAAGAAATTTCCCAAAAATTGCAGGAAACAGAAATTGAAAAGCAAGCAATTATTGTTAATGCTCGCAAAGAATCGAAAAAAATTATTATTCAAGCTAAAACTATTGCCGAAGATGAAAGACAAAAAAGCATCAATGGAGCTAAAACCGAGGTGAAAAAAGTGATTGATGAGGGAAAAAACCAACTGAATCAAGAAAAAGAAAAGATGGTTGGCCAAATCAAAAATGAGATTGCCGATTTAATAATCTCGGCAACGACAAAAGTTTTAGGTAAAACTGTAGACAAAAAAATTGATCAGGGTTTAATTAAAGACGCCCTGGAGCAGATCAAAACTAAAATAAACCGCTAAAATGAAAGTAAACACCAAAAAATACGCCATAGCGCTTTACGAATTAGTTTCAGAAACGCCCCCTTCGAAACTAAATTTAGTTTTAACTAATTTTGCCAAATTACTAATAAAAAAACGGTTGACCCGGTCCCAAGAAAAAATTTTTAATGATTTCATTGATTACTATAATCAAAAAGAAAAAACAATAGTTGCCAAAGTCCAAACTGCCAAAGATTTAAATGACGGGGAGAAACAAATCCTGACTAAAGAATTGGAACGACTGACGGGAAAAAGTGTGGAATTAAAAACAACGTTTGAACCGAAAATTTTGGGCGGAATAATTATTAAAATTAATGATTGTTTGTTTGATGGTAGCTTAAAATCAAAACTTTTAAGCCTAAGGGAAAAATTAACTACTCAAAGCTAAACTAATATGAATAAAGATCAAATTGTTGATTTCTTAAAACAACAAATTAAAAATTTAGGAGATGAAGTAAAAGTGGAAAAAATCGGCACGGTGATTGAAGTTGGCGACGGAATTGCCAGAATTGCCGGACTATCAGAAGCGATGGCTTCGGAAATGCTTGATTTCGGTAATGGGATATTTGGAGTTGCTTTGAATCTGGACGAAGATTCCATTGGGGCAATAATTCTCGGCGACTGTCAAAATATTAATGAAGGATCAACTGTAAAAAGTACCGGCCGGATTTTGGAAGTGCCGGTCGGCGAAAGCTTAATCGGCCGCATCGTTAATCCTTTGGGCGAGCCGATTGACGGCAAAGGAGAAATTAAAACTAATAAATTCTACCCGGTGGAAAAAATCGCTCCCCGGGTTATTACCCGCCAAGGAGTTAATACGCCGCTGCAAACCGGCATTAAAGCAATTGACACCATGTTTCCTATCGGCCGAGGCCAGCGTGAATTAATTATCGGCGACCGCCAAACCGGCAAAACCGCCTTGGGTATTGACGCAATTATTAATCAAAAGAATCAAGATGTCATTTGTATTTATGTCAGTATCGGCCAAAAAGAAGCCAAGGTTGCAAAAATCACCGCGGAGCTTGAGGCTTTTGGGGCAATGGATTACACCACGATTGTCTGCGCCGGCGCTTCTGACCCGGCCGCTTTGCTTTACCTTTCCCCTTTCGCCGGTTGTGCCATGGGTGAATATTTTATGGATCAAGGTAAAGATGTCTTGATAGTTTATGACGATTTATCCAAGCAAGCGATTGCCTATCGCCAAATTTCTTTATTATTAAAACGGCCGCCCGGCCGCGAGGCATTTCCCGGCGATGTTTTTTATTTACATTCCCGGCTTTTGGAGCGAGCCGCCCGCTTAAACGACAATTACGGCGGCGGATCTTTAACCGCTCTGCCGATTATTGAAACTCAGGCCGGCGATATTTCCGCCTATATCCCCACCAACGTTATTTCTATTACCGATGGCCAGATCTTTTTGGAAAGTGATTTGTTTTATCAGGGTTTCCGGCCGGCGATCAATACCGGGCTTTCCGTTTCCCGGGTCGGTTCGGCCGCTCAGATCAAAGCGATGAAGCAAGTTTCAAGTAAGCTTAAGTTGGAAATGGCCCAGTTCCGCGAGCTAGCCGCCTTTGCCCAGTTTGGTTCAGACTTGGACGAAAATACCAAAAAACAAATTAATCGCGGACAAAGATTAAGCGAGATTCTAAAGCAAGGGCAATATGAACCGTTGCCGGTTGATGAACAAATCATTATTTTTTACGCTGTCACCGCCGGCTATCTTGATGACATTGCCATTGAAAAAGTCAAAGCTTTTGAACAAGGGTTGCTTCAGTATTATCGTCACCAAGCTGAAAGTTTAAAAAATCAGATTTTAAAGGAAAAACAAATCACTTCAAGTATTGAAGAAACAATTAAAAAAGTCATTGTTGATTTTAAACAAACATTTACCGCCGATCTAAATTAATTCCGCTATGGCTTTATCAACCAAAACAATCCGCAAAAGCATCCGTTCAATCGGCAATACCAAAAAAATCACCAAAGCTATGGAAATGGTTTCGGCGTCAAAAATGCGCAAAACAGTTAATGCCGTGATGGCCGCGAGGCCTTATGCTCAGACTGCCTTGGCGATGGTAATTGATTTGGCCCATCGGGCCGGCGGATTTAATCAGCCGCTTTTAAAAAGCCGGAAGAAAATCAAAAAAATTTGCATTATTTTGCTGACGGCTAACCGAGGCTTGTGCGGCGGGTTTAACAGCCAAATCATCAATCAGGCAATCAGCTATACTAAAAAAGAAAAAAGTAAAAACCCCGAAATTGTTTGCGATTGGATTGCCGTTGGCCGCAAAGGCGCTGATTTTTTGGCTCACCATAATCAAAGAATAATAGCTGAATTTGAAAAATTAGATATTATCACAAGCATCTTCGAAGTCCTGCCAATAGTCAAAATGGTTGTTAAAGATTATCTGAACGAAAGTTACGATAAAGTGGCAATTGCTTATACTAATTTTAATTCGGCGGTAAATCAAAAGCCGGAAATCCGGCAAATCTTGCCGCTGACGTCAACTCTGGCAAAAAATCTGGCAAAAGATGAGGAAACAAAAGATTTGATCAGCCAGTTTGAAAAATATGAATATTTATTTGAACCCGATCCGGCGACAGTTTTAAACAGCGTTTTGCCCCACCTGATTGAGGTTAATCTTTACCAATATTTTTTAGAAACAATTGCTTCCGAACACGCCAGTCGAATGCTGGCTATGAGAAACGCATCAGACGCGGCTGATGAAATGATTAATGGTTTGACTTTAGCTTATAATCAGGCTAGACAAGCGGCAATTACGAGGGAAATTGCGGAAATTACCGGCGGCAAGGCAGCCTTGGAATAATGAATAATAATCAATAAATTTAATTAATATGACAAACACTGGTAAAATTAGAAAAATTATTGGTCCGGTAATTGACGTCTTTTTTGAAGACAAACTGCCGAAATTACATTATGCCTTGGAAGTAAAAAATAACAAGGAAAAATTGGTTTTGGAAGTTCAGCAGCATTTGGGCGGCAATTTGGTCCGGACCATATCATTAGGCCCAACTGATGGCTTGAGACGAGGTTTAGCCGTTGAAGATACTGACCAGCCAATCAGCGTCCCGGTCGGCAAAGAAACCTTGGGCCGGGTTTTTAATGTTTTGGGTGAGCCATTAGATGACAAAGAAGCGGTTGTAACTAAAGAAAAATGGCCGATTCACCGGGAAGCCCCGAGCTTTACCGACCAATCAACCAAGACGGAAATTTTTGAAACCGGCATTAAAGTTATTGATCTGATCTGCCCCTTTATTAAAGGCGGCAAAGTCGGACTATTTGGCGGCGCCGGAGTCGGTAAAACCGTAGTGATTCAGGAATTAATCAGAAATATCGCCTCCGAACACGGCGGCTATTCAGTTTTTGCCGGAGTCGGCGAAAGAACCCGCGAAGGCAATGACCTATACTGCGAAATGATAAGCTCCGGCGTAATAAAAAATACCACTATGGTTTTCGGCCAGATGAACGAGCCGCCGGGTTCGCGCCTTCGGGTCGGATTGACTGCTTTGACTATGGCGGAATATTTCCGGGATGTGGAAAATAAAGATGTTTTATTATTTATTGATAATATCTTTCGCTTTACCCAGGCCGGTTCGGAAGTTTCGGCTCTTTTGGGCCGCATTCCTTCAGCTGTCGGCTATCAGCCGACTTTAGCCACCGAAATGGGTGAAATGCAGGAGCGGATCACTTCAACTAAAAAAGGTTCAATTACTTCGGTTCAGGCCGTCTATGTTCCGGCTGATGACTTAACTGACCCGGCGCCGGCCACAACTTTTGCTCATTTGGATTCAACGGTAGTATTGTCCCGTCCCCTTTCTGAATTAGGCA
>Ga0265297_10012788_pt1 | contig 10006 bp, 7 predicted proteins | sample Munlanlwell13791_FD_192502 | JGI IMG/M metagenome (GOLD analysis project Ga0265297, IMG submission 192502) | Leachate microbial communities from a municipal landfill in Southern Ontario, Canada - Leachate well 137-91 | ecosystem: Engineered > Solid waste > Landfill > Unclassified | place...
AGAATCTATGCTTGAGTTGGCCATAACGGACGCCGCGGGTACGTATAATCATGCTGCTAGGGCTCAGGGCACCAAAGAACTGACTCAGGCGGACGCCAAGGCATACGCCGGGCGTTTAATTGATTCTGAGCCCGTGGAACGGGTAGTTTCAGACATGGAGGCCCAGTTTCCAGGCGTTGAGGTTTCCGAAACAGGGGAAAAATTGACGTTTTCTGTAACCGGCGACCGCGGTCAATTGACAAACACCATAGAAAATGCTATATTACAGAAAGGACCTGCGCTGCAAGACGCCCGGACTTATGCTAAAGGCATAGTCGACGGGACTGCGCGGTATTTTGGGTATACGGGTCTCGCGATTAAAGAGCGGGGCCGGCAGGTTACTAATGACGAGCCGGCAAAAGCTCCGGTTCCGGAAACTCAGGCAGTACCGAACGAGCAGAAGCCTGAGAAGGAAGAAACACAAAAACCTGCGGGCTATGTTGAAGAGAATAAAGAACCGGAAGGTTCAACAAATACTTAACATTGATTCGGGGGTTCCCGAACAACAGGAGGTTTAGACATGGCGTACAGTTCACCGGGCGTAAAAGTAACAAATGTTTTTGAGCCCATTGTAAGTCCAACGGCAGGAGGTGACCGAGTTCTTGCCATTCTTGGTTTGGTCAACGTATCCAATATCAATTTGTATCCCGTAAAGAACGTCGAAACCAGAAAAGACGTGGCTACGACCGATCCATCGGACTCCATAGTGTTTACTATCCCGGATCCTTCACTTGGCACCATAGCCGACGCCAGCAGGATAGTAAAAGTTTGGCAGGGAAGTAAAACATACACGGTTGTTTCCGGCGATACATACGTTTACTCCGAAACTAAGGGCGCCACAGGCGTGGCAGACAGCATAACCACAACTCTTACGGGCAGCATCACTGGAACGAGCGTCGTGGCAGTTTATTACGACAGCGGAACCGCGATCACCCGTTATAGCGAGGGTACAGACTTCTCGTACACGGTAACTCAGCCGGGCGGCGCGGGTACGGCAAACATCATTGCAATAACCTGGGATACGGCATACGATAATCCAACAGAGGGAGTTTCGTACACAGTCGTGGTTGGAGACTCAAGCGCCGGCAGCTACTATCCAATAATTGATAAGTACACGGCCGGTCAGGTAACAATTACTATGCTTTGGAATCCGGAATCTGCGTCATTGCCTACAGATGGTTCATCGTACCTCACACAGGTGCGCATGGAATACCCATACGACAGAATGACAGTGACATCTCTCGATGAGGCCGTAAGTAACTTCGGAGCCATAGTCGACGCCACAGACCCGGACTACACCGACGCCACAAAAAGAAATGTACTTTCGATGGCGGCTTATTTGGCGTTTACAGAAGGCGCTCCGTCCATAGTATTGGTGCCTTACGACGCGTCGGTTCTTTCAGCGTCGGACGCGCTCGACCTTCTTGCGCAAGATACGACAGTCAACATCGTAACAGCCATTGACACAAGCGCCATAGTAACTGGCGGAACGGACGTCAACAACCTCGTCCTGAATCACGTACTTGACTGCAGCACCGAACTTTACAAAAAGTACAGGATCGGGCTCTTTAATCCGACAGTCGGCGTGTTTAGTGCGGCGTTTAGTCAGACGGCCACCACGGGTTACCGTTCAATGGTCGATGTTTGCGACTCACAGAGGGCCGTAATAATCGGGCCCTCGCAGATGACCTTTAAGATGCCAGTCAGCACGGGCACGTACGTGGATTTCAAGTCCGACGGCGGCTACGGCGGCGTGGTATACGGCGCGATGATGTGCAGGCCGGAATATGACGTCGCGACGGCCATGCTCAGGAAGTCATCCAGGACCATATATAAGATAAGGAAGGACCATTCGTGGGACGATAAGAAGTGCGATATGATAGCGTCGATGGGCGTGACGCTTTTTGCGCTCATCAACAGCGTGTATGCGGTCAGGGACGACATAACGACTTCCCAGGACGCGACTATCATGATGATGGAGCCGGCTATTACGATGATCTCAGACAACATAGCGCAGACGGCCATCAGGGTTCTTGACGCGGCCTTAATTGGGACGAAGCTTTTGCTCCCACAAACCCTCGAGGCTGTAAAAACCAGGCTGATGAGCATGTTAGAGGCGAAGTCAAGGCCTCCGGCAATAATCATCGGCTATGGCGTTCCGGAACTTACAGTAGATTCAGTTGACACGCGTAAAATCAACGTGATAATTCCGATCCAGCCCGTTATGAAAGTACGTGAAATTAACATAACTTTCTCTTACGTATCATCCCTCTAAGGTGTTGCGATGAACGGGCGCGGGATTAAGGAAGCGTTAAAGAAAATACAGGCAGCTCCGGGGACGATGTCCCCGGGGCAGCTTGGCCTCGGAATGGCGGTCGAAACTGAGCACAACAAGACAGTTTTGGACGCGCTAAAGAAGACCAAGGACGGTAAACCGCCGGCCGTGGCTGAAGTCACGAAAGACATAGCGAAAGACCACATAAAAGAGAACGGAAGTTACTACCAGGAGGTTCCGGGTGTGGAGGAAGAAGTTCTTTTGATTCCAGCTTCTCTGAAAATCAACAAATTGACGTTGAAACTGGCGTCTGTGGATTCCGCGAGCCCGGCACGCGCGTTTTTGCTGCAAAAGATCGCTCTTCTGCGTATGGTCTGGGCGGACGCGGCGGAACAGTGGATTAGACAGGAAATGTCAAAACTGCAGCACGCCATTAACCCTAACGTATTTTTGGACGAGTTGACTGTGGGCGAAACACGCGAAAAACTGCAGGCGGACCCGAACAATTGGAAACTTATTTCCGACGCGCAGATCATAACAGAACCCGCGCTCAGGTTTATCTCGAAGTATGTTGCGGCCAAAAATGCATTGTCATTTTTTGATGCGCTCGTAGCAGCTAGTGGAAATTTAACGAGTCTTTCATTGGACCCGAACAAAATACAGTCTAAACAGTACAAAGGAGGAGTTTAACAATGGCAAATCCAGCAATTTTAGGACCGAGCGCGCCCGGAATTCGCAGTCAGACGGTATTCAGCCTGCAGGTTTTCGCCGGACAGTGGGAAAACTCAGAACAGGACGTACAAATCGGCACGGCAACTGAGCTCACGCCTACACAGGAACGCACGAACTCGCTTATCGGCGGCGTGGGAATAGGGGACAGGATTATGGAAATTGTCCCTGGACGCTCAAAATATTCCCTTACCCTGAAGAAATTCTCGCTCTGGCAGAAGAAACTCGCTGAAATATTCGGCTTTGCTAATGGTAAGGATATCAGGATGCTTGCGGAAATGCAGATGCCCTTTGATATCAAAGTTTATCATTTAAACCCGAACAGCGAAACTTCCGACACAATGGAAGTCACAATTTACCGGGATTGCGTGATCAAGTCGTGGAGGCGCAAGCAGGAATGGGCCGACGAGGTTGTCATAGCAGACGACGTAGAAGTCGACGTGACTATGATACACGCGAACACAGTTCCGTTCCCGACACTTTCTAACATATTCTAAGTTTTTCTCGTGAAAGGAGAATAACGTGGGTGCTTACGAAGATTTAAAGCAATTGATCGCAAGTGGCATGCTCGCGTGCTCAGTGAACATCACATTTTCCGGAAAGAAAATTCCGGTAGTGCTTTATTCACTGACGGCCGCGGAGGATTTGGCTGTCGCCAGGGAGGCTAATTTGTCGGCCTTACCAGCCACGCCGGGAGAAGAAAAACCGGCGACTGCTGATGACAATTTCAAGTATGTCATGGCTGTACTGAAGTACTCAGTAAAGAAGTTCAACGACGTCGAGGTGACACCGGAGCAGGCGGCCGGTTTGCTGGCGATGCTTAAGACCAAGCAGCTCTTTGAGTTGTTTGATGCGTTTACAGAACTTACGGTCCGGGAGCAGGCGGCTGGTGAAGAACTAAAAAACTCCTAGACGACCCCGAGTTCCAGTCTTTATGGTTTTATGTGCAGTCCGCGCACGGGGCCGTGAACGAAGAAAGATTCAGCGGGCTGCGCCGCACTCCTAACAAGCACCAAATCCAGTGGACGATTTTAAACATGGCGAGGGATAGAGATCCCGATGTTGACCTCAATAAGCTGATGCAGGCGGAAAATCCATCAGATATCCCGGATTATTTCATATATGACCAGTCAAAAGCTGGGGTTTCAATGGAGACCCTAGTTAAAATGCTGCATCTTACTGAGAAAGAGATCAAGGAGCGCATATCTAAGCACATCGAACTGATTGCGCAATACGAGGACCGTAAGAAGCAGATTGACAAGGAAATGGCTCAGGAATATAAACGTAAACGAAACAGCATAGGGTAGGAGTATTATGGCCGGAGACGATGTATTAGGAAGGTTAAAAGAGGCGGCTGATATTTTTGAGAAGCTCTCAAAGAACTTTGACTTCTCGACGCAGCAAGGTCAGATGGACGCCTTAACAGACGCCACGGAAGACATGTCTAAGCTCATGGCTATTGTAATGAAGCATGGTGATGGGCTCGAAGAGGCCATGAAAGGCGCGGACATTAAGACTAAGGCCATGTTTAATAACATGAAGTCCGGCATGGCCGCATTTAAGAAAACAACTTCTGACGTCCGCGACACAACCCTAAAAACCGTCACTGGCCAACGTGACGGCCTTCAGCAAAATCTTCGTCTTACGGAAAAAATCCTTAAATCCGACATCGCGTCATACCAGATGGTGGGCAAGAAGAAAGAGGCGGACAAGGCCCGCAGCGACTTGTACAAAGTTCTCGTAAGGAACGAGCAAGACGGAGCTAACACACTGCTGAATAAGAGTAAGCAAGTCATGAGTGTAATGCTTCAGGGGCCCGGCGCCATGGCGGGTTTTGGTCAGCTGGGTTTACACGGGGCCGCAATGGGTATCGGTGCTGGACGGGCGTTATGGAAATCCGGAGAAACAGTAAAGGGCGGAGCTTTCATGGCCGGAGCGGCTATGTTGGGAGTAGCCGGTGCTGCTGTGGCTGCGTCGGCTGAAACTTTAAAGACTAAAATGGCGTACGCCAGTATGGCGTTTGGATCAATGACTAACGTCGCGGCGGCGGCGGAAATTGCAAACACTTCGTACAAGGACGTGGCGTCAGCCGCGCGAGAGCACAAAATGCTCGAAGAAGATTTTACCGGGGTCATGAAAAGTTTTGTGGAGCAGGTCCCTATTTCTATGAAACAAATAATGACGTCTGGCAGCCTTCACGAGATTGGCGCGGAGTCCGCTCGTACGTTTGGTATAGGACTGGGGGCGTCCTACGAGAGCATGGCAGGCGTCATGGCGGCGTCGTACGCGGCCCAACGTCGTTTTAATAGCCTCACTGACCTAGATTCCGTTGTGACGTCGGACCTTATACGTACAAAAGTTTTCAATAATCGAATGATAAACAAGGGAGTAGGTTCGGGTCAGGCTTTAATTGCGGCCCAAGCCGCGGCTTACTCAGCCACGAATACATACAAAACCAGTATGGCGACTACAGCCGCCGGAATGAATTGGCTAACTTCACAAACGCACTTGCTCGTTCCTCCGAATGCGGCCGCGGCCGGACAGGCGTGGGCGTCTTTAGTTAATGCCGCCGCCAACGTTCCTCTCGCAACTCAAATGTTAGCTAATCCGAAGGCTGGCATCGGAAACATAATATCCTGGAGTATGGGTGATGTATCAAAACGTATTCAGCAGCTTCAGGGGCTTGCCGGCGGGTCTCTTATGTGGAAAGAGAACGAGTCCGATACTGCGCGCGCCGCAAAAGTAGTTAAATTTCAGGCGTTGTCGGGAATGGACCAAGAAATGGCCAAAAGATTCCTTTCTAAGCAGTTTTCCGGCGAGGCCATTACGTCCGAAGATTTTCTTGACGCTCAGGGACAACTATTGGAAGCTAACAAGGCACAAAGAGAGACTATGGGCGGCGTATACACCATATTACAGTCCATGAACGAGTTAATACGTACCGGGATAAACGATCTAGACTTGATAACGAGTAAACTTACCGGGGGGATAGGGGCGCGGGCTTCTCATTCGGAAGGCGCCAAAGATTAAACAGGAGAAAACATGGCTGATCCTATAACAAACATAACGACTGCGTCATCGGGCGCGTCCGTAAGTAATTTTGCGGCTAACCAGCCAAATCAAGGCCTTACTGACTTAAAGGCGAAAATGGGGTTTATGATGAACGCCGTCCAGGCCGCCGCCGCAGTGCAGGGGGCTCTTTCAAGAAATCCGGATTATGTGAGCGGAGGATTTGACCTCCCGCTCGCGTCACGCCTGATACGATTCACCGTCCATAAAGAAAATGGGTATTCTATTTTGCCGGCAGTTATTTTACCGGTGAACCCGAAACAATTAAAGGTAGCGCATAAGAAGCGCAGCAGTTACCGGTACACTCTCGGCGGGTTCGTCTTAGACCACTGGCACGACGACATTACGACCATAACAGCCAACGGGTATATTCCGGCGTTGAAAAGTAAGGCTAAAATACTCGCGTCCAGTTATTGGGTATTTTTGTTCTTTTTGAATTTATACAAATCCTGCGGGCAGGTAGCGGGGTATGACAAACTGTTTTTTAACGTCCCTAGCCTGGGTAAGCAGGAATTGACCGGTGGTGCCATAGCGTCGAACGGGACTTTATTGGGTGCTAAACCAGGAACAAGCGACATTCAGGCATACTCTCAATATAAAAATACCCAGGACGCCTCCGGAACTCAGCTCCAGAACTTCGAAACTGCGCCCGGTATGCCTACGCTGGATTCTAACGGGAACGTTAAGTTAGCAGCCAACGACACCGTCTTAATGACCAGGTCTGAGATCATAAACGCGGAAATAGATCTGGCGTATCAGTCCGACATCTACACTGGAATTTTTACGGACTTTACTGTCGACGAGGACGAAGAAGTGCCCAATTCACTGTTGTATTCATTTACGTTTACTGCACGAAAACATACAGACCTCATGGCGAGCGGTCTAAACGCGGCAGCCGAATCTTACGCGAAAGCCTAGTGAGGCTATAATGGGATCTCCTAATTTCAATTCAGCGCAAACATCCGTACAGGCCTCCACGAACAAGGATGTTGTAATACAGAATCCGGACCTGATAATTTTTAGGAACGGCCAATTCGCGTATTCCGACAACGCCGAAATACTCAAAAAGATGAAACTCCCGGAAAAGCCTGAGCTTCAGCATGTTGATCCGCTAACGCCGCGCTTGACTGGTTTCACGTCGTCCGGGACGATACAAACTGAGCCAGGGTCCGCTAGTCTTTCATTCGCCATTCCAACTACCGAAACAGATTCCAACAAAATTAAGATCGTGGAAGACTTGGACGTGACGAACGAGGAAATGCGCTGGCATTTAATGGACCATATCGAAGTTTGGACTACTCCGAACAAGACCAACCTTCCGTATTTTCGGACTTTTGTGGGTGTCGTGACGAATATCACGTTTACTATAAACGCCGGCGTTTGCACGATGGCTTTGGCTGCTCGTGACATGTTTTACTGGCTCGGACGCCAGAAAATTAACACGCGGTGGTCGGTTTACGACATCATGTTAAGGCGCGCGGACCTTAGCGCGAAGGACGCGGAAAATACCAAAGCTGTAATGTATAATCATCGCTACATGGGTTATACGTTTAGGGATATTTTAGAGAAAACGTTGTTTGACGTAAAGTCCAAGGACGCTGGGAGGCTTGTTGGGCGCACAAAAGAAGAAAATGTCACAGATCAGGATGAGATGGAAATTAACGATATTCCGGCGTTAGGAGTCGTGTCTATAGGAGACCAGCTCGCTCTCATACAAGGTAAATCCGTTTCTCCACTTTTTCATTTTCCGGCTTCTAAGGAATTTTCCGCCGCGATGGAGGGAAAGGTAAGGGCAAAAGTTGGAGCCGTGCTTGACAAAGTATGGCCCGGTGTTGCAATACAGCCCAATCAACTATCCGGAGAATATACCAGAGACGCCAGTGCAGTTCGTCCGGCGTTAACTGCGGACGGGGTGGCTACGGGGTTTATATCTAGCGCGCTTGACGTACACGAAGCCAGGGCAGCACAGAAAAAGAATATGGAATGGCTCGACATGTGGTGGACTGTACAGTGGAAGGGTTTTCTTAAAGCGAATTATGTCCCGTTTTATAGGCACGAGGACCTGCTTTTAATGCCGTTTCCTTTTTCTGGCGGCGTTCCGTTGAGATTTGACGGGGCATACGCCACGCGCTTGGAAATTTTGAAACAAATGTCCGATTTAACATTGTACGAGGTATTCCAATCTCCCCAGGGCCGTGTCATAGTAAAACCACCCACATACAACGCACCGCCGGTGAATATGATAAGTGCCGCTGAAATAAATTCTATTTCCAGGTCAGAAAATCTGGAAAACGTGCTAACTGGGGCGACGACGGAAGGGCTCTGGGTAGAACCTACTCCGGACAAAGACGTTCCTGAAATTCCGGCCGGACAATCGGATACTCCGCTGGTTTCTGCCTCGTACCAGGTGTTATTTCCAGTGAACGGCGGCCCGGACGGGCTAGAGGGGAACGGTACGGCGGCGTTCGGCGAGGGTAAGGGGAATTCGTGTACCGTAACAATTTCAAACTTCGGATCTTACGTTGATATCAGGGCTGACATGGAAAAACAAAAGTCCGACCTCGAAGACAGGCAGTTTTCACTTGAACTGCGTGAGGCGCCGTTTAACCCGCCCGTCAACATCACGGCCGAGGAAGATAGCTACCGGTGTTCACGCGCCTTGTTGTACAAATTTTATAAGCAGACGCTCCGGCCGGACGTGCTTTCAACTAAATCCGTGAACGATGATGACACAGGTTTTATGACGGCTGCCGATCGCGCAGAACTTTTTGGGCGAGCGAAGCTTTTTAACAAGAATTTGTGGGAATATTTCAGATGGATTGAAGTTTTCTTACTAAAGCACGCAAGCGACTTTGGGTTGACTGAGCAGCAGCTTCTGAACACCAACGCGGCTGTTGCGGGAAAAATTCAGGACCTTATAAAGGCGTTTCCATATTCAAAGACTGCTAATGACACCATCGAAGTCCAGGAAAATAGACGGAGCGCCGTTACGTCGTATATTTCCAGCACAGAGCAGACAAACAGTCTTTTTGCGACGGTGTATCTTGAGAAGGACACGGCGCAGCAGTTGAGCGTCTTTACGTCCCGGGGAGCCACGTCGGACCTCGAAAAGTATGAAAAGTCCAGGATTGACGATATAGTCGCTGAGGCTGAGCGCCTGGCGGCAGAAAGATTAGACGACGAAAAACACAGCGTTTCTCAGGCAGTAACTTCGGTAGCTTCACCAGCAGGCAAAGTTATAAATAAGGCAGCCAACGCAATTAAAGAGACGTCTCAGGCCGACGAAATTTACGCACTTCGCAACAGGCTCGAACAGGATTTCCGAGCGTCCCGGCCGCATTGTGCAATGCCGGGGTTAACTTTACACATATGCGGAAAATATAAAATAGGTGACCTTAGTAAGTACATGACACACGGCAAATATAATGTCATGCATCACGGAATGAAAGATGTTAAACTCACAAATTCACTAATACGTTCCACGCTCCAGGCCGCGCTGTTTTCGAAATACTGGATTTACAGGAACAACGCCCAGGTAGAGCAGTTTACGTTCTCTTTGCAATCTTATCGCCCTGACATAGTTCCGGGATTCACGATCTTAAATACTATGGACGGATGCGTATACTACGTACAGGCCGTTTCGTTTAATTTCGTGCCCGGGCAAGAAGCCACCACGGGACTCACTTGTATCTGCAGGCGTCGGCCTGTGTTTGTGCACGAGTCGGTACAGGAAACGACGGACCCGCTTGAGTACGTGAGGACTCTCACATTCTGGGAAAAGGACAGTGGGCCGTTAAGTGAGAATCCAAAGTATATTGCGAGCCTGGACGCCCTCAAAACAGGCCAATATAGCTTTCTGGGGTGGGAGATGTATGGACCGACGGATAATGACCT
>Ga0265297_10012789_pt1 | contig 10006 bp, 9 predicted proteins | sample Munlanlwell13791_FD_192502 | JGI IMG/M metagenome (GOLD analysis project Ga0265297, IMG submission 192502) | Leachate microbial communities from a municipal landfill in Southern Ontario, Canada - Leachate well 137-91 | ecosystem: Engineered > Solid waste > Landfill > Unclassified | place...
TCTATAAGGCGCATTTTAAGCCCGGGGATTATAGCTTAGCCAAGCTCCTGTTCCATGAAGGGATGGGTGTGCAAACGATACTCTTCCTTGTGCCGGGAGTTTTCCTGGCGTTTCCCCTGGCGCGGGCAAGAGGAGCGAAGCCCTTTGGATTGTTCTGGGGGTATTTTTTCCTGCTGCCGCTTTTACTGTACCTGGTTTATCGTTACCTGATACCGCTGCCGAATGCCCGTTATCTGTATGCCTGCCTGGGGCTGGGCATGGTTTGCGGCGTCTATGCCTTTGAAAAGGCGAGGGTCCCTTACCGGGCTATCCTTGCGCTCTCATTGTTATGCATCCTGGCATCGGCATTCGAGCTTTCAAAACGGGGGGAATTGATCGCCTCCCTATGCGCCGCGTTTTTGTTCTTTTTTTTATCGGCGCCTCTGTTAAAATATATAAAAAAGGGGCTGGCAACATCTGCCCGCCGGGCAGCCTTGGCGGTATTGGCGGTATTGCTCCTGGGGGCGCTGAACAGCGACTATATCCGGAATGAATACGGCCGCTATACCGGCATGCGGCGTTATTCCGGTTTTTGGCCCGACGCAACGGCCGCCTGGCAGTGGCTGGATCAGAATACCGCCGGGGACAATATCGCTTACGCAGGCAGGCCCGTGGCGTTCCCCCTGTACGGCAGGGGCTTTAAGAATAACGTCTATTACGCGTCGGTGAACGCGATCGACCCGGCAAAGCTGCATTATTTCAAGGCAGGCTCCTATCGTTGGGGGTATGATTTTGAGAGCGTTCACGAAAGCTTCCTGCAGCCTCAGAACTACCGGGGAAATGCCGATTATACCGTTTGGCTTGCCAATCTCCTCAGGAGAAAAACGGATTATTTGTTTGTCTATTCCCTGCACCAGACGGATAAAGAGCTTTGGCCGCTGGAAGATACCTGGGCACGGGAGTACCCGGAGCTTTTCCAGCCCCTCTATGAGCAGGGGCAGATACGGATCTATAAGCTGCGCCTTTTTAACTTAAGCGCACCGTCAGAAAAAAGCAGCCCTTAAGAAGGAGCGTGTTTCGGTGATATCAATAGTCGTTCCGGCGTATAACGAAGAAGAGAATATCGCGGCGGTCATCGAGGATATCGAGCATTTTGTCAGCGTGCCGCATGAGCTTGTCATCGTCAATGACCATTCGCGCGACAAGACCCCTGTTTTGGTCGCGGAGCTCGCCAAAAAATACCCCGTCATAAAACTGGTGGAGAATACCCGTCCGGGAGGGTTTGCCAACGCCCTGCGCACCGGCTTTGAGCATGCCGGCGGGGAATACGTCGTTCCGGTGATGGCAGACCTCTGTGATGACCTGGTCACGGTCAACAACATGCTGCTTAAGGCGCGCGAAGGCTATGATATAATCTGCGGGTGCCGTTATGCGCGCGGAGGCCTGCGCCTGGGAGGTTCCAGGGTCAAGGGCTTTTTCTCCTGTTTTGTAGGCTGGTCATTGCATTTCCTCCTGGGGATCCCGACGCACGACATTGCCAACGCGTTCAAGATGTACAGCAAGAAAGTGCTGGAAAAGGTGGACATAGAATCAAAGGGCTTTGAGATCTCGATGGAGATCACCGTCAAAGGTTTTTTCCTGGGTTTTAAGGTCGCGGAAGTGCCTACGGTCTGGAAAGAAAGGACAAAGGGCAAGTCCAGCTTTAAGATGCTGCGCCTTTTTCCCAGTTACCTGAGGTGGTATGTCTGGGGGATCGCGCGGAGGGTCCGCCGATGAGCGCACCGCTGCTCTCCGTGATCGTGCCGGTTTACAACGAGGCCCAGACCATCAGGCTTATCCTGGAAAAGATAGAGTCGATAAACATCGACAAGGAGATCATCGCGGTGGACGACGGCTCGACCGACCAGACCGCCGCGATCCTGCGCGGCATCGCCTATCCGCGGCTTAAGATCATCCATCATACCAGCAACCGCGGGAAGGGGGCGGCGTTTTTGACCGGCCTTTCCCATGCTACAGGCGAATTCGTGATCATACAGGACGCCGACCTTGAATACGACCCCGCGGATTACCTGAAACTCCTTGGGGTCATCCGGGATAAAAAGGCCGACCTTGTTTTGGGGGCGCGTTTTACCAAGGGGTATCACGGGCTTTTCATACACCGGCTCGGCAACAAATTCCTAACCTCGGTGATGAACCTCTTTTTTGCCGCGAAGCTCAACGACTGCTTTACCTGCTATAAGCTTTTCCGGAGGGATGCCGCGCTTCTTTTGAGCCTGAAATCCCAAAAATTCGACCTTGATACCGAGATCATCGCCAAGGCCCTGCATAATAAATGGCGTATCGAGGAGGTCCCCGTATCCTACCACCCCCGTACCTATTCGCAAGGCAAGAAGATCCGTCTCAGGGACGGATTAAAGGCGGTTTGGGCGATATTGAAATGCCGGTTTTCCACCTTTTGATATGACCCGCATAACGGCGTTGTGTGAATACGCGGTTTATTACTGCCTGATCATCATTCCTTTTGCGCTCGCGATCGCCCCTGCGCCCGTCAATGTATTCATGGGTTTTTTGATCGCGGCATTCCTTGCCAAAAAAATGATCGCAAAGAAGCCCCTGGCAAGAAAGGGGCCGGTGACCATACCGCTTCTTTTATTTTTTCTGGCGACCTGCCTGTCGCTGGTCAACTCGGTCGATCACTATGACAGCATCAAGGGCGGGGTGCTGAGGCTCCTGCAGTATATACTTGTTTTCTTTGCCTGCGCAGAGCATGTCCGGGACGCGCGCCATGCGCGCCGGATCTTTTATTCCATGGCGCTTGGCATCAGCCTGGCCTCGGTCAACGCCTTCTGGCAGGTTGTGACCGGAAGTGATTTTATCCGCGGTTATGCGCCCGTGGTAAACCTGGGGCTGGTGCGCGCAACCGCGTCGTTTAAGGACGCAAACCTCCTGGGGATATACTTAAGCGCCTTTCTGCCTTTACTTCTGGGGCTGGCGCTCTATCACGCCAAGGGTAAGCAAAGATTGATCTTTGCGGCTGCCTCTATCCTGGGGCTGGCCGGGGTTTTTTTGACCTACTCACGGCCGACATACCTGGCGCTGTACGTTTCGGTTTTCCTGTTGGCGGCAATACGCAGGAGCAAGGTCATCCTGGTCTTGCTCCTCCTGGCAGCGTTGGCGCTGCCTATTTTGGCCCCGCAGTCAATAAAAGACTGGGCGCGCCAGATGGAGTATAACCCCTTACGCATGATGTGCAACGATGACAGGATCGCGGTCTACCGGAATTCCCTGAATATGATCCGGGCGCATCCGGTCGCCGGGGTGGGCGCAAATACATTTATGGAAAATTACCGTCATTACAAAGAGAACCCGGAGTACCGTAATATCGTCACCATAGATTATATGTATGCGCACAATAATTTCCTGCATATGGCTGCCGAGGTCGGGCTTATCGGGTTCGGGCTGTTTATCTGGTTCCTCATCGCACTTTTTAGGAAGGCCTTGCGCACCTTAAAAACGCTCAAAGACGCGCAGGCGCGCATGCTGCTCCTGGGAGGCGTTGCCTGCCTGGTCGCTTTTCTGGTCAACGGCCTGACGGAATCCAGCCTTTTTTATTCGCGGGTGGCGGTCATTTTCTGGTATCTGGCAGGGATCACCCTGGCTGCGGCCAATTTCGGAGGCGCTAAGCTTGCAGAAAATCAGTAATATCGTCGTATTTCGCAATGACCGTTTCGGAGAGTTCCTCCTGAACATCCCGGCCTTTACGGCCCTGAAGAAAGGCTTTCCCGGCGCGCGGCTGGTGGCGGTGGTCAACCCGTATGTCCAGGAGCTTGCCAACCGCGTTGATTGCATCGACGGGATAATCACCTTTGATAATAAAAAACATTCTCTGGGAGAGCTTTTGCGTTTCAGCAAGGTCCTGCGCGAGCGGCGCTTTGACCTGGGTGTCGTCTTTAACCCGTCGCGCGATCTTCATCTGGCAAGCTTTTTAGCCCGGATACCGGTGCGCGTAGGTTACCGCAGGAAGCTGGGAGGGTACTTGCTTACCCGGAGCATGGAGGACAGGAAGCATGAGGCCACCAAGCACGAGGTGGAATATAATCTTGAGCTGGTAGGGCTGCTGGGTGTTAAGACCAACGACACAACGCTCTCGCTTACCATCGACAGGGAATCTTCCGATGTGGTGCGGAAATTCGCGTTGGATGCCGTGGATAATATCGTCACCATACACCCCTGGACGAGCGATCCCTTAAAGCAGTGGCCGGTGAGGAGGTTTTTTCAATTAACCAGGGTGCTGAGCGCCTATCCGGGCATACGCATTATACTGGTAGGGCAGTCTCAGGCGACGCTGAGGTCCAATGAGCTTTTTCGGGGGCTTGAGAAGTGCGCGGTGGACCTCTGCGGGAAAACGACCCTGGTTGAGTTGGCGGCGATCTTAAAAAGAAGCAGGCTGCTTATTTCCGGCGACAGCGGGCCGGTGCACCTGGCATCTGCCGTAGGGACCAAGACGCTTGTTTTATTCAGAAATGACATTCCGGGAAAAGAGCCGAAAAGATGGGGGCCGTGGGGCCCGGGGCATACCGTTATAGCAAAACAGAGCCTGATGGATATTGAAGTAGAAGAGGTCCTCCAGAAGGCAAAGGAGGTGTTGGGTATATAATGCGCTACGCACTTATATTATCCGGAGGCAAGGGGGTCCGTTTTTGGCCGGTGAGCAGGGAGCAGAACCCCAAGCAGTTCCTGGCAATGTGCTCGGACAGCCCGATCATTGAAGAGGCGATCAGGCGCGTTATGCCTCTTGTCGGCGTCTCGCGCACCTATATCGCCGCCAATGCAATGCACCGTAAGCTTATCGAAGCGTGCGCCCGGCGGCCTTTAAGGATGAAAAGAGAAAATGTTTTCTTTGAGCCTCAGAGCAAGAATACGCTTGCTCCGATCGCCTATCTCAGCAGTATGATCGGCCGCAAAGACCCGCAGGCGGTGATCGCCGTTTTTCCCGCGGACCACTTCGTAAAAGACAACGCCCGTTTCCGCAGCCTTATCAGGCGCGGGATGGAGATCGCCCGGCGCGGCTTTATCGTGACCCTGGGTATTCCTCCGGACAGGCCGGAGACCGGATACGGCTATATTAAGGCCGGGCCCGCAGGCAAAGGCTTTTGCCTCATCGAGAGGTTCGTTGAAAAACCCGATATCGCACGGGCGCGCGCCTTTATGCGGGACAAGAGGTATTACTGGAATGCGGGTATTTTTATCTTCAGGGCGGATGTGATGCTGGAAGAGATCAGGCGTTACTGCCCGGGCGTATCGGCGCTTCTGCAAAAACATGCGGCAGGCAGGCTGGATATGAAACGGTTATGGCAGGGGATGCCCGCTATCTCCGTTGACTACGCGGTGATGGAAAAAAGCAGAAAGCTTGCGCTGCTGCCTGCGCATTGCGGCTGGTCTGACGTGGGCAGCTGGCATTCGCTCGGAGAGCTGGTGAAGAAGAATAAGGACGGGAACGTCTTTAAGGGCCATTGTATCGACCTGGAGAGCAAAAACAGCCTGGTATGGTCCGCCCATAAGCTGGTGGTGACGGTCGGCCTTGAGGATACCGTGGTCGTCGATACTGACGATGCGCTTTTGGTCTGCGCGCGCGACAGGGCCCAGGACATCAAGAAGATCGTCCAGATCCTAAAACAGAAAAAACTGCATAAAAAGCTTTGAAAAAAATACTGCTCATCAATCCTTTCGGTATCGGAGACGTTCTGTTCACCACGCCTGTGATCAAGGCCCTGCACGCGGGGCTTCCCGGGGTAGAGATCGGTTATTGGTGTAACGAACGGGTGAGGGAAGTGTTGAAAAACAACCCCCGGATCGCCAAGGTCTTTGCTTTATCAAGAGGGGACCTGAAGAAGATATTCCGCAGGTCGTTTATATCAGGGATGCGCGGTTTCCTGGGGCTTTGGGGGGGTATCCGGCGTGGGCATTTTGATATTTCCCTTGATTTTTCCCTCGAACACCGCTATAGTTTATTATCTAAATTGTGCGGTATCCCGGAACGTATCGGGTTTGATTATAAGGGCCGCGGAAGGTTTTTGACGCACAAGATACCCGTTGAAGGCTACCGCGGCAAGCACGTAATCGAGTATTACCTGGGTATCCTGGAGCCGTTAGGGGTGGTATTGCCCGCGGGAAAGCCGGAAATGGAGTTATTTCTCTCTCCGGAAAGCTGCGCAAGGGCATCGGCCCTCCTGAAGGAAGCAAAAGCAGGGCAGCCCCTGGTGGGGATCGCTCCCGGCGGAGGCTTAAGCTGGGGAGCATCGGCAGGCTACAAACATTGGCAGGCGCAGAAATTCGCGCAACTCGCCGATATCCTTGCGCGGGATCACGGGTGTAAGCCGGTTATCCTGGCAGGCAGCGATGAGGCAGGCATTTCCCGGCAGGTGATTGCCGGGATGAAGGAAAAACCGATAGACCTGACCGGCAAGACTTCTTTGGAAGACCTCTGCGCGGTAATATCGCGGCTTAAGCTCCTGGTCGCCAATGACGGAGGGCCGCTTCACATCGCGGTTGCGCAGGGTGTTGCCACGGTTTCGCTCTTTGGCCCCGTCGATGAAAAAGTCTATGGCCCATATCCTCCTTCGCAGAAGCACGCGGTTGCCAGGCGGCAGGTTTCATGCGGGCCGTGCTATCAGAATTTCCGTTTCACGGGTTGTTCTAACCAGCGGCGCTGCCTGGAAGATGTCAGCGTGGAAGAAGTGTATCGGCTTGCCAGGGGATTGCTATGAATAAAGTGCCTTTTGTGAGTTTGAAAAATCAATACGCAGAGATCAAGCGCGAACTGCTCCCGTATCTGCGGTCGGCAGTGGAGCGTTCCGATTTTATTTTGGGCAAAGACGTACAGCTGTTCGAAACGGATTTTGCCCGTTATTGCCGGAGGCGTTTTGCGGTAGGGGTAAATTCAGGGACCGATGCCTTGTTCCTGGGGCTCTTAAGCCTGGGGGTCGGGCCGGGGGATGAGGTGATCGTTCCGGCTTTTACCTATATCGCGACTGCCCTCGCAGTGACCTATACGGGGGCAAAGCCGGTTTTCGTAGATATTGACCCCTGCACGTATGCCATGGATGTTACCCGGGCCGGGAAAGCGATCGGTAAAAAGACCAAGGCTATCATCCCCGTGCATCTTTACGGCCACTGCGTTGACATGGACCCGCTGCTTAAAATAGCAAAAGCGCGCGGGATCAAGGTCATTGAGGACACTGCGCAGGCGCACGGCGCGCTCTACAGGAAAGCAAAAGCCGGAAGCATGGGCGATATCGGGTGCTTCAGTTTTTATCCCACGAAAAACCTGGGCGCTTTTGGCGACGGAGGTATGGTGGTAACGGACAACGAGCCGATTTACCGCAAGCTCCTGATGTTCAGGGATTACGGCCGTAAATCGCGTTACGAGCATGTCAGTATCGGCTATAATTCCCGCCTGGATACCGTCCAGGCGGCGGTCTTAAGGGCAAAGCTGCCTTGCCTTGACCGCTGGAACAGCCTGCGCCGTAAAAACGCCGCCGCTTATAACCGTATGCTTAAAGGCGTGGATAGTATTACAACGCCTTATGAGGCTGAGTATGCAAAGCACGTGTATCATATTTACGCGGTAAGGGTCAAGGACAGGGATGCGGTTGCCGCCGAGCTTTCCCGGAATGGTATTGGTGTCCTGATCCATTATCCTATTCCTTTGCACCTGCAGGAGGCCTATGCCGGCCTTGGGTATCGCAGGGGGGATTTTCCGGTTTCCGAGGCTGCCGCGGCAGAGATCATTTCGCTGCCGATGTTTCCGCATCTGCGGGAATCCCAGGTCCGCAGGGTGTGCTCCGTATTGAAACGGGCGCTTAAGAGCCGACACTAGCCTATGCCCGCAAAACAGGCGCTTTCAGCGGTGGTGTTGACGAAAAACGAAGAGTCCAGGATCTCCGGGTGCCTTGAGTCGCTGGCCTGGGCCGATGAGATCATCGTCGTTGACGACGAAAGCACGGATAAGACCGTCGAGATCTGCAAGGTGCACAAGGCAAAGGTATTGGTGCGCAGGATGGATATCGAGGGGAAACACAGGAATTGGGCGTATGCGCAGGCGGCTTCTCCCTGGGTCTTAAGCGTGGATGCCGATGAAATAGTGACCCCTGAGCTTAAAGAAGAGATCTGCCGGGTCCTCTCGGAGGAGCCCGCGGAAAACGGGTTTACGATCCCCCGCAGGAATTATATAGGCAGCTACTGGGTGCGCCATGGCGGATGGTACCCGAGCCCGCAGCTTAAGCTTTTCCGCAAAGACAAATTCCGTTACGAAGAGGTTGCCGTGCACCCGCGCGCCTTTATGGATGACCCTTGCGGCCATTTATCAAGCGACCTGATACATTATTCTTACCGGGATATAGAGGATTTTCTGCGCAAGCTCAATAAGCAGACGACCTGGGAGGCGGAAAAATGGTTTGCGCAAGGCAAGCCCATGCGCCTGGGGAGGTTTTTGTGGCGCACGTATGACCGGTTCATGCGCACGTATTTCGGCAGGAAAGGCTACAAGGACGGCCCTATGGGGCTGGCGGTCGCTTTTTTTGCCGGGCTGTACCAGTTTGTCAGTTATCTTAAATACAGGGAGATCGTGTTGAATAAAAAGGAGGAGCAATGAGAATTTTAGTTACGGGCGGGGCAGGGCTGGTAGGAAGCCATGCCGCGGAATTTTTCGCGTTGAACAATCCCAAGAACAAAGTCATCGTCCTTGATAACCTGATGCGCTCAAAGATCTTCGGCTATGACAAGGACTCGGTTGAGTTTAACTGGAATTACCTCAAAAAATTCAAGAATATCCAGAGGATAAAAGGGGATGTGCGTAACGACCGCGACGTGGCCAAAGCCGTCGGAAAGGGCGTGGATGTGGTCATTCATACCGCCGGCCAGCCGGGGGTCCCCTCGAGCGTGCGCATGCCCAAGGAAGATTTCAGCATCAATGCCTACGGGACGCTCAACGTCCTGGAGACGGCGCGCAAGAAATCCCGCGATACGATCGTGTTGTATTGTTCCACAAACAAGGTGTACGGGGAAAACGTGGATAAACTGGAATTGTCGGAAAAGGAAAAACGCTACACCTTCCGTGATGTGGCGGGAGTCGATGAAGGCATGTGCACGGACCTGACAGGCCATACGCCTTACGGCGTCTCAAAGCTGGTAGGCGACCTGTATGTCCAGGAATACAGCCATATCTACAAGATGAAAACAGGGGTGTTCCGTATGTCCTGCACCTACGGGACCCGTCAGTTCGGTTTTGAGGACCAGGGGTGGGTTGCCTGGTTCATCATCGCGACGCTCTTTAACAAGCGGGTCACTATTTACGGCAACGGAAAACAGGTGCGCGACATGCTCTACGCCGATGACCTCATAGAGGCGTTCAACCTCTTTATCAACAGTAACATGAAGAGGGGGTTGTTCAATATCGGCGGGGGCCGGGAGAACACTATTTCCCTGCTTGAGTTCCTTGACGAACTCGAGGCATTGACCGGCAAAAGGCCGAAAGTCAACTTCTCCGATTGGCGGCCGTCCGACCAGAAGGTCTATATTACCGATACCTCCAAGCTCCAGCGTGAGCTGGGCTGGAAGATAAAGACTCCCGTAAAACAGGGGATCAGGAACCTTGTGGAATGGGTAAAGGAGAACAAAGATTACTTTGCGTAGCCAAAAAACAGTGCGGGCGGTATTCCTGGACAGGGACGGCGTCATAAACCGTTATCCCGGAGACCGCCGCTACGTTACCTCCTGGAAGAGGTTCCGCTTTCTTCCCCGCGCAAAGGCTGCCCTCAAGCGCCTGCAAGAGGAAGGTTTTAAGCTCTTTGTCGTTTCAAACCAAGCCGGCGTCTCCAAAGGGTTTTATGCCCGCAGCACGCTTACGCGCATCACCAAAAACATGCTCGGCGAACTCAAGGCTTCAGGCGTTACGGTTTCGGGCGTCTATTACTGCACTCACCGGCACGAAGAGAACTGTTCCTGCCGTAAGCCTAAGCCCGGGCTC
>Ga0265297_10012790_pt1 | contig 10006 bp, 1 predicted proteins | sample Munlanlwell13791_FD_192502 | JGI IMG/M metagenome (GOLD analysis project Ga0265297, IMG submission 192502) | Leachate microbial communities from a municipal landfill in Southern Ontario, Canada - Leachate well 137-91 | ecosystem: Engineered > Solid waste > Landfill > Unclassified | place...
GGTACAGTGGCTGTAGCAAAAGGTGCTACAACTGTAACTGTTTCAGGAGGTACTGTAACTGCAGCTATGGCTAATAGAGGTCAGATTACTATTACTGGTGGTGCCACTTATAGAATTGCCTCTATTACAGATGGAACTCACTTAGAATTAGCTGCTCCTTTTGAACAAACAACTGTTTCTAGTGCTGCTTTCTCAATTGATTACTTTACTGCAGTAGCAAATACATCTGGTGCTTATGCCAAGACAGATACTTTTGCAGCTGGTGATGAGGATACATTGGCTGGTGCTTCTTATGACTGGAAAATGTACCACACAACTGTAAAGATTCACAATCTTGATATGAAGCAGAATACAGGTAAATCAAGAATTATTGATTTAGCATCACAAAGATTGAGATCAGCAACTAAGCAATTACAAAGAGACTTAGTAGCAGACTTTTATGCTACTACAGTAGACGGATCTGCTAAGATGGTAGGTTTACAAGGAATTGCTGCTGGAGCTGGTATAGTAGGAACCATTAATAAGGCAACTTATGCTTGGTGGCAAGGAGCTAGAAACTCAGCTGCTGGACCTAGAGACTTAACATGGGACTTATTGAACAAAGTTTACTACGACACTAAGAAGTATGGTAATGGAGATTCTGCAAACTTGATTGTAACATCTGATGGTGTTATTCAAAACTACGAAAGTAACTTAACAAAGACTGTCATCACAGGAACTGATGGTAACAGATATGAAAATATCATAGCCACAAGATCATTAGATGAAAAGACTGTTGATGCTGGTCTTACTGGTTTCAAGTTTAAAGGAATTGATATGATTTCAGATCCATTGATTACTGTAGCAGATAAGTTATTCTTCTTGAACTTGAACTACATTTACTGGAGAGTATTGCAAGGATTCCAGTCAACTGGATGGCAAGACTTGAAAGCTTCACAAAACAAGGATTGGGCACAGTTAACCGTTAATGGTTATGGTGCATTAACCACTTCATGTTGTGCAAAGTTTGGTCTTATCAGCGAGTTGAATCAAAACTAGGACAAAGGATAGGATGGTTACTTTGAGGCGGGTTCAATTCCCGCCTCTATCCCTATAAAAATAAATATACAAATTCTATGAAAGTAAGTTGTTATCCCGTTAGGGACTATGTTATAGAGTTTATTAATACTAGAGGTATTACTCTTGCTAGTCATGAAGAAGAGTTAGATGTTTTAATTTATACAGGCGATGATCTTAAGGAACTTAAAGAGCTCGTTAAAGATACAGAGGCGAAGTGTGTTATAGTAAATAATATGATCTTAAAAGATAACGTAGGATTCTTTTGGATTAAACATAATTTTACTGACTTGAATTCCCTATGTAATCCTGGTACAATTAGTACAAATACAGAGATTCTTAGTAAGGAATTATATGGAATGTGGGGCTTACAAGCTGACATTCAGTTTACTAAGAAAGAAGTAAAAGAAAAAAAGCCTAATGATATTATCGAGCATGTGAAGCAGGCAATGTTGTGGGCATAGTAACTGTTATACAATAATGAATACACATATAGTTAAATCTGGGGAAGATAACTTAGAACAAATCGCAAGTCAATATGGATTAAAGGCTGGCGATCTTGCTATTTATAATAGACTTCCAAGTAATAAAGTTGTTCCAGGGCAAGAACTTAAATTAGAGTTGCCTAAAGATGCTTTGCCTATTAAGGTTAAACTTGGTAAAGGTGATTCATTAGATACTGTTGCTAAGCATTTTAATACTAGTGTTGATAGATTAAAACTTTTAAACAATCTTAAAGATTCTAATGTTGGAGAAGGTACAAGTCTTATTGCTTGGGATCCTTTTAAGTATAATTATACCAAGATTAATAAGCCAGAAGATTTAGATACTTTGGCTAAGCAATTTAATACTACTAAAGATAAAATTTTAGAGGCAAATCCTCATGTAGATATTACAAAGGTTTCACCAGAAACTTCTATTAATATTCCATGGCAATTTAATCAATATATTGAACCTAAAGAAGCGAAGATATCTTCGTTTCCTGAGCCATTGGTTATTCCTAAGGTTAAGACTGAAGAAGTTATTGTTCCTCAATATGAAGATTATAAAGAATATTATAAGTTTAAAACTCCTAAGCCAGAGGCTAAGGGTTTGATTTATGATATACCTGGAATATCTACTATTGCTAGAAGTAATAAAGCTAAGGAATATTTTAACTCTATATCTGCAGAGTTGACTGAAGTTAACAATAAGATGTTTGAAGCTTACAGAGAAGCTGAAGCTGAAGGAAAGAAAGAAGCTCAATATAAAATACTTTCTTATCTTAAAAATACTAATGCAGAATTTGAAAGAGTTACTGGTCTTAAGTCTAAACAAACAGAGGCAGAGTTTAATAAGGCTATTCAAGCAATAAAATATCCAGAGACTTTTAGGGCTGACGATTATCTTACCAATCAAATAGCTAAAGAAACTGCTGAAAAGGTTAAGAAAATTATGCCTGAAGCTGAAGAAGCTGGTATTACTGATGATGCTTCTTATCAAAGGTATAAGAATGAGATGTATGATAATACTATTAAGATTGAAGATGAGGGAATTACTAAAGGGTATATTACTAAATCTAAAGATGGTACTGTTGCTTATACTGATAAAGCTGAAGGCGCGCTTAATGCATATGTAAAAGATAATAATGCTATTAAGAGTTTGAATACTGCGCTTAATTCAACTCAAGAATTTTGGTCAGAGTTTCCAAAAGACTTTGAGGCATGTTTGTTAACATCAGATCCTAGTAAGAGAGCTGAATATCAAAAACAATTTAGTAATAAGTATTCAGATTTATCTGTGATTCAAAGTATGAATCCAAAGTTTTTGGCATATAATAATTTATATTTAGAAGATAAAGATCTTGCTGGGAAATTAGATAATATTATAGAAAATGAAATTCCTAAGATTAATAATAGTGATATTATTATTAGTGTTTTAACATCTGGAAATCCAGATAATTATAAGAGTCTCTTAGAAGAGAATAATATATCTAGTGATGATGTAGCTAAAGTTGGAAATCTTTTAGATGAGTATTATAATTATAATACTAAAAGAGTTGCTTTAGGAGAACAGATTGATTCTATTAGTAAAGATCTTACTGATAGTATCAACTCTTTACAAGATGTTATATTAAATTATGATAGTAAAATTAATTTACAGAATTATTTTATTCAAGGAGCGCAACCAACTAGTAAGTTTGGAGAAGCTCTTAAGGGTTTAGCATTAGCTAAACATCAAGCAAGTCAGGTCAGGGGGGAAACACTTGCTGAAAATATTGATAGTGTTTATTTATCTGATCTATTTAATTGGATGGATAAATATAATACTAGTGCGGCTACCTTAAATAAGGTTAATCAATTAGATATGGTTTATGGAGAACAATCTAATAGATTATTTGAAAGACGTGAAGAAAAGAAGTTAGAGTCTATTCTTCCATCTAATTGGTTTAATGAAAATTATTCTGATATTAAAGCATGGGAGAAAATTTTGACTCCATTACAATATTCTATTGGTCGTTTAGCTAATAGTAATAATCCATTGATATCAGATGGAACACAAAATATTCTTAAGACCATGGATTATTATATGAATGATATAGTTGGAAAGAAAATTATTCCAGCTGCTTTAAAAGTACCTGTTACTTATGGAAGCATGATTCTTTATGCATATCCAGAATATATTACATTGCAGGCACAAAGAGCAATGGGACAAATATCTGATGAAGAATATAATAAAAGAATTGCTACTTGGGATAAAGACTTACAAACATTTGCTAAGTTACAATTTGGTATAAACAGATTTAACTTTAATAATGTTTCAAGTATTTATAATCAGTTATCAACTTCTAATATTATTACACAAGAAATTCCTATTACTGACGCTTTAGGAAAAGCAATGGTTGATGAATTAGGTAAGCCTCTTACTCGTAAGAAATTCTATCAAGATATAATGCTATGGAAAGATTGGGATCTTTATCAGGTATTAAAAGATGGTAATAGATTAGATATGTATCGTGAGATACAGAATCTTAATCCTGGAAAAGATTTAACTAAGCTAAAAGCTTTAGATAATATTATTTTACCTAGAATTGATGAAGGTATTGGAAGTGCTATGGTTAGAGGTTCAGAGAATTATTTATATAATCCTCAAACATTCTTTGAAAAGACAATTCTAAATCCTGAACAGGTAGAAGCTGTTAATCAATTAGTGGAAATTTTCTATGATCCATTGACTTATGTTACTTATGGAGTAGAAGGATTGGTAAAGACTGCAGTTGCTCCAATTAAATTCTTTAAAGATGTAGAGGGTAAGGCTTTATCTACTGCAGCTAGAGAATCATTTATAAAAGGTTCTGAATCATTGCTTACCAATGGATCTAGATTTACTTTCTTATCTAGAAAAATTCCTCAGTTAGCTAGTTTGTATTCTAATCTTAATAGTAGAATAGTTAGCACTGCTGAAAAGTTGTTCCCAGATACAGCTAGCAAGTGGTATCATGTACCAGCAAAGTTAGATGCAACTAAGGCAAAGTTTATAGCCAGTAAGGCTATGCCTAATTCTTATTCTAATTTAAAGAGAGCAATAAAATTTACTGAGTTTTTTGAAAAGCCTATTGATGTAGATTTATTTAGGTTGCCTGGAAAAGTATCAGAAGAAGCTCTTAATCTTAAGAGAACTTTTGATATTAATTATGTTACTGAAAATCTTCCTAATATTAAAACACAAGATATTCCTGTTGAGAAATTAACTAAGGAAGGTGTTGTTATTATTACTGATTCTAAAGGTAGAGAAGTTATAGGTAGAGTTTCAAGAGTTCCTGGATCTACAGATCTCAGTGGTGAACTCGTGTATGCAGGTAAGAAGGTTAAGGTAGATTCAGATATAGCTAAATCATTTGAGATTCAATTAAAGGATGGCAGTTTTAAATCATATACATTAAAAAATATTAAAAGTATTAAAACTATTGCCGACAAAGAATCCAAAAAGATTAGTACTATATGGAAAGCTACCGATCCAAAACATTCTTACATTGCCGAGTTTATAACTAAAAATCTTAATAAGATTAAATCAACTGATTCATCAATTGATTCTATTAGTAAAGGAGATTATGTGGTAATAAATATAAAAGGCAAGCAACCAGTTATTGGAAAGGTATTGAACAGAGACCTTAAAAAGATTGAGGTTCAATTGTCCGATGGAACCAGTTCAATTGTATTATCAGATACGATAGATGGAATTAAACTTATAGATTCTAGAGAGATTAAAGATTTAAGTCTTAAATGGAATGATACATTCCCATCTCAATTAGAGTCTAATGTTTTAAGTCCTCTAAAGATTAAGATCGCTACTGAAGTAGGTCGTATTGATAATGCATTGAATTGGTTTTCAGCTGGACAACTTTTAAATAAACTACCAATAGGATTAAGAGTTACAGCTTCTGATCTTATTAATAGAGCTGGCTTTACTTTAAATAGTAGAGCAGCTATTGATACAAAATTAATGTTTGATTATTTTGCTCAAGCATTTAATAATGATAAGAAGATGTTAAATACTAGGGTAAGACAAGGGAATAAGTATATTGATCTTGCATGGAATGAAAGATTAGATGCTAAAGGAAATGTTATTAAAGTAGAAGGACTAACAAAGAAAGATGTTGTTAGTCATAAGATAGAATCTTTATTATTGAATCCTGAGTCTGCAACTTTAGAAGATTGGAATGTCTTATGTAAGTATGGAGTTTATCCATCTACACTTAAGACTGCTATCGAGAAATTAACTATTCAATTATCTAGAGGAGATGAAGTCTCTAAGATCTTATTAAAGAATGGAGATTTTATCTCAGACTTAGTTAAGGCCTTAGATCCAAATAGTTTTAATCCAGCGTTGCAAAAGGCTAAGATTAGTTTTGGAGAAGAATATAGTAAGTATCTTTATGATAATGGAATTACTTCTAGGTCTGGAATCTCTAAGATTTTCGATATTGCTAATGAATACAATAGAAAGATTTCTAACACTGATAATGTTGATGTAATTGCTAGAGCTAAGCAAGAGATCGAAGGAACCTATGGTTCAGATATCCTTAGATTATGCGAAGGAATAGTTGATATCTATCATGAATTTACTGATGAGTTACTTCAAAAGCAAAGATCTATTATTGATCCTTTCTATATAGATATTCCTAATAATATAGAAATTGGCTTTAAAGACAATACGATTGTCTTATCTAAATTTGATGATGAAGAAGTTAGTTTGAAGGATATATTCTTCAAAAGAAAAGGATCTACTATTCCAGAAAAGTATTTTAAAGCTGGTACTAAGAAGTCAGATATCTTAGAAGCTTTAAATAAATTAATACTTGATGAAAGATTAGATTATTTATATGGAGAAAAAGTATTAAGTGGAATAGAGGCTCGTGAGATTATCAGAGAATTTTATCAAGATGCTATTGATAATATTAAAACTCCTAAGGTTAAAGAATTATATGATAGATATCTAAAGACTGGAGACAATATTAATCTAGATGATTTTATATCTTTTATTGAAACATATAGAAATCTTAAAGATTTAGATTATACTAGCTTTAAGACAATTAGAGATGTAATTAAGAGACAACATAAAGGCGCTAATGAAATTGATAAGATTAGACTTGAAGTTATGAACTTCTTAGATGGTAGAAAGCCTTTCTTTAAAACGTATAATATTAGTGCTAAAGGATTTGATGTTGGAAATACTATAAGTACTTTATTGAATCTTAGACGATCTACTTTTCACGAATTAGATATTGCAACAAAAACAATTAATACTATTTTTAAAAATAGAAAAAATATAGCTAGTAAAGCTAAGAGATTTTTAGTTCTTGATACTGAAACAACTGGAACTAATATTGCTAAAGATAATATAATTGAATTTGGATGGAAGGTTATTGATGGTGAGGGAAATATCATTCCAGATAGTGAAGGCAAATTTTATAGAAAATATGATAAAGATTTTACTAAGAAACTTCTTGAAGGTGATGCGCAAAAAGTCCATGGAATAACTGATGAAGTTATTACTACTGAGGGCAAAGACTTTAACTTAATTCTTGATGATCTTATTAAACAAATAGATAGTGTTGATGGTGTTATAGCACACAACGCTGATTTTGATATAGGCATTCTTAAAGAAGAGCTTAGAAGAAATAAGATTAGTCCAGACACTGTCTTTTATGGAAAGGAAATTGTAGACACGATTAAATCTATTGATAATAAGTTCCAAGGAAAGAGCTTACTTGAAATGTATAACCAATATATTGGAGGAACTTATGACGCGCATGATGCTTTAGCTGATGTTAATGCTTTAGTTCAGATATACAAACAAGCATATGATGAAGGTAAAGTTAGCAAGTTTATATTTACAGATAATACTTCTTCTATCTATAAGAACTTGGTTTCTCTTAAGGATCAATTACAAACACTTGAGGAAACTAGAAGGATTACTCCTGGGATGGGAGTTGGAGAACAACCCAATTGGACAGCTACAACTCCAAAACCAAAGGATGAATTAGTAAAGGCTAGAAAAGATTTTACTGATTATCTATTTGGAGTTTCCTTAGAAGATATATTGAAAAGTTCTGAAGAAAATATCTTACAAAGAGTTACGGAAAGAACTGCTCAGATTTTTGATATAGTTGATGGACAGAAACATTTTAAGTCTAGAGTTAATAGGAAACAACCCAATAAGACTATTCTTGAAATTGTCAATAAATACAATGAAGAAATAAAGTTATTGGTTTCTAGAGAAAAACAATTAAATAAAAAGTCTGTTAAGACTAGCTCAGAAATTAAAGAGCTTAAGACTATAGGTTCTAAGATAAAAGAATTAAGAATAAAAGATAGAGAACCTTTAGATGTTGATTCAGGAGTTATTCCTATTCATCAAGATTATGGTTCTACTGATCTTAAAAAGGCAGAACTAAAAAAATTGTCTAAGGAAGGATATAGATTCTTAGTTATGTCTATGAATTATAAAAGATTTAATGGAGAGATTCTTCCTGCTGTTAAAGCTTTAAGAGATCTTGGATTGGTTGAAGAGTTTGATATGACTAAGCCTATTGCAAAAGGTCAGACTTTTGATTTTTATATTCTTAATATTAAATCTAAAAAATTATTATCTGGTGAGCTTTATGATATATATAGTGATATTGTAAAAGATAATAAAAATAATTTTGATTACCTAACTAGAATCGTATTAGATACTAAAGATTTAAATAAGGGAAATCTTATTAGTGTTCATATGAGTCTTGTTAGTGGCATGAAAAGATTTATACAAGATGAGAAATTATCTATAGACAATACTATTAGTACTTCTACTAAATACGCAGATTATTTATACAAATATATTTTTGAACATAAAGATTGGTTTAACAATCCAGATATCATTTTGAAAGAACTTAAGTTCATTAAGGATATTAATAGTGCGAGATTAATACTATCAGAACAATCTAAGATAGCTTCTTATCTTTTAAAGACTTTAGATAATCTTAAAGAAAATAATGTAGATATTTTTAATCTAGAAAAACTAACTCCTAATGGCAAAAAAGCTAAAGAGATGTTTGATTTGATTATAGATTCTAACGTAATGGATCCAGTTAATGAGGCAAGAGTTATTAAAGAATTAGATACTAAATTCTCTAAAGAACTGAAAGCTTCTACTGATATGCCAATATTAGATAAGTCAGTATTCTTGAGTAGAGATGAGTATTATGCTTTGCCTGAGAATAAAGTTTTAGAATTAAAAGATTGGTTAGATTTGCCTCAGAATAAATTTCATTTAGATCGAATAGATTCTAGTAAAGATAGGATGATAGATAAGATGGCAACTGATGCTTATCTTGATTATAAGAATAATAAGAAGGTTACTTCTTATGATGATTATGTGTTCTTTAAAGAACAAGATAATGTTAATACCGATCAGATAGGTCTCACTATAGATAAAGATGAAAGTAAGGGTAACATAACATTAAAAGAGCTTAGTGATGATTATGGTGTTCTTGATTATTTAGATGAGCAATTAGAGAAGTTTGGTTACGAATATCAATCCTCTATTGCTTTGACTGAAGATTTAATGAATAAGATTGGAGCGAAAAAGATCAAAGAGATTGATGCTCTTGGACATGAAAGAAATATCTGGAATGTTAATATTGATAAAATCTTCAATGATAGAGTTAAAGGATATGGAAAGTTATCTCTTATTCCTACTAGCAAAGAGTTCTTAGAATTAATGCCAACTAAAGATTTACCTGCTGGTATTTATGATGATGGAATTATTCTTAAGAAACGAAATAAGAATGGAGAAATGATCATGGAGACTTCCAAGATCTATAGTAATAATACAGATAATAAGATTGTATATGCTTTGTCTCCAGAAAGTCAGATTGAGAAATCTTATAAGGATGGAGATTTTCTCATTACGAGTGTTGATCAAGAGATTAATCATAAACATTATTTAGATATCTTAGATGAAGATAGACGTGAATTGTATAAACCTATTAAGTATAGTGATATTGATACTGATAAAAATTTAATTGATTTTTCTTCTGATCCAAATAAAGAAAAGAAATATAATATTTATAAAGCAACTGTTGATAGTGAAACAGGCGATGTTAAGTTTGATATAGTTACTAAAAATATTAATGAAGATAAACTTAATGATTCTTTATTAGATAATATTGATAAAGAAAAAACTTATAAACTTCAGAATGCAACTGAGTGGCATGAAACTTTAAATAAGAAATCTCTTAATAATTTTGATAAGAGAATGGAAATGGAAGAAGGTATTAGAAGTGGAGATATAATGTCTTATGATATTGATCCAATACCTGAGAGTCTTTACGATCTAGCTCAAAAGGAAGTTACTCGTAAAGTCAAAGAAGTTTCTATGACTGATAGAGTTAGACAGAATGTAGATACTTTTGATGTAAAGAATTTAG
>Ga0265297_10012791_pt1 | contig 10005 bp, 7 predicted proteins | sample Munlanlwell13791_FD_192502 | JGI IMG/M metagenome (GOLD analysis project Ga0265297, IMG submission 192502) | Leachate microbial communities from a municipal landfill in Southern Ontario, Canada - Leachate well 137-91 | ecosystem: Engineered > Solid waste > Landfill > Unclassified | place...
TGTTAACGGAGCTATTTATCAAAGAGGGTCTTCGATTCATGCCGATGTTGCAGAAGATTATCCTGTTGTGGGAGAAGTTGAATTATGTGATGTTGTTAGTTTTGCCGGGGATATGTCGGTAAAGAAAGCTAGTCCTGGAGAAAGTGTGGCCGGCGTTATTTCTGAGTTTCCGGGCTATCGCATCCGCGGGGAAGAAGGATGGATGCCAGTTGCTCTTGTCGGTCGTGTCCAGGTTAAGTTTATTGGTAGCGTATTGGCGGGTGATTATGTTTTCAGTAAAGGAAATGGAATTGCGACTAACGGAGAATTCTCTTTAGAAAATATAAAATTAGTTGTTGGTAAGGCCCTTGAAACAAAAAATTGTACGGATGCTTGCAAGTTATTGGTAATGGTCGGAAGATAAAAAATAAGCAGTAAATAATTTTAAAAATATAGCCATGTTTAAAATTTCATTTAAAAAAACATTAATTTACATTCTAATTATAATTTTAGCGCTAATAATCGCTTATTTTAGTTATACTTGGGGAAAGCAGATTTTTCCGTTTAGTGAATCAAAATATCAGGCCGTGCAATTAATAAGCGGTGATATTTATTATGGGAAATTAAGAACGTTCCCTTGCTGTAAAATCAGTGAAGCTTATATTATCCAGACAAATAAACCCCAAAAGGAAGGAGAGACAGCGACAACTCAATTAGTTCCTCTATCTTCTTTATTTTTCGCTCCCGAAAACACGATGCATTTTTCAAAAAATCAGCTTCTTTGGTGGACAAACTTAGGCAATGACAGTCAGGTTTTAAAAGTAATAAGGGAGATGAAAAATAAGTAAAGGAGTTGTTAGGTTAAGTTGTGAATTAAAATGTGGGCTTAAAAGCCCATATTTTTGTTGAATAAACGCAATTTTAAGGATAAAATTAAGAAAGATTGTAAAGATATGATTAATAAGATTGAGCGATTTTTAGTAAAATTTATTGAGAAACTAGAAGGCCAAAAAATAAGTGTTTATACTTGGTTTTTTTGTTTTTTTGGGATAGTTTTTTTAAGAAATTTTTTTGAGAGTTTTTCGACTAATTCCGAATTAATTTCCTCATCTCATTGGGGGTTTTTCTTTTTACACTCAACCGCTTATTATCTTTGCGTTATTTTGTGCGTCAGTTTGGTAATTTATTTATTTACCAAAGAAAAAATAGAAAAAATTACAAAACTTGTCCTATTTGGATCGTTTTTTATAATACTCGTTCCTATTTTTGATTTGATTTTTATCTTTTTTTCGAAAACTCAGACAATACCAATAAGTTATATTTTTTTTGAGCCGTCAACGACGCCCATTGAAATATTTTCATATATTAAAAATTTTGTTATTTGGGGTATTCCGGGTTTATTTTTAAATGATATTTCAGGAAATCTTTTATCAAAATTGAACATCTTTTCTTTTCTTAGGATAGCCATCTTTTTTATAGACCTGTTTATTTTAAAGTGGATTTTTTCAAAAACAAAAAGTCCTTTGAGGGCAATTCTTTTTGCTTCAACTATTTTTGTTCTAATAAACCTAACTTTGTTCTTAGTTTTATTTTCAAACATCCCAAATGATTTTTTTAAGCAACTTAGTTTTTGTTTTGGATCAAAAATTTCCTCTATAATCGTTGGATTTCTGATTTTATTCTATGTTTTATTTAAAAGCAAAAGCGTCTTTAAAGGACTTTTGGTTATTATTTTTCTGAGTGTTCCGGCCTCTATTTTTACAATTTTTCCTTATTTTTTTATTATTTTATTTAAAACTCCACTGACCCCAAGAGCTCTTTATAACGTTTCAGCCCTAAATCCTTCATTTGAGTGGAATAGTATTATTTTCTCACTTTACTTCATTATTGTTTTTGTTTTATCGTTTTTTTGGTTTTTGGCGTATAACAAAAAAAAATTTATTGCCATTTTAAAAAATTTAAGGCTTGCCAGTTTTCTTCATAATATTGCAATGCTTGGGCTGGGTCTTTATGTGGCTATTATTTCAAAATATGGTCATTCTGACGTGGGTCTTGGTATTATTCCGCCGAATCTTCATTTTAGATTTTTTGATTTTATCCTAATAGCGATAGCGTGTATTTCAATCTTCCTGTATTGGTTGTCGGGGGTCGGATATGATGATTCTTATGATGAAAATGTGGATAAGATTTCAAATCCCAACCGCCCCCTTCCGCAGGGAAATATTTCAAAGGAGGAATTTAGCGTAGTTAATAATATTTTACGGGGGGCTTCATTTATTTGCGCTGCCGCCATAAGCTATTCTTTTTTTATTTTTATTTTATTAAGGTCTGTTGTCGCTTATTTTTATTTTACTCCACCATTTCGTTTTAAAAGATTTCCAATCATAGCAACATTTTTAATGAGCCTCGGCGCCTTAATGACTGTTTTAGCGGGGTTTTCCATTGTCAGCGAAAATAAAATTCTTGATTTTCCAGGCAGCATAATGATCTTTATCATAGTTGTTTTTACTTTTGGATTAACAATAAAAGATATAAAAGACTACGAGGGAGATAAAGCGGGCGGTATCTATACAATCCCTGTTATTTTTGGGCTCAAAAAAGGGAAAATAATAATCGGGATTTTAGTCTCTTTTATCTCTTTTTTGCCGATAATATTATTTCCCCAAAACAGCAAAGCTTTAATTTTGTCGTCCATTTGCATAAGTATAGTAGGGTTTTTACTGATTAATAGGAAAAAATATGATCCAAAACCCTTTATTGTAATTTATTTTTTTTATGGTGCATTTTTGTTTTTTTCTTTATTCTCTAAAATTTTTTAGAAATAAATAAAAAACTTAACCTATTTTTTAAGAAGACTTTGCGCTTAATTTGTTATTTAAAGACTTTAAAATGAAAATTTTTAAAAAAACAAAAAGCTTTTGTTCTGTTTGTAAAAAAGTTGTTGATGCTGATATTTTTGAACAGGATGGGGGGATATTTATGGAAAAAAAATGTCCGGAACACGGAGCTATTAAAACAAGGGTTGCAAAATATGCCTGGTACTATAAAGGACTAAATGAGTACTATGATAAATTACATAGTTTAAATTCTTTTGAGGAACAAAATTCTCGGATTTACACCTCAAGCGTTACTTCAAAATGTCAATTAAATTGTAATATTTGTTTTTCCGATGTTGGCAAAAATGATGCAGAAGACATTTCATTGGATTTTTTTAAAGAAAAACTAGAAAAGATTAAAGGAAGAAGGATAGAGGTTCAAATATCCGGTGGGGAACCGACGGTAAGGGATGATTTACCGGAATTATTAAAGATTATTTCCAATTCTGGAAATAGTGCGGGAATTTTTACTAATGGAGTAAAAATATCCAATGACCTTAATTATTTAAAAAAACTAAAAACTAACGGATTAAAAGTTGTTTATCTTTGGATGGACGCTGTTAAGAATCCCGAGGTTTACAGAAAGATGCGCGGGGAAGACTTTACAAGCCTTAAAACTCGAGCATTGGAAAATTTAAAAAAAGCAAAAATAAAGACAAGGATATTTTTTGTAGTGGCGAGGGGGGTTAATGAAAGGGAGGTTAGCGATATGCTTGATTTTGTCGGGAAGAACAATTTTATTGAGGCCATACACATTCATAGTTATAAATATTTGGGGAAGTGTGGCTTTTCTCCTTCTTGTGAATTTACGGTTGATGAGCTGGTTGAGGTTATCGCCGAACAAAGCCGTGGGAGTTTTTCTTTAGAGGATTGTTATAATTTTCAAAAAATTAATTATGCTATTTCGGCTATTCACAACGAACCAAGATGTTATTTAATCCAGACAATGATTGTTCCGAGATTTGGCGATAAAAAAATAAATGACGAATTTAATTTTAAAAAATTTTTGAAAATATTAGCGGAGTTTGAAAAAATTTGGCCGGAAAACAAGAAAAAAGCAAGACTTTATTTTAATTTAAAATGCTTGCCAATATTGTTAAGAAATCCGAAATTGGCATCTTTATATTTTAACAACAAAAAAGCTAAATTTAATTGGGGGTCAAAATTTTATTATTCAATGTTAATCACTGGGGGAGCTCAAATATCAAATCACGATATAAACGAATCCTTTTTAAGGTGCTCTAACCGGTCAATCAACTTAGACCCAGAAAACAATATCCCAAGGTGCCAGGAGTTGATAGGCAATTATGCTAAAAAAATTATTTAAAAGAATAAACACCTGCTTAAAAGAAGAAATAGGGCCAATTTTTTTTAAGTTAGACCCTCGTTTTTCGGTTATGGTTGGCCTAACTTATAACTGTCAATGTGATTGTGTCCATTGCGGGATGAAGATGTATAAAAGAAAATCAGGAAAAGAATTAAGTAAGGAAGAAATTTTAAAAATAATAGATAAGCTGTCATTTTTTACAACAAAAAATATTTATTTTTTCGGAGGAGAACCGTTGTTAAGAAATGATATTTTTGAGCTAATAGAGTACGCTCATAAAAAACTTATAAGAACATATCTTGATACCAACGGGTACCTTCTAACCAAAGAAGTCGTAAAAAAACTTAAAAAAGCCGGGTTAGACCTAATACAGGTAAGTATTGATAGCCCATATTCAATAAATCATAATATTTTGCGGAAAAAAGAAAACTCTTTTGAAAGGGCTGTGGCCGGAATTAAAGAGTGCCTTTTTGAGGGAATTTTTTGTTCAATTTCAACTTATGCGACAAAAGAAAATATAAACAACGGTGATTTAAAAAAAATAATTTTATTGGGAAAGCAATTAGGAGTGAATCGTATAAGAATTTTATCTCCGATTATGGCAGGTAGGTGGTTAAAGTCGGAAGGTATTAAACTTAGCGATGAAGATAAAAATTCTTTAAAAAAAATTGGAAAACTAGGCCCTATTTATCTGGAAGAAAGTTTGTGCCAAACGAAGATAAAAAGGCTTTTTTATGTTTCTCCATATGGAGATGTTCAGCCTTGTTGCTACGTGCCAATTGTTTTTGGAAATGTAAGGGATGAACAATTAAAGAGCATTTTAAAAAGAATGTGGAAGCACCGGATGTTTAAAACAAAAACAGATGGATGCCCGATGAATAATGATAATTTTCGCAAAGAATATTTTTCAGATATTTCCCTAAGCACAGAATCCTCTATTAAACCAAAGTAATATACTTATGATAATTAATAGAATTTTATTTATCAGGCCTGGAATTAGATCAATTAAAACAGCTTTTTCTCAACCTCTTGGAATTTTGTATTTAATCTCGAGCCTTCGTAGAAAATTTCCGGGAAAATTTGAAATAAAAATATTAGAACAGAGGCTCCATAATTTAGGAATCGATCAAATAACCGAAGAAATCAAAAAATTTAGGCCAGACGTGATAGGAATTAGTTGCATGAGCATGGAGGCGAATGAAGCGCTTAAGATAGTTAAAATTGCTAAAAAAATAAACGAAAGATGCATAATAGTTTTTGGTGGACCACACGCATCAATGTTTTATGAAGATATTTTAAAAAATAAAGAAATTGACTTCCTTATAACCGGAGAAGGAGAAGAGACTTTTTTAGAATTAATTGAAAAACTTTTAAACAATGAGTCGGTTGAATCCGTGAGCGGCCTTTCTTTTTATAAAAATAATAAAAAAATAACAACACCCTCGAGAAATCTTATCGAAAACCTGGACGAAATTCCTTTCCCGGCCTGGGACCTTATTGATTTTAAAAGATATTCAAAACAGATGAGTATGAACGTCTATTGTCATTCTGTTCCCTGGGCGGTAATTTTTACCAGCCGTGGCTGTCCCTATCAATGCGCCTATTGCCACAATATATTTGGAAAAAGGACAAGGTTTCGCAGTCCCGAAAACGTTGTTGATGAAATAGAGCTTCTGACCACCAAGTATGGAATAAAAGAGATTCAAATAGTCGATGATGTGTTCAACCTTGATCTTGCTAGGGCTAAAAAAATCTGTGATTTAATAATCGAAAGAAATATAAAAATTAAAATATCTTTCCCCAATGGCCTTCGAGGGGACATAATGGACAGAGAACTTATTCAAAAACTGAAGAAGGCCGGATGTTATTCGATAACATATGCAATTGAAGCGGCGTCTCCAAGGATACAGAAGTTGATTAACAGAAACCTTGATTTAAAAAAAATTTCTGAGGCGATAGCTTGGAGTTATGAAGAAAAAATTCCTGTCCGTGGATTTTTTATGATTGGGTTTCCAAGCGAAACGCCGGAGGAAATAGAAGAAACGATAAAATTTGCCCTAAACTCCGATATATTAATTCCAATTTTCCTTACGGTCGTTGTTTATCCAAAAACAAGACTAATGGAGTTGGCAAAGAAGGTTTATTTCGATATTGATTTTAATGATTGGAAATGGGACTCAAAAAATTTTCATTACCGCGCAAAGCAGACTTTTTATGAAAAAGTTACGGGAATAGATCTCTTTAAAACACAGATATCGGCCTATAGGCGTTTTTATTTTAGGCCAAAAAAAATTTTTTTGATACTGCGATATCTTCCCAAAAACTATACCATTATTTATTTTATTTTTATGTTTTTTATAACTACTAAACTTTGGCATATAAGTATAAGACAAAATAAAATAATAAAATGAAAGCCCTATTTTATAATTTTAAAAATAAACATTTTTTTCTGAAGGAGGCGTCAATTCCGAAAATAAAAAATGAAGAGGTTTTGGTTATGGTAAAAACATCTTCTCTTTGTGGTTCGGATCTGCATATTATTAACGGTCCTTTAACCAAAAAAGCTTATAATAAAAAAGAAATTATTTTAGGGCATTCTTTTTCCGGCGTAGTGGAAAAGATTGGCCCAGGGGTTAAGGGTTTTAAAAAAGGAGATAGAGTCTTTGCTTCAAATTTCATTTGGTGTGGGAAGTGTCAACGGTGTAAAAACGGGAAAGAAAACCTTTGCGACAGTAGATATGTTTTCGGGATGGAAAAACAAGGAAGCCACGCCGAGTATATCAGCGTCCCGCGAAGAGTTCTTTTTCCGCTTCCAAAAGAAATTGATTTTGAAAGAGGCTCATTAATTGCAGATGTTTTGGCCTTATGTTTGCATGCCATAGAAAAAGCAAATTTAAAAAAGGAAGAGAAAATTGCAATTTTGGGTCTTGGCTCAATAGGTTTGTGTCTTGGGATGATTTTAAAAGATAAAAATAAAATTTTTGTTTTTGATCCGCTAAAACAGCGCCAATTTTTAGCGGGGAAATTATTTAGTGCGGAGATATTAAGCAAAAAAGAAGAAAGAAATAATTTTGACACAGTTTTTGAAGCAAGCGGAGAAAAAAAATCCTTAGATAGGGGGTTTAAAATGTTAAAGAGGGGAGGCAAGATTGTTTTAATTGGAGTTCAAGAAGGAAGCTATAAATTAAACGCTTTTAAGACGATCTCTAGAGAAATAAGCGTTCTGGGGGTATTTAACCATTCTATAAAAGACATAAAGAGTGGATTGTCCTTAATTAAGAGAGAAAAAATAGATCTTAAAAGAATTATTAGTCATAGATTTCCCTTAAAAGAAGGCACTAAAGCATATAATTTATTAAGAAAGGGAGCGGGCTCTAAAATAGTTTTTAATATAAAATAATTACATTTATTTTTTAAGAACTTAAGCTATAATTAACTAATGAACAAAAAATTAACTATAAAAATTGGCATTTTAATCTTACTGGTCATTATTATTGTGGGACTGATTTTTTATTTTAACAACAAAGACAAAGTATTTTTATTTATTTATAAAAACATTCCAATTACATCAAAGACAATTGACGGAATAAAATTTCCGAATGACGAGGCTGACTGGGAAAAAAAAGACATTGAATGGAATTATTTGGCCGGAATTTTAAACGATAAAAAGAATCCGGAAAGAAAATTCGGCATTATGATGAAGTTTGATCATAACGGAAAAGGTCCACAGATTTTTGTTTCTGATATAAATAAACAAGAAAAATATTTTGCTTCAACTTCAGACGACATTAAGAGCATTTCGTCAAGTAGATTGTTTTTAATGAGTGGAAAAAATTATTGGGCAACAAAAAGCATCTTTACGTATAAAATTAAATGGGAGACAGAAAAAATAGCAGTAGATTTTGACCTAAAGGCCATCAAAAAACCGATAATTGCGGCAAACGAAGTTTATCACTTATATAGGGTCCAACCAAGAGTAGAAATAGACGGTAGTTTAGTAATAAATGGAGAGGTTTATAATATCAGAGGAACTGGTTGGATTGATCATGAGGGGTTTGTAAGAATAGCATTTGATTTTGTTTCAGAATGGCGATGGACAGCCGTTCAATTAAATACGGGAGAGGAGCTGATGTTCGGAAAAATTTTTTTTACAAGGGATGGTAGTCCAGAAAGCTCGGAATATATGTTTCTATACGAAAAGGACTCTTCCGGATCTAACTATAAAAAAATAGAAAAAGGAAAGTATAAGTTAGAAGAAGTAGACTGGTGGACGTCTCCAGAATTTGGAACAACATATCCAGTTTCTTTTAAGCTTTCTATTCCATCAGAAAATACTTTCTTAAAAATTGATTCTTTAATGAAGGATTCTATTTTTAGAAATTCTCCCGGATTTTATTCTTCAACTTGTAATGTCTCTGGACAATTTAGAGGGATAGATGTTAACGGTTGGGCGCAATTTGAAAATATAAAAATTAATCTTTTGAAATAAGAGAAGTTTATTTATTTAAAAATGAAAAAAAATAAAAAAATTTTAATAATAGGCAGTTTATTTATTTTTTTTCTTTGCCTTTCTTTCTCTGTTTTTGCGGCGTATACAACATATTATCCTGCGACGACCTGCTCTTGCGCGACGTCAAATTGTTCAACAACCGCGAGTTGTGCCGCTTCGGCTCCAACTTGTTCTTATTTTTCGGCTGATGTGTGGGGGACTTGTAATGTTTCTACAACATGCACTGCAACTGGATATGAAAGAGATAACGCTCAGTCATATTGTGAAGCTAATGCCACCGGATGTGATTATGGGAGTATAAAATGGAACCTTGGGGGAGAAACTGCCGGGACTACTTGTTGCGGAGACGATTCAAGCGAATATTATAAAACTTGCGCAAAATCGGGAGTAACCGAAGATATTTGTGCTACAGCAAACGATAATAGTGCCTGTTGTAATGCCTCAACAAAATGTGTCTACAAAGGGACGTGTTATGCTAACGCGGCTACAAATCCGGATTATCCTTGCGTTATTTGCAGTTCTGGTACTTGGACTCTTCAAGCGAATGGAACTACCGGTAGTTTTTGTGGCACTTGTAAACAATGTAATGGATCCTCTGGCTCATGCCAAAACGTAACAGCTACCTCCGGCTATAGCTGCGACGCCGACTGTACTCAATGTTCTGCCGGATCATGTGCAACAAGGTCCGCCAGCGACAATACCGAAGTTTCAACAACTTGTTATTATTGCAATGGATCAAGTACGACATCGGTTGCGTATACGGGCAATACCGGAGTTAATTGCGACGCCGACTGTACTCAATGTTCTGCCGGATCATGTGCAACAAGGTCCGCCAGCGATAATACCGAAGTTTCAACAACTTGTTATTATTGCAATGGATCAAGTACGACATCGGTTGCGTATACGGGGGATGATGGAGTAAGTTGTACTGCAGACTGTAATAAATGTGTTTCTGGTTCGTGCACCACGCGACCAGAAGATGAAAGCACGGAATGCTCTGCTTGCAACAGATGTGATGGAAGCAACACTACTTGTCAGGCTCAAACCGGTGATTCTGGATATAATTGTAGTGATACTTGTACAAAATGTGCGGCGGGAACATGTACCACGCGACCAGAAGATGAAAGCACGGAATGCTCTGCTTGCAACAGATGTGATGGAAGCAACACTACTTGTCAGGCTCAAACCGGTACCTCCGGCTATAGCTGCGACGCCGACTGTACTCAATGTTCTGCCGGATCATGTGCAACAAGGTCCGCCAGCGATAATACCGAAGTTTCAACAACTTGTTATTATTGCAATGGATCAAGTAC
>Ga0265297_10012793_pt1 | contig 10004 bp, 6 predicted proteins | sample Munlanlwell13791_FD_192502 | JGI IMG/M metagenome (GOLD analysis project Ga0265297, IMG submission 192502) | Leachate microbial communities from a municipal landfill in Southern Ontario, Canada - Leachate well 137-91 | ecosystem: Engineered > Solid waste > Landfill > Unclassified | place...
TGTGCAAATCCGGTTTGACTTAATAATAAAGCGATGAATATTATAATTCCATTTTTCATAATCTATATTTGTGTACCGTTTTTATGATTTACGCAAAAATCCCGCTTGTCGCAATGTCATCCTGTGTTTTTCCCAGCTAGCGTAGGTCTGTGACCTGTGCTTCTTTCTTTTATTGTTGGCACGGATTACAAATCCGCGCCAGCGGGGCTTTCCTTTTAACTTGTCGTATCCCGATAGCTATCGGGAAGACTACTCTCAACAGGGATTATAAATCCTAAGAATACATAAGTTGGGATTAAAAATCCCAACTACGATGCATATCCGCTAGGATGGGTAGTCCCGATAGCTATCGTGGATAAAAAGAAAACCCACCCACTAATGCGATTCTTTGCTCACTTAATAAACATATCCGATAAGACTGGTATTGCCATAAAATATTATTTTTTATATTTCAATACTCCCAGTCTGCATGGCTAACCGGAAGATTATTTAATTCGGTTCGTATTTGTTTCCAATTGGGGAGAAAGGTGTCCATGTAATAAAGAAATCTTTCGTTGTGGTGTCTTTCGAGAAGGTGAACCATTTCGTGTAAAATAACATATTCTAAGCAATGGAGTGGCTTTTTTGCCAATTCAAGATTTATCAGGATTCTTTTTTTCTCAATGTTGCATGTTCCCCAATTGGTTTTCATTTGTTTAACCTGCCATTCATCAATAGTTACATTCAAAGACTTTTCCCATTTCTCAATAATGGCCGGAATTAGTTTCTTTAATTCTACCCGATACCATTCTGTTATTACTTCTTGCCGTTTCTCAAATGAAGTGTTGGGTCTTACATATAATTCAATATTGGATCTCGCTCTTAAAATTACTTTGGGTGGTTCGTCTTTCTCAATGATTTTCATTAAATAGCGTCTGCCTTGAAAGTAATGGCTTTCACGTTGTTTGTATTCCCTTGGAGATATTCTTTCTTGTGCATCAAACTCACGCTGGTGGCGTTTTATCCAACCTAATTTGGAAATGGCAAATAACCGGATTGCATCATCGTTTACACTTAATGGTGCAGCAATACGAACCCTGCCGGTTGGAGGGTAAACAGCAAGGTGTATATTCTTAATGTCTTTATGAATTACATCTATTGTTATATTGCTGACTGTAATCTGGTCCATTAGTATTCTCTCTGATTCTTTACTAAATCAAAAATTCGGTGTATTTCGTTATCATCAATTATGTCATAGCCCTTTAATACTTCGGATATGGCATTTCTCACTGCTTTTAGTTTTTGAGGGTGATCTCTCCAACCGTCTTTTTTAGTTGAACGGATTTTGATATCCATTTCATTTGCCAGTATTTCATTTCGGCTTAGGTTATCAAACAATGCTCTTTTTGCATTCGTGTTGACAGTAGAAGGATAATCATGAGTAAGATTTGGCTTTTTGACCTTACGTGACAAATCGATTATTTTCTGTAAATACTTTTCGTATTCCTCCGTGGCTGATTTTCTGAGTTTAATTAATTCGTCCAACAAAATACTCATTTTCTCGTAATACATTGGATTGGTTGGACTTTCTTCAATTATTACTTTCCGTAAATTGTTTTCAATGGCTTCTGCCATTGCATCAGGGTTCTTCTTGAAACTATCCGGAAAATCATTGAGTGCATCTTTACCTCTTTCAACCAATAATTCAACCAAACTTAGGTCGTCAAAGTTAGCAAGCATACGGCTTTCTTCAGCTCCAATGTAGCTGTCAATTAAATGACGCATAGCCGGCTCGTATTGTTTTAAATCAATATAATCGCCACTGGCCAATTGAATCTCTTTACGGAGAGCTTCAAAGTGTTTAATGTCGGCTTTTATTAGTTCGGTTGCCTTATCATTGTAGCCTGCTTCTTTCATATCATCCGCCACATTAGCATAAGCACGTATGAGTGAAATAGTCAGTTTGTATAAAGCAACTCTTCTTGGTTCAGTATCTTTTAATTCATCTGGATTTTCTGTATCTTTACCACAAAAATAACGAATAAAATCAATTGTGTTTTGTGGAGGTTCAACAGGCTCAACCAATGCTTTGATAGCTTCCAATGCTTCATCTAATCGTTCTTTTCCTTTCTTCAAACGATTTTCTAATAACCCGTCAATATCTGATTTCTCATACCCTCCCAATGCTTCGGAAGTATAATCATTAAAAGCAGATTCCAAGCTGTTGAATAAATCCATGTAATCAACTACATAGCCATAATCTTTATCATCACCATCTAAGCGATTGACACGGCATACAGCTTGAAATAAGCCATGGTCTCTAAGTTTTTTATCAATGTACAAATAAGTGGCTGAAGGAGCATCAAAACCTGTGAGCAGCTTATTTACGACAATGAGCAACTTCATTTGTGCCGGTTCTTCAACGAACTTTTTCTTTACTTCGGTTTCAAATTGTTCTACTTTATTGATTGCTGTTTCCGGGGCTTCGTTGAAGTAGGTTGCTAACATGTTTTGGTAAATCTCAAAACGTTGTAATTTTTCGGTATATCCTAAACCTGTTTCTTCCCCTTTTATATCGTTGTGATTTGGAACGAAAGAAGTAACAATAGCACAATTTTTCAAACCTGCTTTTTGGAATAATTCGTAGTATCGACAGGCATTGTAGATACTATCCGAAACCAACATGGCGTTACCTCTGCCGTTTTGTAAACGTTCTTTTCGTTCCATATCAAGCACTACATCCATTACAATTTTTTCTAACCGTGATTTACTGCTAAATACTTTTTTGAGCGTTCCCCATTTCTGTTTTAGTTCGGCTTTGGCAAAGTCGGTAAGACCACGAGTTTTGAGGTCGAACCATTCGTCTATTTTTTCTGTAGAAGTGAGCTTTTGTTCTATGTCCCGGGCTTCGTACCGCAAATCCAACACCACTTTATCTTTTACCGCTTCATCAAATTTATATGTGTGAATATATCTTCCAAAAATCTCTAAGCTGGTTTGTTTATCAGATTTCAATAATGGCGTTCCTGTAAACCCAAAGAATATTGCATTAGGAATGAATTGTTTCATGGCTTCATGCAATTTACCCGATTGGGTACGGTGGCACTCGTCCACAAATACATAAATATCACCTTTTGCTTTAAAATCAGTGGGTATGCTACTTCGTAAATCCTGCAAATACTTTTCCATATCTTCATCGGTGGCTTCCTCGCCTTTGTCCTTCCCACCAAACTTATGAATAAGTGAACACATCAACCACGGTGAAGTGTCATTGAGGTTGCTGAGCAAGTCTCTTCCGCTCTTTGTTCTGTAAATTTTTTCCTGAACGCCAGTATATACTTTTGCAATTTGCTCGTCTAATTCGTCTCTATCTGTAACAATTAGAACCCTTGCATTATCATTATACTGTCTAATCCATTTGGTCAGCCAAACCATTGTGAGGCTTTTACCACTACCTTGTGTGTGCCAAATAATTCCATTTTCTTTGCGCCGGATAAAATCCTGTGCCATTTTTATTCCAAAATACTGATTGTGTCTGCTATGTTTTTTTATTCCACGGTCGTAAACAATGAAATCGTGCATTAATTCTAAGAAACGTTCTTTGTTGAACATTTCAATTACGTTTCTGTCCAATGGTAATTCGTATTTTGCAGCCTTTTCTCTGATTGGTTTTGTTATTTCAAGCAAATGAGGGTAAGCACTGTCTTTTTCTTCGGTTACTTCTTTCCATTTCAAAAAATACTTTTCTTTGGTTTCGATAGCACCATAAGCAATCCCTTCAATATCGTTGCCGGCTAACACAAACTGAATTGTACTAAAAAAGGGTTTTATGAAAATATGTTTTTGATTGTCTAAGTTCTGACGAATACCCTCCGAAATAGAAACCGTACTCCGTTTAAGTTCCAACACGCCCAAGGCAATGCCGTTTACATACAATACAATATCGGGACGTTTTTTGTAAATACCTTTAATGGTAACTTCTTCCGCAATGGCAAAATCGTTATTCTGTGGATTCTTCCAATCAATGAGCATAACCGTTTGTTTGTTTTGTCCCATTTCTGCCTGTACGTTTACACCGTATCGAAGCATGGAATACACTTCTTTGTTTACATCGTACAGCGATTTGCTTTGATTGTTAGCCGCTTTAGTAAAATCAGAAATAGCCTTATTGACATGACTTTGGCCGTATTGCTTTTTATTGAGCAACCAGTCTGAGAGAATTTTTTCGTCTACATTACTGTTGTTTTCACGCTCTTCCCAATTACCCAAATAACGATAACCTAATTCTTTTTGGAATAGGACAATAATGCGATTTTGAGTAATACGCTCAATTTGACCTACATTGGATTTTGAGGAACCTGTATTCATGCGTTTAATTACATTATTTACGATTTCAGAAGCCATTAATTTATCAGGTGGTACAATTACTAATCCTTTTTCGGGTAGCATGTCATCGTCAACTAAACCTGTATAAATATGGATATTAAAATCATGCTCATTCACAAAAGAACCTATATAATAATTTGAATTGCTTGTCTCTAAAAGAGTTAACAAATCGAACTCTCCCAACAGAAAAAGGCTTGTTTCTTCAGCATTTACTTTTTTTCCTATATATGTCTGCTTTTCATCATTAAGTAGTACAAAAAGAAAACTACTTTGCCAATCATCTTCGCAAAGAATTAATGTAGGGACTTCGTAATAATATAGTTGTTTTATGACTTTAAGTTTCATACCTCTACGTTTATTAAAGTTACATTTTCAGGATTAAATTCTTTAGAACGCCACCAAGAATGGTGACCAGCAGCAAAAGTTTGTTTAAGCATACCATCGCTAGAGGTGAGTTTTACCAAACCAATCACTTTTTGTTTTTTCTTGTGAGCTGGTGTCTTAAAAAAGGCATTTATCAACCCGTCCATGTTGTCGAACAAAGACACTGACTTTTGAATACACGAATCCACTATTTGTCCTTCTTTTACTTGAGTCGGCATAAAATTCTCAGAGGAAACAGGCAAGTGTTTTAAAACACGAAAATACTGTTGTTCACCATCGGGCGTAAAAGCATCATTGTGCGGACAAGTTACACCTGTTGATTCCAAATCTTCGAAAAAATCTAATTTTGACATATTCTTGAACTAATTATTTGAATAAATTCTTTCAATTATTTTAAATAGTAATTCTTGTCTTTCGTTAATTGCGTCTTTCGTCAATAATCCATCAATGTCAGGTTCATAGCTTTTGAATACATTTTTAATAACATCATTACAATTATTTAATGAAGCAGGATTGATTGAATTTGTCAATATCCTATTCCAAATAAAGCCACTATTTTGATATGACTTTATCTTTTTACCATAAACCCAATTGCTTGTTCTAATGTTCTCATTACCCTTTAGGAGTATGACAGCACCAAGTCTATTCCTTTCATCAATAAATTGTTTTTCATCAAACTCATCATCTGCATCCTTAAATTGATCCATTATCTTTTCGTTATTCGAAAATATATGTTCAATATGGAAGCCATGTGCAGGTCTATTCCCACTATGTGTAATAAAATGTAAACTTTCTTGTTTAGCAAACGATTGCTCATTTAATAAGTCTGCAAGAAAACTATCAACCCTTGCTAAAACATATTTTGAAAATCGGCCATCAATTCTAACTCTTTCAAAATACTTATATTGGAATATCTCATTAAAAGTCGTAATTGGGAAATGGTGTTCTTTAAAATAGGGAATTGTAACATCATCAAAAGCTTTATTTAACTCTGCAAGAGGTTTGTTTCTAATTGCTTTATTCAGATCATAAATAAGTTTCTGCCGTGTGTTATTATCCCCAGCACTTAGCAAACTTGAAATTGTAAAAAATTGGTCGAATTTCTTAGCAACAAAATTAATCTTCTCAACGTGTTCAGGGTCTTTTAGCTTTAATGCCGATAAAATTAATAAGGATTGTTGACCTTGTTCATTTGCATAGTTTGCTGCAATATTAATATTTGTATTGTTTTTTGCATGCTCCGATATTTCCAAATAAAGCTTATAGAAATATACAAAGTCATTTTTTATAAACTTTTCAATTTTAAGAGGGTTGCTTCTATCCAAATCCCTTACAATCTTATCATTAGATAGCAAGTTTCTGTGGTACTTACTAGAAAATTGTTCATATTGTGAGGCATTGTCGGCATATTTTGCTCTAAAATATGTCCTGAAAAAATTATCTACATTTTTATAATTTTCGTCTTTACTGAAAAATGTCTTTAAACCATCGTTCCAAATAGTGTTACATTCTTCTTTTTTGTCAGATTCTAAAACCCCAAGTAACATTCCCTTCAAAACCTCATGAGGTTCTAATTCTTTACCTCTGTCATTAGCTGTTTCAAAAATCATAGCAACATCTTCCTTATGCTTGATTATTTGCTCAATTATCAAAACTTTTTGAAGTAAATTGTAAACGTAGTAGTTGTACTTATCAGTATCAAATATATTATTTTTGTCAAAGAAATACGAGTCGAAGTATTTCGAAATAATATTATAATTACCACGAAGATTAAGTTGGGTAATGTTTGAAATGTCAGCATCGTTTATTTCTTCACACTCAAATATTTTTCTGATAATGCTATTACGGTCTAAATTAGATATTTTGAAATGTTTTACACTTGCCATATCTTCTTCATATATTTTCTCCCCAATAAACTTTTTTACATTTAAAACAGCACTACCCTTATCTATACCAATATGGTACAATTTAATCAGAATTAATAGAATTGTTGTCAAACGTTGCTGTCCGTCAACAATGTATATATTTCCGCCTTGCTCGTTTAGCATTATAGTATTTAGAAAATAAGGCTTGAAATTTTCTTCTAAATCTTTTAGAATACTTGTCAAATCGGAAGTACGATTCTTTTTATTGAATTTCAAATTATTTTCAAAACGCAATTCAATGTCAATCAATAACTGAGTGACAATTTTATAATCTTTTTCATCACTCCAGCGATAATCACGTTGATAAACATCTAAACTATAAGGTTTTGGTTTGCCAAAAATATAGTTTATATCTCTTTCTTCTACTTCAATTAATCGTGCCATATTTATAAAGTTTAAATTAATCTGATTTTTTTATTAATAAGCTTAGCATTATGCCTCGTTTGCTTATTTATACATATTTCTGAACTATGAGTCTCTAAATCTCATCTTTGAAAAATTCCATTTTATTTGTAATATAGTATGATTGTTTTCCACTCAAATTCATTTCAAGTTTCCACATTGCTTTAATTACTGGAACATTATACCAATAATTCATCCCTTGTTGCCAACAATGCCATATCATAGGATCAATTCTTTTTTTATGATAAAACCAGTAGAATTCTTCCGAACACAAATTGAAGAAATCCATGAGTTTTAGTTTTAGTTCTGAATTATTTTCAATATCATCAATAGTCTGACATTCAAGTTGTATTTTATAAAGACTTTCATTCAGTTTGTCGTACCTAGCATTAAATTCCGTGAAAAGTTCCTTTTGCATTTTGTCATTCGACATTTTGCGATTGAAATTATTGTAAACTAAAGTTATTAATAAACCAAAAAATCCAATTATAGCTGATAAGATTACAGTTTCAGTCATATTAAAAATGTTTTTAGAATGAATTTATAAATACTTATACCAATCTGATTTTTCCGGTTAATAAACTTTGCATCATTCCTTGTTTGAGCTGCTTTTGTTTTTTCAGTTTCTTTTCCATCGTAACTATTTCAATGTCCATTTCGGATAGAATTTGGGCAATTCGTATTTGTTCTTTTTTGTCTGGAATTTTAACTTCAATTGCTTTTAGCTTACTTGGACTAATTTCTAAGAAAGTACTGCCACTTGCATTTTGAAGGAGTTTATTTTTCATTGTACCCACCAAATAATACAGAAATTCTCCATCTGAACTTTCTTTAGCAATGAGAGATTGAAATCCTTGATTTGTACATGCCTCAATTTTAAGGATTCCCAAGTCGCCAATTCCAGCTCGCGACGTTAAAAGTATTGTGCCAACAGGAAGTATCTTTGCTGAACAATTGGTATAACCTTCTTCAGTAATTTTCCTTATGCTACCAGTCAAATATTTGGCATTACCAACCTCAGTAGGAGTAAACCAATTAATATTTCCATTCCAGAATTTCGAATTGAATGAACTTGGAGTTCCGCCTCCCACAATGTAAGCACAATCTTCAATTGTTTTCAAAATCCATCCTTCTTTAGGCCTCAACAACTCATTTATAGTCCCTTGCTTCATCGCTTTTTTCTTGGCAATAAGTTTTTCTAAATGGGCAATAAGTGCATCGGCATCGTTTAAGGCGGTGGCAATTGCGGTTTGTTCTTGTAATGTTGGAGGAAGTGGGATTTCTTGTTTAAGAAATGCTCCATTTGTAATATGAACTTGTGTACTACCCACCATAATGTTCCGCATTATTTTTCTATACTCATTTGTATTCGAAATATGAATAAGATAATCTGGTGATACCAATTCATCATTTACTCTAAAACCATACACACCTTGAGCAAGCAAGTAACTTTCATTATTATTAATCCTAACCATTAATCCTATATTTGGACCACTTGGAACTAAATCTCTAAGCACAACAATTGTGAAACTTTTTTCTACGGTATTATTTTTGTATCTTTCTGCATATTGAAAACTACAATACTGCTGTTTTTCTTTATCGACAAACAAATTACCACCACGAATAATACCACCTTTTGGCAATACTAAAAATCCCATCTTTGTAAAATCACTTGGAGCTAAAGGAGCACCACCCCGAAAATCTGTGACAATGTGTGAAATTGCAATTGGGCTCCATTCAATTGGTCTTTTACCAAAATCAGTATCAATAAAATTTACAATATTTTCTACCATACGAATTTCATTTGTTTTAAATGGTTTTCAACTTTGGCAGTTAGTGCTTCTACTTCTTTTGTAAGTAGTGGCATGGGCGTTTCGTAGCGGTCGGCAAGTTCTTTAATGCGTTGCGTAAGTCGGTGACTAATATTATCCATTTCGGTATGTATGCGCTGCTCCATAGCTGCCATCCATTTCTTTTCCACTACCAAAGTTTTAATTTCGTCAATAGTTAGTTTTGGATATTGTGTAATTACTTTCTTCTCCAAATTGGCTTTGGCAATCAGTAGTTTTATACTTATATCTGCTGCTTCTTCGGTCAGCCATTTGTACAATTCCAACAAGTAGTATTCATCATTAGATTCCTCGTCTTCGTCTATTCGTTTGATTTTTTTTGGAATTATTTCTTTCATACGTTTTAGAACAGCCGCTTTTGTAACTTTGCCTTTTTCGTCCGTAACTTCTGCAAGCAAACCATCTTCGCCTGAATTTTCTTCTATCAATTCTTCTAATTTTGATTTTACGGTTTCAATTTGGCTTTTCAACTCGTCAATGTCTTGCTGTTCTTTGGCAAAATAGACCTGAATCATCAATGCAGGTGGTATTAATCGACCTTCCAATCCTTCTAATCCCGGAACTTGTCTGATAATTTCTTTCTCGCCTTTTTTGGTTTTCTTTTCCAATCGTTTCAGGTCATTACCTGCACTCCAACCATCAGCAGCCAATTCATAGAAATCATCCTGCATAGACTCAGCCCAATAATCCATTAGGTGCTGATACATGGCGTATTTGTCGGTCAGCAGTTTGCTGTAGTAATGGCTCAACAGGTTTTCAGAGATTATGTGTATCTCGTTTTTCGGGCGTAATCCTTTATCTAATGCTTTAGTGTGTGCTATGGTTTCAGCTTCCCATGCGGTAAAGACCTCTTCCATTGTTTTGCCAAAAACAGCAAATTCGGGGTGATTGAAAATGGTATTTTTTATTTCTTCGTTTACGATATTGAGCTTGTAGTAGTTTGGACGATTGGCAATAGGACTAAATAAATCGGCTTTCATGGTTTTGTAAACCGTCCAGTAATTTTGCAAATCTTCAATATCACGCTTTGGAATACCACCCAACAAATGTGCTTCAATATCCTGAATATCCTCCGCTT
>Ga0265297_10012794_pt1 | contig 10003 bp, 15 predicted proteins | sample Munlanlwell13791_FD_192502 | JGI IMG/M metagenome (GOLD analysis project Ga0265297, IMG submission 192502) | Leachate microbial communities from a municipal landfill in Southern Ontario, Canada - Leachate well 137-91 | ecosystem: Engineered > Solid waste > Landfill > Unclassified | place...
CGAGGTCGCGACCGCCCTCCCGACGGCAAAGGACAACAGCGCCATCGCCCCGCTGATCCAGTCGCTCTCAAAGCGCCACATCACCACCCTTGAGGGAGCCGCCCCCGATTACGTTGCTGAAGTCGGGGCAGCGATGGAAGATAACCTCATCCGGCTCGAGAATATCTTAAACGCGATCTACAACCTGCGGGAACTCACTCCCCGCTCGAAGGACTATATCATCTCGTTTGGCGAACGGCTCCTCGCCCCCATCCTCTCCGCAGCGATACGGCAGCGGGGCCTCCCCTCCTCGGTCATGGACGGCTGCGAGGCCGGTATCCTCACCACCCCCCAGCACGGCGAGTCCACCTCCCTGCCCGAGAGCGACGAGCGGATCAAGCGCCGGATCGGCCCGCTGCTCGGGAAAGAGATCCCGGTGATCATGGGGTTCATGGGCTGTACCCGCGAAGGGATCCTCACCACGCTCGGCCGCAGCGGCTCGGACTATTCTGCCTCCATCATCGGGGCCGGGATCGATGCGGACGAGATCTGGATCTGGACCGATGTGGACGGGATCATGACCTGCGATCCCCGGGTGATCAACGACGCCCGCGTCATGCCCTCGCTCTCGTACATCGAAGTGATGGAGCTCTCGTACTTCGGGGCGAAGGTCATGCACCCCCGCTCGATCGAGCCGGCGATGCGGAAGGGCATCCTCGTGCGGGTCAAGAACACCTTCAACCCGTCCCATCCCGGTACGGTCATCGTACGGGACGGCAAACGGGACCACCGCGTGGTGAAGGCCTTAACCTACATCGACAAGGTTGCGGCCATCAACATCTGCGGGGCCCAGATGATCGGCAGGCCCGGCGTGGCAAAATCGATCTTCACGATCCTTGCCGACAACGAAGTGAACGTGATGATGATCTCGCAGGGCTCGAGCGAGGCGAACATCTCGCTCATCGTTGATGAGACCCACGTATCCGCTGCGGTGAAGGCTCTCGGAGAGTTGACCAAGCAGGGCGTTGTCCGGCAGGTCTCCCACAACCACGATGTCTGTGCGGTCGCCGTGGTCGGCGCCGGCATGGCCGGGGCACCCGGCACCGGCGGACGGATCTTCACGGCCCTTGGCAAGGCAGGCGTGAACGTGATGATGATCTCCCAGGGATCCAGCGAGGCGAACATCTCGTTCGTGGTGAGTCAGAGCGACGGCCCGCGGGCGGTGCGGGTGCTCCACGACGAATTCCGGCTTTCGGAGGCGAGCGATGAATAAGACCGTGGCAAAAAAACCGGCAGCAAAGAAGACGACCGTAACGAAGACGATGGTAAAAAAAGCGGCGCCGAAGAAAACGGTGGCAAAGAAGCCGGCGGCAAAGAGTGCATACGCACAGGCCGGCGTGGACATCGACCTTGAGGCAACCGCAATCAAGTCCCTGATTAAAAACCTGAAGTACAAGCGGAAAGGCAAATACAAAATGATGGGCGCTGTCGGCCACTTCGCCGGCCTCATCGACTTCGGTCCGCTCGCCCTTGCCCTGACAACGGATGGCGTTGGCACGAAGATGCTTGTCGCCGACGAGCAGGAGGACTGGACAACGGTCGGTATCGACTGCATTGCGATGAACGTGAACGACCTCTATGTCATGAACATGGAGCCGGTCTCGTTTGTTGACTACATCGCGACCGACAAACTCTCCATCGACAAGATGGCCCAGATCGGGAAGGGCTTAAACGAAGGCGCTAAGCAGGCGAACATCGACATCGTTGGCGGCGAGACAGCATCGCTCCGCGGCCTTGTCAACGGCCTCGACCTTGCAGGCGCCTGCCTCGGCGTCCAGGAGAAGAAGAAGATCATCACGGGCGAAAAAATCCGGCCCGGCAACAAGATCGTGGGCATCCCCTCGACCGGCATCCATAGCAACGGCCTCTCGCTCGCCCGCCGGGTTGTCGAGAAGTACGGCAGCTACGATGAGAAGCTGAAGAACAAAAAGACTCTCGGCCAGGAGCTTCTCACCCCGACCCGGATCTACAGCGAAGTGCTGAAGGTCACCGCGAAGTGCACCGTACACGGCATGTGCCACGTGACCGGCGGCGGCCTCCTGAATTTCAAACGTTTAAGCAAGTACGGCTTTGTCATCGACAACCCGATCAAGCCCCCCGAGGTCTTCGACTGGATCCGGAAGAAGGGCGACATCTCGGACGAGGAGATGTATCGCACCTTCAATATGGGCATGGGCTACGCGTACGTTGTGCCGGAGAAGAGCGTGGCGTGCGTGCTGAAGATGGTGAAAGGGGCGAAGGTTGTTGGTACGGTTGTGAAGGAGCCGGGGGCGTGGCTCGGGAATCTGGAGATAACATAGGTTATCTTTTTCTTACAATTCTCTATTTGTCGGTGCAATTATTAGAGTGGTATCGGAGAGGCATTGCTTGATGAATTTCTGCTTTCCGGTTTCGGTGGAGAGACCGGATAAACGAGAATCTTCCACCCCTTCATCATTGTTTTATCCATTTTTTTATTTTCTTCAGTCATTTTGTATACCCACAACTCTACATAGGACCCTGTTGGGTTTACAATTGAACCGTGATTATCCATGCCAAAAGGTCCAATCTGGTATTCCGGTTTGTTATAGAGCTCCATTAAATATGCTTTGACTTCTGATCGGGTAGATTCAATCTCAGTATCGTTGAAAATATGAATCGTATAATTCCCAATTTTTTTTCCTTGGAGTTCCTTGATCACACTTGCATTATGGATACCATCTACCATAAGATCAATTTCAGAAAAATACGGATCGAATCCCCACCATTCGAGATCAATTGAATATTTCTCAGAAAGAGTTCGGATATCACCTCTTATCTCCGAGGGGATATATATGAGACTTGAATTCGCAGCGGCTAATTCGTTAGAGTCATCCATGATAGATTTTGTAGTTATTGCTCCCTTCTGCGCTAATGGTCCGGAAATCCAAATACACGCGAAAACAACGGTAATGATGAGTGCCGCTGTAATTATTATCAACAATTGTCGGTTTTTCATAATCACTTTTTTTTGGCAGGTTCGAATCCTAGTCCTTAATTCTCATGTCAGACCTGGAATTGCATCGACCTGCACATGCTAAATAAAAATTGTTTATAGGATATAATAAATTTTATTCTTTTATTTTAAGAAAATAATACTATGGCAAGTGTAATGCGACATCCTGGACGAGGAGATGTACCGCACGTTCAACATGGGCATGGGCTACGCGTACGTTGTGCCGGAGAAGAGCGTGGCGTGCGTGCTGAAGATGGTGAAAGGGGCGAAGGTTGTCGGGGATGTTGTGAAGGAGCCGGGGGCGTGGCTCGGGAAGCTGGAGATAACGTAAAGGGAACTCCCCCGGATCGCAACGCATTCATACGAGAAACGAGAGAAGATCCCCTGATGGTGGAATTCCCTACGGTCAACGAGACCGATCTGGCTGCTATCCTCGCGATCTACAACCACTATATCCTGAATTCGACCGCGACCTTCCACAGCGAGAAACTGTCCGGAAAAGAGCTGGGAGAATTTCTTTTCATCTCTCACCCGAAATACCCCTCATTCCTGATAACGGACGGGGGGGAAATGATCGGGTATTGTTTTCTGACTCAGTACAAAAAACGGCAGGCATACGACCGGTCTGCTGAACTGAGCATCTACCTGAGACCCGGGTTCACCGGCAAGGGGATCGGCCTTGCTGCCCTCAACCATCTTGAGGCCGCCGCAAAAACAGCCGGCATCCATGTGCTGGTCGGGACCATCTGCGGGGATAACCGGGCAAGCATCCGACTGATGGAGAAGGCCGGCTTCTCGAAGTGTGCACACCTGAAAAATATCGGGGAAAAGTTCGGGAAGGTTCTCGATGTGGTGATGTACCAGAAAGAGATCTGATGCCGGGCTTCCGGATCCATCACCAGTTTCCTCCCTCACAGTATGTCCCCCCGGGGACACTGTTCAGTATATCAGCTCCCCGTCCCAACGCACCTTATGGAAAAACGCCTGATCGCATTCAATGGCAGCCCGCGGAAAACGTGGAACACCGCAACGCTCCTCCGGCATGCCCTGGAGGGCGCTGAGTCGGAAGGCGCCGCAACCGAACTGGTCAACCTCTACGACCTGCAGTACACGGGCTGCACCAGCTGCTTTGCCTGCAAGCGGATCGGCGGGAAGAGCTACGGGCACTGCCCGGTAAACGACGATCTCCTGCCGGTGCTGAAGCGGGCGGAGAACGCGAATGCGATCCTTGTTGGTTCGCCCATCTATTTTGCGATAACGACCGGCATGACCCGGTGCCTGCTCGAACGGCTGATGTTCCCGTTCTCGGTCTACGACCCGCCGCGGACCTCGCTCTTTGGAAAAAAGATCCGGACCGGGATCATCTACACGGCCGGGGCATCGGAGCAGATGATACGGGACATGGGGTACGAGCAGAGTGCACGGGTGACGGAGGCGGCCATGGCCCGGATCTTCGGGTCGTGCGAGTCGCTCTGGGTTGCCGACACGTACCAGTTCGATGATTATGCAAAGTATATGTCCACGCTCTTTGATCCTGAATCAAAGAAGCAGCGAAAGGATGTACAGTTCCCGAAAGACTGCCGGAACGCTTACGAACTTGGCGCACGGCTGGTCAGGGATCGTGCATAATTATTCTCCCGCTATGATGATGGGACGGTTACGGAAAGCGGTAACTTCCCGGGAACGAAAATAAAAGAGTTGGAAAGGTAAGAAGGCTTACTTGATCTTCTTCTCGAGCTTCTTGAGCTTCTTCTGGGCCTCTTTGCTGCCTGCGGCCGCCTGCTTCGAGAGTTCTTCTGCCTTGGCCTTCTTCGCCTGGTTCAGCTTCACCAATTGTTTCTTGCTTGTCGGCATATCGTCACCTCGCTTACGTCTTTGATTCGTTCATTTTGGTTTTATTTCCTTTTAAAATATCGCTGTATCGTTGTTTTTGCGAGTCCGGAGGATGATTGTCGTGTTTTCGGGAATCAGACACGGGTTTTTTCCTTTCAGCACAATGGCATTCAATTTTTTTATTGTACAGTATTTCCTCTCACCGCATCATCCGCGACAACATGCACTATCACCACGCCCACTGAGTGTACCGGAAATCCGGGCTCGAAGAGGCGATGAGTGACGAGTTCTCTGACCGGGCAACACGGGAACTGAGGGGATGTGATGGAATTGGGAAATGGCCGTGCCGGGTAGTCCGGATGATTATACATGCTCTCAGAACCGTGCCGTATCGGCATCGCCAGCACGAACGGAATTCAAAGAGTTTATCAGGATTTCCTCCCAATCGAAAACCTGTATCATTGTTCCTATTCTGAGGTAACGATCATGAAAGCATTCTCCGTTATTATTGTCTTCATCATCATTGGCTGCCTTGTCCTTTCGGCAGGCTGCACGAACGCACCAGCGACTCCGGCCGTCACCCCCCAGGCCACCGTGACTCCGGCCCCGCACCCTGCAACGGTCTCCATCGCCAATACCCCGGTCCAGTACAAGGACGTGAATGGTGTCCGGCTGGCGTACTGGGAATGGGGATCCGGCGAACCGGTCCTGCTCATCGAGGGATTCGCGAGCATGGTTGCAAACGACTCAACCACGTCGGCCCCGTGGAACGAGACGTTCCTTACGATCCTGTCCTCGAAATACCATGTCTATGCCTACGATCACCGGGGGATGGGGTACAGCAGCATGAACAATGTCACCCCCACGATCCCCATCTATGCCGATGATGCTGCTGAACTGATCAAGGCCCTCGGGTACGACAGTATGAACGTGTACGGGGAGTCCATGGGCTCATCGACCGCTCAGCAGCTGGTCATCGCTCACCCGGAGCGGGTGCGGAAACTGATCCTCGATTCCAACTCGTACAGTTCAAACATCCCCGAATGCCAGATCCTGCACGCGACCCTGATACAGGTTGCCAACGACACGAGCGCCTCTCCGGGCCTCCGTGCCGAGGCAAACGCGAACCTTGCCTTCAACGGGACCTGGGACGGTCTCTCCGGCATCAACAAGGATGTCATGCTCGTTGTCGGTACGGGTGATGTGATCACGCCGCAGGCGGTCTCTGCCCGGATGGCCGGGCAGATCAACGGCTCCTGGCTCGTGAGGTTCAACGGGCTCCCCCACATCGGGAACCGGAACGCACCGGTCCAGTACGGCGAGAACGCGGTGTACTTCCTCAGCACGAACCAGTCGCCACTGGGGACCGCATAATTTTTTTTACTTCTCAGTTTTTTTTCTCACCGCATCATCCGCGACAACGCCGGCCGCGATCACCATTGCCGGAATCACGAGATACCGCAACCCGATCTGCGTTGCATAGTCCGGCAGCGTCATGCCCAGCAGGCCGACAAGCACGATCAGGTCGAGGACCCAGTTGGCGAGGAGCCAGACAATGCCGGTCACGATCGCCTCGCGGGTGTAATCCCTCTCGATCGTCCGGAAGAGCCGGACGATCAGGATGGCAGCCGTGACCGATCCGACAACGATCATCAGCGACTTGAAGAGCTGCTGGTCGATGAGCAGACCGTCCGGGCCGTAGAATGGGATGGCGCACACGAACGGGATGAGCCAGGTCAGGAAGGCGCCGACCAGCCGGCAGCGCCAGGTTGCGGTGAGGGGGAGGGACATGAGGGGACTCCTTTGCGTGATTGTTTTGTTTGCCGGACGATGAAGATTGATGATTGGATCTGATTGTCGGAAATTTTTTTAGATCCCACAAGTCAAAAATTTTTTAAAAATTTTCAAAAAAATTTTGAAATTTGGATCGTGAAAAAATCCGGATAATTCGATACTAAAATTTTTTCGGAGGTTTGACGCTCTAGGGGGTGCTGAGGGTCATCAGACCCGAAGCAGGAGAAGAGCCGAAGGCTCTTCGACTCTCCGCTTCGAAGAACTCTGACGAGTTCTTCTCATCCTCCTGGGTCGAAGATTTCCTGCGGAAATCTTCTCCTCCTCAAGGTTCTGACGAACCTTTCGGATTCTGGCGAACCAGTCGGACCCCGCCGCGTGGGCATCCCCCGCGAGGCGATGCCTCTGCATTACCTTGATGCGATCTTCACTCTGTGGACAGGTAATGCAGAGGAATCACCGGCGCCCCCGCCCCACGGGGTGTTGAGGGTCATCAGACCCGAGACAGGAGAAGAACGCAAAGCGTTCTTCGACTTCGGGATGGCGCAAGGGGGGCGACACCACCGTCGGAAGACTCGATCCGAACCTCGGCATCCATCTATAACCACATCCCCCAGCCCATCCGGACTCGACTTTCGCGGCTGTATTAGCGCTATTTGCGTCTCATTTTTTACGACGTAAAAATAGGTAAAAAGGGGGACTTTGTCCTGTTTTTTCCCGACTTAGTCCTGCTTTTTGGGGTACTTAGTCCTAAGCGGGTTTTTGGGGTTAAAATTCTCCGACGGAGAATTCCTAATACGGGATCTTCGGGGGAGCATCTCCTATAGGGTGTTTTTTCAGGGGGTAGAATACTGTCTACGACGGAGACATCCCGGGGGAGTCCCCGGTCTCCTTCCCGACAACCGGCTCCGTATCCGGATGGTTATTTTCTTCGGTCCTGGCATCCGGTTCCCCGTTCCTGGCCGGCTCCCCGCTTTGCTGGATCTCTTCCAGGCTGTCACCGGTAAGCCGGAAGAAACGATACGTTCCGTACTTATTGTAGACCCAGAGCTCCCTTTGGATCTGCAGCGATTGCGGGAAGAGCCGGAGCTCGGCAATGGTCTCGCGGTACTCGTGCTCGATCTCGCACGCGGGCGCAATGATCTTTTCAATGCGAACGAGCCGGGCAAAGGCCACATGCGTCACGGTCCGGATAAAAAAATCGCAGATGCTGTCCGGTGCGTACGTGACTCGCATGACACAACCGCGTTTCTTTGCGATGGCGACGGCATCGTTGATTCCTGTTGTGAATGGCCGGCCGCGTTTCATGGAAGGGTTGTCCGGTGGTTGTGAGTGATCATGGGTGTGTGCTCATCGTGCGGTGTTCTGGGAATGGTGGCGTGACGCTGTGAATGTGCCGGGAAATTTTCATCGTTAATGTAAGATACAGTATTATTTATATTTGTAAGATTGATGAGGTTGGATCAATCATGAGAATCGAGAGTGTGAATATTGTTAAGAATTGGATTGATACTCTGGGGGCGGATTGATCATTTTTTCAAAAAAGAGAATTGAAAAATTAAAATTTATTCCGGCTCCGGCTCGTACTTCTCCTTTTTGACCCTCTCGCCCTCGATCGCACTGTTCCCGTTCGGGTCTTCAACGATCAACGTAATCGGGAACAGCCCGGCCTTCACCCGGGCAATGTCAGCCAAAAGCTCCGCAGCGTTCTCCTTCTCGACATCGGTCCCCCACTTGAGGGCTCCCTTGACGACCTGTTCGATCCGGTCGAGCACGCCCTCCACGTTCGACACAAATCCCTGGCACTGGGGGCCGGGATCGATGCGGACCCCGAGCTCGGGGATCTCGATGCTGGCGCTCATGCTCCGGACAACGCGGGCCGCGAGCTCGTCTGCCTTCTCGACATGCAGCGTGTACCGCGCCGGTTCGCCATGCTTGATGAGCTGGGTGTCCACGAACTTGTACCCGCAGGACGGGCAGATGGCGGAGATGATCAGGATATCGGAAAAATAGGGGATGTTCTCTGTCTTGTACAGGTATTCGATCTCAGTATTGCAGCTTGGACACGGTCCCGGAACTTTTGTCTCCACGCGATTATCCACCGATCTTGTCGCGGGAGATCTTCACCGACATGGGCGTTAAGACAACATAGCGCTGGTCGCCGAGGCCGATGATGTCCCCGTTGACGTCCTTTGCAACTTCCTTTAAGTCTTTTAAGACACGCTCGTACGAGATCTTGTCCATCTTCAGCCGGGAGATGTCCACGATGACAATGTTACCGGAGTAGACTTCATCCTTGACACGGGGCGTGTCCTTGAGGTCGCTGATCGTTGCAATCTTCACAAGAAGGGCCGGACCGCTGCCGTGTTCCTCGTACGACGCAAGGTCCAGTTCCATGTATTCGTCGTCCGCGTGGGAGGCGCTTTTTCCAAGGAGGGTGTCTATGATCTTAACCATAAAAAAACTTAATGAAGGAATTTATTTAATAGTATCTATTCAGAGCCCGCCGGTAAGGGATTTTTTGGGAAAAAAAGAGCAAATCGGCCGTTTTTCCGCAGGCCCGCCGGATCCTGATCCGGCTCATATTTCCATGTTCCAGATCTCGTCACCGACGTGGTGGAACTTTTTCACCATCTTTCCTGTCGTTGCTGCACGCAACCCGGGCGCATCAAAGAGGGCAATTCCGATGGCCAGCGCCTTACCGTGCCGCTCGTCCACGATCTGGACCGGCATGCCTTCCTTCACGTCGTCCGTGCACGAGACGATCCCCGGGCGCATGATGTCGGCACCGTTCACCACGTACGGGATTGCGCCGGCATCCACAACAACACGGCGCTCGGGGAACGGGTACTGCACCGCCCCTTTGAGCGTAGGAAAGACCCACGCATCCGTTGCCATCAGCACCGGCTTCTTGTTCACCATGTAGAGCGAGACATTCGCCGTGGTCTCGAGGACTTCGATCATATCGGCGCTGAACAGCTTTGCCGAAGGGCCGATCTGCTCCGATAAGCGGGCGAGCAGATCCTGCGCCTGGCTCTTACGGATCGAGTGGCGTTTCTTTACGACAATTTTTTTCATCGTTCTGCACATCATTCAGAGCGGAGGCATGAAAAAAATTTGCATACCGGCCGTTTTTCGTACCTCTGCCCGGGGACGCCAGCGCAGGAAATTTTATTGCTATGCTGGGATCTACGGTATGTTTAAGTGATCCGCTCGCACACATATATTACTCCAGAGCGATGGTAACAGGGTATTATTATGACCAAAAGGCCGTTGGATATTTTGGATCAGGTGCTGAACCGTCAGCCCGTTATTGTATCTCTCAAAGGCGGGAGAGAAATCCGGGGCGTTCTCCAGGGATATGAT
>Ga0265297_10012796_pt1 | contig 10002 bp, 11 predicted proteins | sample Munlanlwell13791_FD_192502 | JGI IMG/M metagenome (GOLD analysis project Ga0265297, IMG submission 192502) | Leachate microbial communities from a municipal landfill in Southern Ontario, Canada - Leachate well 137-91 | ecosystem: Engineered > Solid waste > Landfill > Unclassified | place...
TTATGGCCGCATTATCTGTACCTTACGCACAGGTTATTGCTACCAATGAAGTATTGAAAAATATGTCATAACCAGGACATTAAGGGCAACGGCAAAAAGACGCCGCGCCTTATGCACGGCGTTACACGTGTGAAGCGGGACGCTCTTTTAAAATTCAATTGCAAGCGAAAGGGATGGGACATAGTAAGGGCTAAAGAACCGGAAATGGGGTGAAATCAATGGCCTCGACAACTGAGATAGGAAACCCACGGACATCGACTCTGCACAGGATCAGATCCCCCTCTCGCCCGGCGGCTAAGTTATCGACAAGAACAATCCCGGACAGCCAGGACAATACACTGGCAAATGGCATAAGGCAGAACCGCACATAAGGGATAGGAAATTGGGGTGGAATAAGGGACGTAGCCGCCTTCTGACTTTATTGATTGGGGCAGGCCGGAATAAGGATTGAAAAGGTGTCCCGAGCCTCACGGAGCGGCTGCTGGCTTTTTGTATGGCCTCAGGCAGTCAGTTGTCCGCAGGGTGATAGGACTGGGCTTTGGGGATGGGGATGAACCCTTGAATTCAAGGGAGATGGCGGGGCCAATGGCCTCTCTGCAACACAGGCAGACATGACGCCCTTGCATGCACTTGACCATATTCGCCAGTCGGTTAACGGTTCGACAGACCGAAAGGCACGTGCCGGCACCGGCTAGACGGTCGATAGCCTCCTCAAGGGCGACCAACTACGCGCCCATGATCCCGGCCCCTGAAGATGAGAAACCATGGGGACAGTTTTTGAAAGTAAGGGGGTTTTTCGTTTGCTGAACATCTTTGTGGATGCCGATGCCTGTCCGGTGAAAGAGGAGATCTATCGCGTTGCCGGTCGATTCGGCCTTCGTGTGACCTTGGTGGCCAACTCCTGGATGCGGACGCCCAATGAAAAACGGATTGCGCTGAAATTGGTGGGGAACGGGTTGGACGCTGCCGATGATTGGATTGTGGAACATGTGCAACCGCAAGACATCGTGATCACCGCAGATATTCCGCTCGCAAGTCGCTGCCTGAAGGAAAGTGCGAAGATACTCAGCCCAACCGGAAAGCCATTCACGGAAGACAACATCGGCATGACCGTCGCGACCCGGGACCTGTTGTCTGAACTCCGTGAATCTGGAGAAGTAACCGGTGGACCTCCTCCATTAACCAAGCGTGACCGATCGCGTTTCCTTCATCAGTTAGATGAAATAATCCAAACCATCTGTCGTGAGCAGCCGCAGCATTCCACCTAACCTTATAATCATGAACTTTCTGGAATGAAACAAAATGAAAGAACAACCCCCATTCGAATCACTCGATCAGATGGCCGAAACTACTGCATCGGCCCTGGTCAAGATAGCCGCACTGTGGAATAGGGGACGTAGCCGCCTTCTGACTTTATTTATTCGATCAGGTCGCAATAATGGGGGATAATCCAAAAATGTCAACCTGATTTGAGCCGGTCTATCTTGAACAGGACAGTTCTCATGAAGGAAACCGAAACCGTCGAATTCAAAAAGAGCCTTGGTGAACTCAAAGAGGGAATTATCTCCCTTGTCGCCATGCTGAACAAACACCAGCATGGCGAACTTTGGTTCGGGATTGCCCCCGATGGAAAAGCCGTAGGGCTGGAGGTCACCGAAAAGACCCTGCGCGATGTGTCGCAGGCCATTGCCGCGCATATCGAGCCGCGTATTTATCCGCAGGTCACAAAGGAGGTTGTCAAAGGAGAGGATTGTATCCGGATTCGGTTTGATGGACAGGAAACGCCCTATTATGCCAATGGACGGGCGTACATGCGGGTGGCTGACGAAGACCGCCAGCTTAGCGCCAAGGAATTGGAAAATCTCATCGTATCCAAACACCAGGAGCGGATGCGCTGGGACAATGAAACATGCCGCACTACCATAGACAATCTGGATAAGGCAAAACTACGGAGTTTTGTGGAGCGAGCCGGTCTGCAGTGGGATACGCCGGAAAACGCCCTAAGGGCCTGACTGGAAGGAATGCGATGAAAAAGAACAATATTGTAAATGGCGGGAATATCCCGGACGAGCTGATTTGTTGCGCCATGTGCCGGCATTTCAGCTATTTTGAGAACAAGGCCGGGCACAACAGCCCTCATGCGCTGGGAAAGTGTGCGGTGGAATCCTGGGACGGAAGCCGGGGGCAGTGGGGCATGTTTCAGCACCACTGCAAGAATTTCGAAAAGGCCGCTGTCGAAAATGGATAAGGCCGGATGAACCGAAACCGAAATTTTTCACACAGAGGCACAAAGAACACAAAGAACATCAAAATGGAGGTTGGACAGAGGTTTACGATGGACAGGTATTTTGAAGGCTTTTTCCTACAGTTAAAGTGGACAGCATCAGAAAAATAGACGCAACCGGATGAACCAAAAGGGATTTTGTGCGAAGTGAATTTCCTCCACCTTTCCATAATCCGGGTGAGGGTCCAAGACTTCATCCGGTCTTTTCCTTTAGTCGGGTAATTTCAATGAGAGTTTGATCGTATATAGATTCATTGGAACCGCCGACAGAAATGGCCTGATGGGCCGCATCCAGCGCCTCAGAGTAGCGGCCCTGCTTTGCCAGCACGTGTGCCAGGTTGTTGTAAACATCACCACACTCCTGGCAAAACGAGAGGGCGCTGCGAAAACATTTCTCTGCTCCCTGAAAATCCCCGATCGCATAAAGACTATTGCCCAGCCCTACGGTGGCCCCCAGACTTTTCGGCCATCTCTCAAGCGCAGCCTTGTAGCCTGAGGACGCTGCTTCCTGAGCTCCCGCCGCTTCCAAAGCCGTTACCGCCTCCAGGAAAGACGCTTCATCCGCGCTTGCCGGCAACTCATGGGGGGGCAGGGCAAGAAGCCCCCAATGCGCTGCGCCTTCCCATGTCCGGCAAAAAAGAGGCCATCCTCTTTCCATTCTGAAGGTTTTTCCTGAACGAAGAATGACAATCTGTTTTTCGATGTCATAGCCGATCACGACCGCATAGTGCCACTGGGGATACCAGCTCAAGCCGAGATTCTGCAAGACAATTACCGGATGACCCGCAGCGACCTCCTGGATCAGAGAGGTAAAATCCCCGATGACATAGGGGAGACGATTGTGAGAGCGGGTGGCGCTGACCAGCATGGATTGCAGACTCCCTTTTCGCCCTGGAGTGTAAATTTCGTCCGTAATCTCCCCCAGGCTGATCTGGCTGTTCGACCATTTCAGTACCGTGGCCAGGGCAGCGGGGCCGCACTGATGAGATTTCTGCGGATAGAAAGGGACCTCGGCAATTTCTGTGCGCATAGGAAGACCGTCGAGCTGGTCCCCACGGATACGGTAATCCCGATGGGCACAGCCCACGGCTGTGATCAAAATGAGCAGGAAGAGAAATGCCATCCGGCTGCATAAACATTGAAGCATCTTCATAGTATGCTTAGCGACGTTTGGCAACAAAAGGAAATATGTCGGTATAGCCCGCGATGTCGGTGGCGAGTAATATGAAAAAAACCAATACCAGTACAATAAACACGGCAAAAGCCCCGTCGCCCCCGGCAGGAAGCTGGTCTAATTCCTGGAGCAATTGATCGACCTCCCCATCCGTGAGGCTGTTCACCCTGGTTTTGGCCATGTCTCTATCCAGGCCCCAGGCCTCCAGCTGTTTCTGGACTTCCTCTCTGTCGAGAAACGCACTCAGCCGTGTCCGCTGTGCAGCCGGGGCATCTTTCTTCAGAAATTGCGCTGTCGGAATGAGCCTGGCCTGCGCAGGAGAAACCCCTATGCACATACATGTAAAGGTTATGAGCAGCATCATGGACACGATCCGTTTGCGTTGCAGCAAAGATTGCATAATTTGACCTCCTCGTGAGTTAAAAACATCGTGTTTTAGAAGACAATATTGAGTTTTGTCTCCGCATCGGCCGTTACATGAACGCGACGTGTCTGTGTGGTTCGATTGTATGTTGACGCCACCACCTCATAGTCGCCGTCGGGCAGTATCACCTCGTAGGGTTCATGATTGGCAACATGGATGGATGCTACCTCAATGATTTCATTGTCGTCGCCGCTGCACGTAGCGGTCTGTCTGAAGCTGAGGGTGCCATATTGTTCATCAGTGCCTCCCTGTATCACCACATCACCCGAAACGATACCCGTTGAAGCAGCATTCACGGTAAAATTGAGTTCATGGGTGCTATTGGGCAATGCATCGAGTTTGGCGCATTGAGGATCGAATCCATTGTCATAGGCCACAAAACGATACGCGCCCGGCTTCAGAAACAGCTTGTACACCCCATCCTGGTTCGAGATGGTGGATGTTTGCACAACAACCACATCCTTGACGTCAGCCGCGCCGGGATCATATGTTTGAGCGCTCACCAGTGCCCCATCCAGCGGGATATCGTTATCCTCTTTTACCGTGCCGGTCACAATGGTGTATAACTCGGTATCCAGGACCTTGATGGTTGGCTTCAAAAGCCAGTTTCCGCTGCTGCCTGCCTGGACAACCGATCTAGACGCATCAAAATCCAAAATCAGCTCAGTGGTCTGATTGGCGTTGATCTCGAACCCGTGAACAATCTTTATGCCGGTCTGGTATCCGCTTGGAATTTTCAATTCATGATACGCATTGTCTGAATCGATGACATAATTTGCATAGGGGTGAACCTCACTCAGTATGTTAATCCCCTGATCCGGTGTCCCCCCGATAATGAGTCGCATTTGCGTGTAGTTGCCCGTCGGCAGCTCGGCGATTCCAAGTTCCTCCCGTACGCCCCCGACAAGGTCCAATAGGTTGAACGTCTCGTTTGGGCTCAGAATTGTTTCCCAGGTATCATTGGACATATGGACTTCTATGGCCTTGATGGTGACGTACACGGCGTTGTAGTCATCGGTTGCAGCGTCGGTGAGGCTCACCGCCACCTCTCCTGAGGTTCCTGTTGCCGAGGATTCGCCACCTCCTCCCCCACACGAAGCCACGATAAAGGCCAACCCCAGTGCAACAACAGCTAACCCTAAGAAGTTTCTATAAATTGCTTTCATGTCAACCTCCTCCTTTCCTTCTACTCTGTACGAGACGTGTATCTTCCCGTTTCCAAGATGCCCAACGGTTTATATGAAGTATGCACCCCATCATGACCGAAGTGAATGGGGTCTATACCTTAACCGAGCTTGTCCCCTTCCAGCCTGCGTCCGGCCACGTCTCTGTAAATGAGTTCCCCGGTTTCAAAATCATATTCCGGTATGGCCGGATCATTCCATCTGTTCAGGAAATACTGGTAGAAAAATTCATAGAAGCCGCTCGTCTTTCCGTTGTGCTTGAACACATATTCCGGCATGCTCTCCACATCCACCCCTGAATGATAGTGTTGAACCCACATATAGTCGCCCAGAATGGTAAGTTTTAAAAAAGGGACGTCGCTGTAGAGTTTCAATCTCAGATTTCGATGGACTTCGTTAAGCCCCTTAAGGAAGTCGATGCTCATTTGGATCTGTTCCCGGAAGCGATCAATGGTTACATCCGGATGCGGAATGCTCTTGGATCGTATCCTTGCCCCTTCACTCGATGGATCGAGCAGCATGATCTGGGCTTCCCGACAGTTTTTCAGCGTCTCGTGAAGGTCTGTTTTTGGTTGAACGAAGGTTCGATAGCCTGTTGAGCCCATCAACATGATGTCTCTCGCCATGCCCTGCTTTGTTTTCAATGATTTGCTCAATTTGTGCCTGAAGAGGCCCTTGCGTGAAGGAGCTAACACAAGTCCGGCCCGCTTTGCGGCCTTTGCAAGCTTTCGGTCTTTTAAACTGCTTCCAGCATAATTGAGAGTACCAATAAAAATCATTGCACAAATTATCTCTATAGACACCAGAAACACCTTTTCATTCTCTATGAGAGACCAAAAAACCAGAAACTTCGACGAGATAAAACTAACGGTATACGGCAGAGACAATGCGATGCCTGCGCTTACAACAATGATGGCGACATGAAATACAATGTGTGCAGGACCTTTCATGACAGTGTGGGACCCGTATTATCAAGAAAAGACAATCAGGGTTGTCAGCAGTAAAAATGCAACGTCGGCACGTGCGGAATGGCTGTCGCTGGAGATCCGATCACACAGAGAACATATCAGCTTTATCTGCTTATCATTCAATGCTGTTAGCTTATTTGTCATCTTTTTAACGATGCTTTTGTCTGCGATGTTTTTTTCCAGGACCCATTGAATTTTCAAGTACTCAGCGGTTCTATGGTCGAAAAGAGGTTTCTTACTGCTGATGCCATAGGGTTCGCTGACAGCGATCGCCGAACTCGTGAAAATCGCAATACCCGCAATGATTCCGAGAAAAATCGTCATCAATTTCAGAATAGGATTGTTTAGCCACATAATGCATCTCCTTGAAAATGAATCAGCATGGAGTTGCTGTATGCGTTTACAGCCCTTGTCCTTTACAGTATTCATGGAACAGCCGTATCATCTTTCTAAGAGAAAAGGGCTTCTGAAGAAGACCTGCATTGTATTCGATTTGTTCCTTTTGAAGGAGGATTCGATAACTGTTCATCTCGCCGCTCATGTAGACGGTTTTTATATCAGGGCTGTGTGCCCGGATCTCTCTCACCATTTCAATGCCGTTCTTGACCGGCATTTCAATGTCGGTGAGGATGATGTCGGGCTTGAAGTGGAGAAAGGCCAGGTACCCCTCCTCACCGTTTTCAGCGGTTTCCACGTGATAGGACCCTTCGGTCTCCAATATCTCCTTCATGAGCGTGGTCAAGGCTTCGTTATCATCAACAATCAATACCCGCGTCATCTTGGATCCTCATTCGCCCAGTTTCTGCCACACGGGTGTTCCCCGATGTCGACCGAGGCACCCATTTTCCATACAGGGCGTCACAGGAACGTCTCATTCAAGGAATGTACCAGACTTCCACTTGGAAGCTTAACCTGCTGATATATTAGTAACAAGTGGATAATTACGGATGCCTGGCAAGGGGAATGTGACTGGTTTTTCCTTCAGTGACAAAAAGATTCAAAAAGAAAGATGAGGCTAACGGTTGGAGAAGAGGGAGCTTTTTCGTGTAGGGAATATCCTGCAACTCAGTCTGCTTTTTTGAAGGCCGATGTATCCAAGGCGTGCTTTTTCATGAGGGCGTAAAAATCAGCCCGATATTTTCCCGCCATCTTCGATGCCTGGGTCACGTTGCCCCCGGAAAGGGCCAACAGATTGGAAATATAGTCCTTTTCAAATTGATTCTTCGCGTCTTTTAAGGGGGTTGGCTTCTCATCTTCGGAAATTCGCGTTTGGAGGATTAGATCTTCGCCGACGACCTCCTGGTTCGCCATGGCCACCGCATATTCGATGGTGTTTTCTAATTCTCTTACATTGCCCGGCCAATTGTAAGCGAAGAGTTTCTGCAGGGCAGCCGGGGAGAGTTCTTTGATCCCCCGTCTAAATTTGTTGTTGAATTTTTCCAGAAAATGATCCACCAGGAGCGGAATGTCTTCCTTTCTTTCCCTTAAAGGCGGCAGATGGATTGGTATGACGTAAATGCGATAAAAAAGGTCTTCTCGAAAATCTCCATTTTTTACCTCTTCTTCCAGATTCCTGTTGGTGGCTGTCAGAATCCGTACATCCACGTCCACTGCCGTTTCCCCTCCCACAGGGTAGAACTGGTTTTCCTGAAGTACGCGAAGCAGTTTGACCTGCATGGATTCGGCCATCTCCGAAACTTCATCAAGGAGAAGGGTGCCTCCAGTCGCCTGGGCAAAAAACCCTTTTTTGCTCTTTAGCGCGCCCGTGAAGGCACCTTTTTCATAACCGAACAGCTCTCCTTCCTGCAACCCTTCGGGAATTGCAGCGCAGTTCAGGGCCACAAACGGCTTCTCTTTTCTGTCGCTTAACAGGTGCAGGGACTTGGCTATCAGTTCTTTGCCCGTACCGCTCTCTCCGTAGATGCAGACATTAGAATCCGTTTCGGCCGCTCTGGCGACCTGCTCCATGACACGCTGCATCTTCTCGCTCTTGCCGATGATGTTTTCGAATCCATACCTTTCACCGACCAGGGCCTTGAGCCTTCTCACTTCTCTCGACAGGCTGCTCTTTTCCAGACCATTCTTGATCTGGAGTAGGAGTTCCCGACGGTTAAACGGCTTGGTAAGATAACTGTAGGCGCCCCGCTTCATCGCATCCACCGCCGTGTCAATGGTGCCATAGGCGGTAAGAATGATGACTGGCATTTCCGGCGCACTCTGATGCAGCCTTTCCATCAGGACAATGCCATCCTCTTTTCCTGCCAGTTTGAGATCAACGAGGGCCAAATCAAACATCCTATTTTCGACCATCTTTAAGGCATCCTGGGCCTGGGCTGTGGCAGTGATGGCATACCCTTCCGCCTCAAGCCTCAAACTCAGGACCTCGATCATGTTCCTGTCATCATCCACGATCAGTATATTTTCAGCAGCCATTACGTGTTGCCCCTTCTTCAAGGCAGATTCTTTCGTTTTTTTTCTTCAATCCCGATATCGATTTCTTTCAGTGAACGAAACCGGTCCTTTAAGGTATTGACCTCTTTTTTCGAGCAATTGAGTCGTCGCTTTAAGGTACCCACTTCATCTTCAAGGTCTCTGGCCCTCCCCTCAAACCCGATGAGTTTATTTATAACGCTCATCCACACTACTGTTTCGTTTTTTAAAGCGCTACGAGGAAAGACAGTGACAAGGCTCTGAAAACAGGTGAGGGCCTTTTTGTAATCCCGCTGTGGGTTCTCAGGATCGGCCCATATGAGGCCCATACGATACAGCGCCCGATCTCCCGGTGAATCGCTGGGAAACATTTTTATGACATCGTTATAGGCTTTCATTGCGCCCTCGTAGTCCCCACTGGCAAAACGATTCTCTGCCAGATCAAGGCGGTTTTGCCCTTCCGATTTCTTTTGAAAATCTGAAATAGTGGCACATCCGGCGCTGAACAGGAGGAAAATTAAAACACAGGCACCGTGAAGTAAAAGGTGCTTCCTCTGTTTTCCTCGCTCTTTACCCATATATCGCCTCCGTGGGCTTTCACAATCTGCCTCGCTATGTAGAGCCCTAATCCTGTGCCCTTTTCATGTAATTTCTTAAATTTATCAAATACATTCCGGATATTTCCTCTTGGGATTCCACATCCTGTATCCGATATGGAAACCTCTAAGAAATGCTCGTCTGAATCTCCGATCTCCCCATCCGTAGCCCTCACATCTGCCCTGATGGATACCCTGCCCCTTTCCGGCGTGAATTTCAGGGCATTATCCAAAAGGTTGTCAATCACCTGCCCGATCTTCTCTGCGTCTATTGCAGCATGAGGCAGGCTGGGCCCATGACTGACCTCAAGGGCGATCTTCTTTCTTTCCGCAATGTATTTGATCCTGGCGACACTCATGTCTATCACCTGTGAAAGGCTGCATTCCTCCACGTAATAGTCCATCATACCCGCGTCCATTCGAGAGAGGTTAAGGACCTTGTTTACCGATATAATCAGCCTCTCACACTCCTCCCCAACAATGGCGAGCAGCCTGCGCTGTTTTTGCTTGGAATCGCTCTCAATACCATCAAGCTGCAGACTCACGGCCTCCCTGATGACCGCCAGGGGCGTTCGAAATTCATGGGACATATGGGCGATAAGATCCGCCTTTATCTCATCGAGTTCCTTGAGACGCTCGCTCATATGATTAAATTCATTTGCCAGTTGATGGATCTCTGGCGGAGAGGATATGTCGAGGTGTTTTTCGAACTTTCCTCTGGCGATCTCTTTTGTACCGGCTATGAGGAGGCGAATGGGACGGTTGATCGTCCGGGCGTTAAACAGTGCAATCAAAACCCCCAACAGAAGAGAAACTATGGTGATAATGACTACCGCTTTCGATGCCTCTGAGCCGATTTCGCTGGAAAGGGTTATTTTGTCGTCGATGGCCGTCTCGGCTGTAGCCGTCAATTCCTCCAGCTTCCGCATCATCTGTTCTGTG
>Ga0265297_10012797_pt1 | contig 10001 bp, 11 predicted proteins | sample Munlanlwell13791_FD_192502 | JGI IMG/M metagenome (GOLD analysis project Ga0265297, IMG submission 192502) | Leachate microbial communities from a municipal landfill in Southern Ontario, Canada - Leachate well 137-91 | ecosystem: Engineered > Solid waste > Landfill > Unclassified | place...
ATACCCACTTCTGGCTCATTGTGCCCCTCCTTGGTTATTGGTCTCCGAAATTGGCCCACCAGAGCAGGCCCATCACCGTCTTGCCCTCGTTGATGCGGCCGTCCTTCACCATCTGCAGGGCTTCTGCAAATGGCACCCGCAGTATTTCCAGGAATTCGTCATGGTCGAGGTTGTCGCCTTCGTGCTTGAGGCCGCGCGCCAGGAAGAAGACCAGGCGCTCGTCGGAATAGCCGATGCAGGGATACTGGGTGTTGATGTAGCGCCACTCTGCGGCGACATAACCGGTCTCTTCCAGCAGTTCGCGCTGGGCACAGGCCAGTTCGGTCTCGTCGGGGTCGAACTTGCCGGCCGGCAGTTCCAGGAAGTCGCGCCGCAATGGATAGCGGTGCTGACGTTCGAGCAGGATGTCGCCATTGTCGAATATCGGCAGGATCACCGCCGCGCCCGGATGGACCAGGTACTCGCGGGTGGATTCCTTGCCGTTGGGCAGGCGCACCCGGTCCAGTTTGGCGTGCAAAAGGCGACCTTGGTAGACGGTGATGGAATCGAGGGTGTGTTCGGTGAGGTCGGCGGCCATCATTAAGCTGACGTAAATCAAAATAACAGTATAGCCGCGGCTGACGGCGGCCCGGCTCTGGCGTTAGGATGTGACCTTCGCCTGCGCGCCGGCCCGGGGGAGGGCCGGCCCAGGTTTTTGAACCGCCAAGGAGACGACGAATGCCCGATACCAAGATCCTGCTGGAAGAAAGCGAAATCCCCACTCACTGGTACAACGTGGTGGCGGACATGCCGAACAAGCCGGCGCCGCCTCTGGGGCCGGACGGCAACCCGGTCGGTCCGGACAAGATGCTGGCCATCTTTCCCATGTCCCTCCTCGAGCAGGAGATGTCGGGCGAGCGCTGGATTCCCATTCCCGATGAGGTGCGCGAGGCTTACCGCATGTGGCGTCCCAGCCCGCTCTACCGCGCCCACCGGCTGGAAAAGATGCTGGGTACCCCGGCCAAGATCTATTACAAGTACGAAGGCGTCTCACCGGCTGGTTCGCACAAGCCCAATACCGCCATACCGCAGGCCTATTACAACAAGGAGGCCGGCATCAAGCGCATCTCCACCGAGACCGGCGCCGGCCAGTGGGGCTGCAGCATGGCCCTGGCCGGGCGCATATTCGGCCTGGAGGTGAAGGTATACATGGTCAAGGTCAGCTATGACCAGAAGCCCTTCCGCCGTTCCATGATGCCTACCTGGGGTGCCGAGGTGTTCGCCAGCCCGACCACCATGACCCAGGCCGGGCGCGACGCCCTCGCCATCGATGCCAACTCCCCCGGCAGCCTGGGCATCGCCATCTCCGAGGCGGTGGAAGAGGCGGCATCGCGCCCGGACACCAACTATGCCCTCGGCTCGGTGCTCAACCACGTCTGCCATCACCAGACCATCATCGGCCTGGAGGCCAAGAAGCAGTTCGACAAGGTGGGCGACTATCCGGACATGGTGTTCGCGGCCTGCGGCGGCGGCTCCAACTTCGCCGGCGCGGCCTTTCCATTCTTCGCCGACAAGGCAGCCGGCGACAAGCGCGCCGAGAACCTGCGCCTGGTGGCGGTGGAGCCGACCTCCTGCCCGACCCTGACCAAGGGCGTCTACACCTACGACTTCGGCGACGCCTCGGGCTACACCCCGCTGATGCAGATGTACACCCTCGGCCATGACTTCATGCCGCCCGGCATTCACGCCGGTGGCCTGCGCTATCACGGCGATTCGCCGCTGGTGTCGCAACTGCTGCACGAGGGCCTGATCGAGGCGATGGCGGTGCCGCAACTGGCCACCTTCGAGGCCGGCGTCGCCTTTTCCCAGGCCGAGGGCATCATCCCGGCGCCGGAGTCCTGCCACGCCATCCGTGCCTGCATCGACGAGGCCCTGCGCTGCAAGGCCACCGGCGAGCCGAAGACACTGTTCTTCAACCTGTCGGGGCATGGCCACTTCGACATGGCCTCGTACGACAAGTACTTTGCCGGCGAACTGGAGGACTACGAGTATCCGGCCGAGGCCGTGCATGCCGCCCTGGAGCATCTGCCCAAGTTCGGCTGACACGCCGTCCGGAAACAATAAGGCCGCATCCGAGGATGCGGCCTTATTTCTTGGCGCAGCGAATTACTGGATGTGCAGTTCCACGCGGCGGTTCTCGGCGCGACCTTCTGCCGTTTTGTTGTCGGCGATCGGAGTGCTCTCGCCATAGCCCTTCGAGGTCAGATCCTCGGCGGGTACGCCCTTGCTGACGAAGTAGTCCATGACCGCCTTGGCGCGGTTGGCGGATAGCTTCAGGTTGTGGGCGTCGCTGCTGTTGCTGTCGGTATGACCGGCCACTTCGACCTTCATGCCGGGGTAGCGCTTCATGGTGGCGACGGCCTCATCCAGGATCGGATAGGAGTCGGTGCGCAGCTTGGCGGAGTCGTTGTCGAAGTTGACACCCTTCAGGACGATGGTGTTGAGCAGGGTGCAGCCCTTGCTGTCGACCTTGTCGCCGGCCGGGGTGGTCGGGCACTGGTCGAGGGCGTCGACGACACCGTCATTGTCGCCATCGAGTTCGCAGCCCTTGGCGTCGACCTTGCGGCCGGCGGGCGTGGTCGGGCAGCGGTCGAGCGCGTCGACGACACCGTCGTTGTCGCCATCGAGTTCGCAGCCTTGGGCATTGACCTTGCGTCCGGCGGGCGTGGTCGGGCACTTGTCCTTGTCATCGGTCACGCCGTCATGGTCGCCATCCAGCGGGGCCGCCTTCATCGGGGCCGGGGCGGGGGCAGCGACAGCGACCGGGGCCTTGCAGGCGGGATCGAGCAATTGCTTGCCGGGGCAGCCGATGGTCCTGAACAACTCGTAGCCGGTGGTGAACTTGCTCGGGCTGGCGGCGTTTTCAGGGTTGTAGTAAGGGGCGTCGGCGGCTTGGGCGCTGACGATGCCGGCGGCAAACAGGGTGGTGCTGAGCAGAGTAAACAAGGGTGTACGCATAATAGCCTCCAGTGAAAGTTTACTTGTTTAGGGCGTCGCGGATTTCCCGCAACAAGACGATGTCTTCGGGCGTGGCAGGAGGTTCTGCCGGTGCGGCGGGTTCTTCGCGCTTCAGGTGGTTGATGCCCTTGATGGCCATGAAGATGACAAAGGCGATGATGGCGAAGTCGATCATGGTGTTCAGGAAGGCGCCGTACTTGATGACGGGTGCGCTGGCCTTCTCGGCGGCTTCGAGGGTGGCATAGCCACCATTGCTCAGGTCGATGTAGAGATTCTTGAAGTTGACACCACCGAGCAGGGCGCCGATGGGGGGCATGATGACATCCTGTACCAGCGAACTGACGATCTTGCCGAAGGCACCGCCGATGATGACGCCAACCGCCATGTCGACGACATTGCCGCGCATGGCGAATGCCTTGAATTCCTGCATGAAACTCATGGGATGGCTCCTCTTTCCTCTGAAGGTTTGCCGTCTTGATGCGGCTTGTGCATGTTATTACATAGAGGATAGTGGCATGGTGGTATGAAGCAACCAATATCCGAGTATTTTTGTACGGTTACTCGGCGCTGTTGCCGCGTATTGCCAGTTTCTGCCGGGCGGCGAAGTCGAGCATCCGGCTGATCGAACGGACTGCCCGGGTGCCAATGGCTGGATCGACGTGGATCTCGTTGGCGCCGGTCTCCAGCACCGCGAGCAGGTTGCGCAGGCCGTTCATGGCCATCCATGGACAGTGGGCGCAGGACACGCAGGTGGCGCCGCGGCCGCCGGTGGGGGCTTCAAGAAGCAGTTTTCCTGGCGCGACCTCGTGCATCCTGTGGAAGATGCCGTTGTCGGTGGCGATGATGAGGGTCGGGTTCGGCAGGTCGCGTACCGCGTTGATCAGTTGCGTGGTGGAGCCGACCACGTCGGCCAGGGCGATCACCTCGGCGGGCGATTCCGGGTGCACCAGCACCGCCGCCTCGGGATGTTCGCGTTTCAACTCCCGGATGCCCTCGGCCTTGAAGCGCTCGTGCACGACGCAGGAACCCTGCCAGAGCACCATGTCGGCGCCGGTCGTCCGCTGCACGTAGTCGCCCAGGTAACGGTCGGGCGCCCAGACGATCTGCTCGCCCCGCTCGGCCAGGTGCCGGACCACCGGCACCGCGATGCTGGAGGTGACCATCCAGTCCGCGCGCGCCTTCACCGCCGCCGAGGTGTTGGCGTAGACCACCACGGTCCGGTCCGGGTGCTGGTCGCAGAATTCGGCGAAGTCGTCGGCCGGGCAGGACAGGTCGAGCGAACATTCGGCATGGAGGTCCGGCATCAGCACGCGCTTTTCCGGGTTGAGTATCTTGGCCGTCTCGCCCATGAAGCGGACGCCGGCGACGATCAGGGTCCTGGCCTTGGAGGCATGGCCGAACCGGGCCATCTCCAGCGAATCGGAAACGCAGCCGCCGGTCTCCACGGCCAGGTCCTGGAGGTCGCCCGAGGTGTAGTAATGGGCCAGCAGGATGGCGTCCTGCGCCTGCATCAGCTGCCTGATGCGGGTCTTGAGATCGGCGCGTTCGCCAGGTTCGAGCTGTTCTTCGACCACGGGCGGGACATCGGTGACGGGACGGGCGGTGATGAGGCGTGCAGTCATGGCGGAAATGAAATCAGCTGGCGGGCTGGCCCTTCATGGCCAGCCAGGCCATGCGCAGGTAATGCAGCATGGACCACAGGGTCAGGAAGGCGGCGATGTCGAGCAGCCAGCGGCCCAGCCACTGGCTGTCCTGGCCGAATATGGCGTCATGGAAGAGTAGGAGCAGAATGGCGAGCATCTGCGCGGTGGTCTTCAGCTTGCCGATGAAGGAGACCGCCACGCTGCTGGAGCGGCCTTCCTTGGCCATCCATTCGCGCAGGGCCGAAATGGCGATCTCGCGGCCGATGATGATGAGCGAGGCGGCGATGCCGGCCCGGTCGAGATCGACCAGAACCAACAGTGCCGCCGCCACCATCAGCTTGTCGGCGACCGGGTCGAGGAAGGCGCCGAAGGCCGAGGTCTGGTCGAGCCGGCGGGCCAGCCAGCCGTCCAGCCAGTCGGTCACCGAGGCCAGGGCGAAAATGCTGGTGGCGATGATATTGATCAGGTGCGTCGGCACCCAGCCGTCCGGCAGATAGAACACCGCCACGAACAGTGGGATCAGCAGGATGCGCAGCCAGGTGATGGCGTTGGGTAGATTGGCGACCATGCCTCAGTGTAATGCCCGGTAGAGCTTTTCCGCCAGTTCCCGGCTGATGCCTTCGACCTGGGCCAGTTCCTCGATCCCGGCCGACTGGATGCCGCGCAGGCCGCCGAAGGTCTGCAGCAGCCGTTGCCGCCGCTTCGGGCCGATGCCGGGGATATCCTCCAGCGACGAAGTGGTGCGCTTCTTGGCCCGCCGGGCACGGTGGCCGGTGATGGCGAAACGGTGTGCCTCGTCGCGCACCTCCTGGATCAGGTGCAGGGCCGGGTGGTCGGCCGGCAGGCGCAGGGGCTCCTTCTCGTCAGGCAGGATCAACTGCTCCAGGCCGGGCTTGCGCTCCTCACCCTTGGCCACGCCCAGCATGGCGACCTGGCCGAGGCCCAGTTCGCCGAGCACCTCGAGCGCCACGTTGAGCTGGCCGCGGCCGCCGTCGATCAGCAGCAGGTCGGGCAGCTTGCCCTCGCCCTCGGCCAGTTTCGAGTAGCGCCGGGTCAGGGCATCGCGCATGGCGTAGTAGTCGTCGCCGGGGGTCGGCGTGTCGATGTTGAAGCGGCGGTATTCCGACGAGCGCATGCCGCCGTTGTCATAGACCACGCAGGACACTACGGTCGCTTCGCCCATGGTGTGGCTGACGTCGAAGCACTCGATGCGCTGGATGTTGCTCTCGCCGAGGGCCTCGTTCAACAGGGCCAGGCGCTGTTCCTGGCCGGCGCGCTGGCCCTCGCGGGCGATCAGCGCCAGCTCGGCGTTGTGCTCGGCCATGCGCAGCCAGTTGCGCCGCTCGCCGATCGGGTGGTCGATCACCTGCACCTTGTGGCCGGCCTCTTCGGCGAGAAACTCGGCCATGCCCTCGACCTCGGCTCCCAGCACCAGCACCGCCGGCACCGCGAGGCCGGCGTAGTGCTGGGACAGGAAGGCCTCCAGGACCAGGCTCGCCTCCGCCTCCTCGGCATTGCTCGGGAAGAAGGCCTTGCCACCCAGGTTACGCCCGGCCCGGATCATCATCAGGTATACGCAGGCCGTAGCCCCCTTCAATGCCAGACCGACCACGTCGGCGTCCTTGGTGCCCCGGCTCTCGACGAACTGCTTCTCGCGCACCCTTGCAAGGGCCTGGACCTGGTCGCGATACAGCGCCGCCTGCTCGAAGCGCAGGTCGGTGGCAGCGGCCTCCATCTTGGCCATCAGGTCGGCCATCAGCTCGTCGTCCTTGCCGGTCAGGAACAGCGCCGCATGGTCGACGTCACGGGCGTATTCGGCCGCCGACACCAGGCCCACGCAGGGCGCGCTGCAGCGCTTGATCTGGTGCAGCAGGCAGGGCCGCGAGCGGTTGCCGAACACCGAGTCCTCGCAGGTGCGCAGGCGGAACACCTTCTGCAATATCTGCAGGCTCTCGCGCACCGCGTAGGAGTTCGGGAACGGCCCGAAGGCCCTGTCGCGCTTGTCCGGCGTGCCGCGGAAATAGGCCAGGCGGGGGGTGTCGTGCCCGGTCAGGAGCAGCCAGGGGTAGGACTTGTCGTCCCGGAACAGGATGTTGTACTTGGGGTTCAGCCCCTTGATCAGGTTGTTCTCCAGCAGCAGCGCCTCGGATTCCGAGCGGGTCACGGTGATCTGGATGTCGCGGATCCGCTGCACCATCAGACGGATGCGCGGCGACTGGTCCGACTTCTGGAAATAGCTCGACACCCGCTTCTTCAGGTCGCGCGCCTTGCCCACGTACAACACCTCGCCAGCCTCGCCCAGCATCCGGTAGACGCCTGGCAGGCTGGGCAGGGTGGCGAGGATGGGCGCGGGGTCGAAAAGCGCGGCTGATTCAGTCATGTAGCTAGGCTACTCGAATCCGGGCCGGGGCTGAACCCCGGCCGGCTTGTCAGGCTAGAGGCGGCGGCGTAGGTTCAGACGCGCGACGCCAATTCGGCCTGCCCGTTGTGCCAGCAACGCCATGCCCGCGATTGGGCGGCGACCGGCTGTTCCGCATCGAGGCCATGACCGCAGGCACCGGGCCTTTCTGAACGCACTGCCGACCGCAACGCGGCATCAATGGTCTATCGGAGCGCCTGGGTCGCTCCTGTTCGGCGAGACCTGAACCTGATTTGCGACGATAGATCGAAAATGACGCACTTTTTGCGTAAGCTGAATCATGGATGCGGTTTGCGCATCATTTCGCCAGCGCTAGCTAGGAGGCTCATATGACCACGCGCAATGAATATGTCGAACAACTTAAAACCAATCTGGACCAGTGGAATGCCGATCTCGCCAAGTGGGAGGCCAAGGCCCGGACGGCGCGGACCGATGCACGCATCGAGTATGAAATGAAGCTGGATGCCCTGCGCAAGCAGCGCGATGAAGCGGCCGAAAAACTCAAGGAGTTGCGCGCCAGCAGCGAAGAGGCCTGGAAGGAGCTGAAGGCCGGCGCCGATGTCGCCTGGTCGGCCATGCGCGAGGCCTTCGACAAGGCCAGTACGCACTTCCAGAAGTAACTCCAGTGCCGGCGCCGCCTGCCAGCGAAATGGCGACCAGGCGTCATGCTGAATCGCCATTTCTAAGGATTGCTTCATGGCTATACCTTGGTTCTTGCTAAAGACGGTTCCGTGGGCCGATGTCATCTCGACTGCTCCCGTGGTTGCCGACGGGGCAAAGAAGCTCTGGAACGCGGTTGCCGGGAAGGCTGCTCCGGTACAGGTGCAGGCTGAAGCGCCGGCGGCCGCCGCAACACCGGAAGCCGAGGCCACCGCACAGATTCAGGCGCGACTCGTCACGGTAGAGACCACGCTGTCCGAGTTGCACAGACAGATGCTCGCCTCCTCCGAACTGATCAAGGCATTGGCCGACCAGAATGCCGAGTTGATCAAGCGGGCCGAGGCCAATCGCATGAGGCTGATTTGGCTCTATGGGGCAGTCGTTTTCGTCGGCGCGCTGTCTGTGATTGCCTTGGCAGTTTGATCCGGAAACCCTGTTGCCCAAGGCGAATTTTTCCACCCGGTAGTGCAGCGTTTAGCCCGTGCTCTTGAGTAGGCGTAGCCGTTGAGGATGAATCATCCGCCGGACTGGCTGTGGCTCAAGGTTCACTGCCCTAACCACATGCCTTTCAGTCCGTTGACGATGAATTCCACCGCGAGGGCGGCCAGCACCAGGCCCATCAGGCGGGTGGCGATGTTGATGCCGGTGGTGCCCAGGGTACGGCTGATGGGCAGAGCCGAACGCAGGGTGAGCCAGACCAGCAGGGCGGCGAGCCAGATCTCGCCGATCAGGACGGCATGCATCCAGGCCAGGTCGCGGTGGGCATAGATAATGGCCGTGCTGATGGCGCCGGGGCCGGCGAGGATGGGGATGGCCAGGGGCACCACGGCCACGTCCGCCCTGGCCTGGGCCTCCTCCTCCTCCATCTCGGTGTGGCGGGCGCCACTCATCTTGGCATGCATCATGGATACCGCCATGAGCAGGATGAGCAGGCCGCCGCCGACCCGGAACGAATCGATGCTGATACCGAACAGGTCCAGTATCTGCTGGCCCAGCAGGGCGGCGACGCTCAGCACGATGCCCACTGCCAGGGCGGTGCGGCGGGCGTTGGCCAGGCGTTCGCGATCACTCAGGGCATCGGTCAGGCTGATGAACACGGGTACGGCCAGCATGGGGTTGAGGATGACCAGCAGGCCGACGAACATCTTCACGTAATCGTGCCATTCAATCGGCATGGCGGAAGTCTCTCAGGGTTGCAGTGGTTCCCATCATGTCAGCGGCGAGGAAGCAGTTGGCCGGGACATTGTCCCAAGCGGGCCGGGCCGCAACATGAGGCATGGCGGCAGCACAATCCTGAATGCACTGGCCGGAATGGGGCGCCAGTCCAGTCTTCGCGCCCGGGACGTTCAGCGCAGCGTCCAGGTGCCCGGCTCGCGTTGGCAGGCGCTCTGGCGGACGCGTTTCTTGCCCATGACCAGTTCGAATTCGCGGCAGGGCAGGCCGTCGTGCACCGAGGGGGCCAGTGGGCGCACCTGGTAGCGCACGCCGCCTTCGCCGGTCCAGGTCACGCGATGGCGGACGCGGGTCAGTTCCAGGGCGTGGCCGATGCAGGCGGCATCGGCCTGGTCGAGGTCGGGGCCGGTCTTGGCGACGATCGCGATCGCGACCTTGTGGCCGTCGCCCAGTGCGGCGGCCACGGCAGCGCGGTCGCATTTGCCGCGGGTGATGCCGTAGTCGGCATCCCAGTTCCTGCCGGTGTAGCCCATGTAGTGGTGGCCGAGCCGGCCGTCGTGCGCCCCGGCAGGTCCGGGAGGCGCGGCCCGGAGCGGGCCTTGCGCCATGGCAAGCAGCAGGACGGCGGCGAGCTGGAGAAGTCTGTGGTTCCGGGGCATGGCGGGCTCCTAGGCGTTGGTTAAAGTAATGTCAGGACGAGCAGCCCGGCGATCAACAGGCCGATGCCGGCCATGACGATATTCGGGTCCGGCTCCTCCAGGTTCTGTCTTACCTGCAATTGCATCCGGTCGATCTGGATGGCCGGCTCGGCTGCCGGGGTGACGGTCAGGGTGTAATTGCCGGGCTGTACCTTGTTCATGAATAGCAGATGTTCGCGAAAGGCCGGGTTCGAATTGGCAAAACTTTTCACGCCCAGGCTGAAATTCAGGGGTTTGGCAGCCGTGCCGTCGAGCGCCAGGATGGCGCTGTAGTGATCTCTGGGCGGCTGGTTTTCATCCATGTTGGGGGAGAAATGGCCTTGCGCGACGAGCACCAGGCCGACCGGGGCCATGCCTGCGGCAAGCGTGAACGGCTCGGACTGCCAGATGTGCGGCCGGTTGGTGTCGCCG
>Ga0265297_10012798_pt1 | contig 10000 bp, 6 predicted proteins | sample Munlanlwell13791_FD_192502 | JGI IMG/M metagenome (GOLD analysis project Ga0265297, IMG submission 192502) | Leachate microbial communities from a municipal landfill in Southern Ontario, Canada - Leachate well 137-91 | ecosystem: Engineered > Solid waste > Landfill > Unclassified | place...
GTGTGAGTCGTTGGATGGGAGGAGAATTTTCTGAGGGCCATCGCAACAGGGGCGCAGGGCTTTTTCTTGTTTTTCGTGTGCATTGCTTGACGTGGTAGAAAAAGCACAGTATCAAGCCATGCTTTAATGAAATTGAATCCAAGCAGTCTGGCATGAATAGCATTCGCAAGGTCTTTGGAACAACCGTTGGCAGGAAGTGCGTGATGGCCATCACGGGCTTGTTCATGTTCGTGTTTGTTGTCGTTCACATGGCGGGCAACCTGCAAGTGTTCCTGGGACATCATATCATCAACCGTTACGCTGACTTTCTCAAAACGAACCTTGAGATACTCTGGCCGATGCGGCTCTGCATGGTCGTCGCAGGTTTTTTCCATGTTTACACCGCCATCACGTTGACCTTGGAGAATCGCGCCAAGCGCCAGATCGGCTATGAGGTGAAGGAGTTGGTCGGCGCCACGCTTGCCTCGCGCACGATGTTCATCAGCGGGTCGGTCATTTTCTGTTTCATCGTTTATCACCTGCTGCATTTCACCCTGGGCGTGACCAACCCCGTTTTTCTGACGTTCCGGGATGACCGTGGCTGGCCCGACGTGTATCGGATGATGGTCACAGCCATGTCCAATGAATGGGTCGTCGCGACCTACGTGGTGGGAGTCGGGGCGCTGTGCTTTCATCTCAGTCACGCTCTGCGGGCTATGTGCCAGTCGCTCGGATGGCGGTATGAAACCTACGCGAGCCGGATTGACAGGACGGCGGTGGTGGCAGCGGCGGTGATGTTCCTCGGTTTTGCCGCTGTGCCTGTGGCTTTGTGGTTAGGAGCGGCAAGGTGACATGAATCTCAACGCGCACATTCCTCCCGGCCCGCTGACGCAGAAGTGGACCAACCACAAGCACGAGATCCGGCTCGTCAGCCCCGCCAACAAACGCAGGTACGACATCATCGTGGTGGGCACAGGTTTGTCGGGCGCCTCTGCGGCGGCCACGCTCGCGGAACTTGGCTACAACGTCAAATCGTTCTGCATTCAGGACAGCGCCCGTCGCGCGCACAGCGTGGCAGCGCAGGGCGGCATCAATGCGGCCAAGAACTACCGCAACGACGGTGACAACATCTACCGGTTGTTCTACGACACGCTCAAGGGCGGCGATTTCCGCGCGCGCGAGGCAAACGTCTATCGCATGGCGGAGGTCAGTGTGAACGTGATTGACCATGCAGTGGCCCAAGGGGTGCCGTTTGCCCGCGAATACAGCGGCTATCTGGCAACGCGCTCCTTTGGCGGCGCGCAGGTGTCGCGAACGTTCTACGCGCGTGGCCAGACGGGACAGCAATTGCTGCTGGGGGCGTATCAGGCGCTGTCGCATCAAGTCAGCCTGGGGGCGGTAAAGATGTTCCCACGTCACGAAATGCTGGAGTTGATCGTCGTCAACGGTCATGCGAAAGGCATTGTGGTTCGGGATTTGGTGAGCGGAAAGATTTCCTCCGTCATGGCGGACGCCGTGGTGCTGGCGACCGGCGGTTACTCCAACGCCTTCTATCTGTCCACGTCCGGCGGCGCGTCCAATGCGACTGCCATCTGGCGCGCGCACCGGAAGGGCGCGTTGTTCGCGAATCCGTGCTTCACGCAAATCCATCCGACTTGCATTCCCGTTTCGGGCGACTACCAATCCAAGCTGACATTGATGTCCGAGTCGCTGCGAAATGACGGTCGCGTGTGGGTGCCGAAGAAAGGCGGCGACAACCGCGCGCCACGGGACATCCCCGAAGGAGAGCGCGATTATTATTTGGAGCGGACTTACCCAGCCTACGGGAATCTTGTCCCGCGCGACATTGCCAGTCGCGCCGCGAAACGTGTGTGCGACGAAGGTCGCGGCGTGGGGCCTGGCGGGCTGGGCGTGTTTCTGGACTTTCGCGATGCGGTCGCGCGGTTGGGCAAGGAGATCGTGGAGGAGCGTTACGGGAATCTCTTCGAGATGTATCGGGAAATCACAGCCGACGATGCTTACGAAACGCCGATGCGAATCTATCCCGCCGTCCACTACACGATGGGTGGCCTCTGGGTGGACTACAACCTGATGAGCAATCTGCCCGGCTTGTTCGTCGTCGGCGAGGCCAACTTCTCCGACCACGGCGCGAACCGTCTTGGCGCAAGCGGGTTGATGCAGGGTCTGGGCGACGGATATTTTATTTTGCCCTATACCATCGGAGACTATCTGACCCGCAACGAGGTGAATCGGCCGTCATCGGACGTGGCGGAGGCGAAGCAGGCGGAGCAGGGGACGGTGGAGCGCCTCAACAAGCTGCTGACCATTCGCGGCAAACGCACGCCCGTGGAGTTTCACAAGCAACTCGGCAGGATTCTCTGGAACAACTGCGGCATGGCGCGCCAGGAGGCCGGCCTGAAAAAAGCCATCGTGGAGATTGCCGAGCTGCGCCACGAGTTCTGGCAGAATGTCCTCGTGCCCGGCTCGCACGACGACCTTAATATGGCGCTCGAACGCGCGGGCCGCGTGGCGGACTTTCTGGAACTGGGTGAGTTGTTGTGCCGCGATGCGCTCTCCCGTGCTGAGTCGTGCGGCTGCCATTTCCGGCAGGAATTCCAAACGCCGGAAGGTGAATGCCTGCGCAACGACGCCGAGCACGCCTACGTTGCAGCGTGGGAATTTGCCGGTTCCGACAAGCCGGCGCAACTCCACAAAGAGCCTCTGGTCTATGAGGAAGCGCACATGGCGCAAAGGAGTTACAAGTGAAGAACGTCACCCTTCGAGTCTGGCGCCAGAAGAATGCGGGAAGTCAGGGGCGATTCGTCGAATATGAGGTGAAGGACGCCAGTGAACGCATGTCGTTCCTGGAGATGCTCGACGTCCTTAACGAGAGGCTCGTCAAACAGGGTGAAGAGCCGATTGCGTTCGACAGCGATTGCCGCGAGGGCATCTGCGGCGCGTGTTCCTGCGTCATCAACGGCAAGGCCCATGGCCCCGAAAAGAGGGTGACCACCTGCCAGACTTACATGCGCAGCTTCAAGGACGGCGAGGTCATCACCGTCGAGCCGTTTCGGGCGAAGGCGTTTCCGCTGATCAAAGACCTCGTCGTGGATCGCAGTGCGTTTGATCTCATCATCCAGGCTGGCGGCTACATCTCGGTCAATGCGGGTTCCGCGCCCGAAGCGAACACGGTGCAGTTGCGAAAATACCACTCCGATCTGGCGATGGACGCCGCGTCCTGCATCGGTTGCGGCGCATGCGTCGCTTCGTGCAAGAACGCATCGGCCAGCCTCTTTGTTGCGGCCAAGGTTGCGCATTTGAACCTTCTGCCGCAGGGCGCGCCGGAAAAGGATCCGCGAGTGCTCGGGATGGTGCAAGCCATGGACGAAGCAGGTTTTGGCGCATGCACGGCCACCGGCTCGTGCGAGGCCGTTTGCCCCAAGGGTATTTCCATGAGTTTCATTTCCCGCATGAACACTGACTTCATCACCGCAGGCCTGAAACTGCGCGTTCATGCCCCGCGCGTTTGATGCCCGCAACTGTTGTCTTCGCTTGTCACAGTCTTGCGTCAAGGGCGGTTCGCCGTAAGATGATTCGCGCGATGACTACGCTTGCACAAACCGCACGCCGCCTGCCGATCTGGGCGTTGCACGACTCGCTTTGCGCCGCTTGGCGGCAGCATAACCGTTTGGTCGTTATTGCGCCGACAGGCTCTGGCAAGACAACACAGGTTTGCCAGATGCTGTACGAAGATGGCCTCGCCGGCGACAGGCGGATCATCGTGCTTCAACCGCGGCGCGTTGCGACTCGCAGCGTTGCCGCCCGTGTTGCGGCGGAGCGCGGCGTGCCGCTGGGCGGAGAGGTCGGCTACCTGATCCGGTTCGACGACCGCGCCTCGGCGGAGACGCGTATCCTGTTCATGACTGAAGGCGTGTTGCTGCGGCAGCTTCAAGACGAACCCAATCTTGCTTCAGTCGGCGCGATTCTATTCGACGAGTTCCACGAGAGGAATCTGTTTAGCGACGTTGCGCTCGGTTTGGTGAAACAGCTGCAGGCATCGCGGCGGCCTGATCTTTTGCTGATGGTGATGTCGGCTACACTCGACGCCGAGCCGGTGGCCGCGTATCTCGGTGGCTGCCCCGTGCTGCGTTCCGAGGGGCGCTCGTTTCCGGTTGATATCCGCCACCTTGACGCCCCTGACCGCCGCCCGCCGCAGGAGATTGCCGCGGACGAGGTCGAACGCATTCTCCTCAGCGGCAAGCCCGGTGACATTCTGGTGTTCATGCCGGGTGTATGGGAGATTCAGCAAACCCTCAACGCCATTCGCAACATCCGCTCCCGTGAACGATTGACACTGCTGCCGCTCTACGGCGAACTGCCGCCGGAAGACCAGGATCGCGTCTTCCAGCCGTCGGAATCGCGCAAGGTCATCGTTGCCACCAATGTCGCAGAAACATCCGTCACCATTGACGGTGTGCAGTTCGTTGTGGATAGCGGCTTGGCGCGCATCAACCGCTACGATGCGACGCTCGGTATCAGTGCGTTGCGCATCGAGCCGATCAGCCACGCCTCTGCGGACCAGCGCGCGGGACGCGCCGGACGCACTGCGCCGGGCGAGTGCCGTCGGCTCTGGACGCACATCAATCACAAGGATCGCCCCAAGACCAATACGCCGGAGATCCATCGCACGGATCTCGCGAGCGTTGTCCTGCTGCTCTGCTCACTCGGTGTGCGCGACATCGCCAACTTCGACCTGCCGGACAAAATGGACTCCACCGCCGTCCAAGCCGCGCTGGAGATGCTCGAACGGCTTGGCGCGATTGAAACCGCGCCGTCCATAGGCGCCGACGCAACACGAGTCTCACCTCCTGAAGTCATTGGTGTCAGTGGAATCACCGACATTGGCCGTCGGATGATCCGCCTTCCCGTCCATCCGCGTTACGCGCGGATGCTGGTGGAAGCTGCGAAGCGCGGCTGTGTGAAGACGGTTGCGCTCTGGGCCGCGCTCGTCAGCGGTCGCGATATGATGGTCCGCTCGAAGGATGAACCCGCCAAGGAGATGCTGGAACTGTTCCAGACCAACGACAACTCCGACTTCTTCACCCTCGTGCGCGCGTTCAACTGGGCCAAGCAGCGCAACTTCAGTCTCGACGCCTGCCGCCACGCCGGCATCCATGCGCTTACTGCCGCCAACGTCGAGGACACCTACGAGCAACTCCTTGACCTCTGTGAAAAGGCCGGCATCCGCGGTGAAGACGCAAAGTTCTCCGATGACGACCTCCTGAAATGCGTGATTGCCGGCTTCGCGGACCACCTCGCGCGCCGTGTGGACAAGGGGACGCTCGATTGTGTCGTGGCTGGCGGTCGTTCAGGCACGTTGATGCGCGAGAGCGTCGTGCAGAAGTCCGACTTGCTCGTCGCTGCTGAGATTCGCCAGATCGTCACGCGTGAGCACAAGGAACTGACCCTGCTCGGCCTCGCCAGCGAGGTAAAACTGGAATGGTTGCGTGAGTTGATACCCGGCCAGCTCGTCGAGAAGACGGAGCATCTTTACGACCGCGCCCAACGCCGCGTCGCCTGCGTGCGATTGCTGCGTTACCGCGATCTGATTCTCGACCATTCACACCAGAACTGCACGCACCCGAAGGAAGCGGCGGCAGCGCTGGCGAAGGAGTTTCTTAACGACGAGATTGAGCTTCCGCACTGGAACCACGAACTGAAGCAATGGCTGGCCCGAGTGCGGCTCGTGGCGCGAACATTCCCTGAACTGGAACTGCCCGCTTTCGACGGCGCGGCGAAGCTCGAATGCCTCAGCCGTGCACTCAGCGGCACGCTGCTTTACAAGGAGGCCAAGGAGCGGCCGTTGCTGCCGGCGTTCCGCGACAGGCTCACCGCCGTGCAGCGCGACTTCGTCAATGACCTCGCCCCGGAAGCTGTCACGATCTCCAACGGCAAACGCTTGAAGCTTGTCTATGCCGACGACGACACTCCGCCTGCGATGACCGTCAAGCTGCACGAGATTTTCGGCGTCAAAGAACATCCGCGCATCTGCGACGGCAAGCTGTCCGTGTGCGTTCAACTGACCGCACCCGATGGCAAACGGCTCGAAACAACGCAAGACTTGGAAGGGTTCTGGAAAACGGTTTATCCGCAGCTCAAGCGGAACGCGTTGACGAAATACAAAGGCGTAGCGTGGTTGTGAGAGGGCGTGGCCAACTGCTGCTTGGCATGAGTCATGGATCGTCCGGCGAGTGATGACGGCATCGGAGATTCTCCGATGTTGAAATAGGGTATTCCCCTATGTTGACGGTTGTTGCCTCCCGTGAGACCATTTGCCCCATCGGCGTAGTGTAGTTGAAGGTTTCTTTCGTTCCTCTTTCAGTATGCGCCGCCGATTGCACAGATTATCGTGACTTGAAGTATTCTCAGAGTTATAAGGTTTGCTGCCAACCCTACTAAAGGAGCCGAGATAGCATGGATAAGTTGTATTTTCTTTCAGGACCTCTTCAAGGTGCGACCGCGGAGTTGATTGGAGAGGAAATTACCATTGGCCGGGCCTCGGATAACGGCATTTGTATTGATGATGAATCTGTATCGGATCACCACGCGGTCATCAATCGTCAAAATAGGGAATGCATTCTGCGCGACCTTCAGTCAGCCAAGGGCACGACGGTCCAGGGAAACAAAGTCATAGTAGTAACGCTTGAAGACAGTAATCGGATCGCTTTCGGGTCAGTGGAAGCGGAGTTCACAACAACCGAAGTGAAACTGCACATGCCTACGACTGCGGTTCTCCCTCCATCTCCGCAACAGATAACCTGGCCGCAGCGCAAATCCTCCAGTGCAGGTTCAGGGGGCTCGTCGTTCAAATCCGCTGTGCTCACACTCGTGCAATTGGTCGCGCTGGTCGCGCTGGCTGGTGGCGGCTACTTCGCATATCAGAAGCTCAGCAAGGTGGACCCGAATGGCGACGTGCCTCCTGCTGACAGCTCCAAAACAACTCCTTTGGCGGATGCGTCGAGCACACGCGCACAGCCTCCACACTACACTGCAGCCGCATCCCTTCCTCCCACACCGCAACCTTACGCAGTGCCAGCGGCTCCTGCCACTCAACCCGCGCCGCCGCCGCCGCCCACGCCTGCTGCCGCGCCAGCACCGGTTACAGCACCGGCACCGGTTGCAGCGTCCGCGCCATCTGTAACACCCGCGCCCGCGCGAGTTGCATCCGTCTCATCCAACCCAGCAATCCAACAAGCCAGGTTGCTGCTGGCCCAAAACAAGTATCCAGAGGCCGTCAGTTATTTGGACAAGGTCATCGCCGGTACGAAAGACCCGGCTGTGGCAACTGACGCACAGTTGCCCTTGAAGCAGGCGCTTGACGCACAGTTGCTGTCGCTTCAGTCAATCAAGCAGCAATGGGAGGCGCAGAGCAAGCCTCTTGAAGAGCGCCTCAAAGCCACGCAGGACAAGGTGAATGAAGACACCAAGGCGCTTGAAAAAAAGAAAGCTGATGAGGCAAAAATTTATGTGATTCCCGGCGGGCACTGGCGTTACGGCTACTATGATGGTGTTTACTATTCCAGCAGACGATGGGTTCCCAATACAAGAAAGGGGACCGGGGATCCGCAGGCTCAAACAGCTATCCACGAGTTACAGATCAAAATGATGACTGGCACACAGGACGTGAAGAAACAAACGGATCTTGTGAACCGTTACCGGCAACAGATTTTTGCTTTGGATCAGCAGATAGCTCCAATCCAAGCGCGTGTCTCCCAGCTGGATGCGGCCTTGAAATCTGCTCAGCCAGCCACATCCCCACAACCATAGCAGCCTGTGTTCGTCTGGCCGCTGCTTCTCAGCGGCCCTTGCCCCGGCCCGGCAGGAAAGGGAGAGCGAAAACCAACCAGATTGGGTCAATCCGACGGCGGGCGTTCTTGGTCATATTTGCGGACTTGTCCGCGGAGAGGGGGCGCGCTACCGTGGTATAGATATGAACGATACCTTTCCAAGGTTTTTCAGGTTGAAACAGATTTTTGATGCGCCAAGCATCGGCGACCCGGCGGTGGCTGTGCGCGAGGCGATGGCGGCGTTGCCGGCATCCAAGGCCATCCGGCCCGGCATGACGGTGGCGGTGGGCACGGGCAGCCGCGGCATCACCAACTACGACGTCATTGTCCGCACAGTATGCGACGAGTTGAAGAAGCTCGGCGCGAAGGTATTCATCGTGCCGGCGATGGGCAGCCACGGCGGCGCGACGGACGCGGGCCAGATCGACGTGCTTGCGCACTACGGCATCACCGAGGCGGCCATGGGCGTGCCGATCAAGAGCAGCATGGAGGTCGTCGAACTGGGCCGTGACCCGGAGTTGGGGTTCATTGTTTATCAGGACAAGAACGCGCGTGGCGCGGACGCCATCGTGCTGGTCAACCGCATCAAGCCGCATACGGATTTCCACGGGCCGATTGAGAGCGGATTGATGAAAATGGCCACGATCGGTCTCGGCAAGCAGAAGGGCGCGCACCAGTTCCACCAAGCCAGCGCGCGGATGAGTCATGCGAAAGCGTTGGTGGCCGTGGCGCGTGAGGTGCTCAAGCTCAGCAAGATCGCGTTCGGCGTCGGCATCATCGAGAACCAGTTCCACAAGACTGCGCGCATCGTGGCGGTGCCGACGGCGACGATGGAACAGGAGGAGGTTGAACTGTTAAAGCTGGCGCGGTCGCTGTTGCCGCGCCTGCCGTTCGACGAGGTGGACCTGTTGATTGTGGACGAAATGGGCAAGAACTTTAGCGGCACCGGCATGGACACCAACGTCATCCGGCGCGAGATAGACGGGAGTTTTCTTAAGCCCGGCCCGAACGCCGCGCGCCGCCTCTACGTGCGCTCGTTGCATCCCGACAGCTACGGCAACGCCGCCGGCATTGGCATGGCTGATTTCATTCATGAGCGCCTCTACAAGGCCGTGGACACGAAGGCAACATGGGTGAACACGATCACAGCGTTAACGCCGGTGAACGCGCGGATGCCGATGCATTTGCCCACTGACCGCGAGGCGTTGGAGGTGGCGCTGGCCACGAGCGGCTTGCCCGACACTCGGAAGGTAAAGGCGCTCTGGATCAAAAACACCCTGAGCTGCGAGACCGTGCTGGCGTCGGAAGCCTATCTGGAGGAACTGAGCCGCCGCTCCGACCTGCGAAAGGAAAGCGAACCTGCTCCGTTGGCATTTGACGGGAAGGGTGATTTCTTGCCGGTGTTTTAGAGTGCCGAACAAAGGCGATGTCCTCGGTCACGACTGGTTGAGGATTCAGAGTGCAAGAATGCCAACGCTCAAGGCGCTTTGCAGCCCAAGTGGCCATATCGACGGTCAGGGATTTCATCCAATCGCCCACCTCGCTGCGCGAGGTTATTTTTTGCTGCTTCACATCCGACGATTTCAAAGTGTATGCAGACCTGCTCGCCAAGGGTTGAACGGCGGCGGCAAACAATGTGAATATTTTGCTTGATTATGGTTGGTGTGTGTGTACGTTTCGCCCCTCCTCTCCAAACTCTTCACATGGATGTGTTGATTTTGATTTGGTGAGGTTTGGTAAAGCAGTTGGCAAGGAAGAAGAACAAGGAGCCTGGCCGATTGTGATGTAGCTGGCAACGAGTCCGAGTAGCAGTAGGACGGAAGGCGTAGCCCGTTGCTGGTCTGACGTGACCAGGTCGGAGAGGATGTTGGGGCCGACCGGGTGCGAGGTGCTGTGATGCGGTTCAGACGTATTGCGGTAGTCCTGTTGAGTGTGTTCCTTACGTGTCTGGGATCGGAACGGGTGGCAGACACGGCCACATCAGTGGGTTCTTGGATGACTGTCACCGCTTACTGTTCCTGCTCGAAGTGCTGTGGGCGGCATGCCGCAGGCTATTTCGCCAGCGGCGAGAAGGCGTATTGGGGTGGTGTTGCCGCGGATTGGCGATTGCTGCCTCTGGGAAGCAAAGTCGAGATCGAAGGGTTCATCGGGGCCTTTCAAGTCGAAGACACCGG